>Ga0172379_10006051_pt1 | contig 16473 bp, 23 predicted proteins | sample GrowelOW334metaG_FD_119756 | JGI IMG/M metagenome (GOLD analysis project Ga0172379, IMG submission 119756) | Groundwater microbial communities from an aquifer near a municipal landfill in Southern Ontario, Canada - Groundwater well OW334 metaG | ecosystem: Environmental > Aquatic > Deep... | reverse complement strand
TGTGCGCATCGAGGCCTTCGCAGAAGAAGGGCTGACGCCTGTTTGGGTGGCTTTGGACGGTGTGCTCGTCGCCCGCGCCGGCTTCGGCGACCCGATTCGCGCCGACGCGCGTGCGTCGATCGACCGCCTGCGCACCCTTGGGTGGCGCGTCGCACTCCTGAGCGGCGACCATCCCGCCGTCGTGCGCGGTACGGCGCAGCGGCTCGGCATCGATCTCGCCGATGCCACCGGCGGTGCCTCGCCGGAGGAGAAGCTGCGGCGGGTGGAGGAGGTGCGCACCCACGGCACGGTCATGATGGTCGGCGACGGCGTGAACGACGCGGCGGCCATCGCCGCGGCCACGGTGGGTGTCGGCGTGCACGGCGGCGCGGAAGCGTCCATGAGCGCCGCCGACGTTTACCTGTCGCGGCCCGGGCTCGCGCCGCTGGTAGAGCTGGTGCAGGGCGCGCATCGCACGATGCTCGTGATCCGCAACAACATCATCTTCTCCGTTGCGTACAACTTGCTCGGCGCCACGCTGGCACTGCTTGGCATGCTCGACCCGCTCATCGCTGCCGTGCTGATGCCCATGAGCTCGCTGAGCGTCGTCTTCGCCAGTTGGCGCGGCCGCACGTTTGACGCGCCCGTTGCGGCGGCGGCCGGCATCAGCGCATCATCCGATGTCCCCCGCGCGGAGCCCGCCCGATGAGCGTCATGTACCTGATCCTGCCGCTGGCGCTGCTCGTCGTCTTCATCGCGGTCCTCGGCTTCGTCTGGGCCGCGCGACGCGGGCAGTTCGACGACCTCGACACGCCGGCGATGCGCGCGCTGCATGACGAAGTGGGCGCGAAGAAGAAGCATGGCGAGACGGACACGAAGGTCACCTGAAACGAGCTGGCGCCACCGCACTGCGCAGGAGACCCGCACAGCATGAACGGAGCATTCGACGAGAAGGCCACGACCTGGGACGACGACCCCATCCGCGTCTCGCGCGCTGCCGAGGTGGCAAGCCAGATCCTGGAGGTCATCGCACCGACCCGGGACATGCACCTCCTGGACTTCGGCAGCGGGACCGGCCTCCTGGGTTTTGGCCTCCTGCCCTACGTGGCCTCCGTGACTTTCGCAGACCCCTCAGAGGGGATGTTGGCGAGGGTTGACGCCAAGCTCCGAGAGGGAGGCGTCGCGAGGGGCAGTGTCTATCGGCTCGATCCGTCCGTCCCGACCCTGCCGGAGCGCTACGATGCCATCGTCTCCCTGATGACACTGCACCACGTTCCGAACACGGCGGGAGTAATCCGGCTGCTGGCGGAGCACCTCCGGCCCGGCGGTTGGCTCGCGCTGTGCGACCTCGACTTGGAGGACGGGAGCTTCCACGATCACCCCTCAGAGGACGTCCACCACGGCTTCGACCGGGAGCTTCTCGTTGCTCTGACGGAACAGGCCGGCCTCGAGCAGGCGAGAGTCAGCACGGCCTTCACGATCCGAAAAGAACGGGGGGATGCCATGCGGGAGTACCCGCTCTTCCTGCTCACTGCAAGGCGACCGAGGGTTTAAGTCGCGCGCTTACGCGGGCGGATTTGCATTCGGGAACGTCGTGCTCGAGCAGCGCCATCCTGTCCGCACACGAGCTACTTGGACCCGAGCGGATTCACGCACCCCGATTTCGCCACCGGCATCTTCTCAAGGCGCGTGGAGTCGGCCCGCATGACCGGCATCCGGGCGACCGTCCGAGGATCCGCCTTCGCAACGGGCATCGGACACCGGCTCGCACTTGGGCTTTGCGCGAGCGAAGGAATGGACTCTGGAACCACCGGCACCTGACGCACGAGTGGTTGGTCAGGCGTTAGCCGCTGCAGAACGCCGCTGGGTTCGCGTCGCTGGTCATATCCAGCGGTGAGCTGCTCACGAAGCGCCTGACTGACCCACGGATCCAGGGTGACGCCAGGCGCGGTGCGGCCCGTGGGCACTTGGGCGCCAACCGTGCTCGTCGCCGCAGCGACCGACAGCAGCAGGCCCAGTATGACTCTGCGAGGCATCGTTTGGACTCTCCGCGAAATGTTCAGAGGACCGGCGGGTGAGTCCGTCGGGCCCACAGCCCCGACGCGCTCACTACGAGAAAGGCGCCAAACGGGATCGCGAGCTTCGCTTCGCGGAGCAGTGGTTCGAGTACGGCGCGTGGCGCATCCGCCGCGCGCGCCAGCACGAAGGGAGCGAGGGCGAGAGCGACCGCAAGAATCGTGTAAGCGCCGAGGACCCAGCCGAAGCGATGCGGATAACGACGGATGACACCCGCCCCGAGTGCCCCGACCGCGAGCGGGCCAACCGTCATGACGATTTCCCAAAAGCCCGTATTGCTCGAGAAGCTCTCCACCGCAATCCTCCGGCCGACTCCGACGCTCAATCGACATCACGTTCAGCCGCCAGCGGATGAAATAGGGCAAACGGGGCGAGCGCACAAGAGCGCTCTCGACTGCGGCAATGTCGGAGCGCGCAACTCATCCGCACAGGAACGTGCGCGAGATCCAACGCGCGCTGAGCCCACCGTGAACACGTCCGGACGACGGGAATTGCAGATCGACACTCCCGGTGATCGTGCTGTCTCCGCCGACGGCACTCACGACAACCGTGCCGCCCGTCGCGCTCTCAATGGATCCAAGAGGGAGCTGGTAGCGCGCCGCGGCGCCGTTTGCGCTCGTTGGGGACAACGACCAGGTGCCGACGAGCGCGTCCGCCGCTTTCCACACGTCGATGCGGATAAAGGGCGTTGCGGGTTCCAGCGTGGCAATCGCCTCGGGGGCGAGGTAGATCGCTACGGCGGGGCCGTCCGCGGGACCGCATGAGCGGGTCGCTGCCGCGTGTGCAAAACCGGCCGGCGGAGCGAGCGCGTCGTCCGAGTTGCATCCCGCGACCAACAACATCGCGGCGACGATCAGCATTGGCTGGCCAACTCGCATGCGGGCTCCGGACGGGATGTACCTTCAATACTCAGTCGCCACCAGGCAACGTCACATGTTGGCGCGCGCCGCGCCCGCGCAATCACGCCGCCGCCAGCACCCCCTGCTCGAGACGCGCATAGCTCGCCTCCATCCCCGTGGTCATCCCGGTGCCGAGGATCATGTCGCGCACTTCCTTGCTCGGGTAGGTGATCAGGAGTGACAGCAGGGTGCCCGCGGGGACCGCCGTCAGTGTCAGCTCGTTGCGCGTCGCCGGACCACTCGTCCCGATCATCTGTTCGGTGGTCACGGCGCGGTAGGGCGCGGCCAACTCCAGCAACTCGCCCTCGAAACCGAAGCGCTGCGACTTGTCGGTCTTCTCCCATTCGTAGCGGTACCGGCCGCCGACGGTTGTCGCGATCTCGCAGACCGGCATCGTCCAGCCGTCGGGGCCGAGGAGCCAGCGCTTCATGAGCGCGGCGTCGTGGTGCGCGCGCCAGACCTGCTCCACCGTGCCGCGAATGATCCGGCTCACGCGCACCTGCGTGTCGCTGAGCAGCTGCGCCTCGGTCGCTCGGCCCGCCGCGAAGCTCGCCAGGTCGGCGAGCACCGCGTCAATCTGGCCCATCGCCGACTTCATGCCTTCCATCATCCCCATCTGCACCAGCTGCTCCATCGATTCGATGCTCGGGAAGCGGGTGACGCTGGTGAAGCGCGAACCCGAGGCCGTCGACTCGAAGTTGAAGACCATCCGCATCGTGGGCATGTCGGTGTTGGGGCGACCGTCCTCGTGGGCGAAGCCGTCCTCGACTTCGATGGAGCGACGTGGCTCAACCTTGAGGAAACGGAACCAGCCGTGCGCGCGCTCGCCTGCCGGGCCCGACATGTAGTAGTGCGACTCGCCACCGACTGCCATGTCATGGCGCGTGAAGGTCGCCGGCCACTCCACGGGGCCCCAGAAGCGTTCAAGCTGGCGTGGGTCGGCGTACGCCTCCCACAGGCGCTCCACGGTCACCGGATAATCGGCGACAACAGTCAAGGTGAGTGCTTTGGGGTCGGACGAGACGGTGGTGATCGGCATGGGTCACTCCTTGGGGGGACGGGGCTCGGCGAGCACGGCGTCGAGCTGGCTGAAGCGGCAAGTCCAGAGGTGCTCGAGCTGTTGGAGGAGTTGGCGCGCGTACGCGAGCCGTTGAGGATTGCCGCGGACGATGCGTTCGCGGCCCTGAGGGCGCTTGGTCACGAGTCCCGCCTCCTCGAGTACGGCAACGTGTTTCTGCACGGCGGCAAACGACATGTCGTAGCGTGCCGCGAGGGTGGAGACTGAGGCGTCGTTGCCGCCGAGCAAGCGCGTGACGATGTCGCGCCGCGTGGTATCCGCAAGGGCGTGGAAGAGGCGGTCGAGAGCCGCAGCGGAGAGGTGAGAACGTACAACCATTCGGTTGTACGATAAGGGTGACCGCTGCAGGGCGCAAGAGGGGGCGGCCCGCCGTTCAGCGGATCGGCTTCAGCACCATCCGGCCGTACGCGATGAACGCCATGACGAGACCCAGCACGCCGCTCATGATCATGGGCGGGATCTCGTGGTACTGGACGTGCACCCAGACGAACACGAGACTCTCGATCGCCAGGACCGTGGCGGCCACCACCGTGAGCGTCGGCTTCCAGTGGAAGGCGGCGGGGACGATCAGCCCGACCACGCAGACGAGTTCAACGATGCCGAGGGCCGTCCACGCTTCCCGCGGCAACGCCCCAAAGGACGGCACGTCGACGCTGACCTTGTCGAACATGAAGACCTTCATGACACCCGACGCTGCGTAGAGGAGCGCGGTGAGGACCTGCAGGACCCACAACAGGATGTTCATCGGTAGACTCCTCCCTGTGTGCGTAGCGTGGCTCAGCGATCCAGCGGGTACACCTCAACCGCCGTTCCGTAGCAGAGTACTTCGGTCACGCCTTTCATCAGTTCATTCGCGTCATATCGAATACCGATCACCGCGTTGGCGCCGGCTACCGCCGCCTGGGCCAACATGGTCTCGAACGCCTGCCGACGAGTACGTTCCGCAAGTTCCGTGAAGATCGAGATGTTTCCGCCGAGCAGCGTCTGCAGACTCGCGCCAATGGTGCCAACCACCGATCGCGACCGAACAACGACGCCGCGCACGACGCCGAGGTTTGCCACGATCCGGCATCCAGGGATGTCGAAGCTCGTCGTGGTCATGTTGTGCGGAATGTCGGCGGCCTGCGAATGAATGATTGGACTCATGGTCTGGCTCGAGTGCGGTGGGTGATGACCGACGATTGCCTGCGTTGGCGTCCGCCCAAATAGAGCGTGGTCTCGCCGTGACCGCCACAGCTTGACCTGATCCACGAGTCAAGAGGCAGCAAGCACTTCATACTCGGTCTGCACCAATCCGCTGCTGAAGGTCTCCGTCCGGACGTGTCGCAAGAGGATATCGCGGTCGAGTGGGCCAAACAGCGGTATCCCCTGCCCGATCAGAACCGGCAACTGGTTGATCACCAGCCGGTGAATCTGCCCGGCCCGGAGAAAACGCTGGATGGTTACGCCACCGTCGAGATACGCGTGCTGTACGCCGCGTGTCGTAAGCTCCGCCACCACCGCATGAGGCTCGCCTCCAAGATGATGAACGACGGCCGCTGCGGGTGCCGGCTTCAGGGGAGACGAGCTGAGCACGTAGACGGGCTTGTTGCCGAACGGCCAGGAGCCGAAGCCGAGCACGGTCTCATAGGTGTGTCGGCCCATGACCACGGCATCAACGGAGGCCATGAAGGCCTCATAGCCGTGGTCAACGTTGCCGGCATGATCCAGCCAGTCGAGGGCTCCGTCTGGCCTGGCGATGAAGCCGTCCAGACTGACTCCGATGAATGCGGATGCTCGCATACAGTACGGTATGGACGTCGGCGGCGAACCTAACGCCTGGCCGGTTGGCCCGCTCGGGGCATCGTCCGCGCAATGAACTGCCGAATGTCCTCGTTCGACGTCGCCAGGTCCTCCTGCCGCAAATACATCATGTGGCCAGAGCGATACCCCTTGAACGTCATCCGGTCCTGGAACCGTCCCGCGGGATCCATGTTCCACATCGTGTACTTGGCGTCGAAGTACGGCGTGCCGCCGTCAAAGTACCCGGACTGGACCATCACGTGGAGGTAGGGATTGGAGCCCATCGCCTCTTGAAGATTCTCTCCGGTGCGATCGCCGGTGCGGTTCCACGGATTGACCGGCCCGAATAGCCAGTACTGGAGATCCGTCTTCCAGCCAAGTCCGTCGCGCAGGTACGAGTTGATCGCGGGGGCGAAGGCGTGGTTCCAGGAGGTCAGCGCCGGATCGAAGTCCGGCGACTCGCCCGCATCCTCCCGATCGAGCCCCTTGTACCGTGAGTCCAGGCGACCCACGGTCGCGCCACGATCGCGCAGCAGCTCCTTCCAGAAGAACGAAGTCGGCACCGCCATCGAGTGCTGCCGAACGACGGCCTCGTTGAGACCGCTGTACCGTGCGACCTGCTTGATCAGCGCGTCTCGCTCACCCGCCTCGAGCGCACCCCCGCGCACCAGCGCCGGCACCAGCCGATCAACGGTGAACCGCTCCACCTCCGGAAGGAGTTGGTCGAGGTCCTTGCCCTGGAGATCGGCGGCGAGCGCCTTGTGATACCAGGCGGTGGCGGCGTAGTACGGCAGCTTCAGCGCAGCCCCCACCGGGCCATCGCGCTCGATGCCCAGCGGCGTGGGCGACACCAGGACGACCCCGTTCAAGTACATCCAGTGCGATCCCTGGAGCCGCTGGGCAAGGCCGGACACGCGGCTCGTCCCGTAGCTCTCGCCGATCAGGTACTTGGGGCTGGTCCACCGACCCTGTCGCGCCACGAAGGCGTCGACCCACCGAGCCAGGTAGGCGATGTCCTCGTTGACGCCGAAGAACTGTTCCCGCTTCTGCTCGCCGATGATCCGGGAGAATCCGGTGTTGACCGGATCGACGTAGACGATGTCGGCGACGTCAAGGATCGAGTGGGGATTGTCCTGGACGCCGTAGGGCTGCACTGGAAAGCCTTCGCTGTCGATGCGGAGCAGCTTGGGCCCGGTGTAGGCCACGTGCATCCACACCGAGGCGCTTCCGGGGCCACCGTTGAAGGAGATGACGAGGGGCCGCGTGGAGCGGTCGGCCACGTCGGTGCGTTCGTAGTACGTGTGAAAGAGCGTCGCGATCGGCGCACCCTTGTCGTCCCAGACCGGCTGGTTGCCGATGGTGACGCGATAGGGCACCCGCTGTCCCTTGATCGTCACCGCGCCTTCGCGCCGGACGGTGGAATCGGCGGGGAACTTGAGGCTCGCGTCCGGCTCGGACTTCGGCGTGGGTCGCGCGGCGGCAGGCTGCGCGGTGGCGTTGGGCTGAGCGGCGGCGGTCGCGGGACGATCCGGACGCTGGGCCGTGGCGAGCGTGGCGAGCGCGGCGATGCTGGCGGCGCCGATCAACAGCGGGATGCGCATGACGAGGGTCCTCACCGAGGTGCATGAGCCGCCGACCATGGGCGGCGGCACTCGGCAGAGAGTCTACGAGCGCACCGACTCGGTCGCCACCCCCGGCGCTACGAGCACCCCTCGACATACTCCACTTGCGGGAAGCGCCCGACCTGGAACCGCGTGACGGTCCCGCCGACGACCTCGACGACAAGGCGATGCATCGTGTCCGCAGGCGCCAGCGGTTGGACGATGAGATACTCGCCCTCTTCGTACTTGTGGGGGCGCCGCATCGCTGTGGCCCCATAGAGCGAGTCGGCCCGCGCGGCCGAGTTGCCGACCGCGAGGCCTTCCTCGGTTGCGATGCCCGGCGCGATGACATCAATCCGCACGAGGACACCATCCTCGAACATCACCTTGACCCCGGCTGGCGCAGCGTCCCACGTCGCGTACTCGCATTGGCCGGGTGACGCAGCCGGCGGCAAGGACAACCTGCCGCCGGTCGCCTGTATCGCGTCCACGGCCGTCGTCCCCGCTACCAGCGGGCCAAATCCACGTGCGCTCAGCCGCCACTGCTGCACATCAGAAACTTCCGCCGCGACGCGCGTCTCCCGCGGGGGATCCGATTCCTCCCGGCGTGTGCACGCGCCGAGGAACACCGCGGCGACGAGAACGGACGTCAGGGCGCGGTTCATACTCCCCCAGTCTTCAGTCCTCTTCGGTAGTCGTCGTCGTGATCACAACCGGCTTCCGCTCCTTCTCCACCACGACGACCTTCTCGTGTTCGACCACGACGACGGGTGGGACGACTGCGGGGGCAGGCACCACCACGACCGGATTCACCACCACCTGCGGCTCTTCGACCACTGTTACTTTCGACATTGTCAGGTCCTTCGTCTCATGTGTGAACGTGCGGGTCAGCGGATGACGGTCGTGGTGCTCTTGGTGCTCTTCTTCCGAGCGGCCATTACGGCGAGAACGATGATGAGCAGCAACACGCCGGCGCCGGCCCAGATCCAGATCGGGTCGGTATACCAGATGGTCCCGCTGTCAGACGTCGTGATACCGACCTGCACACCGTCCTGGGCGGCGAGGGCTACCGGAGCGACGCCGGCCAGGATTCCGGCGAGGAGCATCTTCAACCTGCGTACGACGCGCATCTGTACCTCCCTTTGGGAAGAGCGGCGACGTGGCATCACGTGCGCTCGGAGTTCAAAGGATATGGGACGGGACGCGAGACCGCAGTCGCACAATCGGCGTACTGCTCCTGGCATGCCGCGCTTCTACGGCTGCCCCTGAGATTGCCCGTCCGCATCGACCGCCGGTGCGTTGAACCCGTGCAGGCAACTCGCCGCCCGCGCGCGCAGCAGCGCCTGCTCCTGCGCGTTCTGCGTGAGCGACGACGCCCGCAAGAACTCCGCGCCCGCCTCGGCGTAACGGCCGAGTCGAGCGAGGATGTCGCCGCGCACGCTCGGCAGCAGGTGATACTCGCGAAGCGATGGTTCGCGCGCGAGCGCGTCCACGAGACGGAGTCCCTGCGCGGGGCCGTGCGCCATGGAGACGGCCACCGCGCGGTTGAGCGCCACCACCGGCGTCGGCATCAACTCGTACAGCAGATCATAGAGCCGCGCGATGCGCGCCCAGTCCGTGGCGTCCGGCGTGAGCGCGCGTGCGTGACAGGCGGCAATGGCCGCCTGTAATCCGTACGGCCCGATGCGGCCCAGCGCCTCCGTGCGCGCGAGCGCCGCAAGTCCGCGTTGGATGAGCAGCCGGTCCCAGCGCGTGCGGTCCTGATCCATCAGGCGCACGATTTCGCCCTTGGCGTTGGTGCGCGTGCCCATGCGCGAGGCCTGGATCTCCATGAGCGCCACGAGGCCGTGGACTTCGGGCTCGTCGGGCATGAGCTCCGCGAGCACTCGACCGAGTCGCAGCGCATCGCGCACGAGCTCGGGACGCATCCAGTCGTCGCCCGCCGTGGCAGCGTAGCCTTCGTTGAAGATCAGGTAGAGCACGGCGAGCACGGGCTCGAGCCGTTCATTGCGCGCCGCGCCGCGCGGCACCTCGAACGTCACGCCTTCGTCACGCAGCGTTCGCTTGGCGCGCACGATACGCTGCGCGATCGCCGGCTCGTTGCTCATGAAGGCGCGCGCGATCTCCTCAGTCGTGAGGCCGCCCACGAGGCGCAGCGTCAGCGCGACGCGCGCCTCGACCGGCAGCGCCGGATGGCACGTCATGAAGATGAGGCCGAGCAGCTCGTCACCGACGTCGTCGTCGAGCGCGTTCACGAGCTGGTCCACCGCGTCGTCCTGCAGGGCGACGAGTCCGGCCGTCACCTGGTCCTGCTTGCGTGACTCCATGGCAATGCGCCGCGCGAGGTCAATGGCGCGCCGCTTGGCCGTGGCGGTGAGCCACGCGCCCGGATTGTCGGGAACTCCCGAGGTTGGCCACTGTTCGAGCGCCGCCACGAGCGCATCGTGCGCGCAGTCCTCCGCGAGCGCGATGTCGCTCGTGTAGCGCGCCACGGCGGCGATCACCCGCGCCGACTCGATGCGCCAGACCGCATCAATAGTGCGGCGTACGTCGTCGGTCATCGGGTGATCGCCGGGTGGGATGCGCTGCGCGCGCTAGTGCTTCGGCGGTGCGGCGATGTCACGCGAATCGTGGGAACTGACCAGGGCCGCCTGCACGTCGGGCGGGAAGTCGGCAAGCTCGTAGACCTGGCGCACCTCCACGATGTCGCCCTCGTCAGCCGGCACGCGGCGCGCCCACTCGATGGCCTCGTCGCGCGACTTCACCTGGATCATCCAGTAGCCGCCCACGACTTCCTTGGACTCGGAAAACGGACCGTCGGTGACGGTGGGCTTGCCGCCCTTGTAGCGCACGCGCGCGCCCTTCTCCGGTGCCATCAGCCCGTCGAGCGAGAGGAGCACGCCCGCTTTCTCGAGCGCCGCGTTGTACTTGTCCATCCGTTCCACTGCTTCTACGGGAGGCGCAAAGTTCGGGTCGGTCGGGCCGTCGTACACGGCCGGGATCATGAGCATCATGAAGCGCATGGGGGGCGTCCTGGTGCTGGAGTGTGGGTAAGGTGCAGCATGGAGGGGCGACGGTCGACGGGCAACTCCGTGGATTACGACGAGCTTGATTCGCTCACCAAAGCGTCGAACGAGGGACGCGGAAGTCGACAATTCGCACAACGTGTTGACTCGCATGGCGTTGCGCCGCGCTTGACCTCCGGCGGCCGGGGATATACTCTGTATCACAAAGCACTTGGCACTCCATCACCAGCTCGCGGGTGGCGCGTTCGCGTGAGCGTCGAGAGGTAACATGCAGATTTGGGGACGACGCATCCGCGCGGCGCTCAAGATGGGCCTGACCTGGGCGGTCGCTTGGTTTGCGGCGGGTGTCTTGCTGGCGCGGGTGCCCGGTTTCTTCTCCGACCTCCCGTTTGCCCTGATATTCGCCCCGCTCGGCTTTCTTACCGGCATCATCTTCTCCGGGTTCCTCGTGGCTGTCGAGGGACGCCGCCGCTTTGATCGCATGTCGGTCTCGCGTTTCGCGGGGTGGGGCGCCGTGAGTGGCCTTGTGCTGTCCGGGATCTTCGTCGGCAGTGCAGCCCTTCGAGGCGCGGACGTGTGGGCGGAGTTCCTGTTGTTCGGTCCCGCGCTCACCGTGGCGAGCTCGGCCTGCGCCGCGGGTTCGCTGGCCCTGGCGAGACGGGCTGAACGGCGTGAACTCCCCCGCCCCAGTCGGGACTCGGCCGCGGAAAACCTTGCGCTTCCAGATGTGGACGGTGGCAGGGAGCCCTGATGCGCATCACGGTGCGGCGAGCGCGCTAAGAGACCTCGGCCGCACAGTGGACGCCACCACACCGCGGACGAGACCGGTCATAATCGACACGGGCTTCGGGAAAGCGGTTCATTTGGTGCGCTCAAAGCTGATCAACTGAGCACCCTCCCATTGCAGCTTGCGCCCCACTTCGGCGAGACCGCCGCGTTCATCGACGATCGTCAGAAAGTGGTTGCCCGCCAGCTGGCCTACGCGACTCGAAAAGCACGTGCTGCCGTACGGCACCAGAAGCTCGGCTTCGCTGAGCCCGGGTGGATGCCAGAGGACCTGCCCAGGGGCCGGATAGCTCGTGGCGTTCTCATTCGCCACACCGAGATCATAGTCGGCGAGTGGTACCCATCCGGCCTCGCCACTCCACCGCGCCTGGACGAGTTGCCCTTCAAAGGGAAGGCGCGCGAGAAATGCCGCAGAGGTCCGCGGCGCACGTTCAAGTTCGAGCCTCGCGGTGAAGGACATTGGGCCGATTCGTACGGTCAGCAAGGTCATGGTGCGTCACTTCTCATTGAGGTCTGTGGGGCGCGTCAGGGGCAGGTCACTGTTCCAGATGTCCTGCGTGAGCTTCCAGCTTCCGTCTGGCTGTCGCCCATAAACGTGCAGCCCCTTGCCGACGTCGTCGGTTCTCCCGGTCCCGGCGAGAGTAGTTGCGACTGCGGTGTAGCTCAGGGTCTCGAGGGCGACTTCATCGAGGACGATGACGACCGATTCGGTGAAAGTGAATGTCAGACGGCGAGTTGCAAGGATGTTGCGGAAGTACTCGGCGATAGCCTGGTGGCCGCAAACCGCCGGATGATGTGGCGGCTGCAACACGCCCCGCGGCGACCAGCACGCGAGAATGGCCGCTACATCACCGCGATTCACCGCATTGCGCAGGGATTCCGCGACGGCGTGGACCTCATGCTCGTCTGCCTCAGCGTGACGCAACATCGCAACCTCCACGGGAAATAGTCATCACGATGCTGCGTGCCGGCACCTACGGGCGCTTCCGCGGCGACCGCCGGCGCGGCTTGGCCAACTCCGAACGAATGACCACCGGTCCAAGGCCCGTGCGTGCGAACGGGGTGCGATTGCGAGCCATCGCTTCGTCGATCAGGTCCATGACCGCCGGACGAGTGAGTGTGGACGCACCCTCCACGGGCATCCAGCGCGCCTGCTTGCCGTCCCCCTGCAGCACTTTCTCCGGATCCGGCATCCCCTTTCCACCATTGAAGTACAGCCTGACCCCGCTAGCGCTCGTACGGATCGCCAGGACGCCCTCATACCCCCGCTCGTTTGGTGAATAGCTGATGACGACGCTGTCGGCATACTCATAGACCAGCTCATGAGCGGTCGGCAGGCGCTTCCGCAGCCATCGTCGCAGCGTGCCCGTCAGCCGTTGATGCACCGGAGCGATCTTGGCGACGAGCGCACGCAACTGGGCTTCCGCCGCTCGTCGCGCCGCCGCGGACTGCATGTTCAGCTCGGAAGTGCTCATGCCTTGACGCTCCAAACGAGTGGTGTTGTTCTGCGGCGCCTCTCACAGATGCGGCCGCCACAGCATGGCAGACGCAGCCGAATTGGTGCACCTTGAGCGTCTATCGCAAGCCGCGAGGCCGATATGAAGCGCCCACTTGGTCTGCTTGTCTCCCTAAGCGCCGTGTTGCTGACCGGCTGTGCGACGCTGTTTGGGCCGCGGTCACGAGCCTTGCAGGTGACTTCGGAGCCGTCCGGAGCGCGAGTGTTCGTCGCAGGAGCCGACTCGGGGGTGACGCCGCTCACGCTGAGGCTGCATCGAGCGAGACGGCCGGTGGCCCTGCGCCTGGAGAAGACGGGATATCAGGTCGTGACTGACACCGTGAAGCGCGATCGGCTGAGTTCGCTCCTGTGGCTCGATGCGCTCGCTGGGCTTTGGGGAGCAGCCAGTGCGGCCTTCGGAGGATCATCCGTGGCAGCAGGCTTTGCGGGTGGCCTGATCTGGACTGCGGGTATTGACTTCATGACGGGAGCGGCGCTGCGGCCTTCCGTTCGCGAACTGCGAGTGACGCTACCAGCCGCGGCCACGGCGGGGCGCAGTCCATAGCACCAGGCAGGTGGGGAAGCCTGAGGTAGCCTCGGGGCTCGCCATCGACGCCGAGCCAGAGCTCCGCGTCAGCCGCCGACCGCTTGGCGATAGCGCGACGGAGTCTGGTTCGTGTGCTTCTTGAACACATCATTGAAGGTGGACTTCGACGCGAAGCCCGCGTCCATCGCCAGCGCCAGCATCTTCAGTGCCCGCGCCTCGCCTGCCCTGATGCGCCGCTGCACTTCGTGCACGCGATACGCGTTCACGAAATCGTAGAACGTCTGGCCGATCCGCGCGTTGAGCACCTCCGACAGCTTGTGCGTCGTCGTGTCGAGGCGTGCGGCCAAGTCGGGCAGCGTCAGCTCGCAGTCCTTGCAGGAGCGGGTGAGCACGGCCGCCAGTGCGCTCGACGTACCGGGCTGCGCCTGGATCGAGCGATTCGCGTCTGGTGCGCGCTGGGCGCCGGCGGGACGAACGGTCGCCGCGACGACGATGATGCAGGCAGCGACGGCGATGGTGATGCCCTTCAGGGTGGAGATCATGGAATACCTCGCTTTGACGGGTGGCATCGCGACGGACCGCATCGCGACGGTGAACGGCCGTGAATGTGGCGGCGTCAAAGCGGGAAATCGTCCGGACCGATCGGTCCGGACCACTACTTGGGCGGCACTCTGCGGGGCTGCGCGCGAGTGATCACGCGCTCCTCATCGGCGTGGTGCGCCAATGTCGGCCGCCTGCGGCCGCGTCACTTGTGCGCTGTCGGCGCCAGCGCTTTGCCAGACCGCCCTCAGCGCGCGAGAACCGTGACCGTGTACTCGGGGCTCCGGAGTCCGCCTAGCGGAGCTTCTGCCAGTCGGCTTGTCGCGAGTTCCATTTCGTTTCCGCGGCCCTGCCGGCTTCGGCTGACACGCAGGTGCTGGCGTCTGATCGGGCGGTACGCTGCTTCCACCACTGCACCGCTTCGAGTGACGGCGAGAGACCTGCGTACACCGGAGCGGCCGACTCGCCATACAAGTTGACCAACGTGCGGATCGTCTGGGCGGCCACCATGTCGCCATAGGCGGGCGGCAGAGTGTAGAGCATCTCGACCAGGGCAGGCCCGAGTGCACAGAGTCGAAGGTTGACGGCTGCGGTGAGCACCGCCCCGCGGAGGTTGGCGTTGCGCACGTCGTCGCGCAATGCGTCATGGATCAACTGCATCACGACAGTAGCGATGCTCGAGTCGCGCATCTTTGCTGGCGTCATCGCGTGGAGGACCATGCCGGGGGGAAGAAACCTCGCCTTGCCGAACGCCACGAGTGATCGCCAGGCATCCAGGTCGTCATAGCTGGCCAACGCCGTGGCGAAGGCGACCTGTTCGCGGCGGTCTGCCACCGGCACCGCGCTGATCAGCAAGCCGAGACCGACCCGATCCCGACCGGCGGCGACGATCGACGCGGCCGCTGCGAGCTGCTCCCCGTGACGCGACGGCACGACGTTGGTGAATGCTCCGCCGGCGCGATCGATACTGGCCTGCTTCAGTGTGCCTCGCGCCCAGCGGATCGCCGTGGAATCGCCGACGCGGGTCAGGGCGCGACCCAGGACGCCACGGTGCAGGTCACGCGTGCTCGCGCTCGTCGCGGAATCGTCGAGGGCGGTGAACTCGCGGAGGAGCGCGGCGCGCGCCCGCTCCGGCGCATTCGCCCCAAGTGCGCCGATAACGCCCGAGGCCAGGAACAGCGCCGGCGTGCTCCACGGACGCGTTGCCAGCAATGTCGGCACCAGGGACCTGTCAGCGATCATTGTCCCGAGTGGTTCGTAGTTCGGTGCGTTGCGGCGCCACACGCTCAACGACTCGACCGGGACGCGAGAGAGCGCGACCGCCAGCGGACGCTCGCGGCCTTTGGGTGCCATCTCCACGGCGAACGCTATGCGCGGCTCCGCTGCGGCGAGCGTCGATGCCTGCTGGGGCACGAGATCGAACACGAGGGAGTCGTTCTCGAACGCCGGCTCAAACCCCTGGACCTCCCAGCCGATGAGCACCTCATCGCGCGAGGGGCGTGCGATCGGGGTCGTGATGTCTTCCGGTAATCTGGCCACGGCGACGCTCGTGCGGGTGGCGACGGCAAGTATCTGGCCGTCGGTCGCAATCGCCTGAATGAACCGGTCGGGCAGCGGGGACTTATTCGGATCGTAGGAGTGCCAATTCCCCGATGGGGCGTCGTAGCGGACGAGACCAGCGAGCGAAAGCCGGAGAGACTCGTGAAGCCGTGTTGTGCCGATCCACATCCAGCGACCGACGGTCACCATGCTGCTGACGGTGGACGCTTCGAGTTGCGGGTTGAGGAACAGCGTGAACCTACCGGTTGGACGGTGCACCTTGAACAAGCCTCCAACGGACCCCGCACCCTGCGCGGCGTCACCCGTGAGACCGATCCAGAGGAGGGTGTCGGTGACACTCACGGTGCTGATCGAGGCGAAGTTGGACGCCCCGACGGGACCGTACCTCTCGGCATAAGAACGCACGAAGGAAGGAGACAGGTCCGGGAGCAGCGTGGTCGTTTTCCGGTATCGGTGATCGACCAGGCGCAAGAAGGGGAATCGTGCGCGGCGCTGCAGATTGTCGTATTCCGTCGAGTCCTGACGAGTGATCGTGTAGTCGATGCCTCGAATCGTATCTGCTGACGCCGTACGGCTACGGGGTGGACATGCGGCGACGGATGAGCGGTCGATGCGCTTCCATTCGGACGAGCGGCGTGCAAAGTAGTAGCCCGGTGTGGACCGATCCGTGTGGCTGTCGCAGAACCAGACCGTATCTGGCGTGACGTGGATGGTGTCGATCGCCGGAAGTCGGAGCGACGACTCGCCGCTCGGTGCGCGACGCCACGGATCGTCTGCGGGGGCGGCTTGCGCATGCGCGCCGCTCGTGCTCGCCGCGAGGACCAGCAGTGCTATCGTGAGTCGGTGAACCGATGTCATCGATACTCCTCGGCGGTGGTTGCCGTTTGGATTGCGCGTCCGGAGTGCACGGCGATCACGCGTTGCGGTCGCTCCGCCGCGTGCTCGACCGGGGGGACCAAGGCGTACCAGCGACCGGAAGACGAAAGCTCGCCGGATCCTTGCTGATGCGATAGGCAACGGGCGGGCAAAGCCGGCTCACCCACCGGGAAGGTCGCGGAGGAACGGCAGGACCTCCGACGTGAAGTACGGCTCTTCCGTTCCCCA
>Ga0172379_10006050_pt1 | contig 16473 bp, 17 predicted proteins | sample GrowelOW334metaG_FD_119756 | JGI IMG/M metagenome (GOLD analysis project Ga0172379, IMG submission 119756) | Groundwater microbial communities from an aquifer near a municipal landfill in Southern Ontario, Canada - Groundwater well OW334 metaG | ecosystem: Environmental > Aquatic > Deep... | reverse complement strand
CAGTCTCACCCATCACCTTTTTTATCTTGCTGCGGATGAACGCCGGAAGCCCGTCGATCCTGCCTATGACCGAAAAACGCATATTGTTCCTGGACATGTTCTCGGCTTCTCTGTCAAGATACCCATCCATCAGCCTGAAAAGCGCATCCACTTCTTCCGGGGGGCGCTTCCAATTTTCCGTAGAAAACGTATATAAGGTAAGCACCTTTACACCGAGTTCGGCGGCGGCCTTCACTACCTTCTGAACTGACCCGGCGCCGGCATTATGGCCCATTATCTTTGGAAGGCCCTTCTCAGTAGCCCACCTGCCGTTACCGTCCATTATTATAGCTATATGTTGCGGTATATTTTTTGCCGTCGCCATTTTTTTCCTTCAAAAGATTAAGGGGGACTTTTATATCCCCCATAACCTTATTTCATGCCCGAGCGTATCGACTTACTAGATATTGGAGAAGGTCTGCCCTCTCTCGGAACCCACCGAGACGAGAACGATCTTTGTCTCCAGCAGATTTTGTATCCTCTTTAAATACTTTTTTGCGTTCACCGGCAGCTTGGAATAAGCCGTTATGCGAGTGGTATCTTTTTTCCACCCCGGCATCTCCTCATATACAGGCTTGCATCCGGAAAGCACCTTTATGTCAGAAGGGAAATTCTTGTACAGCTTGCCTTCGTATTCATAAGACGTACATATTTTTATGCTGTCGAGGTCATCAAGGACATCAAGTTTTGTTATGACGATCTCGCCAATGCCGTTCACCCGCACAGAGTGCTTGACGACAACGCTATCGAACCATCCGCACCTGCGCGGCCTGCCCGTAGTAGCGCCGAACTCTCCGCCTTTTTCGCGTATGAGATCGAGCATCTCCTGCTCAAATTCTGTCGGGAACGGCCCCTCTCCGACGCGGGTCGTATACGCCTTAACTATACCGACGACCTTGTCGATCTTAGTAGGGCCTACGCCGGTGCCTGTCATGGCGCCGCCGGCAGTCGCATTTGACGAGGTGACGAAAGGATATGTCCCATGGTCAACATCGAGAAGCGTTCCCTGAGCGCCTTCGAACAAGATACGTTTTTTCTTCTTTATAGCGTCGTTCAGCATAACTACCGAATCGCATGCGTACTTTCCTATGCGTTTAGCATAGCCCGTATATTCCTCATGTATGGCATCGAACGAGAACTCCTGTACGTTGTATATTTTTGAAAAAATAGGGTTCTTCTCGTCTAGGTTGGCCTTAAGCTTATCCCTGAATACCTCGTCATTTAAAAGGTCAGCAAGCCGTATGCCGCTCCTGGCGACCTTATCGGAATAGCATGGCCCTATCCCCTTCTTCGTAGTTCCTATATTCTTCTTTACGAGCTCTTTAAGCTCATCCAGTTTACGGTGATAAGGGAATATGATGTGGGCAGTGTTACTGATGAACAGTCTGCCGTCCACCTTAATGCCTTTTTTCTCGAGCATCTCTATCTCCTCGAGAAGCGCTTTTGGGTCGACCACAACTCCGTTACCTATTACACAGATCTTTCCTTTATGCAGTATCCCCGACGGTATAAGATGAAGGACGAACTTATCCTTACCTATAACGACCGTGTGACCGGCATTATTACCGCCCTGGTATCTGACTATATAGTCTGCCTTAGGAGCATAGATATCTATTACCTTGCCCTTACCTTCGTCACCCCATTGAGCGCCTATGATTATGATGTTCGGCATATTTTCTCTCTTATCTCCTCGGAGGGCCGGGAGGTATGGACGGAACTCTCGGCGGCTGCGGTGGCGGCTGCGGCGGTCTCTGAGGCTGCCTCGGAGGCTGAGCGATCTGCTGCGGCGGAGGCGTGGGTATGCGCGGCTGCTGCGTCATCGCCCTCTGCTGCGATTGTCTCATAGCTTCCTGCTGTATCTGCCTGTTTAGCCGCTCTGACTGTATCCTGTTCACCTCGGCTGTCATCCTGTTGAGCAGCTTCTGCATAGTATCCTGGTCGAGATCTTCGATCTTTACATAACTGCCATCGACCATGTAAGAAAAACTTTCCTTCTTGTCCGGCCCCATTTCCATCTTAAGTTCCGGAATGAATTCAAGTATGTCGGTACGGGCGCGAAGCATTTCTGTTATATACGAGGCCATTTCTGCTCTGTCGAACTGTTTAGCAGGAGCTGTGGGAGCCGGCTGAATGGCTGCGGGCTTCGTAACTGGTGCGGCCGGTGGTAAGGCCGGGATCTTCTTTACCGCTACCGGCGCTGGAACTGGCACAACAGGTTTCACTACCGGAACTGGTACAGCGGCCTTGACCTGCGGAGCTGCCGTCTCCTGCTTCGGTTTCGCGAAGCGTTTACGCAACTTCTGGATCAGACCTTCCTGCTCCTGACCATAGACAACTGATGCTGATAACAATACCGCAAATGCAGTCACTATAGCGACTCCTGCTCTTTTCATAAGCTTGCCCCTTTCTTGATTATGGCGCCATCGTAAAAATCTTGCGTGCAATTTCAGGAAACTTTGCAATAAATCTAAGCTCATCTTCCGTAAGAGGCCTCTGGGTATGCACGTTGGCATACCTTACAAGCTCAAGTATGTTCGTTGCCTCTCTATCATCCTTGAACTTGATCTCAAGGCGGTCATATACATTCCTGAAACCTTTTATTCCGCTATATTCACCGGCAGTGATCTGCCTGCCCGTCTCTATGATCTCGGGCTCGCCCCTTCCAAGCTCTTCGAAATCGTACAGCTCGTAATTACGCCTATCCTTTAACGCTCCGTCTGCATGTATACCGGATTCATGAGCAAAGGCGTTCGAACCGACCCCCGGCTGCGTGATCGGTATGGGTACTGCGAATGCATACGAGGCGTATTTGGCTATGCGCCAGGCATGTGAAAGTTTTATGCGCTCATCCAGTACGTACTTTCCTTTAAAACCGCTCGAGTATTTCAGCGCAAGTATTACGCTTACAAGGTCTGCGTTGCCCGCGCGCTCGCCGATACCGTTAACGGTCGTATTAATATACGCGTCAACTCCAGCGTCGATCGCGGCCTTCGCTCCCGCAACTGAACATCCTACCACCATACCGAGATCGTTATGACAATGCATCTCGATGGGTATTTTCACTTCTTCGGCCAGCACCTTGATCCTTTCATAGATCGAAAATGGATCGTCGTAACCGAGCGTATCACAGTATCTTATCCTGTCGGCGCCGTTCTTCTTCGCAGCTCTGGCGAATTTTATAAGATAATCTAAGTGCGTCCTGGAAGCGTCTTCGGCATTGACGCCTATCGTCTTGACGCCGAGCTTCCTCGCCGTGTGGATCGCCTCTATCATCTCTTTTATTACGTCATCTTTCGTATACTTGCCCTGAAATTTGCCGTTTATCATCTGTTCTGACGTCGATATAGAAAGGTTCAGATGCTCTACCTTCGTCATCTTGCACGCCTTTTCTACGTCCGATTTTATAGCCCTTATCCATCCGCTCAGCTTAATAGGCGAAAGATATCCGGTCTTTGCAAGCTCCAGATTCGCATTTATATAATTCGTCTCATGGCGCGTGACCGGAAAACCGAACTCAGACTGATAAATACCCATCTCATTCAGGTAGATATTTATCATCGTCTTCTGGAGCTTGGCCAGGCCAAGCCTTGATGTCTGGACGCCGTCCCTGTTGGTGACGTCTACAATATAGATCTTACATTCTTTCTTCTTCATATGTTTTTCCTCTGATTTTAATAAAAATCTAAAGCTTCACGAGCTTCACGTCGAGTATATTGTCCGCTTTTCTTATTTCATCCAGGATCGCCTTAGGTACATCGCTGTCTATGTTTAAAAGGCTCATAGCGATACCGCCTTTCTCTGCGCGGCCGAACGACATCCCTGCGATATTTATCTTATTCTTTCCCAGGATAGTGCCTATCTGCCCTATGATACCGGGAACGTCATTGTTCTGCATGACCAGCATATAGCCTTCGGGAACGGCATCTACATAAAATTCATTTATCTTCACTATCCTCGGGTCTACCTTGGTAAAGAGCGTGCCTATTATCGAGTTTTTGTCCTTATCCGTCTCCACTTCGACGATTATAAGGTTCGCGAAGTCCTGCACATCGGTAGTCTTAGTCTCAACGATATTGATACCTCTTTCTTTCGCGATAAAGGACGCGTTGACAAAATTCACAGTCTCCTGCAGTATCGGCGTAAGCATGCCTTTTATCAAAGACAATGTCAACGGCTGCAGATCGTACCTGAGTATCTCGCCGACATACTTCACCTTGACCCTCTTTATGTGGCCGGCGGCGAGTTGCGCATGCATAGAACCGATCGATTCGGCCAGCTTCAGGTATGGTTCCATAACTTTCAGGATCTCAGGATCGACACACGGCACGTTGACCGCGTTCTTTATACAGCGGTTCAACAGAACGTCTATGACAGTATTGGCGATCTCGACCGCTACATTGACCTGCGCCTCTTCTGTAGATGCGCCCAGATGCGGGGTCATTAAAGTTTTGTCCATTTTAAGAAGTTCATTATCCTTCGAAGGCGGCTCCTGCTCGAAAACATCGAGCGCCGCGCCCGCAACTTTACCCGACTTCAAAGCCTTTGTCAGGGCAGCTTCATCGATTATCCCGCCTCTGGCGCAGTTGACCACCCTCACGCCCTTCTTCATCATGTCGAACTGCTTATCCGATATCATATGCTTCGTATCTGCTGTAAGAGGCGTATGGACCGTTATATAATCCGCGCTCTTGAGCAGCGTATTAAGATCTACGGACTCTATACCAAGCTGTTTTGCCTTCTCCTGCGAAAGGAACGGGTCGAAAGCAAGCACCTTCATCCCAAAGCTGAGCGCCCTCTTAGCTACTTCGGTCCCGATCCTGCCAAGCCCCGCGATCCCGAGCGTCTTGCCGTACAGCTCGACGCCCATGAATTTTTTCCTCTCCCACTCGCCCCTCTTCATCGATGCATCAGCCTGTCCTATATTCCTGGAAAGCGACAGCATGAGAGTGAACGCGTGTTCAGCCGTCGATATCGTATTGCCGCCGGGCGTATTCACGACTATAATACCTTTTTTCGAAGCCGCGGCTACATCAACATTATCCAAACCTACGCCCGCGCGCCCTATGATCTTAAGCTTATCGGCAGCCTCTATGACTTCCTTCGTGACTTTTGTAGAACTGCGGACCACCAGCGCGTCATAATCCTTTATTACCTTTATAAGTTCAGCAGGAGTAAGTTTCGTATTAACATCAACCTGGAGGCTCTTCTCTTTTTCAAGTATGTCTACAGCCTCTTTTGCCATCGAATCGCTAATCAGTACCCTGTGTGCCATCTTTATTACCTCCGGAAATTAACTGCTATGATTTTAATACCTTTTTAGCCGCTTCCAATCCGCTGCCGGCTGAAAATTTATATCCGAGTTTGACCAGCGCCTGTTCAAGCGCCGATATCGCAGCTAATACGTGTTCCTCGTCGATACCGCCCATATGCGCCGCCCTGAATATCTTGCCTTTCAGGGTATCCTGGCCGCCCGCTAATGTCACGCCTAGTTCCGATTTGAGCATCTTTATGACATTATCCGCGCCTATCTCGGAAGGCACTATGATCCCTGTAACGGCATCTGACGGCGACTTCGAGAATATCTGAAGCCCCAGAGCCTTGCAAGCCGCTTTTAAGGCCATTCCGAGCTTCTTATGTTCAGCGATGACGTTGTCTATACCCTTCGCGTTTATTAACTCGACGGCCTTTTTTAATCCAAGGACCAGAGTTATAGCGGATGTGAACGGTGTATCCGTATCCATGTATGCTTTTTTGTATTTCTTGAAATTCAGATAAAACTTCGGAAGCTTCGAAGTCTCGATAGCCTTCCACGCCTTAGCGCTCACTGTGCAGAATGCAAGGCCGGGCGGTATCATGAGCCCTTTCTGAGAACCTCCCACAGCTATATCGACGCCCCACGCATCATTCTCGAAATTATCCGCGCCGAGTCCGCTTATGACGTCGACTATGAGAAGCGCATCTGTCTTCCTGACGATCTCCCCGATCGACTTAATATCATAGACTGTCGCCGTAGATGTCTCGCAGAGAGTTGTGTACACAGCCTTTACGCCGGGGTTCTTCTTAAGGAGGTCCTCTATAGTTTCGGGCTTCGGCGCAGTGCCCCATTCGATATCCATAGATATCACTTCGACGCCGTATGCCTTAGCTATATCGCCGAACCTCTCGCCGAACTTTCCGCCCCGCACTACTATTATCTTATCTCCGGGAGAAAGCACATTGACTATAGACGCTTCCATTGCGCCCGTCCCGCTTGATGTGAAAGTAAAAAGGTCGTTCGATGTTTTGAATATCTTTTTCAATCCTTCGGTCACATCCTTGAATATGGCCTGATATTCTTTTGTCCTATGATGTATCATGGGTTTCGCCATCTCTTTACGTATCTCTTCCGGTACCGGCGTAGGCCCTGGCGTCATCAGATATTTTTTATCCATTGTATAAACTTCTCCTTTCATCATCGAAGAAATATTTTATATTACTTCGTTTTCGCTATATTCGTTATAACCTCGTCGACAAGGCCGTATGCCTTGGCCTCTTCTGCCGACATAAAATAGTCCCTGTCCGTATCTATATGTATCTTCTCAACGGACTGCTTGGTATGTTTAGCCAATATCTGTTCGAGCTTTTCGCGCATTCTTAATATTTCTTTGGCTTGAATACTGATATCGGACGCAGGCCCCTCTGCTCCGCCCCACGGCTGATGTATCATGATCCTGGAGTGAGGAAGCGCATAACGCTTTCCTGTCGTCCCCGCAGCCAGAAGAAGCGCGCCCATGCTTGATGCCTGTCCCATGCAATATGTATTCACGTCCGGTTTGACGAACTGCATTGTATCGTATATTGCAAGCCCGCTGGTGACGGAACCGCCCGGGCTGTTGACGTATATGCTGATATCCTTCTCGGGATCTTCCATCTGCAGGAACAAGAGCTGCGCAATTATTATATTGGCCACATTGTCATCGATCGCCGTACCTATAAAGATGATCCTGTCTTTTAAAAGACGGGAATAAATATCGTATGCTCTTTCAGCCCTGCCGGTAGTCTCTATCACCATCGGAACGAGTATGCTCATCTGATCCTCCTTTATTCTGCTACTTCAACGACTTTGGCTTCCTTCATAAGGAATTCCACGGTCTTGCCTTCACGAATCTTCTCTTCCAGGTCTCCCACAAGGTCTTCTTTCTCGTAATGGGCTTTTATCTCCTGTTCGCTCTTGCCGGCCTGAGCGGATATGGTCTTATAAGCGTTCTGTATATCTTCCGCTGAAACTCCTATCTTCTCATCGGCTGATATCGAATCGAGTATGAAGAAGAGCCTTACCTGGCGCACAGCGTCTTCTTTGAACTTTTCCCTGAATTCGTTCTCTTTTTTATCGAGCTCTTCTTTCTTGAAACCTTTCTGCACAAGCCTCTCTTTAGAATCCTCTACCATATATTTCAGCTGCCTTTCAAGAAGGCTCTGCGGCACGGGGAATACATTATCATCCATCAGTTTCTTCAGCAGCTGATTCTCCATGTCGACTTCCGCGTTCATCTTCATCCTTTTTTCAAGCTCCTGCGATATTTCCACCTTCAACGCCGCAAGGTTCTCCTTACCAAGATCCTTGGCGAATTCATCATCCGCCTGCGGCAGCGCTTTGGATTTGATCTCCTTTACCAGGACGTGATATTTTGCGGCCTTGCCGGCAAGAGCTTTATCGGGGTACTTTTCGGGCAGGGTCGTATCGATATCTTTCTCTTCGGCCTTCTTCATGCCGATCATATTCTCGTGAAGCCCCGGCATAAGAGACTCTTTATCCAGGTATATCCATATGCTTTCGCGCTTTTTGTGGAGAGGTTTTCCGTCGACAAAACATTCAAGGTCCGATATCGCATAATCTCCGAATTGAACAGGCCTGTCCTCTACCGCTACATACTTGGCGTTCATCTCTCTGAGATTTTCGATAGCCTTGTTCACATCCTCATCGGTTATCTTTGCTGTCTTCTTCTCAACTTTGATCGCTTTATAATTTTTTACTTTGAATTTCGGGCGGGTATCTACCTTTGCATTAAAGAACAGCGGCTTGCCAGGTTCAAGCTTCACATCGTTTATCTCGGGGAACCCGACCGGGTTTATCCCGTGCTCTTCAAGCGCCATCCTGTAAGCCTCCGGGATCATGCGCTTCAGCACTTCTTCTTTAGCGTTCTCGGAGTAATGCTTTTCTATCAATTCGCGCGGCGCCTTGCCTACCCTGAATCCGGGTATGCTGGCGATCTTCGCGATCTCAGTATAGACTTCTGCATACAGCTTCTCTATCTCTTCTTTCGGCACTTCTATCTCAAAGAGCGCCTGGCACCCTTCGCTACTCTTTACTTTTGATTTCACTGAATTCTCCTGATTTGCTGTTATCTAACTCCGGCAAATCATCCCGAGGCTATGTCATCTAACTCAGGAGCCGAGGGACAATTAACCAATATTAACGTATAATTTCAAAGGCGATATTATAACACAGTTTATTTTCTATTACATCGTAAATTTCTCACCAAGGTACAATTCTCTCGCCTTAGGATTCGAAATAAGGTCTTCCACTGTTCCTGAAATAAGTATTTTTCCGTCCGCCATAATATAAGACCTGTCGGTGATCGTCAGTGTCTCTCTCACGTTGTGATCGGTCAAAAGTATGCCGAGCCCTTTATTCTTCAGCTCTTTTATGATCTCCTGGCATTCAGCGACCGCTATAGGGTCGATACCGCTGAAAGGTTCGTCCAGAAGCAAAAACATCGGGTTCGTGACAAGCGCCCTCGTTATCTCGACCCGCCTCTTCTCTCCGCCTGAGAGCGTATAGGCCTTTGCGTCCCTCAGATGCGATATCTTCAATTCATTAAGCAGTTCGTCGCATCTCCGCTCCCTCTCTCTGGGGCAAAAACCGAGCGTCTCGAGGACTGCCTTTATATTCTCTTCGACCGTAAGCTTCCTGAAGATCGAAGGGTCCTGGGACAGGTAACCTATGCCGCACCTCGCGCGCATATGCAGCGGCATCTTAGTTATGTCCTGACGGTCGAATATTATATCCCCTTCATCGGGCTGGATGACGCCGGTTATCATGTAAAAAGTCGTCGTCTTCCCTGCGCCGTTAGGGCCGAGCAGCCCAACGACCTCGCCCCTCTTGACATTGATATCTACGGAATCTACGACGCGCCGTCCGCCGTAAGCCTTGACCAGCCCTTTCGTCTCCAATAGATGCATAGATGCCGCGCTCCTAGTTACCGAACAGATTCACTTCGGTCGTGCCTTCCTGGGATATTACCAGCTTCGGCCTGCCCGTCAAAATTATCTTCTTCTCCGATTCCACGTATGTAGCCTTATCGCTGTATGTAATATTCTCTCCGCGGACTATCTTTACGTTCCCCTCAGCAACGATATCTTTGATTTTTTTGGTATTCGCCTCAAGATTTATCGTTATCTTGTCCGCGTCTATATCGGCGTCTTCACTCTTGACCTTGACGTTCTTGTTGAAATACGCCTGGTTCTTTTCGTAATTGAACTCTACCTCGCCGTCGCAGGTTATGCTGATCCTGCGCTTCTTCTGCTCACCGGCTATCTTCTTCTCTTTCGCCGGGGACCCCGGCACTCCGGCATAGCTCTCGGCGAACATCTCCGTATTGTCAATAGTTGCGTGAACATTCTTCTCAAGGGTGACATTATTCTTAGACTTATCGTAAACTCCGGTCTCGGCTGTAATGGTAGCCTCCGCCTCTTCTCCATACGCCTTAGCGACAATGTTGTCTAACTTGATCTGGTTCTCGGATATTGCCTCCGCGGACTCACCTTTGACCTCCCACGACTTTGTCCCTTTCTGCGTGAATCCCTCGAGGTCGAATGAAAGGACCTTCTGCTTTACTGAGCCATTGAACGAATCTTTTCCGTCTTTCGCTTCACTGACAGGAGCCTTGGGGGCGTCTTTTTTGGAACACCCCGGCACCAGAAAAGCTGAAAGCGCCAACAGGACCACTGCGCAATATCCCATCCGCCTCACAAAACTTCCCGCCATATTTAAGACCCCTTCTTATCTTGCGTCTTCCATCTCCGGTGCATCCATACCCACTGTTCAGGATAGCGCCTTATGTATGACTCTACCACCAGAGACCATTTTTGCGTATTTGAAACTATATCTTTTTCTTTATCGCCTGTATCATCAAGTTCGATCGGTTTTTCAACCATCAGGGTGTGCCGGCCGTTCTTCCTGACTATGAATACCGGTATAAGGGCCGCTCCGCTCACTTTCGCCAGCGCCGCCGGACCGGCCGGCGTGTAAGCGCTCATCCCGAAAAAGTCTACAAATACGCCCTCGACAGAATCGACATCCTGATCCGCAACTATACCGACTATCCTGTTCTCCTTGAGGACCTTCAATATCTTCCTGGGAGATTCGTCCCTGTATATGACATTGACATCCTGAACTTTTCTAAGATAGTTCAGGTATTCATCGTATTTATAAAAATATATCCTTCGCCCTACCGTAACGCCGGGATAACCCTTGATCCGCAGCGTCGCAGCCATAAGTTCCCAGTTGCCAAAATGGGCCGTTATTATAATAATTCCTTTGCCCTTTGCGAATGCCTCATCCAATATATGGCTATTCTCGAACTCTACCAATTTATCGATATTCTTGGCGTTCATCCTGGGCGCTCTTACGAACTCGAAAGCGTTCTTGCCCAGGTTCTCGAAAACATGCCTGGCGATAGACTTGAGCTCTTTTTCCGTCCGCTCTTTTCCGAGGGCGGTTCTCAGGTTCTCAAGTGCAATATCCCTGTATTTTTTTAGGATGATGTACGCTAAAAGCCCGATCTTTCCTGCAATAATAAGTCCTACTTTTGAAGGCAGAACATAGAAAAAGAATGCCGCGAATCTCGCGAGATAATATAGGTAGTACCTCCTGTATCTTACTTTCATTTTGTATGCCCGTTCATCACAGTTATTTACTATATAATACATGTAAATAATTGTCAAGGAGTTGTGATATACTGTCTTTATGAAAATTATACGTATTAATGAGCCAAATGACGCGAGGTTGGGAGTATACCGTTCTCTCAAAGGTAAGCATATGGAGAAGGATGGGATATTCATAGCTGAAGGGCCGCGGGTAGTTAAAGCGCTATCTAAGACCAATATTGAGGCCATTTCAAGCCTCGCAACGGAGTATTCCTATAAAAAATACAGGCCGTATCTCTTAAAACTCGTTAAGCGCGGTGCGCCGGTATATATATCCGATAACGATACGATCGAAGATGTGATAGGCTTCCGTTTTCATCAGGGGCTGATGGTGGCTGCGCGTTCACCCAAAAAACTTCCGTTCAGCATGATAGCCGGTGAGCAGCGATCGGCCCGCCTATTGGTAGCGCTCGACCGTGTTAATGACCCGCAAAATGTAGGCCTTGTCGTCCGCAATGCAGCGGCCTTCGGCGCTGACGCCCTGATAGTAGATCCGGGATCCTACGATCCATATTATCGTAAGGCGGTTCGCGTATCTGTCGGATCGATATTTAATCTTCCGGTCGCGTATGAGACTGAAATAGCGCCCTTCCTCAAACGGTTGAAGAAAGATTATGATACGCGTATCATAGTAACATCTCCGGGACACGGCGCAACGGATATCAAGAAGACAGACCTCTCCGGGAACGTCTGCTTCGTTTTCGGGAACGAGGATACCGGCGTATCGGACAAAGTCTTAAAACTAGCCGATAGGATAGTAAAAGTGCCTATATCGCGAAATGTAGATTCTCTTAATGTAGCCTGTACAAGCGCAATATGCCTCCATGAGGCAGCTGAGGCGCGATCATAGTAGGGACAAGGCATGCCTTGTCCCGATATAATAAGTTTCTTGCATATAACGCCAAAGATGGCTATAATAAGCGAATAAGAAAGGGGTGATAATAAAATGGCAATAAAGAAAAGTTCAAAATCGAGCAGCTCCTCAAAGACAAGCGCGGATATTAATGAGCAGATCAGAAAGAAAGCGTACGAACTTTGGGAGAAGAGAGGCCGCCCGAGCGGTAATTCAATGAAGGATTGGCTGGAAGCTGAAAGGATCATAAAGAAAAAATCGATTTAATTTCAAAAAATTATGGGGACGGTTCTGTTAATTACGATTATCAGGCCCGTCCCTTTTAATGTCCGGCTCTCTATGAAAAAACTTGCCAAAATACTTCTGGTTTTAATGATCGCTCTAACCTTAACATCGATCCCTGCACAGTTGAAGGCTGAAGAACCTTTCACATATCATGCCGTTAAGAAGGCCCTCCCCTCCATAGTCGATGTCAAAGCCATACGAAAAACCTCGACAACTATAGGCGCCGGTGTCATAGCAGACCCTTCAGGGATCATAATAGCGAACGTGCACACGGTCAGGGGCGCAGATTCGATCAATATCACGCTTCACAATAAAGATGAGATCAGCGCCCGTATAATCAAGCTGATACCGGAAAACGATATCGCCATATTAAAGATCGTACCAGCCGGACCCTTATCGCCCGTCAAATTCGCGGATCCCGTCATAGCTACGAGAGGGACCGATGTTTTCACTGTCGGACACTCCAGATTTTTGAACGGCGTGGTAATAAAGGGTAAAGTTATGGGATCTATAAGCAAGACCGATGCGAAGACAAAAAAGAGGTTGCCCGGTTATTTTATCAAGACCAGGTTTGACGCGAATGCGTATAAAGGCGACAGCGGCAGCCCCGTATTTGATAAAGACGGATCATTCATGGGTATCATATTCGCGAGATCTGAAGATAATTCCTATGACAGCCTGGTGATACCTGCGGATACTATTATGCGGGATTACCTCGAGGTAAAAAAGCCGATAAAAGCTAAAATTTAAATATTTACTCAAAATACTTCTTAGTAACTTCATCCCACTTACCCTGGGACTTCAATATAATATCACACAGTTCTCTTACCGCTCCGCGCCCTCCAGGCTTCTCGGTAACAAGATGAGCGCACTTCTTCACTTCACCGGCTGCATTGGGAACGGCCACAGCAAGACCTACTCTTTTTAATACGGGTATATCGATAAGGTCATCTCCGATAAAACAAATGTTCTCGGGTTTGACCTTGGTAGACGCTATGATCTTATTTAACGGGATCAGTTTATCGCTGAACCCCTGGTATACTTTCGCTACCCTCAGGTCCCTGCCGCGCATCTTTACGATGCGGGATCTCTTCGCTGTGATAATATAACTTTTGATCCCCGCCCTATTGAGGAGCGTTATGCCGAACCCGTCCTGGACATCGAAGAACTTCAACTCATCTCCATAAATGCTGTAGATGATGCGGCCGTCTGTCATCACACCATCGATATCGAGTATGAGCAGCTTAACAAGCTTCGCCCTGTCTGCATTTTCCTGGCTTATCATACGAGCCCTGCCTTCAACAGGTCCTGCACATCCAAAAGCCCTATCGGCTTCTTCTTTTCGTCAACAACGGGAAGCTCATCAAGTTTTTTCGAGCGCAATATCTCGAGGGCTTCAGCGGCCAGCTTATCTTTATTGATCACCGTAGGGTTCCTGGTCATGAGGTCCGACACTTTCCGGTTCACTATATCGCGCCCCGCCTCAAGATTCCTCCTAAGGTCGCCGTCAGTAAATATACCTGTCAACCTTCCCTTGGAATCTACGACGCTCGCGCTTCCTGCCCTCGCTTTTGTTATCGCCAGAAGAACTTCTTTGATTGGCGTATTTTCGCGTACAACAGGATTCTCATTGCCCTTCCTCATTATATCGCCCACTCTCAGGATAAGCCTCTTCCCGAGTATTCCGCCCGGATGGAAGAACGCAAAATCTTTTTCTTTAAAACCTTTTTTGTCGAGAAGCGCTACCGCAAGCGCATCCCCCATGGCAAGCATGACCGTGGTCGATGTCGTCGGAGCTAATCCCAGGGGGCAAGCCTCCCTCTTTACCGAAACGTCGATAATATGATCCGCGTTCTTGGCGAGCGTTGACCTTACATTACCGACGACCGCTATAAGGCGCGCGCCGATCTTCTTTATGATGGGCAGGAGCTTTATGATCTCTTCCGTCTCGCCGCTATTTGACAGCGCTAATATGACGTCCTCTTTCGTTACCCGGCCGAGATCGCCGTGAAGCGCCTCGGCTGGATGAAGATATAATGACGGAGTGCCCGTGGAAGAGAGTGTTGCAGATATCTTTTGGGCGATAAATCCGGGCTTTCCCATGCCGGTGACTATTACACGCCCTTTCGTATTATACATGGCCTTCAGAGCAGATTCAAAATCCGGGCCTATCCTGCTTATGAGGCTCGATATGGCATCGCGCTCCATCTTGAGCACTCTTTTAGCTATCGCCCTTGCCATCTCTTCACCGCTTTCTCTACGTCTTTGATCCCCGCAAGCATATAGGGGAGATCTTTCATCTTTACCATGTTAGGCCCGTCGCTCATGGCCTTATCGGGATTTTCGTGTACTTCCATAAATAGTCCGTCCGCTCCGCACGCGACAGCCGCCATCGAAAGAGCCGGTATATAAGTCCTGTCCCCTCCGGAACTTTCGCCCATACCGGCCGGTACCTGCACAGAATGCGTTGCGTCGTAAATTACGGGGTATCCGAACTCTTTCATGATCATTACAGACCTGAAGTCACTGACGAGACAGTTATAACCGAAGCTGACACCGCGTTCAGTAAGTATGATATTTTTATTGCCTGTGGATTCGATCTTTTTTATGACATTCTTCATGTCCCAAGGCGCGAGGAATTGGCCCTTCTTTATATTTACGGCCTTACCGGTCCTGGCGGCCTCCAGTATAAGATCGGTCTGCCTGGAAAGGAACGCGGGTATCTGTATAATATCGAGCACTTTTGCCGCTTCCCGTACATCTTCGCGGCAATGAACATCGGAGAGGATGGGAATCCTGAGCTCTTTCTTTATCTTCTTGAGTATCTTCAGCCCTTTTACCAATCCCGGGCCGCGGTAAGAATTGACGGATGTCCTGTTCGCCTTGTCGTAGCTCGCTTTGAATATCAGGGAAATACCTGCAGACCTTGCGATCTCTTTCAGCAGGCGGGCATGGCGGATCACGCTCGACTCGCTCTCGATCACACAGGGGCCGGCAATGAGAATAAGCGGGTTCGGCCCGCCGACTTTAACATTGCCTATAGACACTACTCTGGTTTTAGTAATAGTATTATTTCTCCCTCTCTCTTAAGAGCATCTCTTCCGCCCTCTTAAGGTCATCGGGCGTATCGACTCCAACGGTATCAAATTTGGTCTCTACCGTCTTTATCTTATATCCGTATTCGAGCGCTCTCAACTGCTCGAGCTTTTCGGCATTCTCGAGAGAAGATTTGGGAAGGTTCCTGAATGTAAATAGAAAATCCTTCGTAAATGCGTACAGGCCTATATGCTTGTAGTATGTCGGCCTCTTCTCTTTTTCTTTCTCGCCGGTCCGGTTATAGGGAATAGCATACCGTGAGAAATATATGGCATATCCGTTCTTGTCGACGACAACCTTAACGACGTTCGAATTTGTAAGCTCGTCATCATCCTCCACTTTCTTTATCATGGTAGCCATCTGCGCCTTCTTTTCATCCTTGAGGGCCATGACAAGACTGTCTATCATTATAGGCTTCACCAGCGGCTCATCGCCCTGGATGTTGACCGCTATATTGATATCCATCGGGTTCACTACTTCCGCCAGACGGTCGGTACCGCTCGGCTGGTCGGGAGAGGTATAGACAGCTTTGCCTCCAAACCCTTCTACTACCTTTATTATCCTTTCATCGTCACAGGCAACGACCAGGTCATCCAGAGCCTTTGCTTTCTTCGCGTTCTCCCACACGTGCTGTATTACGCTCTTCCCAAGAAGGTTTGCAAGGACCTTTCCTTCGAATCTAGTCGCTCCCCACCTTGCCGGTATAACTCCTATTGCCTTCACACGCACCTCTCTTTTATTTGCTGCTTTCTCTTTTCACTCTATCCGAAAGCTCCTCGGGAGTCACAACTGCGATCCCGACCTTCCCGACCACTATTCCTGCGGCACAATTTGATATATGGGCAGCCTGGACCGGGTCCGCGCCTGCGGCGAGAGACAGGGTATAACTCGCGATCACCGTATCGCCGGCGCCCGACACATCGAACACTTCCTGCGCTACTGTAGGTATGTGCGTCATCGGTTTACCGCGCTGGAATACTGCCATACCATTTTCACCCAGAGTTATCAGGCCGATCTTGCATTTTATCTTATCGAGAAGCTTTTCGCCCGCTGCCTTGAGCGTATCATCATCCTTTATCGCAAATCCTACCGCCTTAGCGGCTTCATGGTTATTGGGCGTTATGACCGTAATCCCCTTATAATAGTTGAAATGTTCTTCCTTGGGATCTACGGAAATGATCTTATCGTGTTTACGTAAAACAGGTACTAGATTTTTCAGCAGGCGGGGCGTG
>Ga0172379_10006049_pt1 | contig 16477 bp, 40 predicted proteins | sample GrowelOW334metaG_FD_119756 | JGI IMG/M metagenome (GOLD analysis project Ga0172379, IMG submission 119756) | Groundwater microbial communities from an aquifer near a municipal landfill in Southern Ontario, Canada - Groundwater well OW334 metaG | ecosystem: Environmental > Aquatic > Deep... | reverse complement strand
TCAGGAACCCTATCCAATCCAATAGAATCCATCATCTGAACTCGCTCATCATAATCCAAGTAACGACCAGTCTTCGCATTGAAGACATCAAAAAACCTAACCTTGGTCAAGAGTCTTCCGCCTTCAATAACCGTGTCGTAACGATATCCTTTGACTTGACCATACAATTCTCCAAAGAACACCATCATAGGATACTTAACCATCTTCGTTTCAAAATCGTTACGCAGTGCAACATCCCACCACATATCATCTTCATCCATTCTCTTGAAGTAATTCCTGCTCTTAACCCAGAGTCTGGCTCCATCATGACAGAAAGCTGAATTACTTCCATGAATCTTTTCAGTAAGAACAATTTCCTCATTCTCTTGCAAACAAGAGATATATTTGCGCAAGCCATCAATATCATAATGAGGGATAACCCATCCCTGCGGAGGCTTCTCAGCATTAGTTCCCGTCTTTTTCAACCCAGGAAGATTCTCCTCCTCAGGCTCATCCCATTTCTTCAGACCAAGCAATTCAACAAGGGAATCTCCCTCGACCATTATAACAGAAGGGTTCAGACAAGGATTGATTGGATGCAACATACCTTGAGAATAAACCCCACGAATCTTCTTGGCTTTCAGAATGCGATGCTTCTCAGGAACAGAACCTACAGGAAACTTAGGTCCAGTTTGTCGTTGCTGAACATTGCCTTCCTCATCCTCATACTTTTCATATGCCATTGGGCACAGGAAATAGAAGTCATCGGTATCAGGAACGATCGTATCTATTGGCAAATAGCCAATAAGATCACCAACCTTAAGATCAACCATATTAGTAATAATAGGATAGTCACCAAGAACAGTGACAATGATCAAACGATCAGCACCTGGATGCTTCTCTATCTTTTCAACTCTAACTATTTGTGGGGTCCAGTCACTCAATGTACTTCTCCTTGAAAAATATTGTATTTTCTATCCATTCCCTGCGGGTACGTTTACAATACGGCTATAATCAGCCGCCGCGTCTACCATAATATTTTGAGTCAACATTTTCTAAAACATTCCCGCCTTCAACAATGAATATACCTTTGAATTGCATTCCGCATTCATAATACTTAAGCTTGAAATTGAGTGTAGGAAATTGTTGGCTCATAGCCAGAACAATTTTGACGGCTGGGCTCCAAGCTGATTGGAAAGTATAGAATACTGTGCCCTTCTTTCGCTTTCCGAATGAAGCACGAACAGGACAAACACAGTCATAAATCCCCCACTTGGTTCCCCAAACCCGGCGACACCATTCGTATCCACCAGAATTGAATCCATCCTTAACTGTGAAGTTTCCCAGTTTACGCTGTTCGTCTGCTTCAATATCCATTTTTTTAAATTCTTCTGGATATGGAAGGAATTTATTGGCGCTTAATGGCAACTCGGTACCATAAACTGTTTCTGTAGCGAAGTCCATAAATCGTCTTACATCTTCAACCGGACCAGAAACCCACAGATCTTGATCAACATGATTTGGCATTGTTATCTCTTTTCAAGCTAAATAAGTATATCCAACTACAACACTATAAGCCGATGATTTTTGGGTAAACTTAAATGTTTCCTCTGACTTAAAACCATAACATTCTACCATGACTTTAACTTGCCAACAGCATTCTTCATCGGTAATGATTTGTTTAGGTCCTTCTAAAATTTGAACCACAGTATGTTCTAACATATTCATTCAAAATCATTCCTTTTACATTGTAAACAGCGTTTTGGTTTGTCTTTACAAAGACGCAATATCCTTGGCTTACCTTTAACAGTCTTATATACTCGACAAGCTATATGAGGCGTAACAATAGTGGACCCCATTATAGTTCGGTGGTACGTAAACTCTCTTGTGAGAAATTCGCAATGGTAACAAAAATCTTTACCAGCATCAATTTCAATTAAAATCTTTTGTTTCATAAAAAAACCTTTAAAGAAAGACCTCTTTGGATTGCTTTATCAGCAGCGGCGACGGCGCCCTCTATTGTCGTATATTTCATATTAAGATTTAAAAACTTAGATAGTAAATCCTGAAACCAAACCCCAGAACTATTATCATATGGGTTTGGAACATGTAATAATATTTTGTAATATGGACCGCTTTTAAATATAGCTATTGCAAGTACATTAGAATCATTTTCTTTAATGTACTTTTTCCTGAGATAATAATACTCGTGCCTCTCCCATTCTGTTACTTCAGTTTTATTCATTGGTAGGGACGTCGGGAATCGAACCCGTTTTAGAACCTTATAAGGATTCTTAGAAATACCATTCCTAAACCCGCTCCCCATTGGAAGGTCTGCTAACTCTCCAGATCCAACCTACATTCACAAGTTCTTTTATAGAATCCAAAATCCAAAATTCCTTTGCCATTACATTTTGTACAAACACTATTGTTTGCTTTGGTAATAATAGGCGCCCTGGAACTCACATTAGTTTTAATAGAATATGTAAAACGCATAGTACAAGCTAAATTATAACCTATTCTACCAAGTTCTATTTTGAAATATGGTAGATGATTATATTCATCATAAGAAGGAAACATGATAACATCATTGATTTTACTGACCCAATACAAATGTTGTACAATTGATTTTAGATCAGTAAATACAATACCACAAGATGACATTGTTTCTTCTTTCATCTTTACAAATCCATTAGAAGTAACGCATTCAAAAAAACCACCATCTAAAAATTCAGAGATTTTATAAGTACCTAAATCAGAACATGACGCAAATAAATACTTATAGCAATGGTTTGTTGGGACAACAAACAATGTAATAACATCATTAATTGCTCCAGCATTTTTTATAAAAGTATAAGAAATAATTTCCATATTATCTATATGGATCCTTTCCATTTCCAACCCTAGCTTTCCATTCAGCTAAAGCAAGATCCGCTGACTTCCCAGCCGATACAATGTCATTTTTAAGATCAGTATAAGTCTTAGAGTTCGACAAGATAGCAACCATGAATTTTGTCCAAACTTCTAGCTCTTCAGTTGTTAAGAATTGACTTGCCATATTACCTACATTTACCCCGTTACGCGATGGGGCACGGCTCAATATAAATTAATCAATTTTACCTTGCGGGCATATTCTTTATCATCTTTTGCTTCAAGCACCTTACCTTGATACCAATATTGTTTGGTTCCATCGGCAAAGATTCTGGCAGGACCATCCTTCCTATGATAGAGATCCTTCCATAACCAATCTTCTCCCCCGTCAGGATAAACAATGCTAGGTCCCTCTTTGCGACCAAGATGACCATTAGTCCACCATTCCTTATATCCTGTCTTAGGATTGATTACAGCGTAATCATTCGCCCTGCCCCTTACACCATTGGTAAAGTAAACTTCTGTACCATCAGCCATAACAAATGCTGGTCCATTCTCCCTATATAGAACTGCCCCATAGTTATCTGTTCCCTCAGGAGCAGCAGCTAAGTAGTATTCCCGGCTTCCATCTGGCTTGAATTTTATATATTTAAATGATGGCATTATAGAAACACCTTTAGTTTTGATAGTTTATCTAAGAAAAGATCTACAGCAGATTTGCCCACAATAGCATTTGCAAAGACTAGTGGAGCATTATCTCCATACATAATAAAATATTCTTTTTTAAAGATATTGTGCTGAAAACTTAAATGCCAGGGATGATGCGGCATATCATTATAGATGGTTATATCAGAACATCTTGCCGTTAAGCCTTCTTGACGATATAAGTTACCATGACAAGCTCTATACCAAGATGGATTACCCATTTGATTTAATTCGAATTCCCAATCATCTATAGAAAACTTACCTATCTTCATAGAAATGCTTTCAGTCTTGAAAGTTTATCAAGAAATAAATCCACTCTTTGTTTAGCAGAATTTAGATTTGAAAACTCTATTTTATCACCAAACATTAAATGATATTCTGTACTAGGAAACTTATCAATAAACTCTATTTCAACAAACTGGCTATCTTGCAAATCTTTAAGAGGGACTAACATTATATCATGTATCGATATAGGACTGGTTATACTATGAATTTTTCTGACCCATATAATATCTTCCAGTTTCCAATCATATATTTTATATGAGCCAATTCTCATAGAAACGCTTTCAATTTTAATAACTTATCAATAAATAAGTCAACTCTTTGTTTGGCAGAATATACATCAGAAAATTCTATGTCATTACCAAACATTGAATAATATTCTGGGCGAGGAAAAGCATCAGCATGAAATAAATAAAGCGGACGCGTAAATGATATTTCAACTATAGATTCTATTTTTTCAAAATCATGTGGAAGCAAAACTATATCATGATGATGTACCAGAATAGTTTTATGATTAATTGGTCTTGCCCAAACAATGTCTCTAAATTCCCAATCATGTATTATGTATGAACCATACTCAATATTCATTACGCCAACGCTTCATTAGATACTTTGAAAGAAGGTCAATAGGTTGCTGTCTTCGAAAGACACCCTATTAGGATCAACACTGCAAACTGCAAACTGCTGATTTACAGCATCAACATAACACGTATAAGATCCTTCCGAGCCCATAAAAAACTTGTTCCAGGCACCCTCAGTAAAGAATCTCTTCAGTTTCAATTGCTCAATTGCAAGATTATCAAAGGATAACGTAAGGTTACTATCTTTAAAAAAGGATGAGAGGAATCTAAACCATCGGAGCTTGTTATTATCTATAGCTTCTTTGTTAAGAGAATAATGAGGGCTACCATTTCCATAATCCTTATATCCAAGGACCAGAACTTTACAAGCTTTCCCGCCATTTTCTTTCACAAACTTTTGCAGATCATCAATTTCATAAACACTATTGATTCCCATGATAAGATGGAATACCATATTAGAAGTCATGGAAACAAATGGAGCAATATCAGCTTGATACTTGGTGCCACTGTAAGATACACCAAGCCCATGAATCAAACCCTCTTCAATAAGAGTTCTAATTTCTTTAGCATATGGCTTGAAATGCTTTTGATTTACCGTCATGTTGGCAACCAAACCACGAGCTTTTAGCTCCCGTAGAAATGGCAAAAGGTCAGGATGTGAAAGGGGATTTCCGCCACCTAGCGCAATCTCCACGCCAGCAGGAAGCTCCTTAATTACATCCAGCAACCGACTAAGATCCGCATGACTTCCTGTCACGGCAGACTTCTCATGACACCAACGACAACCACCATCACAGTAATTTGTAATTTTGCAATCAAAACTCTCAGGGTGAATCGGTTTGGGAACACCGTCAAATTCTCGAATCTTCGTTCCATCATCATAGAGCGAGACGTGAGTATTACCATTAGTATAACTGTGAAGTAGATTCATTTGTTATTCCTTAGCCGTCATATCCAAAGACAGCACTAATCTCTGACTCAGGATTAAATACAAAATTCTTTATGTCTCGTTTTGAACCAAGAGCTTCAGAAAGCTTACTTAGAAATTCTGAAGACAGATAACTATTACGATCTGGTCCCACCAAACGAACATTAGTTATAACCTTCTCAGCTCCAGTCTGCTTAGTTAGCACCTCTTCAAGCATTGACCGAACAACATTGTTACCAGTGACTTCACAGTAGACTGCAATAGCATTTGCCTTTTGCAAAGCAGTCCTAATAAAGAACTCAGCCTCAGAAAAATCACCGCCATTCAAAGTAATATTACCCATCTTATCAGGGACAATAACTTCAAGCTTTCCCTCAGTCTCAACCTTGCAAGTAAAAGAATGAGAGCTGGATGAATTCGTTTCAAAAACATTAGATCTGATTTGCATATTATTTTCCTTTAATTTCTACAATTTTAAAATGAAGATCAAGTGTATCTAGGATTTCTTCTCCCAGATATTTTCCATTAGAATATATTGACTTCAACCGGAACATTATGATAATTCCATTATCAAACTTTGTTAGTGATGAAAACTCATTTCCTTTTATATCGCGCGCAGAATAAGATATAAAACTCCAGTTGTTATTAGTCCAATAACCATTTAGCGGATGTCTTTCCATAATAGAATCAACGGCATCATTTATATCTTCAGTAGTTGGTATTCCAACAAATTTAAAAACAAGATCACATTTGTCAATTTCAAACTTATGAGTAAAAACAATATCCCTACCAACATCATAGAAATTAGGAGGGGGACTCATTTCGTCAGAACCTGTAAAGATATACGATTCTGGATTAAAAATCAGATTAGTCAATGCTTTATCATCTTTAAATCCTACATGGCTATTACCAACAGATTCATGATCGATATAGGAGTCCTCATCAATAATGAATATTACTTCAGAAGCGCCAGTATGATTCTTAATTACCTCTCTAAGCATATCTAATTTAGCAGGATCGTTTTGGCAATCACTAACACAATAACTTGCTTTAGTTATGGGATCATTATATGCTTCCCATTCACGACCAAATCCACCACCAACTATTGTAATGACTCCGTTGTGATCGCATTCTATTGTATCAAGAATTCCCTCAGCCTCAGATATAGAAATCGAATGAGAACTGGATGAATTTGTTTCAAATACGTTATTGCGTATATTCTTCATAATTAGTGATTATCGTTATCGATAGTAAGATATGATTCTGGATTAAAGATAAACTGTTTCAGGGTTTGACGATTTTCGAAAGCATCCCAACTTGTACCATGAGATTGGTGGTCGATATAGCTATTATGATCATCAGAATCCCAAGCAGTAACAATGTTTAGAACTACATCTTTACAGCCCGTATGCTCTTTGATAACCTCAATGAGCATTTGAGTTCTTTTAGGATCGTTATGGGAATCTACTGCACAGTAGTTTGCCTTGGTCTCTGCATCAAAGTAATCACCACCAGACCAACCAAATTCACCACCATTCAATGTGATTACACCATATTCATCCATGGAAATAGTGTCGAACAACTTATCCCTAGAAGAGATTGAGATCGAATGAGAACTGGATGAGTTCGTTTCAAATACGTTTTTACGAATATTTTTCATAATTATTCCTTAAATGAATCAGGATACCTACAATATTCTTTTAGAATCATACCATGATCATTTGTAATATGTTTACCAGATTTAAGAGCATCTATTCTTTTAGAAAGGAAGATCATTTCTTCCTCAAGCTTTTTTTGATCATTACCAAACCAACGAGCAAGTCGTCCGCTACTGATATCCTGTTCAGTATATTCTAACCAATCGTGTTCGATTTTATCTCTAGGGAGTTCAGGTTCAATGCCACAATGGTTTAGAGAACAGAAGCCACCAAATGGAGAGACTTGAAAATCAACATTCATGATATACCAGCCATGACCAGTACGTCGAATATCAGGATCAATACTGATAATACGAACATTAAAGGCGGTACAATCATTGATGATATCACCAGGTTTTAGAGAAAGCGCCCACTTAAGGTTAGTTTCTCGTCGACGATTAACCATGCGCCTTACAAGAAAACGAGATACATGATGATATAGTTTAGCCATTGTTTTGTAGTTTTTCTCGCAATGAGCGAAGACTTTTTATCTTGATTCTTTCATAAGAGTACAAAGTTGTACTGCTGCTGTCCAACCATCATCGGTTGGCTCGAATCTAGCAAATGGTGATAGATGAGATTTGTCATCGCAGAAATGAGGGTCAAGAAATTTGGCAGCATACAACTCAGCATATGTTGCATTGTATAACATAATTTTTCTGCCCCCAGCATCAGGGTAAGTTACTTGAGCAACCAACCACCCATTCTGATTCTCATAGACCCTTTCAATCTTAAATTTGCCAAACTTAGGAAAAGGTTTACGTGGTACTGCGGCAGAACGGATCTGTTTAGTACAAGATGATTTATGTCCAAATAGCATTCCCATTACCTCATTAGTGATGCTAGGGGGAATCGAACCCACCATTTACAGGTTGAAAGCCTGCCGTCCTAACCGTTAGACGATAGCACCATAGCTCCCAGTTTACCTTTGCTCATACAGACGCATCAGTTATTTTACAACTATCAAACTGGGAAATCAGTTGTATGCCTATTTTTAACGGAAAATCACAGCATAGGAAGAATGACCGCTGTTCGTTATATTCGCTCATAACAGTGGAGCTAAGACCATTCTTAGATCAGAAGAATGAGACAAGACTGAGCCTTGGTATAAGCAGACCGGCTACGCTTCAGCAACAGATAACGGACTGTTAGACATACCGTTTTAGAATCCTTTGATAGGACAGCAAAGGAGTCGAACCTTTACCATCCAATCTCAGAAAATTATATTCGTTTCTATAAGATAGCTAGTCCTACAAACCGTTAATATAATCCCATCCTCACCCATGCGTCCACAAATTCAGATGAATTCTCAAAACCTATTAACCATGTTGTCCACTCCAATCAACTGGGGATAGTGGATTTTTTTGATTCTTGAGAGCTGTTAGTTCAGCTTCAAGCTCTTTAATACGCTTTTGCTTTGCGGAAGCTTCCTTTGCAATAAGGGTCTTCTCATTTTTAGCCTTAATTGCTTTCTTCAAAACAGAAACAAAAGGAAATTCTGGGCGCGGAAAAACCTCTTTTTCCTCAATTTCTTCGCCCTGATAAATGAAATTCTTACCAGTTCCATAACCACCTTTATAACTAATAGAAAAAATCAACGAAGGAAACTCCTTCGAAATCTTTTGAATTAAAGGAGTGGGATCATACTTACTGCTTATAGACCATTTCTCAAAACAGAAATCATCCCAATGATCATCAGCGTCGGCACCCGCATCTAGCACATCTAGTTGGCGCCCGACACTCTTGATTCTTGAAATAACTTCAGCATCAAAAGCATTTACAGCCACGTACCACTTATTGTAAGTTCCCATGATAGATTACTCACCTTCATTTTTGACTTGAATCAATGCTCCAACCGAAACATTCAATTCAAATTCATAATACTTTCCATCCCTACCAAGAGAAAGAACACTAGTCTCACCATCGAAATCCGCATACTCAAACTTCTCTCCAACAGAAAAGTCACCAACCGGAACCTTTAGGACGATATTATAAAACATCAAGTCCATTGGACCGCCTTCATCCCAGCCAGTCCAAGTAAACAGTTGACTCTCCAGCGTGGTCCTATCCATAATTCACCTCTTTATTGGCAGAATAGATTTAACATTCTTTGTGAATTGTTCACATTCTTGCAAACACTTAGTTGGTCGGCTAGACATAATACTAACAAGATGTAGTAACTCTGAATATAAATCTGCTAATTTCCACAAAACACATTGTTGATTTGTTGTCGGAATAATAATATTTGCTTTGAGATCCATCAATATTCCTAAAGTTAATTTAATATTTTCTGATTTGCATATCTTAGTTCTCCAAATTGGATACCAAGTTCGGTTATAGAATATTGGACTTCTCCATCAACAATTCTTTTTTCAAAAAGTCCCTTAGCAATTAAACCGTTTATTGCTGTTTCAAAAGCATCGTCAGGCAAATTGCCTTTGATTTCTTCTTTATCGAGGACTTTGCTTATGCCCTCGTATTTGTTTTTGTAATACATTTACTTCATCTCCTCAAGTTTAGCAGGTATAGGTGTTACTTTATGATCGGGTTTAGTTGGTTCATCACCAATATCTAACTCTGCCCAATCATTATCAAGTATCTGTCCTGCTTTTATGACTAGGAAAAATTCTTCATCACTAAGATTAGACATCAATGCTCTAATGTCAGGAATATCTAATCCTTTGTTTAAGGAGATGGCGGCTTTGTGAATATAGTATTCTACGTCAAGAATGGTGTCCCCCAATAATGCCAGGTTGGTATTGCCAAATCCTGCCATGTCTTAGCGCGGGATATATATACTCTTGCTATCTGAATACTATATTATGCAACCCTTTGATATAAAAGGTAATCTACAGTGTATTCCAATCCTTTTGGAAGGAACCAAACAATTTGTTTTCTTGCCTGAGTAGCAGACGGAGCCACTCCCCAGACCTCACCAAATTGATCTGAGATAACAAAGACTACATCAATCTTACGATTCATTTTGACATGCCTTACGGAAACGATCCTCATCAAATCTTGGATTGTCACCTTGGAAAAAATCCACAAAGGATTCAATCAAAAGCTTTCGCTCCTTAGGCAAAAGCACAGAATGAATTACATTCACCGCACGCAGATAATCTTTTTTTGTCATGGTTTTTAACTCTCCGGTTTTAAACTCTTCTTTTGATTAGCGCTTGGCGCCGCTTACACTATCCGTCTTGCCCCCGTTACGCGATGGGGCGTCATCGGCAATCATCCCATATTTTCTTCAGCATAATCATAAATTAATATTTTGCCGTTTTTATCCATTCCAACTTGAGGACCATCATTCAATTGATTAGCCCAATCAGGAATCATCTCATAAAGATCCTCATCGAATGATTCGTCCATTGGAGTAACTGCCCGCATCATCAATACACTTTCATTAACTAATCTACAAGGGGCATAGTTTCCACGATTATTAATATAGATATTTCTCTCACGTTTATTAGAAGATATACCTGATTCAACATACGCTATCTTGAGAACTACATTTCCCCTTCGCCAAACACGACGATCCTTTCCTGAGGATAAGAAAACCCATCCTTGAGTCTCAAGAATGTTTTCTAATTCTAATGCTCGCATATACCATTTGTCATAAAATATGGTCCTCATGATTCCATGTAAATTAATTTTTTTAGCGATGCTAAGAAAAATTCCCTTAAGTTTTGTTAACGTATTTGTTAGCAAGTCTTACCCCTAGGTAACTTACTTCTTCTTTTTCAACAGTTTCTTTTTTATCTTTTGTTTTTGTAATTAGAATTTGATGACCGGAATCAAACCCAATGCAAAATCTATAAACCCAAAATGGATCTACATTAAGATAATCACAAACTATCTTAAGCCATCCTTTTTGAAATCCATTACGAACCAAGTCTTCCCTGCCCATTTTCAGAAGAACGGCACCAATAGCATCACACGCCACAGGATAATCAGCCATATGACAACTATATACCGAGTCTCGAATACACCAATTGAAAACAGCTCCTCCACGATTGATTCGCAAACCACGACCCTTAGCATAAAGGATCGCTTCTTCAATCAAAGATTCTGTTTTACCCATAGTTACCTACTATCTAGTCCAGAATGGAAGGACCGTTAGCTTAACGGTTCCTAAGTAATCAGGACGAACCTTTTCTATTTCTTGCATTGCTTCAGTTTCTGAATCAAAACCTTGACGTTTCCAAGGCACTAACTTATCATTTTCAAAATTAAAAATATAGAATTTCTTTTGCATTATATTGTTTCTTTCAATCGGAGGAATCATAGGACCAAATATGCTTACACTTATTGCATTCGCAAACATGATAGCAATGACCGAAATGAGAGATTCCTCGTTCCCTACATTCCCCTTGTTCCATCTCGCGGTATTCATGTTTACAACCAAAAGCAAAGTATTCTACCTTACCTTGCCAGTAATCATTGTGCATTGCAATACCAGTATCATCATCAAACCAAAACATATGCAACGTAATCATCTTATTACCATTGCGTTTGGCAGTCAAATCACTGGCACTCACCACATATACTTGACGATATTCAGTTGCTTTTGGAGTGTATGTAAAGAATTGACTGGTGGCAAATTCTTTTTCAGAAATTCTACGTAGCCCAATAGGCGGATCATTGAAGTCCGTTCCATCAGGCGCCTTGTTCGAGGTGTGACGAATTTCATTCAACATCGCAAAATCTCCTAATTCATAAGTTTATAGGGTAACTCGCAGTCGGTTCCAATCACCAACATCATACAGTGTATACCCAGTGATGAATCGTGTAGATGCCTTTACCGCTTGATTGTTCATTATAATTACCAACAACCCATTAATTGTACATCTAAACCATTCCAGTTACCCTGGCGCTATACCATTGATATGTAATCTCAAGTATAGCCGTTATTCATTCAGGACAAGAATCAACTATGCGAGCATTAATGATTCCCAATAACTCTTGGTTGTCAACAAAATATTGACAATTAGCGCCTGATTCAGCGTAACACATGCATCCTGGACCTGGAGGATAGTCCCATGCGTAACAACATTTGTTTGGAATATCATCGCATGACACAAGCTCTCCAGTCGCAGCATTACAGGACTGATATACGCTGCAGACACAATTGTGTTCCGGTGATTCCAGACAACACCAAGTTCCATTACAGATATTCTGCTGGCATTGAATTGGACAAACACTGGTTACTTGCCATGTTCCAGAAGTGTCGCAAAACTCGACGTCTCGGTCAAGGCATCGCTCATCACCCGGATTACATTCACCAGTACAAATTCCTTCTGAACAAAGAAACTCACAGTCAGGTTTGGTTTGCAACTCGCCGTTTCCATCACAGAATACTGGGGTTTTACCCTGGCATGATAGCTCTCCTGGCACACAACCAGAACTATCAGGCTCCGAATCAACAGGAGAAGTCTCAACAGAAACTTCCATTACATCCGGGACATCTACATCTGGAGTTGATGTCTCAGGCACGTCTTCCGCTGAAGTGTCTTCAGAAGCATCTGGAACATTTGAATCTGGAACATCAGCATCTGGAACATTCGCATCTGGCAAAGGCGCAGTAGTCTCATTTGAGAAATCGCCACCGCCACATGACACTAGGCTAATTGCCGTACATAGCAAAAAAATCTTTTTCATTTTTACCTCGTTGGCGGTTTGCAAATGTTCGGAAACATTAACCTAAATCGCCTTAACTCTTCTTCTTTCTGTTCACACAGTAGCTTATACTTCACCATCTCGTCATTGAAATTACGCAAATCATTTCGCAACGAATCAATCTTAAACCTAATATTATCTAAATCATCCTTGTAACTAGCAAGTTCTTCTTCTAACTTTTCCTCTGTCGTTATAGGTGTCATATTGATCCTTGTTATTTTAAATGTTAAAAAGGTTTTGGGCGACTCTAAGTTAGAATCGTCCTAAAGAAGATGACCTTAAACTCCTGCTCGAAGGCACCACCAATTTTTAATTAGAAATTGGAAACTAACGCTTCATAAGAAAAAGCGAACCATCTTCAACCATCTTGTTGTAGAGCTTCACACCCTCATCAGTCGCAGCGATCTCTTTCACCGTTTCATATCCGCGACCAACCTCAATCTCAACCAACTCGCCCTCTTCCCAAACCTGCTGGGTATAGACCTTCTCCCTCGTCTCCACAACGATACGATTCATCTTCTCACCAGGCTTAGACATCTTTCCAGTTACTTGGCATTTAAACATTTTTAAATTCCTCCTTTTAATCCAGTTCGAACTTACGCTTGCGCACGATTTCAACTTCCTGTTCCTCAACAGGAGTTGGAGTAAACTTGCGCAGAGATTCTGCATAGCAGATATAGGCATCATCGCCAAAATCTACAACAACAGCATTTCGCTCATTGCGAATCTCACACACAACCTCGCCTCGCTTAGTTGCAAGCTCATTCCTTCGACCAACATACTTCACTTTATCGCCAGGTAGAAACATCCAAGTCTCCTTGTTAAAGCGTTAATAACGCATTTATTACAAAATTGGCGGAGTTTCAAGCGTTCCGCCTACGCCCTGTAATCAAAATTTAATTTAATTTTGCATCATATCCCTCAGATTACAGTTGATTATTGGAATACAATATTGAGTCGCTAATTGTTACGACTTACTGAACGCTCAACAACTCAGCAGTGTCGGAATATTTTGTTAAATATTCAAAATCTTTATGCATGTGGCGCACTATGTCGTATCAAGATATCGATTTTTTGTTGGTCTTCTTTTGGTAAAGAATTATACCAAAGCCTTGCCATAGTATACAATTGATCTTCTTGATCAAATTCATCTATAGTCCTCGGAATCTTATCGTATAACCACACAGATGAACCTCCAAAAAACTGTTCTATTTCTGATGGAGATTCCAATCGATTATCCACAACAAACCATTTTCCATCGCAAATCGCATCAACAATCCTTTTAATATCTCTTAAACTAAAAGATGGATTGAATGCACGTAATGCCCTCATTAGTTTAATTCGATCAGTACATTCAGTTATTGTTAATTTATACATGAATGCCTATTAAAGATTTGGATTTACCTGGACATCAAGGAATGGTTGATGAGTATCAATCAACAGAAGCAACCCGCCACACTCTTCATAAGCAGCATGCCACATAGTTTCAGCTTGTGCTTTAGTATCGGCAGCACCAACGACTCGAAGACCCGTATACGAATGACCGAATGGATTTCCTCCAACAATTAGAAATCTACGGTATTGAATAAATTCAGCCGATTTCCTATTTGCTTTAATTATCTTTTGATATGGACCCATGTGTAAATTCCTCTATTGCGAGGTTGTGGTCGACGAAGTCTTTCCACCACCCTTGCCCTTCTTACGTCGAGCCATCTTGGTTGCAGCCCGCTCCAAAGCAATACGTCCACCCTTGTTCTTCAAACGCATCTCTTTCGCCTCAAGATTTGCTTGCAGACTCTTGTTGAAAAGCCAAGTTTTCGCCAAAGGTTCTCCTTCATCCGCCAACTTGCGAACGAATTTCTTAAGGGTCAACTTCTCATTGCCCTTCATTTCCTTTGCTTTGTGAAAAGCACGCTTCAACGTAACAGACGGTTTAATCTCATTTGCCATTTTATTTTCTACTCCTTTGCACAACACATTGCTCTAGCTGATTCGCCCAACACACTTAAATGTACAAATGGCTTTCCATCTGGACACTCAAATACTTCCGATGTAAATGTCATGTGTTCTTCGCTACAACCCTTTTCAATTCTATTCTTTATCTCTTCTTGTTTTAAACAATAAACAAGAAATAACAATCCAAGAATTACTGTAAATGCTACAATCACTATGAAAGCAGTTTCATAGACTTGTATCCAAAACATTTTTTTCATGTTAATGATTTCCCCAGAAGAACACCGGACTTATAGCAGGCATAATTCCTATCACTGGACCAGCCAGTTTTACCTAACACGTTACCCTCTACTTCAATCGCATCGGGCAACGCAACGAAACTATCATAACCATCGCAATCTACTTCCGCAACTACCTGCCCGTCGATTGTTTGTAAAAAATTAACTCGTACCATAGGTAAGGACTTTCCATACATCATTCTTTATCTCTTTCTTTTCGGAATGCTTTTGCTTCTTTAGGAGACCTATATATCCTATGTTCAGGTCCAGTTAATTGCCCACAATGAATACATTGAATTGTATCTGTGTATATCATTCCACCTTTAACTATAAGTAGTTGAGAAGTATTAACTGGACGATGAGGACCTTCCTCAAACTCCTTATCACAATAAGGACAATGACGAGCAATCGATCCGCACATACAAAATATTAACTCTACACTATCAACAATCGATTCTTTCATTATCTTTATCCTTAAAAGCTTAAGTGACACGAACCCACAGAGGGGTCTTCGCTTGGTAGGATTTATATAGACAGAGCTTATGTTATAAGGATAAGGATATCTAAACCTTTAGCCGTTTATTACTCACCTCTAACCGAGGCTTTCATCATTGTCAAACTTGACAATCATACCATCCAATCACTTAGTGGGTCCAGAGAGACTTGAACTCTCAACTCTCGGGTTAAAAGCCCGTTACTCTACCAGTTGAGTTATGAACCCGTATATGACTAATCTTTAATCTGCCTATGTTTAAGGCACAGCTTACATCGCTTGGGCTCAAACATATACGTACATTTCAGCTTCTTATCAAAAAGAGAACATACAAATCGTGGGCTCTCCACTAACCATTTGCAATCCTTACACTTAGTCTTACCTGCTACAATAATAATTGTTATATACGTCATCTATATTCCTAATCTCTTTAGGATTTTGAAGTCCAACCATCACAAAAAGCTTGATAGTAAAGCTTCTCGTCGTGAGACAATGTCTCCCAAATAGTCCCCAATATCATAAGTTTAGAGATATGACCACTACAAGCTAATATACCATTATCTGGTAATGACTCTGAAAGCAACTTATTATCCAGGTAATAAGCCAAGTCTTGTATACTATCCTCATCTGAAGATAAAGCGATAACAACAAACTCACGATCATCATAGATTGTTTTAATCATCATTTTTATTTTTTAGGGAAAAGAACATCCCACCTCAATGGACACCAGTCAGGAGCCTTCCATTTATCATTGCCATTAATAGCAATTGACATACTCTTTTTCCCACAGAAATCACCATACGATAGATTCCTGTGCTTACACTTCTTTCCATCCGCCAAACAATATAGATGAGACGGCTCAACCAATATCGGAAAGTCAACCTCTTCCAACTCCTTACTCATTTACCATCTCCCATAAATGTTAGCTTATACTTCTTTCCATCAATCTCCACAACCTTGCCATCACAGTTCTGATTGCGAGAATTGAACTCTTCTTCAGTTAGATGCTTTCCTCGAATATACCAACATTT
>Ga0172379_10006048_pt1 | contig 16477 bp, 13 predicted proteins | sample GrowelOW334metaG_FD_119756 | JGI IMG/M metagenome (GOLD analysis project Ga0172379, IMG submission 119756) | Groundwater microbial communities from an aquifer near a municipal landfill in Southern Ontario, Canada - Groundwater well OW334 metaG | ecosystem: Environmental > Aquatic > Deep... | reverse complement strand
GGCGCCACCAACGGCGTCGAGGAACTCGACTCGATATTCGACGCGGCTTTCGGCATCACCTCGGCCTGGTTGAAGGGCGCCGATGGTCAGTGGGAATATGCCCGGGTCTCGGCGAACGAAACAACCAAGCTCGAATTCTACGCCAAGCTCTACAAGGAAGGCCTCCTCGATCCCGAATACCTGACCAAGAAATGGGATACCAAGGAGCAGGTTTTCTATGAGGGCAAGGCTGGTCTTGTCGCCGGCGTGGCTCCCGGAAGCATCGATGTCTACGCCAACAAAATGCTGAAAACCCAGAATACGACCATCGTTCCCCTTCCCCCTCCCGCCGGAAAGGCCCAGGGACTCGGCCCCTTCGTCGACGTGACCAAGGAAGCGCGAGGCTTCGCCATTCCCACGACCTCCAAGGTCAAGGACGCGGCCTTCGCGGTGATCGATTTCATGTGGAGTCCGGCTGGTCTCAAGCTCGCGAAGCTGGGCTTGCCCGGCGTTCATTATGTCGAGGAAGCCAATCGCTATGTCCTTACCGACAAGTATCCTGAGTGGTATAACGGCTGGTTCGGCGATTCCTTCAATGGCTTCAATCCCGACAAGCCGCTCAATAGGCCAATAATGACCGAGGCCGCTGTCGAATCCGGCAAGCTGGCGACCAAGTACATGATGCCCGATAAGACTTTCCTCATCCCGGAGCAGTATGTTACCAACTGGGACGCGATGACGAATCTGTACAAGGAATACAACGCCGATATCGTCACCGGCAAGAAGCCCATTTCCGCTTTCGACGAATATGTCCAGAAGTGGTACAAGGCCGGCGGAACGGAGCTGACCAAGTACGCGGCGACCAAGCTGAAATAAGCATCGGTCGATCGAGCGGGGTATGGTGGGCACCGCGCGCGGCGCCCACCATACCCCTATCCTCACTATCGGAGCACTGACATGTCTTCCATTCCCGGCGATTATCTCGAGCGCGTGTACGCTGGTTTCCTCGGCAAAAACGTAGGCATCCGGCTGGGGGCTCCCGTGGAGCCCGCGATTTGGACCTACGAGCGCATTCGCGATGTATATGGCGATGTCACTTCATACCTGAAGCCCTTCCGCAATTTCGCCGCGGATGACGACGCCAATGGCCCCGCGTATTTTATCCGACCGCTTCTCGACGCGGTCGAGCATCGGGAAACCGCTTCTGGGGCTGCCGGAGCTGCCGGGGCTGCCGGGGAAACGGCCCCCGCGCCGATCGCCCCAATCGCGCCGGGCGATGTGGCGAAGGCTTGGCTGGATTACGCCAGGGAAGGCTTGGGCATGTTCTGGTGGGGGGGCTATGGCAAAAGCACCGAACATACCGCCTATCTTAATCTGAAAAATGGGATTTCCGCGCCGGAATCGGGTTCCATCGCGCGGAATGGGCTAGTCCCCGCGGAGCAGATCGGCGGGCAAATCTTCATCGATACCTGGGGTTTGGTTTGGCCCGGGAACCCCCGGAAAGCGGCGGAATACGCCGCCGCCGCCGCCTCGGTCTCCCACGACGGCGAGGGGCTGAATGGGGCGAGGTTTATCGCCGGTTGCATCGCCGCCGCTTTTGTGGAAAACGATATTCGAGCAGTGGTCGAGTCGGGCTTGCGGCTTTTGCCCCCTGATTCGAACTATGCCGAAGTGGCGCGGGCTGTCATCGAGTTTCACGATGCCCATCCCGGGGATTGGCGTCCCTGCCAGGAATATCTCATCGCGTCCTGGGGCTACGACAAATGGCCTGGGCTCTGCCATATCGTCCCCAACGCCGGTGTCTGCGTCCTCGCCCTGCTCTATGGCGAGGGAAGTTTCGCGCGCACCGTCGAGATAGCGACGATGTGCGGCTGGGACACCGACTGTAACGCGGGGAATGTGGGCACGATCGCGGGTGTGCTGTACGGACTCGATGCGATACCCGCGCATTATCGAGGGCCTATCAACGACGGTATTGTCTTGTCGGGACTTCCGGCAGCCTTGAATATTCTCGACATTCCGACTTTTTCGCGCAGGCTGTCAGCCGCTGGGTACCGACTCGCCGGGGAAGCGGTGCCGGCGGGAATAGAGGCGGCTATTGAGCGGGGCGACGGGGAAAAGGCCTTGGATTTTGATTTTTCCCTGCCGGGATCGACCCATGGCTTCCGCGTTTCCGATCCGGTGGGATTCGCCGCGACGCATAGGGAGGGGGCGGGGCTTGAGGGAGGCGGCGCCCTCGAGTTCCGCTTTGAGCGCCTCACGAGAGAGATGAGCGGCAAGCTTTTCTTCAAGCCGTTCTACCGCAGGGCGGATTTCGACGATGAACGATATAGCCCCGTGTTTTCCCCGATCGCGAGACCTGGGCAAACCGTGAAAATCCGCTTCCGCCTCGAACGCTGGGAGGGGCAGAGCATCGGCGTTGAGGGGTACGTCAGGGATACCTTTTCCAAGGCCGAGATACTGGCGACAAATACGATTTTTCCCGAAGAAGGGAAAGCCTACTGGATCGAATTCGCGATTCCCGACCTGGCGGGCTCCATGGCCGACGAAGTCGGCTTGAAGCTTACGAGCTATTCGGGCAAAGGAAAGCGTGATTCGGGAAGGCTTTTCGTCGATCGATTCTCGGTAAGCGGGAAGGCGCGTTATGCGATCGATATTTCTAAGCAGAGCGTGGAATTTGGCTGCGTCACGCCATTTTCCCACGATGGCGGCTCATGGGGCATGGAAGCCGGTCGGCTTCACGTGATGACGCCCACGCGCGCAGCCTCCTATACCGGCGGATACAAGGTGGGCGATCAGCGAATCAGCGCCAAAGTGCGGCCTTTGGCGGGAAGCAGCCATCTGCTCATCGTGCGCGCCGGCGGCGCGGCGCGAGGCTATCTCGGCGGCTTCGACCGGGGAGGCGTATCGATTTTCAGGAATGATTTCGGCGTTACCCCTCTGGCGCGCGCCGATTTTCCATGGCTGCCAGATTCCGAACATGAACTACGCCTCGAGGCCATTGGAAGTCGCATAACCTTATATGTCGATGGCCTTCGCGCTCTCGAGGCTGACGATGACGCGTTCGCCACGGGCATGGTTGGCTGCGGCTCATTGGGCGCCGCCAGGACTTTGTATGGTCCTTTCGAAATCGAGGAGCTGTGATGGAGGGGAATCGCTTTATCGCCGGCGCGGCGGCGAAATCGGATTGTCTCGTTGCCTATGAACGGGGCGATGCGCCGATGTCTGTCGTTGTGCGATCGAGCGTTGGGGCGCTTTTCGGCAAGGCGATTGGCGCGACGGTTCTGAGAGTGGCTTCCGAATTCGGAGTTTCCTCGGGCTTGATCAAGGTCGACGATGACGGCGCCCTCGATGGAACCCTAGCGGCGCGCGTGGAAGCCGCGCTCAGGAAGGCTGGCTTCGTCCGCCTCCCCTCGACCGCCTCGGCCACTCCCCTTCGCGCCGCCTCGTCTCGTGGCCGCTTTCGCCGCGCCCGTCTTTACCTGCCGGGCGACCAGCCTCATCTGGCGGCCAACGCCGGGCTTTTCGGCACCGATTGCCTCATTTTCGATCTGGAGGACGCCGTCGTCGCCGAACGAAAATTCGATACCCGCATCCTGGTTCGCCGCACGCTCGAGGAAAGCCTGATGCTGGGCGATCGCGAGATCGTGGTAAGGATAAATCCACTCTCCAGCCCCTATGGCCGCGACGATCTCTCGGAAATCGTGAGGGCTCGTCCCCATGCCATAACGCTTCCGAAATGCGAATCGGCGGCCGATGTGACAGAGGCCGATGAAGCGATTTCAGCCCTCGAGAAAGCCGCCGGAATCAAGCAAGGCTCGATATTCCTCATGCCGATCATCGAAACCGCGGCCGGAGTCCTCTCTTCCAGGGAAATCGCCCAGGCATCGCCGCGCAACGTAGCCCTGTGCTTTGGCCGCGAGGACTTCTCGCGCGACATAGGGGCGGTGGCGCCCCCGGCGGGGGGAGGGGCCTTTCCGGCCAAAGGCATCGAAAGCCTCCTTGCCCGGCAGATGATCATCCTTGCCGCCCGCGCTTCCGGCATCGCGCCGCTGGACTCGGTTTTCGCGGATGTGGAGGACGAGGAAGGCTTGTTCCTCTCCTGCCTTGATGCGCGAGCGCTCGGGTTCGCGGGGAAGGGTGTCCTGCACCCTCTGCAGATACCTATTGTCATGAAAGCGTTCCGTCCCACGGAAGTGGAGGCGTCCAGGGCCGAAAAAATCGTCGCGGCATTCGACGGCGCCGCGGCCGAAGGCCGCGGCGCCATTTCGGTGGATGGGCAAATGGTGGACGCCCCGGTGGCCGAAAAAGCTCGCGCCCTCCTGCGGGACTATAGAGAGGAACACTGATATGGAATGGAGCGCCAACTCGCTTGGAAGGGCCATCCCTGTCGAGATCAAGGGGCGAAAGCTTGTGCCCTTCGCGGGAGCTTTCGCCGACCCCTGCCGAGAACGACAGGGCGAGGGCGCCACACGCGCCCCCCGTCCGATACCCGCCAGGGCCAAGCCCAGCAAGCTTGTCGCCGATTGGGATGAGCTTCTCGATCGCCTCGATCTTCATGATGGAGCCACGATCTCCTTCCATCACCACCTCCGCGATGGCGACGGGATCGTGAATGAGGTGGTGGCGAGGCTCGCCGCCAGGGGGCTTCGCGATCTCACGATAGCGCCGACCGCCCTTTTTCCCGTCCATGACGCCTTGCTTCCCTATATCAGGTCGGGGGTCATCGCCAAGATTGAGGGCTCCATGAACGGCGGGATAGGGGCGGCTTGCTCGCGGGGAGAAATAAAGGAAACCTGCGTCCTCCGATCCCATGGAGGACGCCAAAGAGCCATACAGGATGGTCAGCTCACGATCGACGCGGCGTTCATCGCCGCGCCTTGCGCTGATTCCTTCGGCAACGCCAATGGCCGAGGGGGAAAATCGGCCTGCGGTCCATTAGGATATGCGCTGCCCGATTCGGAGCGCGCGCGGAAGGTCGCCATCCTGACGGATAGTCTCGTTCCCTATCCTTGCCAACCTTGGTCGATTCAGGGCGCCAATGTGGATTGGGTGCTTGAGGTGCGGAGTATCGGCGACAGCTCAAAAATCGTATCGGGCACGACCAGGCTCACGAGAAGTCCCACCCAGCTTTTGATCGCGGATCTCACCGCGAGATTCATCGAAGCCGCCGGAATCATGAGGAATGGCTTTTCCTTCCAGGCGGGCGCTGGCGGCATTTCATTGGCCGCAACGGTCTATCTGGCGGAACGCATGCGAAAGGCCGGCGTCAAGGCAAGCTTTGCCCATGGGGGCGCGACGAAGATTCTTGTTGATCTCCTGAAGGAGGGGCTCCTGCAGTCCATCATCGATCTGCAGAGCTTCGATCTGGACGCTGTCCGCTCCTGCGCGGAAAACCCCCGCCACATAGAATCCAATCCTTTCGCCTCCTATGGCCCTCGCTCCGCCGGTTGCGTCGCCTCCATGCTCGATGTCGCGATCCTGGGCGCCACCGAAGTCGATCTGGATTTCAATGTCAACGTCAACACGCATTCGGACGGCTTTCTCCTCCATGGCATTGGCGGCCATACCGACGCGGCTTCCGGAGCCGGCTGCACGATCATCACCGCGCCCTCGTTCAGGAAACGCATTCCCATCGTCCGCGAAAAAGTGACGACGGTGACTTGTCCCGGGGAAGTGGTCGACGCGATCGTGACGGAGCGCGGCATAGCGATCAATCCGAAGCGGGGGGACCTCAGCGAGCGCGCGAAATTCGCGGGCCTACCCCTTTTAAGTCTTTCACAGCTTATGGACGATGTCCACAAAATCACGGGGATTCCCGAGGCGCCGCAATTCAAGGACAGGCCGGTAGCCCTGATCGAATGGCGCGACGGCAGTATCATCGATGTCGTGCGGGAGCTCGATATCTGATCGCCCGCTCGCCGAGTTCCTGACGCCTGTCCCTTGAAGATTTTTTTAATTTTAGCCCTTGACAAAAACCGCAAACATTATTAGTGTACTAGCTATCTAGTACACTAGGAGTGTCTAATGGTGCAAATCCAATCCATGACCTTCGGGTATGGGAAGGGGCCGCTCTTCGAGGGCCTCGATCTAAAGCTTGAGCCGGGAACCGTGTTCGGGCTTTTAGGCTTGAATGGGGCCGGCAAGACGAGTCTGCTGAAACTTCTGGCCGGCGCCCTCCGTCCCCAATCGGGCTCGATCCGGGTTTTCGGCGCCGAGCCTTGGCGCAGGGAAGCTTTCTTCCTCGCCGACACGGCGTTCGTGCCGGAGGACCCCTGGCTTCCCGCCGTGAAGCCATCGGTTTGGCTGGAGCGCTATGCCGTATTCCGGCCAGCCTTCGACAAGGGGCAATTCGCCTCGCTTTCCCGGGAGTTCGCGCTGGATGAGGGCAAGCTGCTCACAAAGTATTCCTACGGACAGCGCAAGAAATTCGCCCTCGCGGCCGCCCTCGCGAGCGGGGCTCGCTTAGTTCTCCTCGACGAGCCCACGAACGGCCTCGACATTCCCTCCAAATCCCAGTTCAGGCGGGCTTTGGCCGCCGCCGTCGACGCCGATCGCGTTGTCGTCGTTTCCACCCACCAAGTGCGTGATCTCGAACGGGTGATCGATCCCGCGGTGATCGTTCATGGGGGAAAAATTCTTTTCAGCCTCGACTCAGACCAGATTTCCGAAAAGCTGGGTTCGGCCCAAGTCAGGGACCTTGGTCCCGATGTCATCTACGCTGAAAAGGACGGGGTAGGGTATTCGGCCCTCATCGCCCGTTCGGGCGTCGAGGGGGCGAGAACTGAGGCGCAGACCGCGGATCTCGAGCTGCTCTTCAACGCGGCGATAGCCTCGCCGAGCCGCCTGGCCGCCGCGTTGCGGGGAGAGCGTCTCCCTCCCTTCGATCCGTCCGAAGCCGCGTCGAGGGAACGAAATGTCGAGGAGGCCGCGAAATGACGAAACAAACGCTCGCTCAGCCCTTCAGCGCCGCGAGGGTGTCGCTGCTGATACGAAACAGGGCTTTCGAAGACCTGCCTTCTCTCGCCATCGGGCTGGGTATCCTCGCCGGTTTGAACCTCCTCTCCATTCTCATAGGCGGTCGGGCTTTTATGAACGACTCGACTGGCCAATCCTGGGCTTTCGTCATGAGCCTCGCCGGCATCGTTTTATCGGCCTCGGCCTTCAAAGGCATGCATGACGGACGTTCGGGCACTGACTGGATCCTTCTTCCGGCCACCAACCTGGAAAAGTACGCTGCCGCCTTGGTTTCCTACCTTGTCATTTTTCCGCTCGTCGCGATGGTGGCGGCAACCGGGCTCTCAGCCCTTCTCTCGCTGGTCGAACTGCTCGCGGGCGGCCCCGGGGGAAGAATCTGGAATCCTCTGCGCGCCGTGGGATTATCGGGTTGGGCGGATTACGCGACCTGCGCCCTGATCTTCGCCGTCGGTTCGGCTTCCTTCAGAAAGAGGGCCCTTATAAAGACCTTGGGCTTGATGACCGCCTATGTGCTGGTCGTCTCCGGAATCCTGTTCGCCGCGATCTTCCTGGTGAGGAAACTGCAAGGGCTACCCCTGCCCGATATCGCCATCAACAATGGGGATATAAAAATCGGTGGCGATCTGGCGATCGGTGGCCAGCCGGCGCTGAACGCTATCATGAATGTCGTCCGCTATGCTCTGATGCCCGCCTTTGCCCTCGTTTACGGCTTCTTCCGTGTGGCGGAAAAGGAAGCGCGCGATGAGGTTCAATGACGACAAGCCGATCTTCGCCCAAATCGCGGAGCTTTTCGCCGAGGATATTGTCGCGGGAAGGATCGCCTCGGGAGCGCGGCTTCCCTCCGCCCGCGATATCGCGGCTTCCTTCGAGGTGAATCCGAATACCGCCGCCCGGGCTCTCCAGTCCTTGGCGGAATCCGGGATCGCCCGGTCAGAGCGCGGCACCGGATACTATGTCTCCGAAACGGGAGCCCCTACGGCAAGGGCATTGCGCCGGTCCCGCTTCCTCGATGAGGAAGTGCCCCGCCTGTTCAGGTCCATGGCCGATCTTGATGTATCGTTCGGGGAAATCGAATCGCGATGGAGGGACTTTGAAGCCTCTATCGCGGCGGACAAGAAAAAGGATGGAATCGCATGAAAGCCAGCAACAAAATACTCGCGCTCTTCGGCGCCGTCACGCTGATCATTATCGCGATGGTAGCCTTCATCGCCGGCTCGGCTCCGCTTTGAGGGCATGATCCGGGACGGAGAACGGCGCGGCGAATATCTCGCCGCCCTCTCATCCGAACTCGCCGCGCATCTCGAACCAGGCTGCTTATTCATCCGCTGGGATCTGCCATGGATTTCGCCCTACGCCGAGGAGGATGATCGCTTCGACGACGAAGGCTTTTGGCTGGGACCGCCCGAGACAAGGCTGAGGGAGCTCAGGATGAACTGGGGTTTGGGCGACACCGCGCTTCGCAAGGCGCCCAGCGATTTCCTTCCTCCCGACACCATCATCATCGACCTAAAGCGCGACGAGGACTCCATGCTCGCGAAAATGCGCCCAAAAACGCGCTACAACATCGGGCTTTCGTCGCGCAAAGGCGCAAAGGTGAGGGAAGCGGACGCTGGCGTTCGGCTCCTCGGCGTCGGCCGGATTCCATACGTAAAGGAGTCGTTTTGATGTTTACCTTATTTTTTAAGTGGTAGGATGACTTGACAACTTTGAAAAGCGGCTTTATAACCGAAAGTATTCCCTCAAGGAGGTCAAGCATGAAAAAGCTGATCATGATTCTCGCTATCGTCGTTATTATCGCTTCTCCGGCATTCGGCCAGAAGAAGACCGAACTTCTCATGGGTACCGCGAGCATGGGTGGAGCCTTCTATCCTGTCGGACAGGGCATCGCGAACCTCGTGACCAAATACTCCGGCAACTTCTCAATGGTGCCCGTCGTAACGGGCGGCGCTGTGGAGAATCCACGTCTCATCGATTCGGGCGATGTCGATTTCGCCATCACCAACGCGAACATCGCCTATTTCGCGTACACGGGCACCGCGCCTTATACCAAGAAACTCAATATCGCCAGCGTGGCAAGCCTTTATCCGAGCGTTCTCCATATGGCCGTTCCCGCTAACTCATCCATCAATGACTTTGGGGATCTCAAGGGCAAACGCGTCGCGGTTGGACCGGCCGGAGGCGGAACTCTCGACATCCTGAAAGTTCTTCTCGATGAATATGGCATGACGATAAAGGATATTACGCCTAGCTACCTCGCCTATGGCGATGGCTTCAGCGAAATGTCCGACGGGAATGTGGACGCCGCCTTCGCGCTCTCCGGCTACCCCGCATCCGCCGTCATGCAGACCGTGGCGACCAAGGCGATCAAATTCATCACGGTCCAGCCCGCCAAGCTCGAATCCATAATCAAGAAATTCCCCTATTACACGGATATCACGGTCACGAAAGATGTCTACAAGACTCAGAAAGACGCGGTGCTGATCGGCGTGCAGAATGTCCTCATCGTGAGGAAGGATATGTCCGCGGACACCGTTTACGCTATCACCCAAGCCTTGTTCGACAATCTGCCCGAATTCGCCGCGGCGAACGCCAACGCCAAACAAATCGACATTAAAAAGGCGGCGCAGGTACCCACACCGCTCCATCCGGGTGCGGAAAAGTATTTCGCGAGCAAGTAGGCGACCGGCGACCCGGAATCCTTCGGCGGAAGAATCATCGGCAGGGCCCTCACCGGCCTTGCCGGTTTGTTCCTTCCCCTTCGAGTGAGCGCCGTTCCGCTCCGGATCTCGCCCTCTTTCCCTATTCCCCTTTCAGGAGCATTCTATGCAAGAAGTATCTGGATTCAAGAAGTCCTTAAGCGCCGTGATAGTGGCGCTTTGCGTTCTCATTGGAGCCTTTCACATACTCAACGTATCGGGGCTGATCGTTCTATCGACGATGATTGTGAGAATCATCCATATCGCCTTCATGATGACGATCGCTTTTCTCACCTTCCCGATGAACAAGAAGAAATCGGGAAGCTGGCTGGATTATGGCACGAGGCTGCTCATGTCGGTTGTGACCATCGTGGGTAGCCTTTACATGCTCCTGCGTTGGGAAGACATCGCCAACACGGGTGGCATGACTTCCTCCTTGGACGCGATTGTCGGGCTCGTGATGATATTCGTGGTGCTGGAAGCGACTCGCCGCAGCGTCGGCATGGCTCTGGCGATCATTTCGGTCGTATTCCTCGCCTATCCCTTTATCGGTCCCTACCTGCCAGGCATGCTTCATACAAGAACAATTAGCATCCAGCGGATATTCACCTTCCTTTTCACCACAAGCGAAGGCATCTATGGCATACCCATCGGCGTTTCGGCCACTTATATCGTGCTGTTCTGTATCTATGGGGCCTTTCTCTCCGAGTTTGGCGCCGGCGATTTCTTCTACGCGATCGCCAAGAAGGCGACCAAGGGGCTTGTCGCCGCTTCCGCCAAGACGGCGGTCATTTTTTCCACTCTTATCGGCATGATCTCCGGATCGGCCGCGGGCAACGTCGCGGTGGCCGGCGTCTTTACCATTCCTTGGATGAAAAAGGAAGGCTACAAAGACTATGAAGCTGGAGCGATCGAGGCTTTGGTTTCCACGGGCGGCCAGATTATGCCTCCCGTTATGGGAGCCGCCGCCTTCATTATGGCGGAGATCCTTGGGGTTCCGTATAAAAACATCATGAAGGCCGCTATCATACCGGCTCTCCTCTTTTTCTCCTCGACATTTATCATCGTTCATCTTCTCGCCAAGAAATCTGGCTTGGGCACCCAAAAAACCGAGGAAGACGCGAGTCCGAAAAAGACAAACCTTCTTGAGGGTGGTGTTCACTTTCTCATTCCTTTCGTGACCCTCCTCGTGATGATGTTCATGAATTTTTCGCCCTTTAAGGCAGCCTATTGGTCCATACTTGCCCTCCTCGCGGTGAATATCGTCTGGAATCGAAAGATTGACGGCAAATTCTTCCAGAAAATCATCAATGCCCTCAGGGATGGAGCGAAGGCCACCGTCCCGCTGGCGATAGCGTGCGCGGCCGCGGGGATCATCTCAGGCGTTTTATCGGTGACGGGGCTTGGCTCGAAACTCTCATCGATGATCATCGCCTTGTCGATGGGCATTCCCTTCCTTGCCCTGCTTTTCACGGCGATCGTCGCGATAATCCTGGGCATGGGGCTGCCGACCACCGCGGCTTACCTCATCCTGGCGACGGTAATCACTCCGGCGCTCACGCAGATGGGAATTCCTCTCCTCACCGCGCACATGTTCGTGTTCTTCTATGGATGTCTTTCGACGATAACGCCGCCAGTGGCGCTGGCCGCCTACGTGGCTGCCGGTATCGCGGGGGCGGACATCAACAAGGTCGGCTGGACTGCTTTCCGTTACGGGCTGACGACGTTCATCCTGCCCTTCATGTTCGTTTATGGGCCGGCCCTCTTGATGCAGGGCACCGCGATTGAAATAATCATCACGATTGTCATGGCTCTTTTCGGCGTCTTTGTCATCGCGTCGGGGCTTGTGGGGTATCTAAAAGGCTCAATCCCGATTTGGATGCGCGTGCTGCTCTTTTTCGCGGGAGCCTGCATGGTGCTGCCCGGACTGGTAACCGATGGCATCGGCATCGCTATTTTTGGACTCTCGTTTCTGTATGTTACGCTAAAAGCCAAGAAATCCGAACGAGAAGCGGCCTGAGGGGAAGAGCGCCATGAGTATTGAGCCTATCAAGAAAACATCGGTTGTCGAACAGGCGATCGGCAAGATATACGAACTCATCGTGGCGCAGAACCTGAAGGAAAACGATCGCCTGCCTCCCGAGCGCCAGCTTTCGGAAATGCTTGGCATATCCAGAAATTCCCTTCGCGAGGCGATACGAGTCCTGGATGTGCTCGGCATTATACGCGTGGATCAGGGCAGCGGCATGGTGATCGACGCTACGAAGGTTTCCGATGTCGTTACGCGGCATTTGTCCTTCGCGCTCCTTCTCAACAGGGACAAGCTCGTCGAGCTTTTCGAGGCGCGACTCGTCGTCGAGACGGAATGCGCGGGTTTCGCGGCGGCGCGAGCGACGCCGGCCGAGATAGCGGCGCTGCGCTCAGCCTACGAAAAGCTGGTGGAATTCAGGACGGAAAGGGCAAAAGGCATACAATACGAACTCGCGATCCACGCCCTCATCGCCAAGGCGGCGCATAACGCCGTGCTCGAGAAAATCCTTTCGTCGCTTCGGCAGGTACTAAGGGAAAGCCGCGAAACGACGGTGCCCTCGAGCGGCGTCACTTCAGCGACGGTGGAATCCCAGGGAAAGATAATCGACGCGATTGGCCGGCACGACCAAATCGCGGCCCGCGCCTTCATGTACGAACATATAGCCGCCGTCGCCGAACGCGTCAAAAAAGGCGCCGAGGCGGTAGCGGCAACGGCAACGGGAATGGCGGACGGGACAGCCGGAAAGCCGGCGTGAAACCCAGCATCATCAGGAGCGAAAATCATGAGCGAGCGATTTTTTAATGAGGGGAAATGGTGGGTGAGCCCCTACGACTTCAAGCCTGAAGTAATGGCGGCGCGTCAGCAGCCGTCGAAGGTTCTCATCCACGACGCGACGCTGCGGGACGGGGAACAGACGCCTGGCGTCGTGTTCCGCAAGGAAGACAAGGTCCGCATAGCCAAAGCCCTGGATAGGGTAGGGGTGGATAGGATCGAGGCGGGAATGCCGGCCGTCTCCGATGAGGATTTCGAGGCGGTAGGCGAAATCGCTTCCCTGGGATTGAAGGCCAAGATATTCGCCTTCGCGCGCGCCATGAACGAAGACGTGGACAAGGCGGTGGCGTGCGGCGCCGATGGCGTTGTCATCGAAGTGCCGATCGGCTATCCGAAGCTGTTGTACCAGTTCAAATGGACCTGGGAGGATGTCGTTCGAAAGAGCGCGCCCGTCATCAATTACGCCAAATCCAAGGGGCTTTACGCGATATTCTTCCCCTACGACACGACCAGGGCCAGGGAAGAAGATCTGGACGCCATGCTCGAGGCCATCATGAGAGAATCGGCCCCCGATTCCATCGGGCTTGTGGATACCATGGGTTGCGCCACTCCCGAGGCGATCGCCTACCTAACGCGGAAATTTATCGATATTACCCATCTGCCCGTGGAAATCCATACCCACAATGATTTCGGCATGGCGGTGGCTACCGAACTGGCGGCGGTCGGCGCCGGCGCCCAGGTGGTGCATTCCTGCGTGAATGGCCTTGGCGAAAGAACGGGCAACGCCGCCCTTGAGGAGCTGATCCTCTCTCTCGACCTGCTCTATGGCGCCAATACGGGCTGCGACATCGGCGCGATCAAGGATCTATCAAGGCTTGTGGAAGAGCTGAGCGGCATCCGCGTGGCCCAGAACAAACCGGTCGTGGGCGAGGAAAACTTTACCCGCGAATCGGGTATCGGCGTGAATCTCGTTGTCGAGCAGCCCCTCGCCATGTTTGCCACCCACCCCGCCCTCACCGGAAGGAAGGGGAAGATCGTGCTCGGCAAAAAAAGCGGCAAGCCTTCAATCGTGTATAAGCTGAAGGAACTTGGCTTGGGAGAGCTGGACGAGGGCCAATTGGCCGCTGTCCTGAATGAGGTAAAGAAGCAGGGCAATGAAAGGCGCGGCCTCGTGGGCGATGCCGAATTTGCCGCCATGGTCGCCGCCATCCGCGGCGTAAAGTGAGGAAACCATGAAAATCATCGATTTGACTCAGGAGATTTACCCGGGCATGCCCGTTTTCAATGGGCATCCGGAAGTTACCATGACGCCGGCCGTCACCCATGAGCAGAGAGACGGCATCGTGAACCCGACGACCGTTTCGCCGGTCGTGCACGCGATCACCCTGGGCGAGCATACCGGCACCCATGTGGACGCGATCAACCATTTCGCCAGGATACATATCGGAAAATCCATCGACACGATGCCTCTGGAAACATTTTACACGGAAGGCATCTGCCTCGATTTTTCAAGCAAGAAGCCCCTGGAACTCATCGATGTGGATGAGATTAAGGCGGAGCTTGAGCGAGAAGGGAAGGAAATCCGCAAGGGCGACACGGTGCTCTTCTATACCGATCATTACCGCCGCTATTATGAAACCGACCAGTGGAACAACGGACCAGGCGTGACACCGGCGGTGGCGCGCTGGCTCGGCGAGCTGGGCGTGGCGGCTTTCGGCGTTGAGACGAGATCGCCGGGCGTGCTCGGCAAGGGCAACAAGGAAATCCACACTATCTGCGGCGAGATGAACTATCCCCACTATGAGAACGTCATCAATCTCCAACTCCTTGTCCCCTACAAGCGTTTCAGGTTCATCGCCTTCCCGCTCAAGATCCGCGGCGGTACCGGGTCCCCGGTCCGGGCCGTAGCCATCGTGGAAGAATAGGACAGTGTATGGATGAGGCGAGGGAGAAGCGGAAGCGATTCGCGGCTCGGATAACGGGCGAACTGAGGGCCGCCTTGCGGCCTGGGGCGGCTGAAGCGGGTGGGGCGGCTCCGAAGGAGCGCCCGATCGCGCCCTCGTCCAGCCCCGAACTTCTCTTCGAGGCGACATGCGGCGCCGCGGCCAAGGATGGGCTCGAGATAATCCCGACCTGCTGCTTTTCCTGCAACACCGCCTGCGAGGTCCTGGTTTTCAAGGACAAGACGACAGGTCGCGTCGTCAAGATCGAGGGCGATCCCTCTTCGCCGGTAACGAAAGGCCTAGCTTGCGCCAAAGGTCTTGCCGCCGCCGACCTGCTCTATAATCCGGCCAGGCTGAAACGACCATTAAAGCGAATGGAACCGCGGCGCGTAGACCAGGCACAGCGCGCGGATGAACCACAGACGGATCAGGCGCGGCGCGCGGCCGAGTCCGAGCCTCGTTTCGACGCCAATGGCGTTCCCGAGGGCTGGAAAGAGATTTCCTGGGATGAGGCTCTCGATGAAATCGCCTCGAAGCTCTTGTCGTACCGGGAATCCGACGGCGCCAGGAGCATCGCCTTCCTCGAGGGGACGCGCAGGGGCTGGAGCCGCGTATTTTCGCGGCTGGCGAACGCCTTCGGCGCGCCGAACCACGGGGCCGCCGGTTGGGCCCAGTGCCTCTGGCCGCGTCTCGTGGACTGCCGAGTCACCTTCGGGGCCCAATACCCTGAATCCTGCGATTTCGATCACGCGAACTGCGTTATCGTCTGGGGATCGAATCCCGCGGCGACCTGGCCGCTCCAGGGCGCGGCCATCATGGACGCGAGAGAGCGGGGCGCGCGGCTGATCGTCATCGATCCCCGGCTGTCCGAGACCGCCGCCAAAGCCGACCTCTGGCTTAGGCTGAAGCCGGGCACCGACACCGACCTTGCCCTTGGCTTTCTCCAGGTCATCATCGAGGAAGGGCTCTACGATCCCGGCTTCGTCGAATCCTGGACGACGGGGTTTCCCGAGCTGAGCGCCCACGTGAAGTGGAGAACGCCCGAAGCCACCGAAGCCCTCACCGGCGTGCCCGCCGCTGCCATCCGCGAGGCGGCAAGGGGCTACGCGACGACAAAACCGGCCTGTGTCACGCGCTGCGTCACCGTGGACCAGACCATCGACTCGGTTCAAACCTGCAGGGCTCTCTCGATCCTGATGGCCGTAACGGGCAACATCGACATCCCCGGCGGAAACGTCCTTGTTTCGAGCAGAGGCGAAATTTCGCAGAACAGCCATGAATTCATCCTGGCCGCGAAGCTGCCGCTTGAAGTTCAGAAAGAAAGGCGCGGCTACGATCGCTTTCCCCTCCTCTGCGGCGAACTCAGCTCTGTTCCCTCCTCCCATATGCCCACCCTGTGGCGGACCATCCACAGCGGGGAGCCCTATCAAGTAAAGGCGGCACTGATTTTCGGAAGCAACGCCGCCGTTTCCTACACCAATTCGAAGCTCGTGAACGAGGCGATGGAAAAGCTTGAATTCATAGCCGTCTGCGATATTTTCATGACGCCCACGGCGCAAAAAGCGGACATCGTCCTCCCCGCCTCCTCCTGGCTCGAGCGGGACAATGTAATCTCCTCCTTCCAGACATCCCTGGACCACACCGTTCTGCAGCGGAAATGCGCCTCGATGGGCGATTCCCGATCCGACGTCGATATCATATGCGATCTGGCGAGGCGTCTCGGGCTCGGGCAGCTTTTCTGGAAGAACTCCGAAGAGCTGTACGACTATCTATTATCCCCAACGGGGCTTAGCTTCCGCCAAGCCCTGGAGAAACGGCGTCTCTACGCGCCCTTGAAATTCGGGAATTATCTGAAATCGGGGTTCAAGACGCCTTCAGGCAAGGTGGAACTCGTCTCCTCGATACTCGCGTCCAAACGCTGCGCCTCCCTGCCGCCTGGCACAGCCTCCGGCGGACAAGGCCTGGAGACAGCGCTGTCAAAGGACGAGGAATACCCCCTGGATTTCAGCACCGGCGCCAGAAGCATCTTTTTCCGCCACACGGAAAACAGGCAAAATCCATGGCTCAGGGCACAGCAG
>Ga0172379_10006047_pt1 | contig 16479 bp, 20 predicted proteins | sample GrowelOW334metaG_FD_119756 | JGI IMG/M metagenome (GOLD analysis project Ga0172379, IMG submission 119756) | Groundwater microbial communities from an aquifer near a municipal landfill in Southern Ontario, Canada - Groundwater well OW334 metaG | ecosystem: Environmental > Aquatic > Deep... | reverse complement strand
TCTGAATGAAAAGGAAATTTTGGCTTATGTGGAATACCAAGGAAAAGAAGACTCGGGGCAACAGAAACTCAAACTCTAGCCGAAGCGTCGGGAAGCCCCCAGCTCCGCTGGGGGAGGTTCACTGGCGGAACTGCTGGAATTTTAGTTAACGCTACCGCTCCGGCAACCGGCGGAGCGCGAGCAATCAATTCAATCATTACCGGTTCGCTTGGCGGAACGGCTGACGTTTCTTCCTTTGTGAGTCCACCTTCAATAAATGTTCAGATTCCGGCAAGTCTTGCTTTCGGGACAATCACTTCCGACAAAAATTTCATTTCAAATGTTGGCGGGGCTTACAATTTTGCAACAATTTCTGCTCCTGTTGAAAACAGCGGACAGACGACGGCAAATGGCTTCACAAAATCGCTGGTTATAAAAAACGTTGCCAATGAAGATATTTCATCGCAATTCACAATTTCCGAAACCGATTCTGTGGCCGAAATCGCAAACGGCGCGCCACAGACTTTGACTTGGACGGTGACAACGAAAAATCCGGAAAGTTTGGAAGGTTTAGACAAAGCGGAAGTTGGAATATCTTACGGCGATCAAAATGACGGAACAATCAGACAAGCTTCATCTACGCCGACTGATGTTTTTACCGTTGACAATACTTTGCCAACTTTGCCGACAGTGACAATCGCTTCAAACAATTCAAGCACAACAATGGCGAAAATCGGCGATATCATTACTTTGACTTTTGCCGCAATCGAAAATGTTCAAACGCCGACAGTAACAATTGCCGGAAATACAGCGATAGTAACCGGAAGCAATCAAAACTGGACTGCAACTTACACAATGGCCGGTACAGAAGCCGAAACCGTTATTCCATTTACAATTAATTTTTCCGATTTAGCCAATAATGCCGGAATGCAAGTCACTTCAACTGTCGGCGGTTCAAGCGTTACTTTTGATAAAACGCTACCGATTATTACGATTGCTCCATACAATACAGATCCAACAAACCAAGATATTACTGTAACCGCTTCTACAAATGAGGGAACGCTAAACGCGACTTCACATACATTTACTGCAAACGGCAGTTTTGATTTTGTGGCGACTGATGAAGCGGGAAATGCTACAACTCAAACAGTAACAATTACAAATATTGATAAAATTGCTCCATCTGTTTCTTCTTACACATTTGACGGCTCGGCACAAAATGTGTGGTTTAATCCTCATTTTGCTGGGATAGCTGGGGAAGTAGATATTGTTGTTAATGCAAATGAACCAGTAAAATTTAATCGTGTTTATGTTTGTCTAAATTCGGTCTCAACCTGTGATGAAACGAATGATATAAAGTATTTTGAGCAACAAGGTAATTATGAATTAGCTATATCAAGAACATGGGAGGGGAACGCTAGTGGTGGAAGTGTTATTGTTCCAGACGAAATTTACAAATTAGGAGTAAAAATTACTGACGAGGCGGGAAACATAACCAACAGCACTTTAACTTCATACACGATTACCGTTGATACTGTTAGTCCGGTTATCAACCCACATTCTGACATAACAGCCTATGTTGCTTCGCAAATTTCATCTGTTGTTGATTACGACTTGCCGACAATTACAGATGCTGACAATAGTGTTATTCCAACTTGTGATCCAATTTCCGGCTCAACATTTCCTTATGGAACCACAACTGTAACTTGTAACGCGACCGATACGGCTGGCAACATTGCAACCTCCACAACATTTACGGTTACTGTAACCGACAATGTGTCGCCAGATCTCTCGATTACAGGATTTACAGCCGATTCTCTTGATATGCTTGGAAATCTAACAGATGGTTATATCTTAAACACAAACAACAATATACCTGTACCAAAAGAAATTTTGATTCAATTTAAGACTGATACTTCTGTAAACGAAACCCTACGTAATGAATACTTCGGGCTAAAACTTATAAGCTCAACGGTGAATGCAAGCGATCTAAAGACATATTATGACGAGAGAGGAGTTCCAGAACCGTTTTTAACATATTTAAAAAATGCCGTAGATGGCAATAATCCATTTGTATATATAAATGGAACGACGATAAAATTAGTTGATGCGGCGCGACACGATATTCTTGGCGGTGCCGATACAGATATGGCTATTCCGGATAATTATCCTTTAGGCACCTACATAGTTGAAGGTAAAATTAAAGATATAGCCGGAAATGAAAAAATTGTAACTCTAAAATTAATCATTGCTGGCAGTGCTACTGTTCCAACTGCGACAGTTTCTTATGATGTTATAATACCGACCCATGGTGATGTTATTGCAACAATAACTCCAAGCGAGCCATTGCAGTCCGGCGAACTGACTCACACTTTCACTGAAAATGGTTCGCATACATTTAATTTTGTAAGCCAAAGAAGAACAGCCGGATCAGTAATTGCAACTGTAGCAAACATAGATAAAGTTGTTCCGACTGCAAACGCCGGCTCCGATGTTTTGGCAAAGGAAACATTTACGCAAACAGGAACTGCAACTGACAATGTCGCAATCGCTTCGGTATTGTGGGAAAAAGTTTCCGGTCCGGGAGATATTTCTTTCGGCGCTACAACTTCGCCTGTTACAACTATCACTGCAGATACGGACGGAGTTTATGAAATAAAATTCACCGCGACTGACACCGCTGGAAATTCCACAATCGACACAATGCAGCTGACTTGGGACGCGACAAAACCAACTGTAACTTTATCGAAAACCGGACACGATGATTTGACGGTTAAAGAAGGCGACACTGTTCAAATTCATGCAAACTGGAGTGAAGAAATGAAATCAGCGCCAACCGTGAGCATTTCAAACACCGGAATTTCAAATGTGACGATGACAAACAGTGGCGGAAATGAATGGATTTATGATTGGACAGTAACAGCCGGGCCGGATGGTTCGGCAGTTGTAACTGCTGCGGGCGAAGATCTGGCCGGAAATGCTTACGATGGAGCGGATGAAATTGGTTTTTACATTGATAACACCGATCCGGTAATTTTAATCGTTTCTCCTTCAGCGGAAACACACGTGAATGGAACGACCGCATTTAACTTTACTGATTCTGAACCAAATTTGCCGGAGTGTTCAGTTGATGGAACAAATTGGAGTGCTTGCTCTCCGGGAGTGGTAACTTTCGGAAGCGTTACAGATTTCGGTTCTTTGCCTCAAGGAACTTTCACTTTGAAAATTACCGATACTGATGTTGCCGGAAATTCCACGACCACCGAAAGGCAATTTGTGAAAGATACGATTCTCCCGACAGTTGCTTCAGTTTCTCCTGTAAAAGATTCTCTCGGCATTGATACCGGAGCGAACATTGTTATTCATTTCAGCGAGCCGGTGAATTTTGACGCGAGCAATATAGAAATTACTTCGTCAACCACTCCGGCTGTAACCGTTTTTGCAGTTACGGGAAGCGGAACGAATACTATTACAGTTAATCCGGATGAATTGTTGGCGAACAATACGAGATTTGGAGTAAAAATTTCGGCTGTTCCTGATTTGGCGGGCAATTTCTTGTTAAATGACAAAAATTGGCTCTTTACAACCAAAACAAATTACTCAATCAATCTTTACAATCGCGGCGAAGGCAACGGCTGGAATTTGATTTCTCTGCCGGTTGTTCCGCCGAATACCAATATTGCAACGGTTTTGGGAAGCGCTGGAGAATCAATAAATTCGGTTTGGACTTATAATCCTTCCGACCCGAATAGCGCCACATCCGATGGCTGGCTGACGTACGATCCTTCCGCAGATCCGAATGCCAGCAACTTAACCACAATGACTGCCGGATTTGGTTACTGGATTGACGCAAAAGAAAACACTTCTATTGCGGGAACGGGCAGTTTGATACCAACCGGTCCGGTTGCTCCTCCGCAAAGAACGCTTAAGCCGGGATGGAATCTTGTCGGCTATTATCAGCTTCCGGGCGAAAGCCAAAGTACTTTAGCGGACACTTTAGGCGGGCTCTATTCTTATATGAACATGTCTTACGGATATAATAATGAAAGCGGAAACGCCCAAATGATCGGCGATATCTTGCCCGGGGACGCAATGTGGGTTTCGTTTGGCAGTGACAAAGACAATTATTACTATATGCCGAGCAGGTTTTAGGGAGAAATTCGTAACTTAAAACTGATAACTAAGCCTGCAGAATTTTTGCTTTGCAAAAATTCTGCAGGCGGGAAATTTAGAAAATGAACACTATGATTAAAAAATTAAAACTCTCGGCTGTAGTTTTACTCGCCTTAATTTTAGCGCCGGCAATTGTTTCCGCTCAACCTGCCGTTCCGCATCAGTTTTACGGAAAAGCTTCTTATTCGGATGGCAGCGCGCTTGCTGATGGCACTCTTGTTGAAGTTAAAATCGGCAACACGACAGTCGCGAAAACCGTGGTTTACAAAGGAGCCTATGGTTACAATCCGTATTGGTTTTTTGTGACTGACCCGGAAAGCAGTCGCGCCAGTTCCGTTTTAAAATTTTTTGTAAACGGAGTTGATACCGGAGTGACGGAAACTTTCAAAAATGGAGAACATTCAAAAATTGACTTAACAATTCCGGCACCTCCGGTTAATTCTCCTCCGCCTCTTCCTGGAGGAAATGGCGGTGGGGGCGGTGGTGGTGGTGGAGGTGGATATTATCCACAGATCCAACAGGCGACATCAACCACAACATCAACCGCCACAACTACCGTTTCTTCCATTAATAAATCAAAAGGAGACGCGAACAGTGACAATAAAATAGATGTTCTAGATTTCAATCTTTTGATGGTTAATTGGGGAAACGCGAATTCTGGCAATTCGGCCGATTTTAACAGCGACGGCAAAGTTGATTTATTGGATTTCAACGCTATGATGATTTGGTGGACAGTTTAATAACTAATTTATTTTCAGTGTGTTTAGTATTAATTCCTCCTTTCATAAAGGAGGTGGCCAGCAGGCCGGAGGATTTTGAAATCCCTATTTGCGAGTTCAAGAAAAATAAAATGAAAAAAACAAAATTAACAATCAAAATAGCAATATGCGCAGTTTCGTTGTTTATCGCCATACCAATTGCTTTCGCGGCAGTGACCGCAATTTCAATGTCTCCGATAAATGTCAGCGTTGTAGCCGGACAAACTTTTTCGGTAAACCTTTCTTTAAAACCGCAGGAATCAAAAATTTTTACCGCGAAAGTGGCGCTAGGTTTTCCGGCCGATTTGATTGAAGTTCAATCTTTTACTCTCGGAAATAAATGGATGGCGCTCTCGCAAGACGGTTATGATTTGGTTGATAATACAAACGGCTCGTTCATTAAAACCGCCGGCTATCCCAAGGGCGTTTCGAGCGAAGCGGATTTCGGTTCAATAACTTTCAAAGCTAAAAAGTCCGGAAGCGGATACATTTCGCTAAACAGCGAATCGCTTGCTCTTGATGAAAACAATAAAAATGTTTTGAGCCCGATGCTTATCAGAACATTTGTAAACATCGCCAACGCGCCGGTTAAAACTGCTCCCAAAATACTGCCTGTTCCAAGCGAAACCGTGACCGCGACAAGCGAAGCGACATCAACCGCGACAACGACTGTAGTGGCGACAACTGGAATTGATAACCAAACCGGAAAATCTTTAACACTAACCGCCTCCATTGCCAACATTATTACGCTTGGAACGGACAGCATTACTGTCGGAATTGTTGTTATCGTCTTAATATTAGGAGCGCTCGCTTATTTGTTATTTTTCAGAAAAAGGAAACACGGATTCGGTTACTAGCCGAGATTTTTGTTAATTATTCTGTTAACCGCCAAATCGTTTAGACGAAACTCTTAAAACCAGTCATAAACCTTAACGGCTCAACGGTTTACACCGTTGAGCCGTTTAAATACACAGAAAAAAAGGAATATTACGAATAAACACACCATTTTCCACTTTTTAAAAAATTGCATTTACACAAAAAACGAGGTAAAATACCAACTATGGATAGAAAACAGCTAATAAAAAAAATTGAAGAGGTACGCGGTTCAAAAGTTATCACTTATCTGACCAGTGATAGACCGGGCCCTATAAATGCGCGTGTGGCAATGGATATTATTCCATTAATGAGCGAACAGCTCCGTATAATTGGAAAACAAAAAAAGATTGATTTGTTTCTCTACAGTTCCGGCGGCGATACTATGGTGCCATGGCGTTTGGTTTCTATGATACGCGAATACTGCGACCAATTCTCTGTCCTAATTCCTTACAAAGCTCACAGCGCTGCAACGATGATTTCTCTTGGCTCTGACGAAATTGTAATGAGCGACCTTTCGGAACTTTCGCCGATTGACCCATCTACTGCCAACATTTTCAATCCGAGCGATCCGACAAATCCGCAAAATAAAGTGCCAATTTCCGTTGAAGAAGTTATGGCATATTTGGAATTGGCGAAAAATAAATTCGGAATCAAGGACGACGAGGGTTTGACAAAAGTTTTTAATAAATTCACTGAATCAAACCCTTCAATTCATCCGCTGGCTCTTGGCAATGTTAACAGAACTTACAATCTTATTCGCCGATTAGCGGAAAGATTGCTTAAAAGCCATAAAACGCCGCAGAAAGACGACCAAATTGCGCGAATTGTAAAATATTTTACCGAAGAACTATATTCACACCAGTATTTGATCGGTAGAAAAGAAGCTAGAGAAGAGCTAGGTCTTTCCAATGTCATTTATGCCGACGCAAATTTGTCAAACTCTATGACCGAACTATACGACATTTACAAAAAAGAAATGGATTTGGGCAAGATGTGGGTGCCGGAAAACGAAATCGGTGTTAATGCGAGCCAAAACAAAAAAGAATATAAAATTGCTTTTATTGAAAGCGCTAATTTGGCAAAACATTTCAACATTACAATGGAATTCCGCCGTCAGCAAACAATGATGACACAGCAAACTCCGCAAGGTCCGATACAAGTTCCACAAGAGCAAATTTCTTTCAGAGCAACAGAACAGGGGTGGAAGTAACTGTGATATATTATTAGAGTTATATTATAATATGGAAGGTCAAGCTCGGTTTCAAAAAGTATATGCAAATCTCCCGTTGAATCTTCGCAACGAGATAGTATTGGTGTTGCCCGACATGGGTCCAATCACCTGGAATGTCGCCTATATAGAAATAAGCAATGCGACTGAAATGGGAAAGAAAATAATTCAAAAACTCATTGAGTTAAAAATAATTTGATTTTGATATGGACAATACATTATCGCCAAATTCAAATGATGAAATCGTCCGTTCTCTAGTAGCAGAGCGGCTCAAAACGCTTCCCGACGGAGCGGTTATCTCTGTTGGCTCCGACGGAGAATTCACCAAAGAGCAATTAATAGAATCTGTAAATAAGGGCAATGACATCGGTAGAAAGATGATAGATATAGAGATGTCGTTCTTGCAAGGATTAAAAGACGGCATACTTTATGATCACTCAACATCTACTGATAACTAGACCATCGCACGATTACTTAACCAGATATCTTTCCGCTTGGTCGGAGAAGTTTTTTAGCAATGCAGAAGCAAAAAATTATTCCATCATTGATTTGCAGAAAAAGCGAGCCAATCAGAAAGAGTTTGAAAGTATTATTAAGAAGCGAAGTCCCGATTTTGTCGTTATAAACGGGCATGGCAGCGATGATGTAATTACCGGTCACGAAAATAAACCGCTTATAACTGCTGGAGTAAATTCGTCGGCGCTCAAAGGAAAAATCACTTACGCAATATCGTGCCGTTCCGCCCGCGTGCTCGGAAAAGAAGTTGGCGGGTATGATGCAACGGCATATATTGGTTATCAAGAAGATTTTGTTTTGGTATATCTGACGCAATTTCGCACTCGGCCACTCTTGGATACTTTGGTCGGAATGTTTTTGGAACCTTCTAATATCGTTGTAACAACACTACTCAAAGGTCATTCGGTCAAAGATGCGGTCGCAAGAGGCAAAAAAGAATTTTTAAGAAATATTCAGCGGCTGCTGACAAGCGAAACTTCCGCAACTCAATCTTCAAATGTCCGCTTTCTCCTGTGGGATATGCAGAATCTTGTCGCTCACGGCGACAAAGAAAAGATTTTGTAGACATATCGTTAAATAATTTAGGTATGGCAAAAAACTTTTAAAAAAGCTTCGTGTGGCGCTTTTTTTGTTGTATCAGGATCATTTTTGTGATATGTTTCTGGTATAAAAATTAATTTTTTACCAGATATGAAAAACAACACAAACGACTCAAAAACTTCTGCTACTTTTATTTGCGATTCCAATGTTTACAAAACTATATTCGATAGTCATACAACTAACGCCATAGAAATGCCACAGGGTTCAGATGTTGTTGTAGTTAAAGAAGAAACAATGAGTGATGTCAATGGGAAAAATCAAACTTATGCCGTGTCATTCAATGCACAGGTTTCTTTTACTTATGAAGAATCTAAAAAATATAACATTGGAACTTCAAGCAAACTTGACGGATCAACTACTGCAATACCAATACCGGAAGATATTAACTCTATAAAAATCTTGGGTTACATCGAAAAAGCTGTTACTTCAACCGCCGAAAAAATCAATACATCTGGAGGACAAGCGTTTGTTTGGTTGTTTAAAAAGCAAACTAACTTGCAAAAAACTCTTTCTAAGTTGGGAATTATATTTGGAATAGTTGATGAATAAAAGCTTTTTTAAGTTTTGATTACATTGTGTCTTTAATTCACGAACTCCCAAAAATAATTGACGACGGTAAAAAGGAAATGAAAAAATTATGGAAGATTATGCCTTATTCAAAGTTAAAAAATGGCCAAAAAATGTATTCAGGAGACATTGCAGACAATGAGTAAACAAAAACACCGCCTTTTGGCGGAGTCTTTGTTGTGCTTGCCTTCAGCTTAGGAAATCCTTAGCTGAACGGGGCTTGCGCCCACAAGCACACATATACTATAGCATATAGGTAATATTTAACAAGGATTTATCCACATTTTGTGCACAGGTTAATCACAGCGCGAAAAAGTAGTAATTTAAAGGACGTTATAAATCTCGTGATATCACAGTATATATGGCAGCAACATTCATAATTTTGATTATTGGAATTGTCGTGGGTGTGGTGATAACCAAGCTGGCCAGTTTGCCTATACACGAAAATAATCAAAAAGGCGGACAGGGGCTTATTGAAAAACAGGCAAAGGAAAAAGAGGAAAACAAGCAGAAAATTTTAGGATTGTTGGAAACGCAAACGCCTTTGACCAATAGTCACGTGGAACAATTGATCGGAATTTCAGAGGCTACCGCCACTCGCTATTTTGACGAATTGGAAAAGGAAGGAAGGGTCAGACAGATAGGAAAAACAGGGCGGTATGTTTATTATGAATTGAAGAAATGAGGTGGAAACTTCATTAACGGCTCAACGGCGTAAGCCATTGAGCCGTTTAAGTTTATGGTATAATTGTCAGACAAAATTAAAAGTTAAAAAAAACTTAATATGCCAAATCAAAGTTCAAATGGGAGGCCGGTGTTGTCGTCAATCATTATCGGCTTTAGCATTATTTTCAGCACTATCATTGCCGGATGGACTTTTTACGCTGTCCGCTCTTTTGACAATGTCCTTTCCGTAACCGGCTCGGCCAGGCAATCGGTGAAAGCTGACCAAGTCAAATGGACCACAAACTGGAGCCGGGTGGTTTATGAAAGCGCTCTAAAAAGCGGATATGCGCAAATGGATAAAGACTTAACCGAAGTCAAAGCCTATTTTAAAACCAACGGAATTGATGAAAAGAATATCACTTTTTCGCCGGTATTTATGGACCAATATTACGATTACAAATCAGACGGTTCAAACGGCTATAAGCAATATACTTTAAGGCAAAGCGCAGAATTGAATTCTTCCGATATAGACAAAGTTACTGCGCTTGCCAACAACACCGCTCCGCTCATTGGTAAAGGTGTTTTGTTTTCTACCAATTCGCTTGAATATTATTACTCAAAACTGGCCGACCTTCGGGTCAATTTGATTTCGGACGCCATCAAAGACGCTAGAGCCAGAGCGGAGAAACTGGCCGAGTCCAGCGGACAGTCGGTTGGATATTTGAAGTCCGCTTCAACCGGCGTCGTGCAGGTTCTTTCCGCGAATTCAATTGAAGTTTCAGATTATGGTTCATACGACACTTCCAAAATAGACAAGGATGTGATGCTGACCGTTCGCGCGTCATTTACAGTAAGATAAATGAAAATTAGTAGAAAATATGCTTCGCGAAAATTGTTAGAAAATTAATTGTAAATGCAATAAGTTTCTATTTATTTTCGCGAGCCCCGTTACCAATTTCACCGAATTTATAAATAATGTACCAGTTAAATAATTTTTTAGACTATTTTTATTAAGTAACTAACGATAGTTCTGTAAAATTGGTAACGGGGCGAGCTAATTCTCCATAAATTTCTTTTCTAAATATGTCTCAAGACATCATCATCAAAATCATCTTCAGCCTGCTTCTGGTGCCGGGCGTTTTTATGGTGGTTATCCCAATAATGCCGGCTATTTCTTATATGCTTTTAATCACTTTGATTTTTGGCATCATTGATCATTTTCAGACTCTCACGGCCGGCAACTTCCTGATTTTGATTGCCATTTGGACGCTTTCCATTCTGATTGACCACCTTTCCGGAATTCTTGGAGCCAAATATGGCGGAGCTTCCAGAAAGGGAATGATTTGCGGATTTATCGGACTCATAGTCGGTTTTTTGATGTTCCCGCCGTTTGGAGGATTTCTCGGATTGTTTGCCGGAGTTCTAACGGCTGAAATTTTAAACAACAGAAGCCAGAAAGAAGCTTTGACCGCGGCCGGCGCGTCGCTTTTTGGTTCAATTTTGGGAGTGGCTGTCAATACGATTTTGGCGGTAATATTTTTGATTTTATTTGTGGCGTTTATGATGTGGTAGGGGAGAATAGTATAAGGGAAAAGTACTCGCCCCGTTAGAAGTCCAAAGCTTTGGACTTCTAACGGGGTAAATATAAGGAAAAAAGTCCTCATTTTGCTTCGCAAAATGAGGACTTTCTTTTTTCTGGTTGTAGGTTGTAAGTGGTTAGTTGTTAGTTTCTCGTCAGTCATGTAGCCAAATTCCATTTCTTATCGGCGCTTTTTTAATCATTTCTATGACTTTAGTATCGTCATCTGTAATCGTGTACAAATCGATATCTTCTTTGGTGATTGTCACGTAATCTTTATAAAGTGTTTCTTTTATGAAGCTGTCCAATTTGTTCCAAAATTCTGATCCGTATAAAATAATCGGCAATTTCGGCACTTTTTGAGTTTTAACCAGCGTTATGATTTCAAAAAATTCATTCAATGTGCCATATCCGCCCGGGAAAAATATGCAGGCTTCGGCTCCGAAAGTCAGTCCCATCTTTCTGCTGAAAAAATATCTCATATCAATAGACCTTGTGACATAAGGATTTCCTTTTTGTTCTATCGGGATTTGAATGTCAATGCCCACTGATTGTCCTCCGCCTTCCGTAGCTCCGCGATTTGCGGCCTCCATTATTCCGCCTCCTCCGCCGGTAAAAATTGTGTAATGCAGTTCTTGCGCGATTTTTTTTGCCAGTTCTCTGGCTTTTCCATAGTATAAATTATCTTCGGCAAATTGAGCCGATCCCAAAAACGTTACAGACCTTTGAAAATCTTTCAGGAGATTAAAGGCCTTTTTAAAATCGTCGTCTATTCTCTCAATCCTTGAATTGATTGCTTCCTCGACTTCCGTCTTATTCATCATATGCGATTTTTTGTGGTGGTGTTCAGAGTTTGGCATTGAAAATTTTAGAGTTTTACATTAATAATTTCTCTTAATTTTAACCGTTCGGTACCTCTTTTGCAACTAAATTAGTATGTTATAATATAAAATATTTATCAGTTAATTCATTGAACAATGAAAAAACTAAGCGTAAAGGAATGGATTGCGGTGATTGCGGCGCTCGTCGTCATTATCGTATTTTTCAATTTGGGTGGAGCTTTTGGCATAAATTTAAACGGCGCCAGTAAGACGGGAACGGCGGCGGTTAGCAACGATGTCGCGTCGACGACATCGCCTATAAGCGAAAATAATTTAAATAATAACGTGACTGGAGTTTTACAAATTGACGATATTAAAATCGGCACAGGCGCGGAAGCTGTTCCGGGCAAAAAGTTAACGGTAAATTATGTCGGGACATTGACTAATGGCACAAAATTTGACAGCTCAATTGACAGAGGAACGCCTTTTCAATTTACATTGGGATCCGGGCAAGTGATCAAGGGCTGGGAACAGGGAATGCAGGGAATGAAAGTCGGAGGCGAAAGAAAATTGATAATTCCTGCAGAAATGGGATACGGGGCTCAAGCCTTGGGATCGATTCCGGCAAATTCAACTCTTATTTTTGATGTGACGCTTTTGAAGGTGGAATAAAGTCGGAATTCGGTTCACCCTGTAAAAGTTGCTTTGCAACTTTCGCCAGAGGCGAATTTCACAGGGTTCATAAAGTTTGTAAAGCAGGCTCCGGATTTTGCGAAGCAAAGTCCGGAGCCGATCTAAATCATTAAAAAAACATCCGCCTGGGCGGACGTTTTCGTTTTGTTTTTTTGTGAAATTATTTAACCCGCTTATCTGTTTCAATAAGCTGATTGAAGACATCTACACTGATATGCGGGCCGAAATTGAGCCCGCAAATTCCGCAGACACCGATTTTCCGGTCGCGATAAATGTCTGGCAGCGCCTCGTGCCGGCATTCCGATTGTATTCTTGTTTATTCGTATCTTAGCGATTCAAGAATGGATTGATGTTTGGCAATCAAGCGTCTGACTTCCAAAGACTTACGCTTAATTTTTTCGTTGGATGTTTGTTCGCTCATATCTTACTCTTTCTTTTCAGCTTTCATTTTATCAAATACTCAAATTTGATAGCTGAATTCAGTCTGCCTTATGCTTGTCGGCAGCCAGAAACTAAAATACCAAACTCTTTTTTCTCTGGAGTTAAAGGTTTCCCCGTCCGACTTGTGTTGCACAAAGTCAGCAAACCCCTCTTTGACAAGGATATCGTTAATTCTTAAGACGAAGCGCCCGAAGTCCTTTTCGTCATCTTTGTCAATGAACAGATATACGGCTACCCATAACGGACTTATCAATTGCGTATGCCCACAAGCCTGCGGGTAGCAGAGTTTTAATGGGGTAAGAATCTTCTTCTCCAGTGATCTTATGAAATCTTCCACATTCCAAATTTCATTTGTATTCATAGAACATTTGCTACTTTCTAAGAAAAATACTATAGTTTATCTCCTAATATGTCAACCCTGTGAAAAAGTTGCTTTGCAACTTTCGTCCCGCAAAGCGAGACGAATTTCACAGGGTCAACCCAGTAGTAGATTTTTGGCTTCATTTTTTGCTGTTGTTTGGCGTCAATTGCTGTAACAAGCTAAGATTATAACTTGTGTTTAAATATTTAAAAATATTATGAAAAAATTAAGCAAAAGCCAAAAATTCACTACCGGGTCAAATTTTGGATTCAAAATAGAAAAGAAAATTCCGAAAGCGCTCGGACGAGCCGGAGTTTTGGAAACGCCACACGGAAAAATAGAAACGCCCGCTTTTGCCGTGGTTGGCACAAAAGCCACCGTTAAAGCGCTTACTCCGGAACAGGTCGAAGAACTTGGAGGACAGATTGTCCTTGCAAACACGTATCATTTGTATTTGGAACCTGGTCACAAAATTGTTGAAAAGGGAGGCGGGCTTGGAAAATTTTTAAATTGGAATGGTCCAACCATAACCGACTCCGGCGGATTTCAAGTTTTTTCTCTCGGTGTGGCCTTTGGAAAAAACATTTCCAAACTTTCCAGTGTTAACGGCTCAAATAATAAAAATGGCCTGAAAGACACAAATAGCAAGAAGATTTCTGAAAAAACATACGAAATTGACAATAGCACCGATTTGAGTCGGCTTATTCGTGCGAATAAGAGAATAGTTGAACGGTATAAAAATGAAAAAATGAGCAAGACAGACGGTGGAACAAGCAAAAGTGAGAAAATGGAAATGGCAAAAATCGATGAAGATGGCGTAACTTTCAAATCGGTTATTGACGGCAGTACTCACCGTTTTACTCCGGAAAAATCTATTCAAATACAGCATTCCATCGGCGCTGATATTATTTTTGCTTTTGATGAATGCACTTCGCCTGAAGCGCCGCACGCATATCAAAAAGAAGCGATGGATAGAACTCACCGCTGGGCAAAAAGATCTCTTGACGAACATAATAAAATAAATAAATATCACACGCGAAAAACTGCTTTATTCGGTATTGTGCAGGGCGGAAGGTTTGAAGATTTACGGAAAGAAAGCGCCAGAGAAATTTCAAAAATGGATTTTGGCGGTTTTGGAATCGGAGGATCATTTGATAAAAAAGATATGGGAACGGCGGTCAAATGGGTCAATGAAATTTTGCCGGAAGAAAAACCGAGACATCTTTTGGGAATAGGGGAGCCGGCTGACATTTTTGGCGGAATTGAAAACGGATGCGATCTTTTTGATTGTGTAGCGCCAACCCGGCAAGCAAGAAACGGCTCGCTTTACACAAAAAACGGCAGAATGAATATTTTAAACGCCAAATTCAAAAACGATTTTAAGCCGATAGAAAAAGGATGCGAATGTTATACTTGCCGAAATTATACGCGCGCTTATTTATCCCATCTTTTCCGCTCAAAAGAACTATTGGCTAATACTCTGGCTTCAATCCATAATCTTTATTTCATAAATCATCTTTTTGCAGATATTCGCCAATCAATTTTGGGCGGCAAGTTTTTTACATTTAAAAAAAGCTTTTTGAATAATTACTACAGAACAAAGTCTATTTGACTAAGCAATAAATATGCTGTAAGCTTTTAGATAGGAAGAAGAACCCATCTCAAACCCAAAATTGGGTTCTAATAAAAAGAAAGGAGCTGTATATGAGTAAATTATTCCGTGGCACCAATGAAGAGGTTGCCGGCTTGCAGGTTCAAGTTGAATCGCTTCGCGCCCAACTGGCAGAGAAAGACGAATCTTTAAAGGCAATTCTTGAGGCTCGAAACAAAGCCAACAGAGAATTGTCAGCCCTAAAATTCGCCGTTCACTGCGGTGGAGAGATTCCCGCAGTTTGCACGTTCTTCGGCGGCAAATGCGGAATGAGACAAGCCAAAGAGATCGTGGATAACAGAGTGTAATCCAAATCTCAATCTCTTCCATACAAAAACCGTCCGCTCTCAAGCGAACGGTTTTTTTAAATTCCATTTCATTCACTTTACTGGTTATATTGTTTGTTGATTGATTATGCATTTATTTTCATTCAGTTTCGATAATACTGCTCCGATAATTCCGATCGGAATTATCGGAGCAGTAAACTAGATATATGAAAAGCCGTTCGCTCGGAAGCGAACGGCGGCTCTTAATCACTGCAATCACGCATGTTTTTAGTTTGGATCCGCGGAATCTGGGCCGTCAGTTCCGTGCTCGTCCTGTTCTTTAGCCGACAGGGGAAACGCACCAGCCGGTATTACATCGTCAAGATTTAACGGCTGAGCCGATTCCGTTTTGGCGCGTTCTCCTTCAGTTTCAGCACAGAATCCTCCGCCATCCATAGGCACGATGGCTGGTTCAATACTCTCTGAAACTGAAATGTCCGGTTGTTCGCCGTCGCATTTTTTGTAAGATGTTTGGCGCGGAGGGCCGCCTTTTTTGAATCTGTTTCGCGGTAACCCGATTACATTCTTTTTCATATTTTTCTCCTTTACCTGATTGTTTTCTCAATATAATCTGGGAAAAAAGTGCAAGCTATGGCCAAAACCATGGCCATAGAGACAAACACATAGGAATTTTCAAGCGGGTTAAAACCAGCTTTGTCCAACGCAAACAACGAAAGACATCCAAGAAGCGAAACAATTTTTATTTTCATTTTTTCTCCTTTCTCTATTCCGTCTATTAATTTATCATTTGTCATGAATAATGTAAATTAAATAAAAAAACAACGCCGGCAGAGCGTTGTTTGTAGTCCATCAGTCAAGGGAATTTGGGCGATTGCCCGCTAGCGTGATCATCGTATCCTTTTCTGTAACCGGCGCAATGTTGAAATGCGGTGTATTCCGCCAGTTTTTCAAAAAAACCTTTAAAAAACCAGTAAACGATTCCCATCGGGAAACCGCTTTTTTTTAATACAGATTCGTAAAAAGCTTGAGTTTCCCGTTTCTTTTCCACGTACAATTCGTTACTTTCTAGCCTTATTTCTTGACTTTCTTCGTCTGAATTCATAATGATCCTTTCTGTTCTATCTGGTAATTTATCATTAATTGTGGCGGTTGTATAGTTGACGTTATAGGCCATTGAAAAGGTTACCGTAATTGTGACGGATAGGCCATAAATGGGTTACCGTAGTTTCCATATGAATATGGAAACAAAAAAGCAAATATTTGAGCGGTACAAGGACGAATAT
>Ga0172379_10006045_pt1 | contig 16480 bp, 23 predicted proteins | sample GrowelOW334metaG_FD_119756 | JGI IMG/M metagenome (GOLD analysis project Ga0172379, IMG submission 119756) | Groundwater microbial communities from an aquifer near a municipal landfill in Southern Ontario, Canada - Groundwater well OW334 metaG | ecosystem: Environmental > Aquatic > Deep... | reverse complement strand
TATCTGCTATTTTAGGGAGAAAATATTTATTAAAAATCACACTTTCAGGAATGATGTTGATCCAACGATCAAATACACCCCCAATATAATCACTTTTTCCACTAAGGCCTCCATACATTCTGCCTCGCTGGGCCATTGAGCAAACAAAGTAGATGTATGAAATAACATCTTGTTTGGTAATTATAATCTTCGGATAGTTGCTCATAAGATTAAGGATATAATTTTTTAGATAAAAAGACAATCAAAATTAAAGATTTTGAGAGATTTAGTTACCAACAGTCTAGAGTCTAGGACGCTCTAGACTCATCAAGGGCTTTGCGTCATTAATAAGGTATATGGAAAAAGAACAAATAAAATACTGTCTATATGCTCGAAAATCGACAGAACAGGAGGATAAACAAGCCCTTTCAATAGAATCTCAGGTAAAGGAGATGCAAGTCCTAGCAGAGCGTGAGAAGCTCTATATAGCCGAAATTAAGAGAGAATCACACTCTTCTAAGGAAGTTGGGCAAAGACCCATTTATAACGAAATGATTAGCGAAATCAAACAAGGTAAGTTTTCTGGTATTCTAACTTGGGCTCCGGACAGACTAGCAAGAAATGCAGGAGATCTTGGAAGTGTAGTTGATTTGATGGATCAAAAACATTTAATTGAGATAAGAACATACGGGCAAAGATTTACAAATAACCCAAATGAAAAATTCCTACTAATGATTCTCGGATCACAGGCTAAACTTGAGAATGATAATAAAATGGTAAATGTCAAACGAGGATTACGAGCAAGAGTAGAGATGGGGTTATGGCCATCTGTCGCCCCTACTGGTTATCTTAACCACCCAGATAGAAAAAAGAAATGTGAAGTAATTCTAGATGAGTTAAGATCTTCAGTAATTAAACAAATGTTTGAAAAAGTAGCTAATGACGGATGGTCTGGTAGAAAAATATTCCTATGGCTTCACGATGATATACGTTTTAAAACTAAAAGTGGAAAACCTCTTACATTGAGTAATGTATACATAATTCTCAAAAGTACTTTTTACTATGGTGAATTTGAATACCCAAAAGGAAGTAATAATTGGTACAAAGGAAAACATGAACCAATCATCACAAAAGAACTTTATAATTTAGTACAAGAAAAAATAACAAGTGATCATGTTATACGATCTGAAGGAAAAGAATTTGCTTTTACTAAGTTAATTACTTGTGGGGTTTGTGGATCAGGAATTACAGCAGATGAAAAATTCAAGAAACAAAAAAATGGAAACGTGCATCGATATGTTTATTATGGATGTACTAAATTTATAAATAAAAATTGTAAATGCGGATATATAAAAGAAGAAGATTTAATTGAACAACTAGCAAATATTTTAGATAAAATATCGCTAGATGAGATTGGAATGAAAGATAAAATCAAGACTGAGATTGAACAACATCAAAAATTCCAAGAATCAGTACTAGGAAAAGTTTCAAAGGATAAAATCAAAGTGAAAGAAATAGATATAAGAAACTATGCAAAATATATTTTAAGAGAAAAATCTATATGGGAAAAGAGAGAGCTGTTGAGTCATTTAAGAAGTAAATTATTTCTAAAAAACAAACAAATAGATCTAGTGTAATTAAATTTTGTTATAAATTTGCCAAATTAGTTTATCTAAGTTTGTATACATAACTCCTATATTAACTTCATACTGATAGATATCATTTATTATATCTTTTTTCCACTTTTTTCTTTGATCACTAAGTAATTTATTTGCTCTTGTTTTAAAATAAATTTTATCCTGTGTGTTTTGACTAAAATCACCAGCTTTATCAAAACGTTCCATATCTTTTATGTCTTTATCGTAAAAATATTTCTCATGAGTATGTTTACCTCTTGTATTTACAATAGGCTCAATACTTTTCAATAAGAGATCTTTAATTATTACAAGGTTTTGAATATCAGAATTCGGACAATTATGTCTCTTGGATAATTTTTCAATAAAGTTATATAAACTTCTTATTCTCTGATCAAATATATAAATTAGTGCTAGATAATTTTCAATATGATAAATGAATTGAGACACTCTTGAAATTCCTTGTTTTTCCAGAGAAGATTGAAATGAGGAAAGAAGTAATGGGAATCTCTTTAGTCTAACATAAGTAAGTTCTAGTTGTGATATTCCGTCTCCATATTTATTAAGAAAATTCTGTCTTTCCGTTAAAGAAGTTCCTAGATTAATTTTTTTTTAAGGTTTGTCGAACACGACGATCATCAAAAAAAGTATCAGAGTATGATCTTCCTATTTTACACCATGAATCTTCTTCTTTTTTTGTCATAAAAATAATAGAAAAACTAAAGCTAAATTTGTTTTAATCTATAATTATTTTTTATTTTTTCTTGGTACATCTCCATATCCAGCCTTTGGAACATGTTCTACGACATAACGATCAGGATTTTTTTTTGCTTTTTCAACAGGAACAAATTCTCCTGTCTTTGCGTCCCTACCAAGCTTAAATGATTTTGATTCTTTATTGCTCATATATATTTATTATTAGTTAATAATAAATATTATAGCATACTATTTTAATGATTCATTTTTATCTAAACATAAAAGCACCCAATTGGGTGCTTTTATGTTCTGAATACCGCTCTCAGCGGGTATGCCGTAAACTACTTAGATGCCATGTGTTTCGGTCATTTGAACCTATCACATGAGTGCTGGGAGACTAGGAATCGAACCTAGATTAAAGGCTTCAAAGGCCTCTGTCCTACCGTTAGACGATCTCCCAAGGTTAAAACAATATAAGAATACATCAAAAATGGTTATTTTTCAAGTATCTGATATAATAAAAGTTATAGATAAAAGACAAGAAAATTATCATCTGAATTAAGGGAATTATATTATGATAGAAAACATACTTAATACACAAGGACCAGAAGATATAGAATCAGAAAAGTTTAAACACGTACCAGTTTTAATTTCTAATTTCTCGGCCATACGGAAAAATCCTGAAATAAGTCCTGTGGTATCTGAGCTCCCAAATGATTTTTATAATAAAGAATCTCGTCGGCATTCTTTTGAAGAAGCAAGAGATGCATTTGAATTTGTTTTTGATAAAGAGAAACTTTTATATCATCTTGAACAGAAAGAAAATGAAGAAAGCCTTGCTTATATAAAGCAAGTTAGACGTTGTGGATTATCTTTAAGAGATTTGTATAGATTTTTTGATGTAAGCCATCGGTGTGTTGAAAAGTTATATAAATTAATGCCTTTACTTTGTAAATATAAAGATAATTATTGGGGTTCACCTCAAGAAGAAATCAAAAAAGAAATTTTTGAGAATTTAGATGACTTAGAATTTCCCATCAATTTTGGCGAAGATTCAAAATTTAAAGAATATGTAAAAAATGTTTTACTGGAAATAAAACAACTTTTAATGGAAAAACAACTTCCAGTGGAGAAATTCCATACTTTAAGAAAAAGGATTAGACTGTTTGCAAGCCTTGTTCAGCCAGCAGCTGCAGAAAACTGCGGAGGAAATTTCCATTGGTTATTTTTCTCTCTTTTTAAGTTATCAGAAGAAATGGGAGATCATCATGATGATTTAGTTTCAAGAGGATTAAATGGGGAAATTAATTATTCTGAATCAATAGTAAATGTTAGCCCTTATATTGTATCTGAATTTGAAAAATTAAAACCTTTTATTGAAAGAGTTTGTGGTTTAGCAGAATAATTCCAGCATCATATATGGTATAATCTTATTATATGAAAACATTAAGAATTTTTTTATTTATTTTAATAATTATTGGAATCGCTCTAATTTTGACTCGTAATATATGGGTGCCAAAATTAGTTAATAAAATTCTTGAAAGAGAATCTAAGCAGGGGCAACTTAATAATTCTGCCTCTATGCCAATTTCAATAGTTAGTCAAAAGATTGATGAAGAAAATTTCAGTGGTACGACCTCAGTAATATCTGGAGCCAGCTTACTTGCAGTAAAAATGAGGGAGTATATAGATACGACAGTTTCTGACTTCAGAGTGAAATCCAATGCGGAAGTTCCTGATATAAGGAAAAGTTTTGGAGCAGATAGCCCTAGTGGAACGTATGAGATTGATATTAGCTCAAAATATATCAAAGGTGCAAAGACGGAATCAATCGTGACGAGTGTCTACTCCTTCACTGGTGGTGCTCATGGTAGCACTAATTATAAAGTTATGACGGCTAGTCTATCTAATGGCAGAATTTTATCTTTATCAGATATTGTTAAAAAAGAGAAACGAAATATTTTTACGAAATTAGTTAAGGAAAAGTTGAACAAATGGATTCCAGAAGGCGGCGTAGCTTCTTCTTTGTTTGCTGACAATATATCTAGTTTGAAATTTAATTCTTTTTTAATTGGGCTATCAAAGGAGATAATTTAATTATATATTTTGATCAATATGCCATAGGCCCCGGCGCTCTCGGCGCCACAGAGTTCCCATTACCACTTCAAGATGTGAAATCTTTACTTAATGTAATATAATTTAATTATGAAAAATATATACTTAACTTCAACTTTTACAAATGAATGGAACGTAGAATTTAATCCTAAAATAGGTGAAGCTCTTGAAAAAAGAGGAATCACTTGTTATCTGCCACATCGCGATACAAATCAAAAAGAAGAAAATAAATTAAAGATAGTTGCACAAGATATTACAGGGATTGATAATTCGTCTATAATACTTGCTGTAGCTTTAAATGAAAGTCCGAATTGGGGAGCTGAGTTTGGATATGCGTATGGTATTAAAAAGCCAATTTTAGTCTTAACTAATAAGGAACATAATATACCCCTAATATGCGAAGGGATGACGACTGAAATTATCCAAGTTGAAAATTTAGACAAAATTGAAGAATATATAGAATTACTTTCAAATAAGATAAAAACTATTTTATCTCTATAAATTCATAAAAAAGGTTATAATACTGATTCAAATTCTCTAACTAGTAATTTTAGCCTTATTTGATATAATTTTTATATGGCTTATAAATATTTTGCATCCGGTTATTTAGTAAAAGAAGGTAAGGCACTTTTAGTGCACCATAAGAAATTTGATAAATGGACACCTCCAGGAGGACATATGGAAGAAGATGAAACTCCAGATCAGACGTTAATAAGAGAATGGAAAGAAGAGCTTGCTCTTGATATTGAAGTTTTACCCGCATATGAAAATGCTTTTAGGGGTGATGCAAACTCTACACCAATCCCGATGCCTTTTCATATTGATCTTGAACGAGAGGGTTTTGATATTCCACGTATAGGTTTTTTCTTTTATGTAAAATTGAAAAATAATAATCAAATAATAGATGTTTTAAAAAGTGAATTACATGATGCACAATGGTTTTCTAAAGAAGATGTTTTAAAAATTTCAACTTTTGACCAAACTAGAGCCTTATTAGAATATGCTATCAATCATTATCCAAAGATATAATATGTATTTCACTTATATTCTTGAATGTGCTGATAAGACTTTGTACGTTGGATCAACAAATGATTTAGAGAAGAGGCTTCACAAGCACAATCATTTGAAATCTGGAGCACATTATACCAAAATTCGTCGTCCAGTTACTTTAAAATATTTTGAAAAATTTAGAACATTAACAGAATCAAGGAGGAGAGAGGCCGAAATAAAAGGTTGGACTCGAGATAAAAAGATAAATTTAATAAATAGTAATTTAGTTAACGGCAACGTAATATAAATAGGTACTGAGGTCAGCAGACCGAATGTGCCGAAATAAAGGGATGGGCACGAGATGAAAAACTTGAATTAGTAAAATCTGCACAGGTCTGACCTGTGCAGATTTTGCCATCTTGCTTTTTGAGCTTAAAAAGGCTAGTATTAAAAGATAATAGTAATAACTTGTCTAGTAGAAGCTAGCTAATAAATATAATTTATGGGAAATTTTCAAGGAGGAGGTAATAGAGGTGGAGGATTTAGAGGAGGAAACGGAGGCGGAGGTCGCCCAAGTTTCGGAGGGGGTAATAGAGGAGGCGACAGAGGCCCTGTCACAATGCACAAAGCAGTTTGTGATGAATGTCACAAGAGTTGTGAGGTTCCTTTCCGTCCATCAGGTGATAAGCCAATATACTGTAATGAATGTTTCGGTAGCAAGAGAGGCAATGAGGCTCCACGTCGCGAGTTTAATAATGACCGCGCTCCAAGAAGAGAGTTTAATGATAGACCAGCTCCTTCATTTTCAAAGCCAGCACCTGCACCAATGGGCAATGATATGAGTAAGTAGCTCAGTGAGATGAATAGTAAGCTTGATCGTTTGATAAACTCAATCGAAAAGCTTGCAGGACCTAAGACAGCCGTAGCACAAGTAGTTGCCAAACCAGCTCAGAAAGCAGTTGCAAAAGCGAAAGTAGTTGCGAAAGCTCCTGCTAAAAAGGTAGTTGCAAAGAAAGGAAAAAAGTAATTTATATTTTCTGATAAAAAGCCCCAAGAGGGGCTTTTTATTTTTATATTGGAAGATGATATACTATATATATGAACAAAGAAGAATTAGATTTGTTAAGAAAAGCAGAAGAAGCAACAGATGAAATGAATAAATATTTTCATAAAAAGGGTAGATCGGTTTTCAATCGCTATCCTGTGGTATTTGCTTTGGTGGTAGTCGTAGGTGCTACGCTTATGAGTCAGGGGATTAAGGGCTTACTTTTCGAGATTCCTTTTCTAAATAATAGTCCCCTGATGATGTTCCTCTTCGGCATTCTTATATTGATTATAACAGGGACATTATACAAGAAGCTTGATAAATAGCATGCGGAAAATTTTCAAGATTATTAATGGAAGGTTATATTATATTTCTAGGGTTAAAAGGAGAATTAAAAAACCAAAAAGAAAAAACTTAAATTATATAAAATACAAGAAAGATGCAGCTACTCTGGTGAAAGAAAGATTAGAATATTTTAATACTTTTTATAATTACAAATGGGGAAGAGTGGCAATCAGAAATCAGAAGACCAGATGGGGGAGTTGCTCTAAGAAGGGGAATTTAAATTTTAATTATAAGATAGCTCTTATCACTCAAAAGCAATCTGACTATATAATAGTCCATGAACTTTGCCACTTGAAAGAGTTTAATCACTCGGGGAGGTTCTGGGATTTAGTAGAGAAAACCGTACCAGATTATAAAGAGATACGAAATAGCCTGCGAACGAATGGTCTTCGTCTCGGATAACTTCCCAGATAGAGGCAAGGCCTCTATCTGGGAGAAGAAAGCCTTTCTATTTAACGAGAAATAAGGTAAAGTAAGAATCTATATGGCTCATGGCGAAGTAGTAATACGATTTGAAAAGGTTTCTTTTGAATACGGGCACAATAAGCCGATACTTGATGCGGTGGATTTCTCTGTACGTCGTCATATGAAAGTCACTATCATGGGGCAGAATGGCGCTGGGAAAAGTACTTTATTTTCCCTTATTACAGGCGAAAGAGAACCAGAAGATGGAACTATCAATTTAGCTCAGAGGACGACGATTGCACTTTCCAGACAGGTGATTCCTCGTGACGAGCTTGATCTGACTGTTCGTGAATTTTTCCAGAAGTGTTTCAAAGAAGTAGTCTATGATATAGATCCTCGCATAGATGATGTACTTGAAATTGTAAATTTGAAAGGTCATGAGAAGGTTCATGAGAGGATAGTTCGTTCTTTCTCTGGTGGTCAGCAAGCTCGTCTTCTTCTCGCTTCAGCTCTTATTCAAGAGCCAGACATTCTTCTCCTTGATGAGCCGACGAACAATCTAGATAAAGCAGGTATCGCGCACCTCACAGACTTTCTAGTGAAATATAAGAAGACAGTAATTGTTATTTCTCACGATGCCCATTTCCTTAATTCATTTACTGACGCGGTGCTTTATCTTGATGTCTATACCAAGAAGATAGAGCAGTATGTAGGGAACTACACAGACGTACGCGACCAGATAACAGCCCGAATGGAAAGAGAGAATAGGAAGAATGCTCTTCTCTCAAAAGAAATTCAAGCCAAGAAAGATCAAGCCAATGCTTTCGCAATGAAAGGTGGAGGTCTTCGTCTTGTGGCGAAGCGTATGAGAGAGCTCGCAGAAGATCTAGAAGAAGAGAAGGTAGATGTAAGAAAAGAAGACAAGACTATCAGGAACTTTGTGATTCCAACTCAGGATGATTATGTCGGTGATATTGTGACTTTCACATCTGTGCCAATATATAAGAATCACAAAATTAAAAATATAAAAGTGAACGTGAAGCTTCGCAAGAATAAGCACTTACTTCTCGCAGGTCCTAATGGTATCGGCAAGAGTACTTTACTTGAAGCTATTGTTAAAGGAGAAGCGGAGGGAATTTTTATTTCAAAAGATATAAGAGTTGGATATTATAGACAAGATTTTTCTACACTAAACTTTAATGACACAGTTTATGAATCATTGGCAGAGACGATGCGAAAAGTAAGTGGTAAAGTTCACGAAGAAAGTATTCGTGCGACAGCTGCGAGCTTCCTTATTACTGGAGATATGGTTTATACGCAGATAGGGAGTCTTTCAGAAGGGCAGAAGGGGCTTGTGGCCTTCGCGACTCTTGTCCTTACCAAGCCTGGGCTTCTCATTCTTGATGAACCGACGAATCATATAAACTTCCGTCATTTACCTATTATCGCGAAAGCCTTAAGTGACTTTAAGGGTGCAATGATACTAGTGTCCCACGTGCCTGATTTCGTAGAGCAAATAAGAATAGATGAGACGCTTGATCTAGATCGTTGACAGATATATAAAAGAGCTATATAATAAGTACATTATGAAAAAACTCTATTTTACATTTTTTATACTTGTTTTCTTGTTTGTTTTTGGAATATTAGCTACTCCTACCAAATCTGAAGCTTATTGGGGTTATTATAATGGTTATCAACCTAGTTATAGTAATTATGGCGGATATGGCGGTTACAACAATTATTATAATGGGTATAATAATTACAATGGGTACAGTGGCTATAATAGCTACTACTATAATCCTAGTTATTACAGTGGTTACAATAATTATTACAGTGGTTACAACAATTACAACGGCTACAATAATTATTACTCGCCATCTTATTACGGAGGAGGTTATACTACCAGCTATACTTCTTATTGTCCTAGATTCTCTTGTGGTTATTAATTAGAAGCTGTTTAATCTTCTAATTGAGGCTTTTCTACTGTTTGTATTTCTATATTTATCGCTTCACCTGTGATACGCATTACATCTTTATCTATCTTTCTGAATTCGTGATTGGATTTATTGAAATGGTTGACTGTCGTCTCAAGGGCATTACCAAGCTTCTGATGCATTTCTTCATAGCTTCGCAAATGTTTGCCAAGCTCTCCAACTCTCTTTACGATATCTTTTGCACTCTCTTCTATCTGCATTGCTTTAAGACCCTGGAGAACTGTCTGTAAGTAGGCGAGGAATGAAGTAGGAGAAACAATGATGACTTTGTATTTACTTGCAGCTCTTTGAATAAGATTTTCCGTATCTTCATTTATTGCTCCTATCTTATTGATAAGTAGATCATAGTATATGGCTTCGTGAGGAATGAACATAAAGGCGAAGTCCATTGTTCCTTTGTCTGGTTGAATATATTTGGAAGTTTCTGTAATTCTATTTTTAAGGTCATTTACGAAAACTTTCTCTAATCTTTCTTTTTCTGTTTTGTCAGTTGTCTCAGAAATTCTATTGTAGTTCTCAAGAGAAAACTTTGAATCAATAGGAATAATTTTATCTTTTACGAATACTACTGCATCTACTATTGTGCCGTCAGGGAAAGGATACTGCATTTGGTAACTTCCTGGGGGCATTATATTTTTAAGTAAAGTTTCTAGATAATACTCTCCGAGGATTCCACGCTGTTTGGGATTCTTGAGTATATCTTGCAGATTCTGGAGTTGATCGGCGAAAGATACCACTTGCTTGTTCGTCTCATCTAGCCTCGTAATCTTCTCTGTAATGTCAGCAATAATTCTAGAAGTTTCAGACGATTGAAAACGCATCGTCTGGTTGATTTCTTTCTGTGATTCTCCAAGCTTGCTATCTATAGTTCTCGAAAGTTCATTTATTTGATTAAGTAATAACTGCACAGAATTATCTGCTTTCTCTTCAGGCTTTTTCCTAGACACCAAAACTACCCCGACAATTATGCCTATGATTATAATAACGAGAAGAACTATGATTAAAGTTTGCATATGTGTATTTTAACACTTTAAATTAAAAAACAAAATCTCTGGATTATTTCTAGAGATTCATAGTTTTCAGTAATACAAAGTTTTTGTAGAAGGTATGCTTTCGTAACATTATTATGACAATTTACCTAATTATTCTGGTCGCAAAAGTTAGGTAATTGTTCAATGAAGAGATATAATAAGTTTATATATGGGAACTTTAGAGAAAGAAATAAAAATTAAAGACAAGAGGAAAAATATTCAGAAGATAATTCTAAATACAGTTTTTGCAACTGGGATGCTCAGTGTTGCTCTAGTAGCTCCAAATGTTATCTCTGCTATAGATAAGATAGAAAACTCTTTTAAAAGAAAAAAAGATTTAAAGTATTCAATTAATACTTCTTTTGCTAGATTAAAAGAAAAGGGGTTAGTAGAAATTATAGAAGTGAACGGAGTTAGGGTTGCTAGAATTACTGAAAAAGGAAAATCAAAATTAAGTTTTTTGGAAAAACACAATTTCAAATTAAAAATACCTAAAAAATGGGATGGTCGTTTTCGTGTGGTTATTTTTGATATAAAAGAATCTAGAAAGAGAACACGATTTTTATTAAGAAAAACTCTTTCTGAAATTGGTTTTATTAAACTTCAAAATAGTGTTTGGATATACCCATATGACTGCGAAGATTTGATTTCTTTATTGAAGGCGGATTTTAAAATAGGGAAGGATGTATTATATATGATTGTTGAAAAACTAGAAAATGACTGGAGTTTACGTAAAACTTTTGGATTACCTAACTCTGTCGGTCGGAAAAGTTAGGTAATTTTATTTTAATATTATTAATGTTATTATATAAATATGAAAATAACAATTTTGGTAGAAAATCAAACAGGAAGAATCCAAAATGAGCTATGTGCATCAGAATGGGGATTATCTGCTGTTATTTCTATTAATGGTGTTAATATTCTTTTTGATACGGGACATTCAGATATATACTGGCAAAATGCTCAAAAATTAGGAATTGATTTAAATGATGTAGACTTTATAGCTCTTTCCCATCATCATTGGGATCATACAGAAGGACTTCTCTCTCACATTTTTAAAGATAAGAAAAAGATTATATTACATCCTGATATTTTAAATAATGCATCAAAAGATGTTATAGATATAATAAAAAAAGATTTTGAAGTAATACCTTCTAATGGTGTACTGGAATTTTCCCCTAGCATTTATTTCTTAGGAGAAATTCCAAGAAAATTTGATTACGAAAAAGGAACTTATAAAAATAATAAAATGCTCGATGATACAGCATTAGCTATAAAGTCTAAAAATGGAGTTATTGTCCTGACTGGATGTTCTCATTCCGGCATTAGTAATATTTGTGAATATGCGAAAAAAGTGACAGGACAAAAATTATTTGCAGTTATTGGAGGATTTCATTTATTTGAAGATGAGGGAAGTGTAGTAGAAGAAACGATTAAATATTTTAAAAATGAAAAGCCAGATTATTTATATCCTATGCATTGTGTAGATTTTCCAGTATTAGTCAAATTACATAATGAGTTTAATATAAAAAAGTTAGGGGCTGGAGATACTATTGAATTTGAAGAATAATTTTTTCTATACCAATTTTCCTAAATAATATCTAAGCGTATATATCCAATCTTCTTCATTATCAGGGTTTAGCTCTTTTTGGGCGAGCATCCATTCTAAATATCCACGGTCTATGCTTGCCACTTCTTCTACTGTCTTGCCGTTATACTTTCCAAAATTAAACATATTCATAAGTGAAGGCTTAGAGGATATTTCTATCATTCTCTCTACCGCTTTTTCTTGATCTATATTTTCTTCTTTCATTATTTTTGCGAGTAATCTTTCAAAAAGCTTTTCTAATACTAGTACGTCACCTAAGGCATCATGAGCTAGGGCTTCTATCTCTATATCTAAGTAATATCTTAAATATTGAAGCTTGTATTGAGGAATGACATTCTCTTTGTCTAAGTAGCGAGCTACACGGAGAGTGCAGATGAAATTGGTGGGGAGGATATCCTCTTTATCTATTATTGCAAGATCAAATTTAGCATTATGAGCCACAACGACGGAAGTAGGATCTTCAAAGAAAAGTTTAATGGTGCCATAGTTCGTACTTTTTTTAAATGCGGGCTTGTCCGCCACCATCTTATTCGTAATGTGGGTGATAGCGCTGGCTTCAGGAGGAATAGGGATAGAGGGTTTATAAAGTTCACAAAAAGTTACATCATTACTCTTATAAGCTAACTGGCAGACAAAGTCCTTTTTAGGCTCATTGCCTGTTGTCTCAGTATCAAAAAATATAATTTGTTTCATATTTGTATTCTATCATATTTTTGCTACAATATAAGTATGACATTACACGAACAAATTAAAAACAATATAAAGGAAAGTATGAAGTCAGGGGACAAGATTCGCCTTGAAGTTATGCGCGGGCTTTTAACAGCTTTTACCAATGAATTAGTCGCTACAGCTAGGACCCCGCAAGATATGCTTACTGATGAGGAAGCTATTAAGGTTATTACACGTGCTTCCAAGCAAAGGAAGGATTCCATAGAGCAATTCACAAAAGGAGGGCGTACTGATTTGGTAGATATCGAGACTGATCAGCTTCACATATTAGAGGAGTTTCTGCCAAAGCTTATGGACGAGAATGAGATAGAGGAGGTTGTAAATGCAAAGATTGCTGAGCTAGCCGTGAAGGACTTAACCAAGAAAGGAATGTTCATGGCCTCTATTATGAAAGATTTGAAGGGCAAAGCTGATGGAGCATTGGTCAAAGAAGTTGTGGATAAACTATTCGTTTAAATTTACATGGAGCATATTTCTATTTCGCTTATAAGACATTTCATTGAGATTCACGCGATAATAATCTATATTATTATATTTTTGGGTGTGATTGTAGAAGGAGAGATAGTTGTCATTTTTGCTGGAATTTTTTCTTTCTTAGGATCTATAAATCTTTTTATTACATTCATTGCTATTATATTGGGCGGAGCGACCAAGTCAGTATTAGGATATACCATCGGCTTTTATCTGAACAAGCATCATTCACATAGACCTCTCATTTCTAAAATGGAGAGACGAATTTCTTATTTCTTACCACGTTTTAAGGAGAGACCATTCTGGTCAATCTTTGCGTCAAGATTTCTTATATTGGGGATTGGATGGTTCACTGTTATTTTCTCTGGGTACAAGAAAATTCCTCTCAAGCTTTATGCTAAGGCAGAATCATACAGCTTGGCATTGTGGTCTACGGGTTTCCTTGCTTTGGGGCATTTCTTCGGCTATACTGCACTCTCGATCAGTCGAGACGTTCGCAAATTTCTAGGGCTCATACTCATCTTCTTCATTGTATTTTTTGTACTAGAGAAGATAGTAGCTTTCGTGGTAGAATTATTTAATATTAAAGAATTTGCAGAATACGAAGAATAATTATGTCATTTTTTAAAAAGAAAAAAATATGTGTGACCCACAACGGAGCATTCCATGCTGATGATCTTTTCGCAGTGGCAACGCTCTTTATACTTAATAATGGCAATATTAAAATAATTCGTACGAGAAATGAAGCGTGGTTTAATAAAGGAGATTATATTTGTGATGTGGGTGGCATCTCTGATCCAGAGACAGATAGATTCGACCATCATCAGAGGGACGGGGCAGGAGTTCGTGAGAATGGTATACCTTATGCTTCTTTTGGGCTTGTGTGGAAGAAATATGGAGAAGAAATATGTGGAAGTCTTGATGTTGCTCACTACATTGAAAACAAAATTGTTTGTTCAATAGATGCTCTTGATGTGGGTTTTGACATTTCTAAACCATTATTAAAAGATATTTATAAATATGGGGCAGAGAGTATATTTCTATCCGAATCGCCAACTTGGAAAGAAGGGAATGATAAAATAGATTTAATATTTAAAAAGCAAGTTAAAAAAATTATTCCTCTTCTTAAAAGAGAGATTAAGATTGCCAAAGATGATATTGAGGGTATCAATAAGTTGACTGAATCTTATAACAATTCTGAAGATAAAAGAATTGTTGTCTCAAATATTGATTTTCCAAGATATTTATTGCAAGATACACTTTCAAAATTACCAGAACCTATATACTTAGTATATCCCAGTTCAAAATCTCCAACATGGAAAGTTGAAGCAATCAAAAAATCACCAGAAACAATGGAGAGTAGAAAACCGTTTCCTGATTCTTGGCGAGGGTTTTTAGATAGAGATCCAAAAGCAGAGGAAATTATTGGAATTGAAGGAGTGATATTTACTCACCCTACGGGCTTCTATGCTCAAGTTAAATCTAAAGAAGGTGCAATAAAGCTTGCAAATAAAGCATTATTAGCGTAAGTTGGAAGTATATATGTTTATCGATGAAATAAAATTTTTTGCAAAAGCGGGTCGCGGTGGAGACGGGGTTGTTCGCTGGCGTCGTGAGAAGTTCATAGACAAAGGTGGACCCAACGGTGGAGATGGAGGACGGGGGGGTAGTATATATGCAGTCGCAGTTCAAGACGTTCACATTCTTTCTCGCTACAAGCATAAGAAGGAATGGAGAGGTAATGATGGATTTGAGGGTGCAGGAGGAAGCAGGCATGGCAAAGATGGACAAGATTTGATCATTGAATTACCTCTCGGTTCTATTATTACCAACGTAGAGAGTGGAGCATCTGTTTCTCTCGAAGAAGTAGGACAGAAGGAACTCTTACTCAAGGGTGGAATGGGAGGCTATGGTAATGAACAATTTAAAACTTCTATCAATACAACTCCGACAACTGCGACGAAAGGTAAGACGGGGGAAGAAGGGAACTTCAAAGTAGAACTTCAACTTTTCGCTGAGATAGGGCTTATAGGTCTTCCAAATGCTGGGAAGTCATCACTTCTCAATGCTATTACGAATGCAGATGCCAAGATTGGTAGTTATCAATTCACAACTCTTGATCCAAATTTAGGGGACTTTCATGGGCACATCATTGCAGATATTCCAGGGCTTATCGAAGGGGCATCAAAGGGTAAGGGCCTTGGTATTAAATTTCTAAGACACATCAAGCGTACTCGTATGCTTGCTCACCTTGTCTCTCTTGAGAATGAGAATCCTATGAAAGCGTATAAAGAGATTCGCAAAGAACTAGGTGCTTATGACAAGTCTCTTCTTGAAAAGAAGGAAGTTATAATTCTGACCAAGACGGATGTTGTCATAGACCAAAAGAAGATAGAGAAAGTAAAAAAAGAATTTGAGAAGCTAGATGTTCCAGTTTTCACTCTATCTTTATATGATGACAAATCCTTGAAGAATTTGATAGATGGGCTTGTAAAAATGTTGAGAAAATAAAAAATCTGGAAGTCGGACTTCCAGATTTTTTATTTTGTGCCCCGTGAGGGAATCGAACCCCCGACCATCTCCTTAAGAGGGAGCTGCTCTACCAGCTGAGCTAACAGGGCTTGTTAGACTTTCGTAATTATTACAGAAAAAAGAGATTTTGTAAACTATATTAGAAAGTAGTATAATATGTATTATGGATAAATTTAAAAATCCAAGCATAGAAAGTGGCGATAGCCACTTAGAAAATAAAGAAGAGTTTAAAGAAGGAAATTCCATAGAAGACTTTGAGTTTCTTACAGAAGAGGAATTATCTCAGTTAGACGAAACTGAACGTTTTGATTATTATAGAAAGGCAGAAAAGAAGATTGAATTAGATGAAATTAAAAATAATCAAAAAATGAATGAGATAGGTAATCAAGAATTATTAAAGAAACAAGAAGAATTAAAAGAAGAGTCACTTGATAATTTATATAAGCCTAATCCAGATGAGTCATACTGGAATAAATAATACTAAAAACCCTTTATTATAAAGGGTTTTTTGTATGATTAGAATAAAGAGTAAAATAGCTTGACTTATATAGTTATATGTATATAATAGTCCTTACAGTCTGATGTATATCTGGCTGTTTTAATTTCTTTGAAATTTATATAGTTTTGTATCACAAAACCGCCTTCGCTTTTATGAAAAAGCTATGGCGAGTTGAAATAAGTAATCTCGCCAGCGTGCGAGATATATTCCACAGCGTGTGGAATGAATATAATCCAGTTTAATCGTAACAAAAGTATTTTTTCTTTTGTTCCGTTCTATTTTAAAGTAGAGTTTGATCCTAGCTCAGGATGAACGCTGGCGGCGTGGATAAGGCATGCAAGTCGAACGGACTTTATTTTTCCAATGATGCGATTATATCAAGTCAAAGGTCGTTTAAAGTTAGTGG
>Ga0172379_10006044_pt1 | contig 16483 bp, 13 predicted proteins | sample GrowelOW334metaG_FD_119756 | JGI IMG/M metagenome (GOLD analysis project Ga0172379, IMG submission 119756) | Groundwater microbial communities from an aquifer near a municipal landfill in Southern Ontario, Canada - Groundwater well OW334 metaG | ecosystem: Environmental > Aquatic > Deep... | reverse complement strand
TAAAACGGCTATAAGTTCTTCGACCGTTATTCCGGCTTGTTTGAGTATTCCTGCAAGAGTTCCGATTTTTATTTCCTTATGATTCGGTACCACACATCCAGAGGTTCCTCTTCGAAAAACAATATGACTACCACGCTGCCGCACCTGAGTAAACCCTAATTTCTCCAAAGCCCGTACTACTTGACTACCTGACAGAGCAGGTATTTTAGGCATGTACGGCTACCTGGAAGGTCGTCATGAATGGGCGGTGTATTATCTCCAAGGGGAACTCCTCAAGGTAGAGTTCTGTTGCTTCACGTAAATTTACCAGGGCAGATTCTATTGTTTCGCCTTGGGTGGTGGTTCCGGTTTCGGGATTCATGGCTATAAAGCCACCTTCAATGGCTTCTGTAATAATTGCAGAGAGTTCCATGGCACCTCCTTTTTTCCCATTGATGTATCAAGAATAATACACCAAATTACACCTATGCAAGTCAGACACGGTCGCATTGAAGAGCTCGATAAGGTCTTTCCGGTTTCAATGGCCGCCTGTTTCATGGCTTCGTATCGATAAAATACATCATAAAGAAACACGCACCGAGTCGGAATCGAACCGTAAATCCGGGGGTTCAACGAATGAATCATCGCTGATGGAACCGAAGGTGGAAAAAAAATCCTCAGGGTAGTCTTCCTTGATAAGTTGCTTGAGCCGGTTTCCAACCCATTTTGAGAGTGATGTCTTGTTTTTGTGGGCCAGTTCCTCAATTTTGCTGAGAGTTTCCTTATCGATATATAGGGACACTTGCGGCATGTTTACCTCCGGCTGGAAACAAGTATAGTTTAAAGTATACTTGTTTTCTGCCCTGATATCAATATGGACCTGACCCGCCGTATTCCGTCTACCAGCGCGTCGATGTCTGCATCCGTCGTGGACCAGCCCTGGGAGATCCGGAAGCCCTCGAAAGCATGGCTTGGGGCGAGTCCCATGGCCTCCAGTACGACGCGGCGGGGCGAATTGGTGGAACAGGCCGACCCGGTGGAAACGGCGATGCCAAGGTCGTCCAGAGCGCGCACCATCACTTCGCCGGGTATGCCCGGGCAGCGCAGTTGGAGGATGTAGGGTGAGAAGCGGGGGTCGTTTTGAGTGCGGTCGGCGGGGATGGGGACGCAGGCTGATGGGGAGGAGGATGCTGAGGGGGATGGCAGGGTACGGAGGGCGGTAAGGAGGCGGGCAAGGCGGGCGGAAGCGGCGGTCAGACTTAGGTTCAATGCATCGGAGGATGCGTGGCTTTCCAGGGCGAGAGCCAGGCCGAGGGCGCCGAAAAGGTTTTCGGTGCCGCTGCGGAGGCCGCTTTCCTGGTGGCCGCCAGCGGAACGGGTTTCCAGTTTGCGGCGCAGGTAGAGCAGGCCGATGCCCCGGGGGCCGCCCAACTTGTGGGCGCTGATGGCGGCGGAATCCACGCCCCAGGCGGCCAGGTCCAGCGTAGATTTGCCTATGGCCTGCACCGCGTCGCAGTGGAAATGCACCGGCGGCAGGCCATGTTCGCGGCAGAAAGAGCGGACTGCTGCCACCAAGGCAGAAATATCCTGGATGGCCCCAGTCTCGTTGTTCACCGCCATGATCGAGACCAGGCGCAATCGGCGGTTCCCGGTGGGACTTTTCACGGCGTCGTTGGCATGGAATCGTTCCAGGTTGCGGGTCAGGGCTTCAGGCGTTACGCGGCCGTCCTGGTCGGGATTCATCAGCTGGACGGCACAACCGGCGGCTTCCAGGAAGCGGGCGTTGTCCAGGACAGAGGGGTGCTCGATGGACGAAAAAAGCGCGGCGGAAGGCACGGCAAGGCCGCCTGGGGGCGCGAAAATCGGTGATTGCAGGACCAGCTGGTTGGATTCGGTGCCGCCGGAAGTAAAGCAGAGGCTGGCGGGGGGGATGCCCAGGACAGTGGCGCAACGCGAGCGGGCGTTTTCCAGCAGCTTGCGCGCGGAGCGGCCTTCGGAGTGCTTTGCGGAGGGATTGGCGAAGTCTTCAAGGGATTGTTGGAGGCTGAGCTGAAGGAGGGGGGTGTCGGGGATAGCGGAGGCTGCCCAGTCGAAATAGACACGCGTCATTGACGCATTTTAGACTGCGGGCAGGGGGGGAGGCAAGGGTGGGGTCTGGCCCCACCACGAGGCGTTAAGCGCTTAGGCCCCCACCACGGTAACGGTGCCCGATGGCGTGGTTACGGGGTTCCAGGTGAGGCGTTCTTCCCAGGTTTTCTGGCGGCCGGAGGGGGTGCGGTCGAAGATGACCAGCCAGGCGCCTGCCTGACGGTCGATGGTGTCGCGGTAGCGGATTACCTGTTCCAGGCCTTGTTGCCGGGTGCGCTCCAGGCCCTGACGGCTCACCAGCTTGATCTCGATGATGGACCAGCGGCCGCCGAACAGCACCGCAAGATCCACCCTGCCGCGGCCGGCGGCGTATTCGCGCTCGATGCGGCCGCCTCCATTGACGACCCGCTGGAGGAAGGCCATGAGCAGCAGGTGGGGGAAGGCCTCGGTGTAGTCTGCCTTCTCCTCCCAGATGTCCGCGTGCTGGGCCCAGAAATCCTGGAACTCCCGCAGCAGGGCCGCCATGTCCAGGGTGCCGTCGGGTCTCATCCAGCGGAATTCAGGCGCGGGTATGGCCAATTGCATGCCATATGACAATATACGCGCGATGGTCTCCCGATAGATGGGATTGGCGATTACCGGGTTTCCGTTCTCCACACTCACCAAGCCCAGGTCGAGCGCGAGCCTGAAATCATCCCCCTCGGCAAGGTTGGGATCGCTTTCCCCGATCATGATGGACTGGACGATGCGCTTGATCCGGGGATCCCGCAGGCGTTCGGCAAGGCTGTCCAGGTGGACGGCGCGGTCCTGTATCAGCAGCTCCCTGGCTTCCTCGATATGCGGGATATCGACGGGTTCGCCCTTGGGGCAGAGTTGCCAGACGCATTTCTTGAGCAGGGAGTTCACCAACCATGGTTGGCCCCGGGTGAGGTACCAGATGCGGTTCAAGGCATCCCCGCTGAAAGTCTGACCTGTCTCGGCGGTATGTTGACCGACGAGCGAACGGATATCATCAGAGGAAAACGAGCTGAGCGTGGCCGAATCTTCCTTAATATTAAATGGGCTGCCCGGATTGAGGGCCACGCCGTCCTTGCTGCGGATAAGGTAGTCCTTGAGGTCCCGCATGCCGACGAGGGCGACGCTGACGGGAAAGGTTCCTATTCCGCGCATGGCGAAACCGCCTCGGAGCTGGCGCAGGAAACTGACCAGAGACTGGTCCTGCAGGACGTCCACCTCGTCAAAGAGGACTACAAGGGGCTTGGGAGCCACCAGGGCAGCCCAGGAAGCGAGCAGGGCGCTCAACGCGCTGGCGGGGCTTCCGTGCGCTTCCGGCGGCACGAGTGATGCGTCAAGGAAAGCTTTGGCGTATTCGCGGATTGCCTCGCAAATGGCGGGGATGGCATCGGCGGCATCTGGAAACTGCTGGCAGCGCTCCACGCTGACATAGCAGGCCACAGCCTGCCCGCTGGCATTGATGGACCGCATCCAGCTCTGCAGGAAGGTGGTCTTGCCGGTCTGCCGGGGGGCATGGAGCACCCAATACAACTTGGAGTCTATATACCTATCCAGCGAGGCCCTGACAAGCCGGGCCTCCGGCGGGAGCATATAGTGGTCATCCGGGTTGCAGGGGCCGGTGGTATTGAAAAAGCGAGGCATGATTTTAGTATAGCTGATAAGTACAGATGTGGGCGAGTAGAATACGCATTAAACTTAGTATTGACTATATAGTAATTTCATGCAATCTTGGATGACATGAATCCAGAAATTGCCTGTCCGGATGGGGTTATAGAAGAGTTTTCGCGCAAGCTCAAGGTGTGCGGGCATCCGGTGCGGCTCAAGCTGCTCTGTCTGATACAGCGCCAGGGCGAGCCCTGCGTTACCAACCTGTGGACCTGTCTTGGGCAGAGCCAGCCGGTCATCAGCCAGCATCTGGCGGTACTCAAGGAAAACGGCGTGGTGGATTCCCTGGTGCAGGGCAACAAGCGCATCTACACCATCAGCGACGACTTTATCCGCAATATCGTATCAAAAATGATGGCCGAGGCAGAAGCGGCACCGGTAAAATAGAAAATCGTCTTATATTATTAATAAGCCAGATGGCTTCCCCACCTGTTTTGCACACTTTTATTGACTGACAGAATCCTTATACGTATACTATACGTGTAAGGAGGATGCATGCAAAAAAAACTGACCATTACCCTTGACCAGGAAGTCTATGAAGGGTTGAGAACCATAATTGGTCCCCGAAAAATAAGCGGGTTTGTTGAAAAGTTGGTTAGGCCGTATGTGGTACGACCGGATCTTCAATCCGCCTATGCCGATATGGCAAGGGATGAAGAACGGGAAAAACTAGCGTTGGAATGGGCTGAGGCAAGCTTTGGGGACCTTACAAATGAAGCGGGGTGAAGTTTGGTGGGTCAATTTTGACCCTTCGGTGGGTGGGGAAATAAGAAAAAAACGACCGGCAGTCATAGTCAGCAACGATGCTTCGAACAAATTCCTGAATCGCGTCCAAGTTGTTCCCATGACAAGCAATACAGGCAGGCTCTATCCCAGCGAAACGATTGTCATGGTGATGGGCAAGGAGAGCAAGGCCATGGCCGACCAGTTGGCCACGGTGAGCAAGGAACGACTCTTCCAGCTTGCTGGGGTACTCTCCCCGGATGATTTGAAGAAGATCATTGAGGTCATCAAAGTGCAACTCGAAATAACCTAAGCGCTTTTTCTGTTCACCACTAGCTTGCCGGCTTGGCGCGTTCCTTTATGATCCAGCGGTTATAGAAGTGGAGGATTCCAAAAAACAGCACGGGAACGGCGTAGGCTGAACCCAGGAAGAAAAGACCCAGCCAGGATGTGGAGTTGAGCGAGGCGATGATAAGCCCGCCGATCACCAGTTGCATCGAATATACCAGGATATCAACCCCGCGAGCCTTCAGGCCCAGGAACATCAATTTATGGTGCATGTGGGCCTTGTCGGGGCTGTCGATGCGGCGGCCTTCGCGGACACGGCGCCAGATGGCCGCGAAGGTGTCGAAGATGGGGATGGAAAGGATGGCTGCGGCAAAGGGGATGGGGATCGAGGCGAAACCCGCGTCGTTATTTAAAAGGGGAAGCATCGCCAGCATGAAGCCAAGGAATTGGCTGCCACCGTCGCCCATGAATAGGTGTGCCTTGGGTAGGGGCAGGTTGAAAACCAGAAAACCACACACCGCAGCGGCAAGGGCCAGGCAGAGGATGGCGGCACTGGTGTTACCAAGCAGCGAGTATATTATGCCAAAAGTGAGGGCTGCCAAAGCGGAAACGCCACCGGCGAGACCGTCCACACCATCGATCAGGTTGAGGGCATTCGTTACTCCGACTATCCATACGAAGGTTAGTGGAAAGCGCCAAAATCCGAATTCCACATCCAGGCCAATGGCGGCGAAGGCAAGCCTGTTGAAGCTGAAGCCGGAAATGAGTACCAGAATGGCCGCGAGGGATTGGATGAATATTTTTGTGCGCGGTTTGAGCGCCCTGAAATCATCCACCACGCCGAAAGCCAGTATCATCACCATGGCGAAAAGGGTGGGCACGAAACGCAAGCCAAAGGAAATTCCCGCGTGTCCCCGACCGTTCAGGAAGGTCAATGCCGAGGCAACCAAGATAAATGCGGAGGCGAATCCTATGCCACCGATGCGCGGAACCATGCCGCTATGTATCTTACGTTCGTCGTGATGATCGTACCAGGCGTATTTGCGAGCGAAAGACAGGGCAATGGCAACCAGAATGACGGAAAGGATGAATGAGCTTAGGGCTGCCAATGCGTATTCCATATTGCTACTTTTGTAACCTTTTATAGGCCGATTATCAAGGGGACGCTTTTATTTCCCCTTGCGCAGTGCAAATTGTATTTTTTCCATGGATTCCGGATCTTTACGAATTTTTTCCATATATTCCAGAACGAAAGTCAGAAAAATGGAAAGGAAAAAAACGGCAAACATGACAGTAATACCCATTTTTATACGGTTCGTGGTTTTTACCCGGTTAATCACATCCGGTGCGGCAATAATGGTAAGCGCCTTCTGGTCACCGCCGGAAAAATTGTAGCTGGAAACGATAAGCTGTTTGGCTGCCTCGGAAAGGGCTGTAGGAGCGGGGGAGACGGAATACAGGGATAGCATCGCCTTTGAGACAGCCTCACTGTGTTCCGCTAGTTCGGTGCGCAAGCGGTCCTCTACCTGTAGGATGCGGTCCGAGAGGAAGGCCTTGCCTGCGTCGATATCCGCCACGATGATGCTCAGCCTGATACCATCCGGGCCAATATTCACCCGGTATTTCTTGCCCAGGAAATCCTCGGCAATCAGGGAACGGAGTTCCCAGGTTTCCAGGTGCTTTTCCGGCTTGATTTCCATAACCTGGTGCCGTATCGCCGCATCCGCTGTGGGAACCAGATCGAGGGCATAATTGATGGCCAGGGCTGCAGGATCCATCCCCAACTCTGTCTTGAGAACCCCCGGGATCTGCACTGGCACCACAAGTGCCTGTACGGTATATGCAACACGGGAAACCAGACCAAGCATGGGGAAAAGATAGGCCCACATCGTGTACAGGACAAATGATAGGAGAGTAAGCCCGATTACCAGGCGCCGTCGCTTGAGTACGACTACGATATGATCTACGAGTGAAATTTCATTGGATCTGGGGGGAAGGGTATCCATGTGGGCTCCGTTGGGTGATTAGGATTGACGTATCAGAGGGTTCCCGTAACCGCCAGTACGCTTATGGTCGTCGTTATTACACTCAGGACGGTCGTGAAGATGGGCGCATATATGCCAAAATAATACAGGAAGGAATTGGAGGCGGCCGTAATCTTCCCCTCAGGCGGGACGTACTGGTTTTTACCGATAGGCCGGTCCTCCTTGTCCAGGATGCTGACAGCCTCGCCGGAGTTCTTCTCCGCGATGATGCCGCCGGCCAGCCCCACGTAGTAACGCCAGTTGCGATCCGGCACGTGGGGATAACGTCCCGGTGCCACCACCGCCCCTCCTACCGTGACAAAGGCTTGCTTGAAGGGGATTATGAGGGTGTCGTTGGCTTCCAGCCGGATCCGGTCCTCGAAATCCTTGTCAAAAAGGTACCTGCGCAGGTCTACGGGGATCATGTCGCCATGCCGTTCCAGGTAGGCGTTTTCAAGATCCGAGAGGTAACCAAAGAGGGCGCGTTTTTCCCGCACCGCGTGGGTCAGCGATTCCCCGGGGTAAAACTGGTAAACCACGCGGTTGGAACCTTCCAGCACCTCTCCGGCCTGGTTGCCAATGGCTATGGCGCCTTCCATGAACATTACCGGGAGCAAATCCTGGGTTACGTGGATCGTTACGTAATCGCGGTTGTTGAGACTTAGCAATCCGTCCCTGTAAGCGATTTCCTGCATTTCCCCTGCGGTATTCCCGGCATCCACGTAGCGGACCACGGTAAGGCGGTTGGGGTCGGCCCGGTCAGTGAAGCCGCTGGCGTAGGTTTCCACCAGGTCCTTCAGCGTCTCCCCCGTAAGTAGTTGGTAACTGCCGGGGCGTTCCACCGCGCCCTGGACGGTGACAATGCGTTCCAGGCGGGGAACGACCACCGTATCGCCCATCTTGAGGTACGGGTCCTGTTCGATCTCGCCGTAGCGCTGGGCGCGGAAGAGGTCGAATTTCTTCTCCACCCCCGATTTGTCGCGGATGACGATGTTGCGTGTGGACGAGTAGGGCGTCTGGAAGGGGGCGACGAAGGCTGAAAGCCGGGTAAGGCTGGAAACATCCTGGTAGGCGGATTTTGTCACCTCCCCGGTGACAAAGACCTCGAAGGCCCCGGCAGGAATCACGATACGGTCATCCTCCAGCAGGGGAAAGTCGCCTTTCTGATCGGTCGAATAGAGGAGCTTCTCGAGATCCACGGGCAGGGAATTTGGAGCGCCGGATCTGACGACGAGGGACTGGCGGAGGTCGGCACTGGGGGCGAGGGAAGTCTTGACCGAACGGACAAGGCCGCCGACTGTCTCACCGGCCCTCAGGGGGACGCGGATGCTTCGCTGTCCCTTGCCCTCGTCGGCGGATACGAGGGCCCCTTCCACGTACACCACGGGAAGATAATCCACCGCACTGCCCACGGATACCGTATCCCCATCGGTCAGGGAGGGGAGTACCGCATCGAAAAGGGAAAAACGGATTAGCCCGTCAGATCCCAGCCGCTTGGAATCACTGCGGGTCAGCACAAGGCGGTCATCGCGGGCATTCACGGCAAGACCGTCACCGTAGAGCCCGATCAGCTCCTTCAGTCCCTCGCCGGGCAGGAGTTGGTAGGCACCAGGCCTGTGCACAGCGCCGGACAGGCTTACGCCACGCTCCAGGCGGGCAACGACCACCGTATCGCCCATCTTGAGGTACGGGTCCTGTTCTATCTCGCCGTAGCGCTGGGCGCGGAAGAGGTCCAATTGCTTCTCCGCACCGGATTTGTCGCGGATGGCAATGTCCCGTATGGACGAATACGGGGTAAGGAAGGGGGCGACGAGGGCGGATAGCCGGGTAAGGCTGGAAACATCCTGGTAGGCGGATTTGGTAACCTCCCCGGTAATAAATACCTCGAAGGCCCCGGCGGGGATTACGATGCGGTCACCTTCCCGCAAAAGAATATCAGGGCCGGGATCTGTTGAATACAGAAGCCGTTCCAGATCCACGGGGATGGTTTCCGCCTGCCCCACACGGACGATGGCTGTTTTCCTCAGATCCGCGCTTGGGGCCAGCGATGTCCGTACGGAGCGGACGAGGAGGGCTATGGAATCCCCCGCTCGCAGGGGAACACGTATGCTCCGCTGTCCCTGCCCCTCATTGGCAGCCAAGACAGCCCCTTCCACGTACACCACCGGAAGCCAGTCCGCGGCATTGCCCACGGTAAGGTTGTCGCCGTCGATCAGGGAGGGAAGGCTGGTGTCTGAAAGGGAGAACCGTATGGCTCCGTCTGTGGCCACCCGGCGGGTGTCCTTGCGCCGCAGGTCTAGCCGGTCGCTTCGTGCGTCTACGGCAAGCCCGTCGCCGTATAGGTCCAGCAATTCCCGTACCCCGTCGCGGGGAAGGAGCTGGTACGTGCCCGGACGGCGGACAGCACCCGCGACAGAGACGATGCGGTCGGCGCGGAGGAGCTCGACCTTGTCTCCCGGGCGCAGGTAGGGGTTCTGTTCCATGCGGCCGAAGCGTTCGGCCTGGAAGAGGTCGTAGTTTCTGACGGATCCATCGGCGGAGACAACGCGGACGGCGCGGATGGATGTGTACGCGGTTCTGGCGGCTGCGACTGCCTGGGAAAGACGGGTAAGGCCCCAGGCCTGGAATTCGATGGTCTGCCTGACTTCTCCCAACACGAAGACGGGAAAGATCCCTACGGAATTGACTATGAGCTGGGGGGCGGAGAGGGGGTAGGATTTCAGGACTTTCTCCGCTACCACCGTTACAAATTGGCGCCAGGTAAGGCCCCTGGCAGCCACACTGCCAATGTTGGACAGGCTTACGTTGTACTCCAGGTCCACGATGAGGGAACCGGTCTGGGTACCGCCGGCGGTAAGGAAGTTGAGGGTGTACACGTCCCCGGGTGTTACCCTGTATTCGCTGTTGGACATGGCCATGGCAGCCCTGCCTGCGGGGGTGCGGTTGGCGTCCTGCAGTTCCATCCCAATGGAGCTTTCGCCGCTGGGGACAGCTCCCAGCGGGTCCGAAGACCCTTGGTCTGCTATCTGGGCCCACAGGGGGGCGCTTGCAAGACAGGCAAGAACCAGAACAAGGTTTCTAAGTTTTCTCATCTTAGGGCTTCCTTGAACTTGGCCATGGCTTCCGCGTCGGACCTGATGTTTTTGATTGCTTCCAGTACGAAGGCGAGAAGGACGGACAGGAAGAAGGCGGCCATCGCGGCAACTACACAAATCATGCCCCGGCTGGGACCGGACTTCTTGTCGGGGGCTTCGGCCAGTTCAAGAACCTGGAAGGCGGGGTCCTCGCCGGACAGGGAAAGTTTGACAGCCTCGTATTGCTGGGTAAGGAGCTGGTAGATGGCTTCCTGCACCATGATGTCCCGCTTGAGGTGGGCGAATTCAAGGGCGATCTTGGGAAGGTCCTTCTGGCTGGGAAGGAGGTTGTCGTATTCGGAAAAGCCCTTTTCCAGTTCCTGCAGGAGCTTGGCAAGGTTGTCGCGCTCCGCGCGCAGGCGGCGGACCATGGGGTCGTCCACGCGGGAAAGCTCGCCGTAGGTCTTAAGCTCCATCTCCTTCATCATCAGCTCGCTGCGGACGCGGGCGACGGTGGTAATCTGTTCGGTGGCCAGGCTTTCTATGGAGATGACGCCGTATTTCTGCTGGAAGGCCTGGATGCCGCCCTCCAGACGGTTCATCTCGGCCTTTACGTCGCCCAGCTTTTCCTCCAGCTGGTCTTTCTTAAGCTGGTTCTTGTTGCCGCCTATGGTACGGAAACGGGCGTCCAGCAGTTCCACGCCATAGTTGACCACATCGCGGGCGAATTCGGGGTCGATGTCCTCGTAGGTAAGGGTAAGCACGCCGGTCTTTTCATCGAAAGACGCGCCGAGTTTTTCCTTAAGCGCCTTCCGGCTTTCGGTCCGGACGTTTTTCTTTATCTTGTAGCGTTTGATAAGTCCGAAGCGGTCTACTATTGCATCAAGGAAGGTGTTGCTGCCCGAGAGGTATACCGAGAGCTCACCATAACTCTGACCTCCCGCTGAGACTCCTGCAAGGCCAGCGAGACTTGAAAGGCCGGAAGACGCCAAGGCTGATGACAGCCCCCCGCCACTGGCAGGTGTATTGATTAGCATGGCTGCTTTTGGTGTATACAGATTGGGAAGGTAGCTCTTTTCAGGGGGTAGGAGCAGGGATCCTATCGCCAGCAACACGGCTCCGGCGCTTACGGCAAGGGTAGTTCCAATAATGAGCTTCTTTTGCCGTAGTAGGGTTGCCAGCAGGTCCAGAAGGTTTATCTCATCGTCGTCTTCCTGGTTGACTGTCTCGTTGGGGGGTTGGGCCATGCGGAATCCTTATGAATTGCGGTGTTTGACAAAAAGTTCAGAAGCCCGCTTCGCCTTTGCCTATTAAGGGCTTAAGGACAACCAAGGCAGTCTGATATATAAGCTTGAAGTCGCTAAAAACGTTCCATTCCTTGCGGTACTTGATGTCAAGATCCACCCATTGCCTGAAAGTAAGGTTGTTGCGGTCGTGGATCTGGGGCAGGCAGGTTATGCCGGGTATGCACTCAAGCCGCAGGTAATCCTCGTTCACATAGCATTCAACTTCATTGGGCAGGTGGGGGCGGGGGCCAACCACGCTCATGTCGCCCTTTAGGACATTCACAAACTGGGGCATCTCGTCCAGGCTGTAGCGCCGCAGGAAGGCTCCCACCCTGGTTACCCTGGGGTCGTTCCTCATCTTGAAGAGGGGGCCATCCTTGCGCTCGTTGTTTGCCATCAGCTGGCTTTTTAAATTGTCAGCATTCAGCACCATGGACCGGAACTTGTAAAATTTGATGGGCTTGCCATTCTTGCCCACCCGGGTGCTGATGTATAGTGCCGGGCCACCATCTTCCATGCGGATGGCCACCACTATGGCCAGCCAGAAAGGGATGAAGCAGAGCAGGACCGCGGACGAAAAAAGTATGTCCACGATACGCTTTATGCTTATCTGGGTAAGGGAATCCCTATTTGTGGCGAAACGTTCGATAAGGGGAATGTAGGCCAGGGAGTTGCTCCAGCGGTACAGGCGGGGCAGGGGGGCTATGTCCGGCACCAGGTAGTAACTGATTGCATTGGTACGGCAGAATTCGGTAACCTGGGCAACAATGGGACCCCGTATTTCCTTGCCAAGGAAGATTATGGCCTCGCTTACCTGGTTGCGGAAAAATAGGCCTTCCAGGCGGTCGTAGGTTTTTTTTTGATGCTTGGGGGTGGTAAAGTGCCACTGATTGTCGTGAAAGGAGCAACGTCCGCACAGTTCCTTGGTAATACCGGCATCCTGGAACATGGCGTTTAGGGGGAAGCGGCTGTCCGGCTTGCCTATATACAGGACCCGTTTATGAAAAAGCCCCAGGTGGGAAAGGTTCATGATCCACAGGAAATGCAGGACGTGCAACAGGATGAACACACCGGTCCCCGTGGCAAGGAAAATGGACATGAACAGGCGGGATACCACTACTTCGGGGAACAACAATATAAGGCCGGCAGCGACTGTAAGGGTGCTCAGGATGGCAATGAGGATATTCCTGGCAACCAGGCCAAGGGTAAAACGGAAGTACAGGCTGTAGGACTTGCTGTACAGGTCTTTCCACATAAGAAGAAGGTACACGCCGGTAAAAAAAACCATGAGAAAGGTGGATGGACGCAACAGTTGAAGGTGTGTACCGGTGAATAGTAAGTAGCCTTTCGAAAGTATGGAAAGGCAAATCATTAAGAGAATGACGTGATAGAAGGTAACTAAAACAAACTTTTTAATGTTATTCATGATAACCATAGTAGAGCAAATATTTCAAAAAAACAAGCTTTCGCATGCCCCAGCATTGGATAATATATTTGGTTCAGGACCGGGACGCCTGCATTCCCTGATCGGATAGTTTCATGTCCACAAAGCGGGAGCGGTCGTTCAGGGGGTTTTGAATAAGGGTTAGCTTCAGGCGGGCAGTTGCTTCGGGATCTTTGGCAAGGATGTACAGATAACCGCCACCGCCGGCTCCGGGGAGTTTCCAGCCAAGGGCGTAGGGTGCGATGAGGGATACCAGCTTTTCTATTTCAGGGTTGGTTGTGTCGGGATCGAGGAGTTTGTTGAGCTTCCAGGATCTTGCTACGGCTTTTCCCAGCTCGGTGTAGGAGCCTTGCTGTATGGCATCGGCGCAGGAAATGGCGTGGGACTTCATGTCCCGGAGTATGGCGAGCCGGTCGTGCTGGTTCAGGAACATGCCTTCCACAATTTCCACCAGGATGTTCTTGGCCACCCGGGTTACGCCGGTATAGTACAGGAGCATGCAGGCCCGGGTTTCGGGCTGGGTAAAGAGTCGGTCAGGTAGCCAGCGGACCTGGGGAGACTGCAGCATGGAGGGTTCGGATTCCACCAGCTTGGCGGCGGCATACATGCCGCCGCACTGATCCTGCCAGCCGCCACCGGTGGTAAGGAGCTGTTCAAGCGCCAGGGTTCGCCGGCTTATTTCATGGAAATTCCATCCCAGGGAGCAGAAATCGGATAGGGCGCCCAGGATGGTGGCGGCCAGTACGGAGCTGGTGCCCAATCCGGATCCTTTGGGTACGGCGGCCATGAAGGTCATCTCGAAGCCGGAGCCAAAGGCTTCAAGTTGCCTGGCCAGGCTTGGATACGTGTGCTTGGAAAAAGACGGTCCGAAACCGCAGAGGGACAGAGCTGCCACGGGGATGGCAAAGGCCGAGCCGACGACCGAACAGGCATCCAGCTGCTCATATTCGCTTATTTCCAGTTGTGCTCCTAGGTCTATGGAACGCAGCAGGATGTGTCGGGTCTCGCAGGGTTTGACGAAGACCTGCAGGGGAGGCTGGCCGTTCAGTTCCAGGGCGATGTTCACCACCTTGCCGCCTTCCATCAGGCAATAAGGGGGAGTGTCGGTCCATCCGCCGGCAAGGTCTATGCGGACGGGGCTGCGGCTCCAGACTATCTGGTCTGCAAGGACACTGCGTACAGGCGTTACTTGGTCCTGGCGTATGGGTTCCAAAATGGTTTCACGCAGTACGGCATAGGCCTGTTCCTTGGCTCCGGGTACCCCCAGACGGTGCCTGAAGATGTTGTTGTGCAACTTCAGGATGGGAGGGGCTTCTTGGGGCAGGGCAGGAAGTGTTGGCAGGCCGGCAGCCAACCATTCAGCCGCTGCATGGGAAAGGTCAATCTGGTAGAACACGCTTCGGCGGTAGTTCAGCGCCAAGGCCTGCCAGCTTGCGCTCCGGAAGGCAAGCCGCTGGTCTTCCATGGCATCCAGATCGGCCTGGGAAGACAACTGCGAGGCGGAAAGGCGTATGCCATTGGCATAGAGGGCTGAAAAATCGGGCTTATGCTCGGGCTCCGGATTAATCAGCCACTGGATATAGGCCGCGTTGTCAGGCAATTCCGGCATAACCGGAAACAGGGCAGCCTGCTGGATGTCTGTGCAGTCTGGATCGATGCAGGTCCTGATGTCCAGACCACGCTTTTCAAACCAGGCCAGGAGGGGAAGACCCATCCACTGGGTACCTGGATCGAAGGGTGACCCGCTAAAGCTATCAGACCAGCCATAGGGCCGGATGGCAGACCGCTTTTTACCCTGATCCACAATGGGCACTATTTCCAGGCAGACTCCGGCAGGCAGGGACAACTTCCAGTCGTTCCGGGGGATGCCGGTTATTACATGCCTTCCTGCCAGGGTCCATGCGCTGCCTATATGGGCATTCTCTATCCAGAGCGGGGCATGGTGGGGTTCAAGCTGCAGGTCGATAATGGCATTCTGCACGAACATGGCCGGATGGGGCTTGATGGATCTGGTATGGATGGCCAGTTGATCATTTACCCGGTTCTGCAGGGAAAGGGAAGAGGAGACCAGTTCAGGGCTCGATCCAAAGTGGTAGAAGGCAGCCTGGGGCAGGTACAGTACGGCAGACGTCAATCCTTGTATGTCAGGATCTTCCAGAGTAGGGTGGCTTCCCAGGGCAAGGCCAAAGGTGCCGTACAGGTCATAGGAGCGGGGAAGCCCACTGGAGAAACCACCGGTGGCCGGATCCCAGCCACACTTGCGGGATAACGCTTGCAAGGCACGGTCGCTGAGGAGCCAAATGCCGGAGTCAATCAGGAACAGGTGTTCTTCGGTAAGGGACTGTAGCTCCTCAATCCCAGGCTTTTGCAGCATCGCGTGCAGTACTGATGTGTCGGAGCGGGGGCATACGAAGACGCCGTGGCGGGTTGCTATGGAGGGGTCGACACTGAGGCCCACAAGGACCACATCGGCCTGGGGTATGCTGCGGGGAAGCTGGTCGGCATAGATGAGGGCGTCACCTGAGGCTACGAGGGTGCAGGCGTTGCTGGCTTCAAGTAGTTCATGCAGAAGGGGTAGCTGTACATCCAGCAGGCTCTGGTTCAGGCGTTGGCCTCTAGCCCAGCGGAATACCGGCAGGGGAAGCAGCAACTTGCCCAAGGCAGCATAGCCTGGAAGCCGACGGCTCTGGCCACCGGCATGGATGATCAGAAGCTTCCCAGATTCAAGCCACTGTATGAAGTCTTTTGCCTTTGTCTCTTTGTCCTGCCGGTAAGCCTCGTGCAGGATCCAGGCTGTACCTCCACCGGAACCAAGGCGTGAACCAGCAGGGTCGCTGGTGACAAGCCAATCAGAGACATCCGCAACGTGGGATAGGCGATGGAAGGAGTCTACGGCGTTTGGCGGCATCGATACGAGGTGCTTCATGGTTCCATCACTTTTTTCATATTGGCAGATTCCAGGATGCCTAGAGGAGGACCTGGCCGGACAGGAAATCCTGGTAGGCCTGGGTTATGCCGGTCCGGAGATTGGTACTGTGATGCCAGCCAAGGGCATGCAGACGGGTAACATCCAGCAGTTTGCGCGGGGTACCGTTGGGTTTTGTGGTATCCCAATTTATGGTACAGGTGCGGCCTGGAAAGTCGGCATAGACTATGGATCGGACAGTTTCTGCCAGTTCTTTGACGGCAAGCTCCTGCCCGGTGCCGATGTTGACGAAGTCGCCCAACTCCTTGGCATCCTTGTGTTCCATGAGATAGAGCAGGGCATCGGCCAGATCGGCGCTGTACAGGAATTCCCGATAGGGAGAACCATCCCCCCAGAGGGTCACCGCATCGGAGCCACTCTGCCTGGCTTCATGGAACTTGCGTATCATGGCAGGCAGGACGTGGCTACCGGCGAGGTTGTAGTTGTCGCCCGGGCCATACAGGTTTGTGGGCATGGCTGAAAGGAAATTTGTTCCATATTGCTGGTTGTAGTGCTTGCACAGATGTATAGCCGAGATCTTGGCAAGGGCATAGGCTTCGTTGGTAGGTTCAAGGGGACCTGAGAGCAGAAAATCTTCCTTGAGGGGTTGAGAAGCCATTTTGGGATAGATGCAGGAAGAGCCAAGGTTCAGGAGTTTTTTGGTACCGGACTTGTAGGCGGAGTGTATGACGTTGAGTGCGATGGCAAGGTTGTTGTAGATGAAGTCTGCGGGGTAGGTGGCGTTTGCGCCAATACCACCAACTTTGGCAGCACACAAAAACACGTATTCAGGTTCTTCCTTTGCAAAGAAAGCCTCCACCTCGGACTGCCTGGTCAGGTCAAGCTGCTCATGGGTACGGGTTATCAGGTTAATATACCCGGATTTTTCCAGCACTTTCATGAGGGCAGAGCCAACCAAGCCCCGGTGGCCG
>Ga0172379_10006043_pt1 | contig 16488 bp, 7 predicted proteins | sample GrowelOW334metaG_FD_119756 | JGI IMG/M metagenome (GOLD analysis project Ga0172379, IMG submission 119756) | Groundwater microbial communities from an aquifer near a municipal landfill in Southern Ontario, Canada - Groundwater well OW334 metaG | ecosystem: Environmental > Aquatic > Deep... | reverse complement strand
TGGTTTCGGATCAAACGCATGTTATACGGGAAATTTACTAAGACTCAAGCCATGTTATCAGAATTGATCATACCGAAGAAGAGCGCGAAGGAGTTGCCGGTCGACCACAAGCAGTTGTATGCAATTGGTCTCAGTCATGTACAGCAACTTTCGAGCAGGATATGGACAGATTACAATGTCCATGATCCCGGTATCACGATTCTGGAGTTGCTGGCCTATTCGCTGACCGATCTGGGTTACCGTTCAAACTATCCGGTGAAAGATCTTTTGGCTACTGTAAAGGATAATGAGGCCAACATGGCCGGACAATTTTTCACAGCGAGAAAGATATTTCCCAACAGGGCATTGACAATCAACGATTACAGAAAGACTCTGGTGGATTTGGATGGGGTGAAGAATGGCTGGATTACCCCGCATGAACTATCCTATTTCGCAGATACGGTGGTTGGCGAATTGCGCAGCGACAATCCCGGACTGGAGGGAATCGAAGAGATCAAAATTTCCGGCCTTTACGACCTAACCATTGAGTATACTGACAAAATCACCAAGAAGGCCCAGAAAGACCAGATTAAGAACAATGTTTTTAGTCTTTTACAGGCGAACAGAAATTTATGTGAAGATTTTGTTGGTTACAAAGAGGTTGAAAATCAAATATTTAATCTTTGTTGTGAGCTTGAACTTGAGAGCGATGCAGACGTTTCGGCAGTAAAAGCGGAGATGTTCTTCAGGGTACAAAATTACCTCTGTCCCGCCGTTCGTTTCTACTCTTTGAGTGAAATGCTCGGGCGCAAAAAAAGTGATGGGACCCTCTATTCAGCCGACGAAATCTTCGATGGTCCGGCCCTTACCAATGGATTTATCGACGAAACTGAGCTTGAAAACGCTGAACTTCGCCAGACGATTTACCTTTCGGATGTTATCAACCTGATTATGGATATCAAAGGGGTGGCGGCTGTCAGGAATATTTTGTTTATGCCTTTTCCTGAAGATCCTTCAGTTCCTGTGTTACCCCCTGAAAACAAATGGGTTGTCGAGGTGCTCCCGGGCAGAAAACCAACCCTGCCCATCGATTTTATCGAGGATACAAACTACTTTTTAAAGTTTTTCAAACGGAACATGCCGGTTTACCCGAAAGCTGAAAAAGTACTCGAAAAACTAAACACATTGTATGCCGAATTTGCCGGGAAACCGGCCCCTGGCACTGCCAACGACCTGGAGATCCCACTGGGAACTTTCAGGAATCTAAGTAAATACTACTCCTTTCAAAATGATTTTCCTGCTCTTTACGGTTTGAGCGAGTCGGGACTGACGTCCACCGCCTCAGATGAGCAAAAGGCATTGGCCGCACAACTTAAGGCCTACCTGCTCTTCTTCGACCAGCTGATGGCCAACTATTTCGCCCAATTGAGCCACCTCAAAGAGCTTTTCTCTACCGATCCCAAGGTGGAGCGCACCTATTATTATCAGGTCGTCGACTCTTTTACCGAATTTGAAAAGATTTATGGCCCTACCGGAGATGATATCCTGACGATGCTCGAAACGAAAACGGAAGATCAGTCGCTGCATACGGAGAGGCGCAACCGTTTTCTGGACCACCTGATTGCCAGGTTCGCCGAGCGCTTCACCGATTTCGCGAATGTGGTCCATACCGCTTTGGGTGCGAGTGAGGAGGCCATTGCCCGTTACAAATGTGATTTTTTGGCCAATTATCCGGCAATCAGCAGTGAGCGGTCGCTTGCCTGGAACTACAGTTTGACTGAGGATAGCGATTTGTGGAACAGTCTCAATGTTTCCGGCCTGGAGAAAAGGTTGGCCAAATTGCTGGCGATTCCAAATTTCTCACGCAGGAACCTAAGCAATGTCGACTATACTATTTATTCTGAAATAGATACCACTCCGGGTGATGAGTTCAGGTTCCGGGTACGGAACAGCCATACCGGCAAAATTATCCTCAGCGGAAGCGCTCATTATCTTACAGAAGCCCTTGCCCGTAACGCGATGAAGATGGCTATCCAAGCCGCCATGCAGCCTTCCTGGTACGAGACTAAAAAAACCATCGACAACAGATATTATTTCAATGTGATTGATGGCACTGGTGAGGTGATTGCAAGGCGGATTGAATATTTCGATACCGAAGCGGAGCGGGACCAGGCCATAGAAGATTTAATCAGCTATCTCGTCGAGAATTTCAGCGATGAAGGTATGTTCCTGATCGAAAATATTTTGCTGCGGCCAGAGCTGGCGGGCGATCCTTTCCTTCCAATCTGTACCGCTGCGACACAGACCTCCTGCGCCGATTTCGACCCCTATTCCTATCGGATCCATGTGATCCTTCCGGCTGAAAATGGCAGGTTCAAAAATATGCCTTTCCGCAGGTTTGTGGAGGAGGTGATCCGTGAAGAGACCCCTGCACATATTCTGCCAAAGGTTTGCTGGATCGGGAAGGAGGACATGGCCATGCTTGAAAAGGCTTATCGCGACTGGATTTATCTGAAAAGTGGCAAGGAAAGCAGTGACAGGTTGATCAAACTAAAAGCCTTCATAGAGGCCCTTTTCGCAGTCAAAAACATCTATCCCTCTGAACTGTTGCGCGCTTGCGACACCAATGAGGCGAAATTTATCCTCGGTGATACCGCCATCGGCTCACTGGAAAATGAGAAATTATAATGTAACGCGCTAAAATAGAACATTATGACACAGATTCTGAAAAGCCTGGAAGAGATAACTACCGGATACAGTTACTTCGAAAAAGACCAGGTGCTTACTGCCACGCAGTTGAACAGTGTTTCCGGTTACAGTGAAGACCAGACCCGGCTCACCCGTACAAAACTACTTGGTGTTGGTTTGATTTGCGGACTGGAGGTCAGCTACAGCGGGAGTCAGGTTACGATCAGTGCCGGAATGGGGGTGACCACGGACGGTGATCTGCTCTATTTTAGTTCGGATGTTCAATTTACGCAGTTCAAGCTGTACGATGATAAAAATCCCGTTTATGCCCCATTTTACCGCGACGGAGTAATGATCCCGCTTTATGAGCTGATACCAAAGGATGCCGGCGACAAAAGATCCTTTCCACTGGAGCAATTCTCAGCCAAAAGTGACCTGAAGCTGGAGCAAATGGTGGCCCTGCTCTTTATGGAGAGTTACATTTTCGATCCCGATCAGTGCGCCGGTACCGATTGCAACAATGCAGGACAGAAGATGACCAACAACCAAAGGGTACTGCTGGTTAGCAAGGAATATATCGGTTTGTTGAAGAGTCTGGTCCAGACGCCTCACCAGGCATACGGTCAAATGGAGGAGATCGTGACCGATCGTCCGGTAATCAATTCCAATGTGAAGGCGCATGCACAGCTGGTTTCCATTTACCGAAGCGTTTGCAGCCAGATTCAGGGCAAAATAACCACACAGCTTCCCAAAATCTATCCGGCCTGCAGCTCTTTCCTGAAAGAGGTTCTAGGGGCTGATCCTGCCGCAACCTGGTTAACAATCCTGAAAAATTGGAATGATTATTATACGGCCAATGAGATTGGTATTCAGTATTATTACGACTTTCTCAGGGATGTGGCGGAGACCTACAACGAATTTCATGAGCTTCTTTTTGACGATTCCACCTGGTGTTCGCCCGACAAGGATGCGTTTCCGAAACACCTGATTTTGGGTTCGCTCAATGGCGTTGCTGAAAACGATGATGATCGAACCGCGTTTTATCCATCACACCTGACCAGTCATACGCTGGAGAAAAGAAGGCATGCCCAGTTTCTTGCCATCAAATTGAATACACAGTTGGAGACCTTTTTGGTCCCTTCCATTACCCGGAGAATTGGTATGAATGTCTCTGTGAATTTACTGGAGAACATCAAATCCATCGAGATGGTTAAGCCGGTGAACCTGTGGCGTATCACCCAGAATCAGGCCATCCGCGTTACGCCCGGCAGATCGGAGGAGTACACCCAGGAGGAGCGTGCAATTCCTTATTATTATAAAATTGACGCGTCACATCCAATCTATGAATATTGGAATTTCTGCCTGCACAAAAGGGGGAAAAGCAACAGGAATTACTCCTACAACGCCTCCGGTTATGGGGCTCAGGGAGGAGCCGCTGCTCCATTGAATACCCAATTGGGAAAATTTGATTTTTTCAGGATAGAAGGTTTTCTGGGACAAAATATTGTAGCTGTCCACAAATACCTGGAGGATCAGATCAGTACCAACAATCTTCCCATCAACCTGCGCTCTGTGATGCTTGGCGAGGACAGAACGAAGATCATTATCAAACCTCCCTTCTATTTTGGACACCTGCATCAATTGCACAATCTTATGCGTCAGGATGTTGTGAACCAGCTGGATGAGGTGAAACAATTCAGTACCGGATTGAAATCCAGGGTACTCGGAAATTTAACGATCCTCGATCCGGTCGACAAGGGCACTTTTGCCCAGGTTGCTGAAAGCCGTAACAGTGAGCTTTCCACGGTAGTTGAGAGGGCAACAGCCAAATTGAAGCTTCCTTACCAGGATTATACAGTCCAAAACAGTGCAACTGACAATTGGCAAACGCAACTCGGCGAAGCGATGAAGCAGTCGGGAACTTTCAAAAGTGAGATCAGTGTGGCTGCAAAGACGGAATTCAACACCCCGTTCGATTCGCTGGTCAGCAACAGGAATGTGAATATGCTCGACCATTTGGATATTTTGATCAAACGTGACATTGAGATCAAGGAGACCAGGCTATTGTTTAACAATTACATAGCCAGTCATCCCGGATTGGAACACGCGGGAGGGGTCATGCGTGGCGGAACTTTTGTTTTGGTTTATGACGAGAACAATACCATCATTGCCGACTTCATGCTTCCTTACCAGGAAACCGATGCAGAAAAGAACGACCAGCTGGAACCGGATATTGCCATCAAACCTTTCAGGCCAAACTATGTGATCGATTCTGGACTGAATATCCTGGAACCGGTAGATATCAAGATCAAAGGGCGGTTGGATGATTTCAAAACCAAGGATCTCGACGGACTTCTTGATGTTAAAACGAAGAATATACAGAATCTTTTGGATGGCGACTGGAACAAGCGGTTCGATACGCAACAAAAAGACTATTTCAATACCATCAAGGAATCTTTCGGCAGCATAAGCAATGCCATCATCAAGAACATTTCGACAAATCCGGTGGCTGTTAAAGTTGGCGCCGATATTACTGACCTCAACCTGAGAAAGGCGGTAGATGAAATTGCAACTGCCAGGGGGCTCGTTGACAGTTACAAAGCCAAGGCGGAACAAGCCACAGATGCTGCCATTAAAACCAATTACCTGGATATGGCCAGCAAGATGGAAGTAGTGCTTGCCGATACCCTCACCGAAACCACAAAGATTGTGGCAGCGTCGGGCGCCGAGTTAAGTGTAGGAACTGATGGTTTCAAGGCCATGACTGAGATAAGCGCCAGCCTGGGAACGATCAAGGATGCCGCAGTGCTCACTTCTACGCTGGATACCATGAAAACAATGACCGCTACTGGCAGTACCTCTCTCAATACGTTTGTCAAGAATATTTCTTTACGCTAGAAACAAGTATTTTGAAAAATTGAATGTTGAAATAATTATGCTGCAAGGGTTTAATCGTCAGTGATTAACCAAATTGTAAATAGTAAATTACTTAATGGTAAATATTTAATGGAGTTATCGCACCGGATTTTCAGACAGAAGTGGCAGGTTTCAACTCCATCGGAGAAGCAGGCATTTGCCATACGAAAAGAGCTTCACCAGGAGTGGGAAGAGCGACTATTGCCAATTTTCGACAGGGCTTTCAGTGAATACGTCTCCACAGATGAAATTTTCCATATTCCGAAAATTGAAATCAATCTGAAAGTATCCTATGGCAAGGAACTTTGGGATGAAGTTGCGGTTGGATTGTATCAACAGCTTTCGGAACTGCTCAGGTCAGAAAATCCAGGATCCAGTGAAAGTGCTGGAACTAAATCTACAACGATTGCCATTCCTTTAAAACAGTATAAGTTTGAGTTGTTACTTTATTATCTGGAGAATGGTGTTTTGGCCGGAGATTCTGCCTTCCAACCTGAGGGAATGGTGACGGTTCTACCTGAAGCCATCCAGGAAAACCGGCAGCAATTGATGGAATATATTCGAAGGAATAAGGTGTCACAGCCATTTCTGTTCAGGCTTATCCAGTTTCTGCAGGTGGAAGAAGTTGTCAGGCTCACAGAAGAGGTGAGTTGGGCGTTATCGCTTGTTGCAAAAGAGGAGTTGAATCTTCTTTTGCAAGGATTGATGATTCCTGAATTGAGCCATTTTAATCTTCATACCTCCAAAATGCTGGTGGCAGCCTTTCTTCATGCATCCAATTGTCATGATAATCCAACCACTGTCCCGGATTGGAAGGAAGCTGCAGCCAGGCTATTGTCTAAAGAGGGATTGTTCTATTTTGAGCGGTTTTTCTCTTACCTCCACAAGAAATCCAGGCTCTCTCCATCCTCTGTTCATTGGAAAAATCACTTTTCCGGTCCTTCAGAATATCTTGTGATGAATAGGCAGAATATTGTGAATCAGTTTCCTGGTAAGGAGATAGTGGCAGGATTTTGGACAGGTAATGAATTAGATGTGATCTCAAAACTGAAGAATAGCACTGAACCTAATTCCTTTTTTGCGAAATCAATGGCATCACAGACATCTTCCACAAAAACCTTATTTTCCAATCCTGTACTGAATCAGTCGGGAGAACTTGGTATTTCTGTTCAGTTTGCAGGTTTGGTATTTTTGCATCCTTTTTTCTCAAGACTTTTTATCAATTCCGGGATTATTTCCGAAGGGGATAAGCAGATTCCAGTCAGAAATCTTGCGAAGGCTGCTGCATTGCTTCATTTTGTGGCTACCGGACGGGAGGAATTGTTCGAATTTGAATTGGGGTTCATTAAACTTTTGCTGGGAATGGATCCATCCGACCCATTGGCCGTTTCGAAGGGGCTGCTTACACAAAATCAAATGGAAGAGGTCGAATCGATGCTTCAAGCGGTGGTAAGTCTTTGGAGCTCCCTCGGAAATACATCCAACGATGGGTTAAGAGCCACATTTATTCAGCGTAACGGAATGCTTTACCCATTCGAAAATGGATGGAAAGTGATTCTGGAAAGCGCTGCCTACGATATGTTGTTAAACACGATTCCATGGAGTTACTCGATCATCAAACTACCGTGGATGGACAAACCAATCTATTCCGAATGTCAAAAGAACTGACCGATAATGCCCGCGATCTGAACCTTGAGATGGATTGGTTTGCCAATGTTTTGAACAGCCGGCTTAACTTCTATTTTGATAAGCCTGGTTCAAAGGAGGATGTTTTATCCATTTTTCCCGACGATCTTTCGCGGAGCGAATCTTTTTATGCAAAATTTATCAGGGAGAACCATTTGAACCACGCCGAACGACTGATCCTTATCCTGGCCATGATTCCGCATATCAAGCCACATTTGCTGGATGTCCTGTGGGTTCAGAACAGAACCACCATGAGGGGATTTACTGAATTTGGCGGACTCAAAGGGATCAATCATTCCGGGTTTATCCCTACCGGAGAAACCGCAGCCTTCATCCTTGCGGGCGAAAATCTGGAACGAAGATTTGAGATGACCCGGCTCTTTGAAGGAAACCATATTTTTGCTAAACAGAATGTCCTGTACCTGGCGCCACCTCAGTCGGGTGAGCCGATGCTTAGCGGTGCCCTGCAAATCTCGAGGGAATACCTCAACTGGTTTGTGACAGGCATTGAAAGAAAACCCAACTACAACACCGATTTTCCTGCGCGGCTCATCGAAACTGAACTGAACTGGGACCATCTCGTTCTTCCATCCACTACACTGGAGCAGTTGGAAGAGATCAAACACTGGATCAGGCATGGGAACACCCTTTTAAAAGAGTGGGGGATGAGCCGGAACCTGAAACCGGGTTACACCACGCTTTTTTACGGATTGCCCGGCACCGGAAAAACTTTCTCGGCCTGTCTGCTGGGAAAGCATTGCGGTGTTGATGTTTATAAGATTGATTTGAGCATGATCATATCCAAATACATCGGCGAGACGGAGAAAAATCTTTCCCGGATTTTCGATATGGCTGAAAACAAGAACTGGATCCTCTTCTTCGATGAAGCGGACGCCCTTTTTGGCAAAAGGTCGAAAGTGGAAGACTCCCACGATCGCTATGCCAACCAGGAGATCAGTTATCTGCTTCAGCGGATTGAAGATTTCAACGGGGTGGTGATCCTGGCTTCGAACCTCAAAAACAACATTGATGCGGCCTTCCTGCGAAGGTTTCAGTCGGTTATCCAGTTTCCCATGCCCAAGCCGGCCGAAAGAGCCCGCATCTGGAAGAATGCCTTTTCGGAAAAGGCAATACTTGAGAAGAGAGTTGACCTGGACAAGGTCGCGGAACAACATGAGATCTCCGGTGGTACCATCATGAATGTTGTCAGGACCGTTTCGCTGAAAGCGATCAGTCGTGGCGACAACAAAATCCTGTCGGCCGACATGGAGGAGGCCATCCGTCGAGAATTCATGAAGGAGGGCAGAACCTTTTAAGTAAATGATATTCAGAAACATTTAGAATTAGAAGGTGGTTCAATTGTTATATCGTGCCCTTTGTGTAAACCTTTGTGTCCATTGTGGTTAAATACTTATTTTTTACCACTAAGGTCGCGAAGGGAAGCACGAAGGATACACAAAGGATTTAGTTCACTAAACGATATTGACTCATCAATTAATGAAAATTTTTTACATGATAAATTGAAGTGGGGCAGCCGAAAACCTTACAGAGTAGGCAGCAATGAATACTAAAATGACAAATCATGATTACAACTTCGAAATGGGCCGATGTGCCTATTAATTTAACAGAAGGACTGAGCGACCCGGTATGGGCCGGAGCTGGAAAGATGGTCATTCCCGGAGGATTTCTATTCACCAAGAATGACGCACTCTTTCTCTATGCAGCATTGGATATTGTTGGTGATACAGGGAACGACAGCGGAGCTGGCGACTATTTTTGGTTTACATTCGACCGAAACCGGGATGGCAACATTACCCCGAATGTTGACTCTAATTATGGTATTTATCCACAAATGCCGAATAAAATCGGCCGGCAGTTTTATCTGGCTCCCGGCACCTGGACAGGTCTCACACCGGATCAAACTGTTTTCAAAACGGCCTTTGAAACCTCTCCTGATGGCATTGTGCCTCACCGGGTGTGGAAATTCAAATTTAAACTGACAGATCTGAATGTTGCCCTTGGTGGTTTCTTCTGGTGGCCTCCGTTTACACGTTTTGGCCTTAAAATACATTCTACAACACCTGCTTTAGATGCAGACACTCCGGCTAATTTCTGGACCAACTTTGCAGCATTGCATACCCTTTATTTTTCAAGAAGGCCAGCCATAAGTCCCGCCTTGATGGGGCCTGTTATCGGTTGCGTTGGTTTAATCCCCACCACAAAGATCAATAGTGTCAGCGGAAAGGCAACAACTGATGCAGGGTACATGGTTCAGGTACAAAATGCGGCCTTTGGCGGATTGCTCAACATCATCGGTAATCAGCCAAATTTGCGCAGTTTGATTACGGCCAGTGGTGCCACCTTCATCAAAGTTAAGCACAGGGTCGGCACCGTTGGTGCAATGACAGATTTTATTACTGCCTGGTACAATTACAAATGGAACATTCCAGCTAATGATTATGTGCTTGAATCTTTCAGTGCTGATGCCGGTAATTTCTATAAACTGCAAGATATCACGGTAGATTATTCGATACATGATTTGCTGTTCCAATTTGACTCGGGTCAGCTGTCACAAGGCATTCATCAATTTCAGGTAGAGTTTTACAATGCATCCAAAAATCCGATCGTAGTGCCGGCGCAAATATTGACACTCAACATCGACAATACCGTGCCGATCGTTAAAATCAACGCTGTCAAACATGGCGCAACAGCGCTAAATGCCTGTGACATAGTTCAGATGACTGGGCCCGCCGATGGGCTGGTGGTCAATTTTGACGCCAATGATCCGGAGAACAATGTACTCAACTATACCGTCTATGCCGTTTGGGGAGATGGTGCATCTGCCACCCTGGCCTCGGATTCCTATACGCTGGCAAAAGGCGACTGGGGAGGTGTTCAAAACCAGAATACCCCGCTTTGGGTTCCTGTCAGGACCTGTGCCCACTCCATCAACGTATTGTCCTACTCCAGAACCACCAACGGATATGGTTACATCCGGTACAATTCGGTGAGTCGGTACATAACCATAATGAAATAGATTTTAATATCCCGGCCGCATTGGCCCATCGCTTTCTGAAATCCGATATAGATTGAAAGATGGAAGTTGTTAAACATAAGACTGTGAATCATGCTGTTACGACTCCGGCTGCGGCTGCCCATGCGGATGCTGGCAGGTTGCGGCCCGGAGCCGGCCGTATGGTGCAGTTGCCATCTCCCTCCACCAGAAGGTTTGCTGAGTCAGGCATATTGGGTAAGAGCGAGGTCGCAAAGTTCCTTGCCATGAGAGGAGAGCCGGTGCGGGTACGGGGTAGAAACAAGCTGAAGACACTTCGTGAACATGAACAGCGTCACGATAATGCGGAAACAAAACTTGGACAGACCGAAAAGTCTGTGGTCGTTCCGTTGTCAGAGGAACAGTCCAAAAGCAATGCCAGTCAGGTAGGAGCGCTGGATGGCAAAAAGGCCCCTGTTCCGGTAGAATCAAAAGGGAAACAGGAACTACAGAACGCCCTGTCCGAGAACATCCCTCAAACTATTGAAGAGGTCGATAATTTCAAAAAAGATAACAAGGCTGGAGCGATGAGCAGCGCCGTACTCTCTGCGGTACAAGGCGATAAGGACGAGGTTGTCTCCACCTTTTCAGAAATGGAGAATGCGCCACCACCGGCACCAACGACTCAGATACCTACCGCTTTACCTGCCGAGGAGCCCGAGCCGGCTACGCCGGAAATGAATCTGGGAGAGGGCGCCGTTGCACCGCTTCAACCTCAGCATACGGATGTGAGCAACTTCACCAGGGAGGCTGATGCCAAACTGAAAGAGGAGGGGATCACACAGGAGCAACTCGATATGGTCGATAGCGGTGACCTTGCTGCGGCCGGCAAAGAGAAGAAGGGGATGGAGAAAATGGCGAAAAGCGAACCTGCCAGCATTCAGAATTTTGCAAAATCGGAAGCAGGGAAGGTTGGCGGGGAGTTGAAAGCCGAAGAGAAGAAAGAACGTGCCGCCCTAAAAACCAGAAGAAAAAACGATTTGGCCGGTACCTCCCAAAAGCAGAAAAGTACCAAAAGCGCCCTCGAAAAGAAGCGCGAAGAGGTGGCAGCACAGATCAATTCGATCTACACTGTTGCCCAAAAAAGCGTGGTAAAGAAATTGGCCGATCTTGAAACCAAATCGATGAAGAGTTTCGATGAAGGAAGCAGCAGGGCAACTTCACAGTTCGAAGATCAGGTGAAAAGTGAAATGGATGCCTATAAATCTGAACGGTACAAAGGGATTAAGGGCAAATTTAAGAAGGCCAAAGATTGGTTGCTGGGCATGAAAGACCTGCCCGAAGTGAAAGCCATCTTCGACCGCAATCGGACCATTTTTGTTACTGCCATCAACAAACTGATCTCCGCCATTACCACCGCCAATAAAAATGTCATTACGGAGTGTAAGTCGATTTTGTCCGGAGCGAAGAAGGAGATTGCAGTATATGTGAGCAAACTATCTCCCGGGTTGAGGGATATCGGGAAAAAAGCGGCCGAAGAGATGAACGGAAAATTGAATGGTCTGGATAGTTTTATTGGCAAGAAAGAGCAGGAACTACAGCAAAAGCTTGCGGAGAAACAGGAGGCCGCCATCAAGGCCATCGACGACAAAATCGAAAAGATGAAAGAGGCCATGTCGGGAGCCTTGTCGAAGATTGGGAACCTGCTTTTGCAGGCCGCGAAGAAGTTCTTCACCTGGGCATTGAAGCAAGCCGGTTACTCCATTGGCGTGATAGAGGGTGTCCTGAGCAAAGGGGCATCCGTTCTGAAGAGCATCTTTACCCAACCGGTTCAGTTTGCCAAAAATGTGATCAATGCGGCCATCACCGGATTTAAGAACTTTGGATTGAACTTCCTGAAACACCTGAAAAATTCGCTCTTCGAATGGCTCACCGGATCGCTGGAGGGGTTGGTTTTGCCACAGGTCTGGGATTTGAAGGGCATCGTGGGCCTGGCGTTGCAGATGATCGGCATCACCTATCAGAATATTCGCCGGCATATGGTCGTCGTCATGGGTGAAACGGTTGTCAGTACGATTGAGAAAACCTTCACCCTGGTCAAGACCCTGATCACTGAGGGGCCGATGGCCGCTTGGGAGCAGCTCAAGGAGATGGCCGGCGAGATGCAGCAGGCATTTATCGAGGCGGTTAAAGATTTCCTGAAAATAAAGATCATTGAGCAGGCAATTCAATGGATTGTCAGCATTTTTATACCCGGTGCCGGGATTGTCAAGGCGATTATTGCCATTTACGATACCATTGTCTTCTTCATCCAAAAGGCGAAGCAGATCATTCAGATGATAGGCAGCTTCCTTAATTCGGTGGGAGAGATCGCGGCAGGCAACATCGGCGCTGCCGCTGCTGCCCTCGAAAATGGTTTGGCGCGCGGACTCACGGTAGTGATCAGCTTCCTGGCCCAACTGCTTCACCTGAATGCCATCACAGATAAAATCAAGGCGGTCATTCAGAAAATTCGGGGTAAGGTAGATGCGGTGCTGGCCAAAGTGGCCAAATGGATTGCCGACAAAGCTAAAATGTTGTTTGGTAAGGCAAAAGATGCGGCAGGTAAGATTGTTGATTGGTGGGGCAAAAAGGTGCCTTTCAAATCAGCAGTTGGTGAAGAACACCAGATTTTGCTTGAAGGAAAACCTCCGGGAGTCAGGGTTATCGTTAAAAGCGATCCGACTGAACTTGGGAAATTGGTTGAGCAGATCGATAAAAAGTCCCCGCACAAGGCATCCGCTGAAAGCAAAAGGATAGAAATTAAGGGTATACTGGCAAAATTGGAACAGTTAAATACCAATCGGGATGCCAATGTTGCCCCAATTAACGAAGAGCGGGATAAGCTATACAAAGCCATGGACAAGATCGCTGAAATTTTAATTGCAGCAGGGGTTTTGGATGGTTTGGCTACGAAAGATGTTGATCTTGTTCAACCCGAATTTGGGGCAATGCAGTTGAGTGCAGCGGGAGAAGAAATTGGCGGTACATCCATGAAAATAAGTCAGCTCACCTATAAAAATGCACCGGGTACCCAATCAACCACGCCGCCACAGGTATGGAGCAAAATCGATGCGGCCTTCCCGCGAAGGTACATCAGAGGCCACCTGTTGAATGCCAATCTTGGTGGAAAGGGCAACATGATCAAAAACCTTACACCGTTAACCTCATCTGCCAATGGATTGCACAAAAACAGGGCCGAATCAGACGTGAAGAATCTGGTGCTGAAAGACGAAAAGATCGTCAGGTATTTCGTTACGGCGAATTACAAGAGGGTGCCTTTGACTGCTGCCGAAAAGGCAAAATTGGGGAGCAAGGCTGATCCGGTTCTCGAAGAGCTTGCCGCGACTTTGTCGGTGGAATGGCAACAAGTCAGGATCAGTAAAAAAGGTGCAAAACCACAGGGGTTTGGGCCAACGATAAAGGAGACTATCCGCAATCCAAGACCGGATATTTAATCTTTAATTCACTAATATGACACTTACCAACCAACAAAAACACATTTGCGAACAGGTGATCAACGCGTTTGAATCAAGCAGCGCGGCTGGTAAATATGGCCTCATCAGCATCATGGATGACGGTCCTCACAAGGTCAAACAGATCTCCTACGGAAGGTCCCAGACGACTGAATACGGCAACCTGGAGGAGTTGCTGGAGATGTATGTCAACAGCAACGGTATTTACAGTTCAGACATTGCCCCATATCTGACAAAGATAGGTGTAGAGCCGTTGGTGAATGATTCGGTCTTCAAACAGCTGCTGAAGGATGCCGGGAAAAATGATCCGGTCATGCAGCAGGTGCAGGACCAGTTCTTCGACCTGCGCTATTTTCAGCCGGCCATGCAATGGATGGACAACAATGGATTTTCACTGCCACTGTCGGCCCTGGTAATCTACGATTCATACATTCACAGCGGCAGTATCATGATGTTTCTCAGGAAGAGGTTTCCCGAAAAAACACCTAAAAATGGAGGTGACGAAAAAATATGGATCTCACAATACGTGGATACCCGCAATTCCTGGTTGGCCACACACAGCAGTCAGTTGCTCAGGAATACCGTTTACCGGACCAGCTGTCTTGAAATCGAGATTGCCAGGAACAACTGGGATCTAAACCTATTGCCTATCAGGGCACACGATGTGGATATTTATGGATAAAAAAATGGGGTTAGCGCGAACGCTAACCCCATTTTTTATCCGTAAATATCCACATTTTAAGCGTGTGCAACTTCGTCTGCTTTGCTGCCTTTCAGCTTCTTGGTATAGTAAAAGGAAACGCCAAGAATGATCAGTCCGACAAAAATGAATGCCACAATGCGGTAGCCAACACCCATCTTTGAAATGTCGTACATGAAAAGGTGGACAACGGCTGCCAGCAATGTCAAAAATGCCAGCCACCTGTATTTCACGTTACTGAGAATGGCGCTCATAATCATGTAAGCAACAGCAGCCAAACCCCAGGAGATGGTGACATAATCCAGGGACACCGCATTGTACAAAGTGTAAAGCATGATAAAGAAGGTGATCACCAGATAAAAGTTACGGATGGAACCTGTCTTCAGCTCTAACCTGTTCTGCTGCCAGTTCAGTATTCGGGCAGAAGCGATGGCAATCAGGGTGAAAGAGATGTTGTAGGAATCGATCGATTTGGAGGCGATAAGGTAGGCGACCAGGATAACCGTGTACAACGCGGTGTTCATCAGTACAATCAGGTTAGACCTGAACCAGATCGCGATGGCCAGTACCACCATACTTTGCCAGGCAAGGAAGAGGAACGATCCCGGTAGGTCGGCATAACCGAATGCTGCAATACTCAACGCCATAAAGCCAAAATTGACGTAGAAGAAGGAGTCGAACCGGCTTTCGATCTTGTAATTCAGAACGATGGCGTAGGCCAGGCAGGTGATGGAGATGCCCAGGAAAATCCAGATGTAACTCTTGGTGTAAAAGGTGAGTACGATTAGCAGAAGCAATACGGAGAAAGCCATGCTGTTGAGGATCACCGTCGCGTTGCACACCTCGGCCGATAGCTTCCCGGATTGTTTCAGGAAGGGTACTACCGAATAAATCGTGGCATAAAGAAACAGGTAGATCACATTGAATTGTGGTGTCGATACGGCAGCAACCGGATGCCCTGAGAGTGGATTGCCGATCAACCAGAGTGTATGACCGATATATACCATGAAAATGGATAGGATCACCAGGGTGCTCCAGCCATTCCTGTTAAGAAAATAGAGAACGGCGCCGGTTGCTACAACAAAAAGTGAGAGGGTAACCTGGGTTTGGTCGGCCAGCAGCGCTGTAACAATAAGCAAGGTGTAAGCAATAAACCCCATGAGCTGGGATTTTGCCTCATCCGCCTTGTAAAACAAAAAAGTAACAGAACCTAGCATCAACGCCAGGGCGATCCACAAATTGCCCAGGACCGGTGTCTCTGAGAAGAAATGCAGTCTCAGCAATGCATAGAAGATCAGCAAGTGGGCACAGATTGTAAACATGAAGGCCATGTAGCTTAGCGATTTCTTCAGGAGTCCGGATAGGAAAAAAGTAAGCGCCGCCGAAGAGATGCCAAGAACAAATGAGGCAACTCCCCCGAAGGCATTGTGCACAAACAACATGGTGAAAATCATTCCGAGCAACAGGACCGCGCTTCCAATCCAGGCGAGTCCATGCTCGAAAACCTTGGATTCGGAAAGAGGATTGGCAAACTCCTCCTCCTGGTTCATGTGTGAGGCAGATGATCCGACTCTTACCGAATGGCCCGCGGTGAATCCCGCGCTAAGCTGGGCTTCGATTCGGCTGAGTCTTTCATCAAAGGAGTTGAGGCGATTCTCAAGCTCCTTCATGGTCAATTTTTGTTCAGCCATTGTTTTAGTTTTAAAGAATTTTACTATTCGCGAGAAGTGCGCTAAAGTATTTAAAGTGCCTAGAGTGCCTAAAGTACTTGCGCAACGATGTGAAAGTTTCGGGAGTCCCCAACTTTAGGCACTCTAGGCACTTTAAATACTTTAGCGCACTTTTTCTCAATGTTCCACCGGCGTCTTCCTCCAAGGAGGGAAGATCCACAGCAGAAACGCCAGGATGAAGAAGGGTACGATCAGCCAGATGCTGGCCATCAGGAAGCCCTCCGAACCTATCAGCGATAGCTTAAAGCTGGTAAAGCCCAGAAAGCTTTTGGAGAATAACTG
>Ga0172379_10006042_pt1 | contig 16489 bp, 15 predicted proteins | sample GrowelOW334metaG_FD_119756 | JGI IMG/M metagenome (GOLD analysis project Ga0172379, IMG submission 119756) | Groundwater microbial communities from an aquifer near a municipal landfill in Southern Ontario, Canada - Groundwater well OW334 metaG | ecosystem: Environmental > Aquatic > Deep... | reverse complement strand
TACTCGTTTCCGGCGCGCTTGCCGGGCTCGCCGGCGCCTGCCTCGTGCTTACCCAGACCATCCAATACACGGTTTTCACGGTCAACGGGGCCGGGTTCATCGCGCTTGCGGCCGTGTCGTTCGGTCGATGGATACCCAAGGGCATCCTCGGATCATCCCTTTTGTTCGGTTCCTCCGTCGCGCTTGCCATTTATATGGTAAACATTCAGTCCCTGCGCGTTCTCCCGAGTGAATTTTTCAGCGTTATGCCTTACGTCATCACCTTGGTGACCTTGGTCCTCTTCAGCGGAAAGGACTACGCGCCCCGCGCCGCGGGACAGCCGTTCGATAAAGGAAAAAGCTAACATGCACGACATCTACTCGAAAGACGCCGGAACGGCTCATAACGCCGCGCTCCCCGGCGATATTGCTTCCACCGTTCTCATGCCCGGTGATCCGCTCCGCGCTAAACACATCGCCGACAATTACCTGGAAAACGTCAAACAATTCAACCAGGTTCGCGGTATGCTAGGCTTTACCGGTACGTACAAGGGCAAGCGCATCTCGATTATGGCGTCGGGTATGGGCGCTCCTTCCATGGGAATCTATTCGTACGAACTCTTTTCCCACTACGGTGTTGATCGCATTGTCCGTATCGGGACCTGCGGCGGCTTCCTGAGCGAGATTGAGGTTGGGGATCTCGTAATCGCCATGTCCGCCTCCACGGATTCTGCCTATGCGTCCCAGTATGACCTTGGGGGCGTATTTGCCCCTTGCGCCGATTATGGACTTTTAGAAGCCGCCGTCTCCAACGCAAGAAAATTCGCCGTCCGGCACTGGGTCGGCAATATTTTTTCATCCGATGTTTTTTCGCTCTACAGCGCGCGTGGTGAAGACGGCTGGAAAAAATGGGCGCGCATGGGTTGCGCCGCCACCGATATGGAGTGCTACGCGCTCTACTGCAACGCCGCCTATCTTGGAAAGAAGGCGCTCACACTCCTTACCTGTTCGGATTCAAACGTAACGCGCAAGGAAATGAGTCCAGCCGAACGACAGACGGCGCTGACGAATATGTTTAAAGTAGCCTTGGAGTTCGCGCAGTGATAGAAGGTCTTCCGGCGAATATAAGCGGTTTCGTTACGTTCCGTTGAGCGTTCTGAACGTACTCTTGACGTCAAAGCTGATAATGGTTACGGTTATTTTTGGAGAAGTAATGAAAGCTGAAAATATAGTCGTTCGATACAAGCGTTCGCGGCAGCGGGAACGGATCCTGGACACTCTTCGCGGGACAAACACGCACCCTACGGCGACTTGGGTGTACGACGAGCTTAAAAGGGAATTCCCTGATTTAAGCCTAGGCACCGTGTACCGGAACCTCGGTATTCTACGCGACCAGGGTTTGGTGCGCGTACTCCAAGCCGGCAGCACTTTCGACCGTTTTGACGCCGACACTGGCCCGCATTATCACTTTATCTGTCAAGATTGCGGTCGGGTGTCCGATGTGCCGATGCCGGCCCTCGGCGATTTGGAGGCGCGCGCCGCTAAAGCCGTCGGCGGGACTATTTCCGGTCACCGCATAGATTTTTACGGTACCTGCGCGGACTGTTCCAAAGCCGTAGCGGTGTAGAATTGTCCTCGTTACAGTAGGGCTCGTTTAAAAAAGTTTTCCATCGATCTATCCCTTGCCCGTTCCACGGCGCGTTCCATGCCGGAAAACGCCTGTTCCGTTTCGTCGACTCGAATGCTTCCAAAACCAATTCGAAACCGTTTTGACCCGTCCGAGGGCTTTGCCCAATACGCGTTTCCCGGAGAGACGAGCGTTCCCTCTTTTCTGCACGCTTCCGCGAAAAGTTCCGCGTCAACGCCTTCGGGAAGCGTCGCCAAAAGGCAAAGCCCCGCATCTGGGTTTTCAAACCTAAGACCGTTTTTCGCTTTTTTCGCGCGTTCCCGTATCGCCCGCCGAATTTCCGTGTAGGCGGGGCGGACTCGTTCCAAATGGCGCTTGTAACGGCCGGCTTCCAGGTATCGGGCGAGCGGACGTTGGAGAAAGGCTGAGCCGCAGACGTCGTCAGCTGTTTTTATCGCCAATAGTCGATCGATGAGGTCGGGAGCAGCGCTTATACCCGCCATTCTGAGGGCGGGAAGGAGGCACTTGGAAAACGTCCTCACGTGAAGCACTTTCGCGTTCGTTCCTTTAGCGAGAGTGGCCAGCGGCGGCAGTTTTTCGCCCAGGTAATCAAGGTCGCGCAGATAATCGTCCTCAAGAACGAGGAATCCATATTTTCTCGCAAGACCGATTACTCGTTTGCGCGTTTCAATCGACCAGGAACGGCCCGAAGGGTTGCCGTAGGTTGGGCAGCAATAAAAAAGGTCGATTCCTTCGGCTTTCGCCGCGGCCTCAAGCGCGCCGACGGTCGGTCCATCGTCCGTCATGGGGATCGCGCTGAGCAGCGCGCCGGCGCCGGAAAAAGCCAGACGCGCGCCGGGATACACGGGATCCTCTATAGCTACTCTTCCACCCGCGGCAAAGGTCCGTGCCGCCAGGGCTATCGCGTGCTGGGCGCCGTTGCTTATGAGTATGCCGTTTTCCGCGTCGGCGCTGATACCGTCGTTTTCGTTGAGGCGGCCCAACTGTTCCCTGAGCGGCGCGTAGCCGCGATAATCCTCGTAACCTCCGGTATCGATCGAACGTCGCGCTTCTTCGGCGACCAGTTCCCCGAATTCGGCTACCGGGTGCAATTCCAGCCTAGGCTCAATACGATGGAGGGGAAGAAGTGCTCGTTTACCCGCGGCGGATTTCTGAATAACCGCGATACGATGGCCGGACCGAGCGTGAGCTTCCACTATTCGCCGTTCTATGAGGTCTCGGTACGCCGCGCTTACGGTTGCGGGACTCACGTTCAGGCGTTCAGCCAAGGCCCTGACGGACGGCAGGTTGCGTTCCGCCCGCAGCGATCCGTCGCGGACGGCGGCTTCGATGGTGTCGGCGATCTGTTCGTGCAGCGGAACGTCGGAATTCTTGTCAATCTGTATCATAACAGAATATTCATTCCTTGTAGCACAGTCTCTTGTCTGTATTGTATCAGCGTGTTAGCATTTCGTCCATGGAAATACGATTTGCGCGGCGCATGAGCCGAATGCAGCCCTCATCGATCCGTGAGATACTCAAAGTCACGGAAAACCCAGACATCATTTCCTTCGCGGGCGGTCTTCCCGCCGCCGAACTTTTCCCGGTTGAAGACATACGGCATGCGGCGGATCGCGTATTGTCCGAACTGGGTTCCCGCGCGCTCCAGTACGGCGTGACTGAGGGGATTCCCCCCCTGCGCGACCACATAGCAACGGAGATGGCCGTCCGGGGCGTTTCGTGCGCGGCCGACGATGTTCTGGTGACCACCGGGTCTCAGCAATCGCTTGATCTCCTGGGAAAGATATTTCTTGATCCTGATAGCGTCGTCCTCACTGAAAATCCGACCTATCTTGCCGCTATCCAGTCCTTTCAGTGTTTTGAGGCGCGTTTCGTCGCAGCCCCGACCGACGACGACGGCATCGATCCGGAAGCCGTGGATGAGCTTGCTTCACGCGTCAAACCGCGTTTCCTCTACGTGATTCCCAATTTCCAAAACCCGACGGGTCGAACGCTAAGCGCAAGTCGCCGCCGCGCGTTGTACGAGGTCGCCTGTAAACGAGACCTCATCATAGTGGAAGACGATCCCTACGGAAAACTCCGCTACCGCGGCAGCACTGTCCCTCCGATCAAGTCTTTTGATGAAGAGGGGCGAGTCATCTATCTTTCAACCTTTTCCAAGACGGTAGCGCCCGGTTTCCGTACCGGCTGGGCCGTCGCCTCCAAAAATATCCGCGAAAAGCTGGTCGTCGCTAAACAAGCCGCCGATCTTCATACCTCAAGCCTTGATCAGCTTGTGCTGGCTCGATATCTCTCCGATTTCGATAATCCCAAACACGTCGAGCGCGTGCGTACCGCGTACGGCGAACGCTACGCCGTGATGGAAGCGGCGCTCGCCGCCAATATGCCTCCCGCGTATCGCTGGACGAAACCCGACGGCGGGATGTTCCTCTGGCTCACCGGCCCCGAAGGGTTGGATTCCGCGGCGCTCTTGAAGGAAGCGCTGGCGATGAAAGTTGCCTTCGTCCCCGGCGCCGATTTTTTCCCCGACGGGTCGGGCCACGAATGCATGCGCCTCAATTTTTCCAATTCCGCGCCGGACTTGATCCGTGAAGGCGTGACCCGGCTTTCCGCGCTCTGTGCGCGGCATGCCGAAAAAGCCGTAGCCCTCTAAGCCTTTCCGCTGGACAAAGACGACTGATCTTGGTATATTCTTTCACGTTCCACGGCGCCGTACCCAAGTGGTAAGGGAGAGGTCTGCAAAACCTTTATGCAACGGTTCGAATCCGTTCGGCGCCTTCTTTTGCCCCAGCTTTAGCTGGGGCCTTTTTTTCAAGACGGGCGCTCCTTCGGAGCGTCCGTTCGGCGCCTTCTGTGCCCCAGCAGTAGCTGGGGCATTTTTTTAAGACGAGTATCGCTTAACCTCTGCGTCGTCAATATTGACAAACGCGGTTCCTACTAGCGCCCTTTCACTAGATATGCGATCAAATTCCCGGCAAACATCCCGCCGATTACCGCCACGCACCCGATTCCGTTCTGCGTCAAAACGTTCAGGACCGCGGCTTTCCCGTAGCCTTTTTCCGCCAACATCACCGTTTCAAGAGCGTACGTGGAAAACGTGGTGAAGCCGCCGAGGAAACCGGTTGTTGCCAAGAGCCTGACGGAAGGCGGAGCCATCCAGGTATTAAATAGAACGAAAAATAATCCGATTAGGAACGATCCAATAACATTGACGGCGACGGTCCCCCATGGAAAGATCGAGGTGAACTGCTCGGCGACGTAGCGGGTTAAAGCCCATCTGGCTACGCCTCCTAGGCCGCAGCCCAGGAAGACAGAAAGAACGTTTATCATGTGTTGCTCCGGTTAGCGCGGATTACGCACGCTAGGCCGTAGCCGAACTCACTGTCAAGTCTGCGCCGAACGGCTACCTCATTATTTACGGGAAAACTCTTACGAGTAGCGCGCGCGATTTTCACCAGACTCATCATGATGGGAACTCCAACAAGGACTCCCACCGTCGTTGTCAGAGCGGAGACTTCGTACCTATTGACGATTTTCCCCTTCCGCGCTACGTTCAGTTTGCGACGCCGCGCGTACCCCGCCCGGCGCGACCGCGAAGAGGCTACGGCATTTTCAACGCGATTGCACGGGGTGACACGTTCTTTCACAGGGGTACATCATGCGTTTCGTTTCATACGAAAAAGCGCTGGAGAAGGTCGGTTACGGCCGCTTCCAGCGTCGGCTCTTATGGATTTGCGGCTTCGGTTGGGCCGCGGATGCCATGGAGGTCTTGCTAATCTCTTTCGCTATGCCCTCGATGGCGGCCGAGTGGAAACTTTCGGCTGCCCAGAAAGGGCTTCTCGGCACGGCTATTTTCGTCGGCATGTTCGTCGGAGCCCTGTTCTGGGGTCGGCTATCCGACAAAATCGGCAGAAAAACCGGCTTCATCCTCACTATCGCCTTCGATTCTATCTTCGGTCTGGCTTCAGCCTTCGCGCCTAACTTTACGGTGCTGCTTATTTTGCGCGCGCTCACCGGCTTCGGCGTTGGGGGCACGCTTCCCGTAGATTACGGCATGTTCTCCGAATACCTGCCTGCCGAAAAGCGGGGTAGCCGTCTCGTCCTTCTTGAATCCTTCTGGGCGATAGGCACGGTCGCGGCCGCGGGCCTGGCCTGGCTCATCGTGCCTCATTTCGGCTGGCGCGCTCTCTTTGTCGTCTCCGCGTTGCCGGGACTCATCCTGTTCGTCATTCGCCGACAAGTACCCGAATCTCCGCGTTTCCTGATCACCAAAGGCCGTGCCGCCGACGCTCGCGCGGTACTTAAACTCGTTGCCGACGTGAACGGCACGACGCTTCCGGAAGAGGAGATCGAGGCTCCCGCCGCTCCCGCCGCTTCCCGCTGGCGAGACCTTTTCGCTCCCAAATACCGGAGGACCACCGTTTTTCTCTGGCTCGTCTGGTTCATGATATCGCTGGGGTATTACGGAGCCTTCACCTGGCTTCCCAGCTGGTTCCGCACGAAGGGCTTCGCCTTGCCCGCGGTGTATCCGAACGCCTTCATCATGGCGCTCGCCCAGTTGCCCGGATATTTCTCCGCTGCCGCTCTGGTTGAACGCTGGGGCCGCCGGACAACCTTGGGTGTCTACCTTTTGGCGAGCGGCGCCTTCGCCTGGCTTTTCTACCTTGCCGCCTCTCCCTTAGCCGTCATGGCCACGGCCACCCTTCTGTCCTTCTTCGCCCTCGGCGCCTGGGGCGCGCTGTATGCGTACACGCCCGAGGCGTACCCCACGGCCATCCGCACAACCGGCATCGGCGCCGCCAGCGGCATGACCCGGATTGCGGGAGCTCTAGCCCCATCCGTCGGCGCCTTGGTCACGGGCAATTCCCTAGCGCTCCCTCTTGCAGTCTTTGCCCTGGCCTACGCTGTCGGCGGATTAGGCGCCTTTTTCCTCCCGCATGAAACAAAAAGTGTAGGTTTGGAAGATACGGTCTAGAAATTATGAAATAAACGCAGATTAACGCAGAGAGCGCATCAGAGTGCGACACAGATGGGAATAAAAAAAGGAGATACAATTATCTCCTTTTTCCCTTTCTTTCTCAGTAATGCGTTTATCTGAGTTCTGCTTTTTCTTCAAAGGTCCAGGCTGAATTCGCTCTTCAGCAAACCAGCAAAGCCTGTTCGTAGCCGCGCGGAGGCTTTTTTCAAGCCGGGACTGACATCCGCGGCCCCGTCGATTTTTGCGCCGGCGGGACTTGCCAGCAGCGTTTCAAGCAGCATTTTCGCTGCGATGAATCGTTTTTCCTTGGCCACGGCAAAGATAAGCGGATCGTCCAAAAGGCCGACGATATCCCAGGTGTTCTGCTCCGCCTGGGCGTAACGGCCCGCTTCCTTGTCTTGATCGGTGACTCGGATGGGCAGCTCGTCGACGATACGGTCCAAACGCGGAACCAGATAGTCCAGATCGAAGAGTCCGGTGGCGCAGTTGAAGAGAATGGGTTTGTCGGAGCGCTCCGCTTCGGTGACCTCCGCTTTGTCGATGCTCTGGCCGATTTCAGCGACGGAAAGCTTTCCGTCGTCGCGTTCCGCGAGAATTCCGCCTTTGACATCCATCTGAGTCTTCCAGGAAAATTCGAAAGCCGCGCTCGCGCCCTTAAGCGCGATGAGGGCCACGGACACCGGATCAACCGTGTAGCCGGAATTGTCCACGTTACCCAGGTACGCCCAACGAATGCCGCTCTCGCGTAATTTTCGGTATACGGACGTAAGCACTCGGAAGTTTTCGCCGTGGCCGCCGGGGAGGGCGAGGCCCTCGTTCTCTTCACCGTATGCCCTGTCGAAAATCCGTCGCGGTATACCATCCGACGAATGGGTGAGCGCCGCAAGGAGAGGTTGGACCCCACCGAGGGCTTTTGTGGGATCAATACCGGCCTTCGCTATGAGCGGCGCGAGGAGCGGATCACCCGCGTACGCGCGGTAGGCGTCTCGCAGACTCTGGTCAGTCCCCTCGCTGGTCATCTGAAAAAATGGAAGCACCGGGGTTTTCACGTCACCGGTCAGGACCCGGTATTCGTTCGCGCGGAGGAGGAGCGATCGCATTTTGAGGACAAGGAAGGATGGCCCCATGCTGCCGTCGGCGGCGACGTATGCGGGGGTCACGCCCTTAGGCGCGTCGCGGGACTTCAGAGAAGCCGCGTCGAACTCGCGCGTCATGAGCGCGAAGGCGGCCGGATCCAATTCCTGATTCTTTTTTCGGTCTATATAGGTAGTCGCCGATCCTCCGTTCAGCACGCCGTAGGCGACGCGCGGATAGAGGAGTGTGCCGATTCTTTTGAGTTCCGTTTCAGTGAAAACGAAATCCGATTTCACCTTCCGCACCGGGAGACAGTCGCGGGACAGGCCGAGTTCCGACAGGCGTCGCTCCGCTACTTCTCGGGAAAGCCTAAGAATAGCCGGGACCGTTCGATCGATAATGCGTGTATCGGAGGCGTCGGGAACGCGCAGTTTGTTCGATGAAATCGACGGGATTGTTGCTTTCTTGGACTCGATCAAGTCTAGAACGGATAATGTGCGCTGGACATCCACGCCCTTGCTTTCCAGGTTTTTCAGCAAGGCGGAAGAAATTTGATGCTTCATACACGCATAATAACGCGAGTTCGCCGGCCGATCCAAGCCCGTTGCGATGCCTTATTTCATGCGTGTCCGATTCGCGTCGATCGGAAAACGCAGGGTAAAGGTAGAGCCGGCCCCTTCCCAGCTTTCCACCGTGACCGTGCCTCCGTGCGCGGTCATGACATGCTTAACGATGGCCAGACCCAGCCCGGTCCCGCCGGCATCCCGGCTCCTTCCTTTGTCGACCCGATAAAACCGTTCGAAAATCCGCGGCAAGTCCTTCGCCGGAATGCCGCTCCCTTGGTCGATCACTTTAGCGACGACATCTTCTCCCTCTACGACGACTTCAATGCGGATTGTTGTGCCTTCCGCCGAATATTTGATCGCGTTATCCAGAAGATTGACGAAAGCCTGCTCGAGCAGGGTCTTGCCGGCCGATACGATAAGATCATCGGGACAGAAAATAGTCGTCGTTATCTTCTTTTCTTCCGCCTTGATACGGCAGACGAGTCTGACGTCATCCAAAATGAGCATGAGAGGCAACTGTTCGGTTTCAAGCGGTAGTCCTTCCCGCTGTTCAAGCCGGGCCAGAGCAAGCAGGTCTTCAATTATGTCCTCCAGCCGATCCGCGTGTTTGGCAATGATGTCCAGGAATCGCCGCGCTTGAACGGGATCGTCCAAGGCGCCGTCCGAAAGTGTTTCCACGAAGCCTTTGATCGACGTAATCGGAGTTTTCAGTTCGTGCGATACGTTGGCGACGAAATCTTTGCGGACGTTCTCTAGTTGGATAAGTCGCGTCACGTCGTGTAAAACCAGCAGGCAGCCTCCGCCTTCCCGTCCAGGAATCTCGGCCGCGTAGACCTGTAGATAGCGCGGACTTTCGGCATAGATCGTGAGGCTTCCTTCAACCGGTTTACCGCCTGCGAGAGCGTCTTTTGCCAGACGTTGGAGTTCAGTGGCCCTGAATGTTTCCAAAAGGCTTTTTCCGATGGTTTGCTGCTCTCCCGACGTCAGTACCAAGCGCTGCGCGGCGGCGTTCGTCTTAACCACGCGCAAGTCCCGGTCCAGGACTATGACGCCTTCCGCCATGCCCGAAAGGATTGCTTCGGCTTCCCGTCTACGCCGCTCCACGTCGGCGATGCGTTCGCGCAGTTCTCCGGCCATTGAGTTCATCGTGTTCGCCAGGACCTCGATTTCCTCAGGTTCAGCGATACGACAACGGAAATCCAAATCGCCCGAGCCGAAACGCCGCGCGGCATTTCCAAGCTCGACAAGAGGCCGATTGATTCGTCTGACGGACAAGAAAGCAAGAACCGCCGCCGCAAGAAGAATCACGGCTCCGCCGAGGGCTATCTGCAGATAAAGAGACGTGAGTTTTTCACGCAGGAAGGGGAGCGGCATTGACGCGCGGATAACCGCGATCGGTTTCCCGTCTCGTAGTATCGCTCGCGCCAGATAGAGAAGTTCCTTTCCGATCGATTCTGAGCGTCGGGTCGCGCTGCCTTCTCCCTTGGAAAGAGCAGCCGTAAATTCAGGCCTCGTCGCATGATTCTCTAAGCGGTCCGCCCGGGCTTTAGAATCCGCCAAGACTTTTCCGTCGGGAGCCATGACAGTCATCCTGACTTGGAGAGCGGCAAAAAGACGCTCGATTTCATCGTCGGCGCCAACGCTTACGGCAACATTCCCCGCAGGAAAGAAAATCTGCTCCGTCAGGGAAATCATATCATCCAATTCCATCTTTGCCGAATCGTACACGAAAGAGCGAATGAGAATCGTGGCTACCAGCGCGAGAGCAATCAGGCACGCGACCACGGTCGCGAAATAGGTAGGAAATACTTGGCGGAGCAGGGTCTTTCTCATTCGTTCTCCGACCTGAGGTCGTTTTCTTGGCCGTCGAAGAAGCGGTAGCCGACTCCCCGAACGGTCTGGACCCGTTCACCGAAGGTTCCCAATTTTTTCCGCAGCCCAAGAATCTGAACATCCACCGCGCGTTCGGTGACCGGATAGTCTTTTCCTTTAACAGCGTCGATTATCTGGTTACGCGAGAATACCCAGCCGGGATTGCGCATGAAGTGATCGAGAATGGCAAATTCGGTGGCCGATAAATCGACCTGAGTCCCGTTGCAAGCGACTTCGTGGCGCCCTGTGTCCAGCGTGATGCCGCCGATGGAGATCGGTTCACCCTTTCCCGTCCGCGGCTGTGATTTTTCGGCGACGCGGCGGAGAACCGCGCGTACGCGGGCGATCAGTACTTTCGGGCTGAAAGGTTTGGTTACGTAATCATCGGCGCCCAATTCCAGTCCCGCCACGATGTCGCTGTCCTCGCTTTTTGCCGTCGTCATGATCACCGGTATACGTTCGCTTGAAGAGGACCGTTTAAGGGTTCTCAACACCTCAAGCCCATCCGAGCCGGGGAGCATGATATCCAGAATGATCAAATCGGGATTTGTCGTCGAAAGAACCGAGAGCCCATGCTCCCCGGTCTCCGCGCCTACGACGGTGTATCCTTCTTTTCCCAAATTGTAGGAAACCAGTTCTCTGATATCCGGATCGTCCTCAATAACGAGAATCGTCGCTTTCGCCACGCGTGTCCCCTTTAATCGTTCAGTTCTTCGTGCCGACCGTCGACGGCGTACACGACCGTTTCGCAGATGTTCGTAACGTGATCGCCCAGCCGTTCAAGAAAACCGGACGTTTGTATGATCTTGGTTCCTTGCTGCGCTTTACCGGGGGTCTCCCGCAGGTATTCAAGCAATTCCCCCACCAGAACCTTGTGCAGTCGATCAATCTCGTCGTCCATCGCGGCCGTGGCGCGCGCTTTTTCAACATCCAGCGTCAGAAATGAGTCGACCGCCATCCGTATCATAACGCAGCCTGTTTCCGCCATTTTTTCGATGGAAGCGAGCGGTTTGATGTACGGCTCTCCTTCCAGCTTGATCGCGGCCTTCGCCAAATGCACCGTGTGGTCGCCTATGCGTTCAAGCTCATCCGCGATTTTTATAGCTGAAACCAGACAGCGCAGATCCTGCGCGACCGGTTGCTGGGTCGCCAGGAGTCGCGCGCATCTGTCCTCAATCTTCAATTGAAAGTCGTTGACGATAGGATCGTCGGCTTTAACTTCTTGAGCAAGCGTTTTATTTTGAGTTCTGAAGGCTTCAAGCGCCTTGCGCAAATCCTCTTCCACGCGGACTCCCATTTGGAGGATATCCTCGTTGAGCAATCGTTTTTCATCCTCGAAATGTGCACGTCCCGTCATTACCGCTCCTTGTTTGCGCGATAACCCGCGCCGATATGAGAAAGATACCGGGTTCCCGTGTATCAATTATAAGAAAATTGTTAGGAAAGAGTTAGATCGATCTTTTTATGTAGAAGTCGATAAAGCGACACGCTTTCGCGGACCCTATCGTCGCGGAGGCTGCCATGCACGTTTCTTCGTACACGCCTTATGGAACAGAGGGTATCATAGTCCGCGTTGAAGTCGATATCCGTCGGGGGATTCCCGGTGTTGATATGAGCGGTTTGGCCGACGGCGCCGTCCGGGAGGCTCGCGAAAGGGTGCGGGCAGCATTTCGCAATTCGGGTTTCGCCTTTCCGCAGGATCGCGTACTCGTAAACCTTGCCCCGGCGGGTGTCAGGAAGGAAGGCGCATCCCTTGATCTGCCGATCGCGCTCGCGATCCTGGCCGCTTCGGGGCAAGCGCCTCTTTCGGTCGATTGCCTGGCGATGGGCGAACTGGAATTATCAGGTCGTATTCGAGCTGTGCGCGGAGTTCTGGCGGCGACGGCCGCGGGTCTATCAAACGGTATGAGAGGGTTTATCGTTCCCGCTGAAAACGGTCAGGAGGCTTCAATACTCGCTTCCGGCCGTGTGGCGGCTGTTGAAACCCTCACGGATGCGATCAGCGCATTGGAAACGCGGGCGCGGACGGGGCATTTTCCCGTTCAACAGACGATTCCCGGTGGGCGGGAACCGGATGAGGCCGGCTTCTGCGGAGATTTCAACGAGGCACGCGGCCAGGACCGTTATAAACGAGCTTTGGAAATCGCCGCCGCGGGAGGCCACAACCTGCTTGCGTTCGGGGTTCCAGGCGCGGGAAAAACGATGCTTGCGCGGCGTTTTCCGGGAATACTCACACCGCTCACAGTGGAGGAGTCGGTCGAGGCAACACGCATCCACAGCCTCGCCGGCGCGCTCGGCTCCTCGTCTCCCCTGATTTGCCTACCGCCGTTCCGCTCTCCGCATCATTCAGCCAGCGCCGAAGGTATGCTCGGCGGCGGGCGCGGAATCCGGCCGGGAGAGATAAGTCTGGCTCATCTAGGCGTTCTGTTTTTGGACGAGGCGCCCGAATTCCGCTCAAACGTACTTCGCGCGCTGCGGGAACCGGTTGAGGACGGCGTGATCACAATTGCGCGTGCGGAGGGGAACGCGCGGCTTCCGGCCGATTTTCAACTTATTTTGGCGGCCAATCCCTGTCCCTGCGGCCGGCTTGGAAAAGAAAAGGGTGCCTGTTTTTGCTCTTCAGATGAAGTCGCGCGGCATTGGCGGCGTTTGGGCGCGGCGTTGCTCGACCGGATCGACCTCCGCGTGCCGCTTTCCCCGACGCCGGATGTGCGCCCCGCAGTGGAACCCTCTGAAAACGAATCAAGTCGTGTCATCGCTTCCCGTGTCCGTAAGGCGATCGAAACGCAGCGCGAACGGTATCGTGGCCTTTCAGTCAGACGGAACGCGCGGCTCGGACCGGGTTTAATCGAACAGGTCTGCGCGTTGGATGAGTCGGCGGCTTCCGCGTTTTCGACCGCCTGCGATCGCCTGGGTTTTTCCGGTCGTGCGCGTCACGCGGTCCTTCGCGTCGCTCTAACCATCGCCGATTTAGACGGTGCGGAGCGTATCGCACGCGACCACGTCCTGGAGGCTGTGCAGCATCGGCGCTACGGCGACGATCCCTTCGATGTGTTTTCCGCGTCTGAGGTATAGAAGAGAACGGTGGAGTACAAATCTCTATAGCGATTCCATATAGCGCTCGTCAATTTTCTTTCCCCCCGCGGTGATTCCCAGTTTTCGGTCAGGGCGGCTGGCGCCGTGAAAATCGCTGCCTGCGGTGACCAGCATACCGAAATCCTTCGCCATTTTTTCCAGTCGTTCACAGGCGCGTACTTTCGCCGCCGGATGCCAAGCTTCAAGGCCGTCCAGTCCCAACTCTTTCCATTCGCTGATGACCGAAGGGAGCCGCCCCCAGGCGACGTAGAGTGAAAGCGGATGGGCAAGTATCGATTTGCCGCCCGATTCTTTGATGAGCCGGATTGCGCGACGTAATTCCAAGGACGCTTTCGGGACAAAAAAAGGACGCCCTTTGCCTAGATACCTGGAAAAAGCTTGTTCCCGGTTGCGTACGAGCTTTCTTTCAATCAATAGACTCGCAAAGTGAGGCCTGCCGATCACCTTTCCCTCAGCGTATCGCTCCACCTCCGCGTATTGGGCTTCCACGCCGGATTCTCGCATGAGTTCCAGAATGGCCAGGTTTCGCGCTTCGCGGCGCTCCGCCAGGTCTTTGATGGTTTCGATGAATTCGTCGGAAGGCGTGGAAATACCCAGCCCGAGCAAGTGGCATTCTCCCGGTTCAAAGGCAATTTCCATTTCGATGCCGGGGATGAATTTTATTCCGAAGCCTTTTGCCGCCTCCGCGGCTTCCGGGATTCCGGCTATAGTGTCGTGGTCCGTCAATGCGATTGCGGTTAAGCCGCGTGAAGCCGCTTCAGCGATCAATTCGCGGGGAGAAAACGTGCCGTCGGACGCGTTTGAGTGCGTATGGAGGTCAATCATCTATGTAACAACTTAACATAAAAAAGTATTTCTAAGAAAGGAGCGATATTATCGACCGAAAATGCCGAGAATCAGATAGAATGCTAAGAGTCGTTGACGCTTCTTGCGTCCGCTCTTACAATTGAACACGTTATGGAAGGACGGACCCAGCGTGGATAGCTATTCATTGATCGGCGGCGTTGTCGTGACGCCCCATCGCATCTATAAGACCGGGGGCCTTGACGTCAACGGTGGACACATTTCATCACTTTCCGCCTCAGGAAAGAACGGTTTTGATATCCGGGGGTCGGTGGCGTATCCTGCCCTTATCAATTCGCACGATCATATGCGCGGAAATTATTTGCCTAGGGTCGGCCCAAAGCCGGGTTCTTTCTATTTGAATTGGGGTCCCTGGGACAACGATCTGAAGTCGTCCGCTGCGTTTGCAGAACGGGAAAATCTATCCGAAGAAAATAAGTATTTTTTGAGTTCTTACAAAAATATTTTTTCCGGCGTCGTGACGGTAAATGATCATTTTCCTCATGAACTTAACCGTGAGTTGCTTCCCCGGCTCCCTCTTCGCGCAATACGGGAATATTGTCTGGCTCACGAGTGCTCTTCCTACGATTTGAAGTGGGGCGATGGGATTGAGATCGAGCATGAGCGCGCCAAAAAGAATAACTGGCCGTTCATCACCCATCTGGAAGAAGGGTTTGACCCTGAGGCGATGGATGGGATCGGTATTCTTGATCGGCTCGGCCGCTTGGACGATCATTGTCTTTTTATCCACTGCATCGGCTTTTCCGATGAAGATATCGCGAAGGTTGCAAAAGCCGGCGCGAGCGTATCCTGGTGTCCGGCGTCGAACACGCTGATGTTCAACGTCACCTGTAAAATTAAGAAGATCCTTTCCGCGGGCGTTAACGTCGCGATAGGTACCGATTCCACGCATACTGGTTCTGCCAATTTGTTCAACGAAATGCGCTTTGCCCGAGAAACCTATCGTCGTCTGTACGGTGAAGACCTTGACGCTAAAACGATTGTGAACATGGTGACCGTGAATCCCGCGCGAGCTTTCCGCATGTACGACCGTATCGGGTCTCTTGAGGAAGGGAAACTTGCGGACGTGTTGCTTCTTAAGGCCCGAGTCGACGATCCCTATGAAAATCTCGCTTCTGCCGGGATGACTGATGTGCAGTTGTTAGTGATGGAAGGAAAGCCTATCTACGGCGAAGAACGTTTTCTGGACCTATTCGGCGGGAAACTGCCGGCCGGTTATTCTCGCGTTTCAGTGGGCGAGCGTTCTATGTTCATCGTCGGCGATCCGAATGCCCTTTACAACGAGGTTCGCAGAAAAGTCGGATTCCAAAAAATGCTTGATTATTTGCCCTTCGAACCCAAAAAATAGGAAGGACGGCATGCCGAAAGCACTTCAATACCGGCCTAGTTCGGTGATCTACTTCCAAGGCGACTCAGCCGACAAGATCTATATTCTGCAATCGGGTAAGGTGAGCCTTAACTACACCGATATTGAGAACGCGCAGGACGTGCACGATCTTGTGCAGCCGGGCGAGTTTTTTGGTGTTAAATCCGCGCTCGGTCGGTATCCCCGCGAAGAGAACGCTCTTGTCCTCCAGGACGCTGCCGTCGTTGCTTTCACAGTACCGGAATTTGAGCAGTTGACGATGACGAACATCCGCATCGTGATGAAGATGCTTAAAGTTTTTTCCAATCAGCTCAGACGTATACATAAACAAGTATCGAATTTGCTGGAAAAGGAAGAACAACTCAGTCCTGAAATGGGCCTTTATAAGGTCGGTGAGTATTATCTTAAAAATCGACAATACGCGCAGGCCAAGTACGTGTTCGGCCGCTACCTTACTTATTATCCCGCAGGCAAGATGGCCGCGCAGTCGGCCAAATACGTAGAATCCGCCGAAGGATCGCTTGTGCGCTATGGAGACGGGAAGGGCCCCGCGCCCGTTGCCGACGCTCCCGCATCGGTGCCGAAACCTGATAAGGGTAAAGAACTTTCCGCCGTAGCAAAATCCTACTATGACGCCGTGAGCCTCTTTTCTCAGGAAAAATATCCTTTGGCGCTCACCGGTTTCAAGAAGATAGTCGATGCGGGAGAAGACGCCGAATACGTGGCCAAGAGCGTTTACGAAATCGGTCGCTGTCTCTTCCTGACCGGTAACCATGAAGCCTGCATAAAACATTACACCCAGATGATCACGGCATATCCAAAACATCCGGATCTCGGCGACGCCCTGTATTTCATGGCGCAATCGTATGAGAAGAAGGGTGAGAAGGAGAGGGCCGCTACGTTCTATAAGAAAATTTTGTCGATGACGACGGACGAGGACGATATGATACACATGAAAGCCAAAAAGGCTCTCAAGGCTCTGGAGGCGTAGCATGGCCATGGACCTCGCAGCTTTCGGCCGTTTCGCGCGAGTTTTTCAGAAAGGT
>Ga0172379_10006041_pt1 | contig 16489 bp, 15 predicted proteins | sample GrowelOW334metaG_FD_119756 | JGI IMG/M metagenome (GOLD analysis project Ga0172379, IMG submission 119756) | Groundwater microbial communities from an aquifer near a municipal landfill in Southern Ontario, Canada - Groundwater well OW334 metaG | ecosystem: Environmental > Aquatic > Deep... | reverse complement strand
CCGTGAATCTGGAAGAACACAAATGTCACTTCTTCTTCTCCCATAGTTGTAACATACGGGGCTTCGTCGTCAGTCTTCTTGTCGATCTTCTTGTGCCAACACTTGGTATCGGCGAAAATCGCTCTGACGGTCCGCCAACGTGGCACTTTCACCCGAAAGGTGAAGACATCCCTGTCGTTAAGCACCTGGTTGATGGCAAAGACATTCGCCACCTCCAGCCTGCCCTTCAGTTCATCCCAGGAATTTTCAATCAGGTCCTGAGCTTGATCGGCGAACGGATCGGCTTTCCGCAGGGCCGCCATGAAAGTGGTGCCCAGTTTGATTATCTGCGACTCCGTGAGCCGCTTTCGTTCTGATGGGGACAATGACTTGGTGTTCATTGGCGTCATCTTCTCCTTTTCGTTGTGCAGTCTCACCTTGGTAAGACAGGCATAAAGCTTTCGCCTCAGCTTAAGACCCAAAATTCTTATTTTATGGATTCAAAGCTGAAGCTAAATATAGCATTATATTATACACCTTTTTTGTCCTCTTGTCAAGTCTTACTTAATCAGCTACTATGAATAAATGGAACCTATTATTTGTTTTGGCCAACAACCATGCGGATTTTTCCCCAAGCGGTTTTTGGTCGCAAAAATTAATACTGCTCGCTCGCTCCAAAAAGAAATCGCCGCCTCGACTTCGCTCGGGATAAAGTCGCGTATTGTATTTTTTTATCATGACTCGGACGCTGACTACCGCGAAACCATTACCATAATGGCAGACCGGCAGAGTGGTAATGAAGTTCGTCTTAATTTTACTCAAGAAAATAAAGTGCAAAAAAAGTTCTCCCCTCTTTATTTAAAACGTATCCCCGCCGGGTGGAAAGAAGAAACACTTAAGCAACTTCCAAGATTTATGGATGCGGATCTGATTGATATTTTTAAATCTGTCACCTCCAACACGGTTGCTGATTTTAGCCTGGAGATGTACAAAAAAATGGGGCTCTTAGACGGCATTGAAATAGTCCGGTCATCGGATAAAACTTTTCGTGAGTCCACTTTAACTAAACCCACAGAATACTTTGCAGATCTCCCCTTTGAGGGAGAAATTGTGAGAGCAAAAGTGGAAGGTCTTCCGCATCAGTCCGCGCCAAATTCCGCATCAGTCCGCGCCAGTTTACATGAAGGCGGAGGTAAGTTTACCTATTTTGATTTACCTAGTAACATTGAGAAAGCTCAAATTAACCCTGGTAAAGACGAACGTTTTGCTTGGATGAATTCCGTAATCCACTGTAACCACTATATTGCCGGCAATTCCGAATACGACTATATAAAACGTGACCAATTCCCGGAAGTAAAATTTATTAAACGGGAACAAATAGAAAATTCCGAAATGGCGTGGTTAGGTAATTAATTACATATGCAACTTACGATAATTTTTTTCGTTCTCTATATACTAATAGTTATAGCTATTGGCTTAATTTCCTCACGCAAACAAACTGAGGAAGGATTTATGATTGGCGACAGACAAATAAAGGGCTTCCAACTCGCAGCCACCATGAGCGCCGGGTGGTTTGACGGTAGCACATTGGCAATATTTTTCGCATATTTATATCAGTATGGATTTTCCGCAATCTGGATGTTTTTTGGCATATTGATAGGCTTTTTATTTTTTAGGCAATTCGCCCATAAAATAAAACAAAAAGCCGACGAACTAAAAGTTTATACTATGCCCGAATACTATTACAAACTTTTCGGTAAAAAAAATGGTCTTATGTTTTCACTATTCTTAATTACCCAATTCTTTTTATTACTTATTGTTAATTTAATAGTCAGTGGTAAAGTTTTAAGTACAATTTTTTCTATCCCTTACTTTATTTCAGTAACAATAGGAGGAGTAATTATTTTAAGTTATTTACTTTTAGCTGGGTTTAAGGCCGTTGTACGAACTGATTTTTTTCAACTCATAATAATGCTAGTTATGGCCATAACTACCGGGGCATTCTTATTTCATAAAACCACCATCACACTTTCAACGCTTAACTTTACCAACTTAGGATTTGGAAACATTGTCGGATTTATTATTTTAGCCGGACTTGGAGTTATGATAGCCCCGGATTTATGGCAAAGATTAATTGCATCAAAAGATGTTAAGCAATTAAAAAATGGCCTGGCTCTTTCAGGATTTATTTTAGTTATTTTAGGGTTAGCCGTTAGTATTCTTGGACTTGCAACTAAACAATACTTTCCAAACATTAAACCTGAAGATGCTTTAGTAATCGGATTCTCAAATTTATTACCGGGATTTTTAGCGTCGTTTGGTATGGTTTTGCTTTATGCGGTATCTCTCTCCTCTTCCGACACGATTACTTTTGTCATCTCTTCAATCTTAACCCGAGACATAAAAAATTATACAAAAAAGTTTAACGAGCGATCGATGAAAAATATCACTCGATATATTATGGTATTATTAACCATATTAGCTTGTATTGTAGGGGTTTTCTATCAAAAAATTACCAACATCGGCCTTTCTTTAGCCAGCTTAAATTTAGCCCTTTTTCCGGTTGTTTTTGGTAGTTTATTTTGGAATTTAAAAGAAAAAGCTGTTTTTTGGAGTTTAATCCTAGCCTATTTATCGGTTGTTGTTTTATTTATTAACCAAAAACTTACCCCAGAAAATGCGATTATTTCTCTGCCAGTAGCGTTAATTTCTTTATTAATTTTTTCTTTTACATTTAAACATAACTCTCAAACTTTATGAAAATTCTTGCAATTGGCGCCCACCCAGATGATGTTGAGTTCGGCTGTGGCGGACTAGTAATAAAAGAAGTACTAAAAGGCTCACAAGTAAAAATTGTTGTTTGTTCACTTGGCGAAGCAGGAACAAACGGTACACCAACGGACAGAAAAAAAGAAGCTACGGCCGCAGCTAAATTAGCCGGGGCGAAAATTGAATTTTTAAACCTTGGTGGTGATTGCCACATTCAAGACTCCCCAACCAATGCCATAAAACTGGCCGGGATTATTAGAAAATTTAAACCGAACATTGTCTTAGCGCCGGAGATGCAAAGAAACCAACATCCGGATCACTACGCCGTAGCTAAAATAGCTCACGCCGCTTGCAGAGTGGCGCGCTATGGCGGATTAAAGGAAATTAAAAAACTGCCAATTCATAAAGTAGACGCGTTATATTTTTACCCGTCCCGTGCTGAATGGTCAAGCCGACCGGACGTTGTTATTGATGTTAGTGACGTCCAAAACTTATGGGAAAAAACCATGAGTGCCCACAAAAGCCAAATGAAAACAAAGTCCTATCACGACCTGGTCTTTACCAAGGCCCAAGCGATGGGCGCCAGTGTTGGCGTAAAATATGCCATCGGCCTTTGGACTAACGATCCTATTAGGCTTAACCGTATTTCCGATCTTAATTTATCTTCAAGAAATTATTAATCCTAAATCAATTACAATGTCTGAAACTTATAACAGGCCAGAACAAAGGATAAAAAACTGGGTTGAAATAGAGAGGCCTGAGGCGGTTTATAAAATTATTTATGGGGAGCATCAAAAATACCAAGACACAAATGTTTTTGATGATACTAAAGGAATTTTAATTGAAGGATTATGGTTAGAAAACAAACCTCCAGATGCAATGTTTATAAAACAAATGCTAAATAGTAAACAAACCGAGCAAGTTTTAACTTATGCCATAAAAAATAAAAAACCATTGTATTTTATTGATTCACCAAAAGAACTTACAGACAAATCTTTTGCCATGTCTTCTGATATTCTCCTACCAATATTGGAAACTTTAATAGCCATGGCTCTATCAAAAATTCCGTATGAAAATTTATCTCGCAGAAGATTTATGAGCACAGTCTATAGAGGAGGGATTTCCACGGCCCAAGTATATTTACTCAGTCCTTTAATTTCAAGATTTACCGATGCCGTCCAAATGTTAACACATGAAAAAAATTTAGATGAGAACGATTTAAGAAGAAAGGTTAGTCGTTTCAAAACTTCCTTGGAGCATACACTCCACCCTGAGCTCGGTTTAATTATATTACGGCTTAGAAATTTGATTATGGCGCAGAAAGGCAGCGTGGTGGCTAGAAAAGATTTCGGCTCCAGGGATAAAAAACCTAAACTGGGCTATTTAGTTGGGTCGGCTCATATAGGACTAGAAGACAGCCTTGTATTAGATGAGGAAAGTCGTGTAAAAGCAATTAGATCTATTACAGATAAACTTTCAATAAATAATCTAGGCCAGATATATAAAATGGTTCCTGATTCTAACCCAACTATTGAAGAATTTTATGACCCGAAACTTTCTTAAATTAAAAATCGGCATCGTCTGCTACCCTTCTGTTGGTGGCAGTGGCATTGTGGCAACGAATTTAGGTTTGGAATTGGCTACTTTGGGCCACCAGGTTCACTTCATTAGCTATGAAGAGCCTTTTAGACTAAACGGCAAAAATAAAAATATTCATTTCCATAAAGTCCATATTAACGAGTACAGCCTATTTAAATACCCGGATTACACTTTACCGCTGGCGGTAGAAATTGAGAATGTCCAAAAAAAATATAACCTGGATGTACTTCACGTGCACTATGCCGTACCCCATGCCACTGCCGCTTTGCTAGCCAGGCGGATTATGCGACAAAATGGCACCCCATTACCAAAACTAATTACCACCCTGCACGGTACGGATATTACATTATTGGCGCGCGACAAAAGTCTATTTAACATTATTAAATATTCCATTGAGCGCTCTCATGGAGTTACCGCCGTATCCAACAGCCTGCGCTTGGAAACCATTAAAGTTTTAAAAACTGAAAAGCCGATTGAAGTAATTTACGATTTCTTCAATCCCCCGCCAATAACCAAATCCCGCGCCCAGGTGCGGAAAGAATTAAAATTAAAAGACACGGATTTTGTTGCCATTCATCTTTCCAACCTCCGCCCGGTAAAACGTATTCCCGATTTGTTAAACACGGTTTCCCGAGCCAAAAGCAATCCGCATTTAAAATTATTAATTTTATCCGGCGGTGATTTTACCCCTTACCAGCCTTTGGTAAAAAAATTAGGCTTGCAAAACAAGCTTATTATCAAACAAGGTGTTGCCGATATCGGCAATTACTTAAACGCCGCGGACATTGGCATATACCCAAGTGAAACCGAAAGCTTTGGCATGGGAATTTTGGAAGCCATGGCCTACGGCAAACCGGTGCTAGCCAGCCGTTCCGGAGGAGTTCCCGAGGTGGTAGAAAACGGTAAAACCGGCTTTTTACTAAAAGTCGGCGATGTGGCGGGTTTTACAAAAAAATTAAAACTCTTAATGCAAAATTCAGAGCTCCGGGAGCAAATGGGCGAAGCGGCAAAACAAGTCGCCTGCGAAAAATTCTGTTCAAAAATAATTGTGCCCCAATATCTGGAGTACTACAAAAAAATTCTGGAACAAAAATAACCGGAAAATCTAAATTTTAAATAGAGCATTATTTAACGGCCGTTAAATAATGCTCTATTTGTATTCCGTGATTTTCCCGGTTTGAATTTCAATTTTGTCTGCCGGCCGTAAATTTTTTATTTGTTGAGGTAATAATATTTTATGATGTTTAACTTTATCCAGTTTTTGTGGGATTGCAAATAAATGCTCTTTACTAGTTCTCCAATCTAAATAATCAAAAATCTTTAAATCAACCAAATCAGAATATTCCCTCAAGGTTTTTTGCCCGGTGTTTAAAAAATATTCGTGGAAGTACGACATTATGAGTTCCCGCAAAGTTTTATAAACCGGTTCTCGATAACGTAATACTCCGTGATTGGTTTTGCTAATGGCTCCAAAACAATTAAACTGCTTAAAAACAGCTATAACATGATCATCATCTTGTGGCTTAATTGACCGTAAATCTACCACCCAGGGTCTAGCCCCACAAAAATCCAAAGCCGCCGCCGCAAACATTGCCCCTTCCATGCAATGGGCGGTTTTGTTTTTAATTACCATTCTTGGGGAGTAGCAAGTCTCGCCCTGCTTTTCAAAATTAAATTTCAACCCGTTTAAATAGTCCTGAATTTTTGCAGGAGTGCTTAGCCTTTTAAAAAGTTTAATTTCTGCAGGGTTATAATTCATCCTAAATACTATACGCTAAATACTATCTACTTCTTCACAATTCCATGCCCGCCGAATTGTTTGCGAAGCAGAGCCACAATTTTGTTGGAAAATTTATGTTGATTTTTTGGGTCCTTGGACTCCTTGCGCACAGCAACCGCGTCTTCTAATACTCTAACATCCACTCCCAGTTCTTTTCCCGCTTCCACAGTCCACTCCCCTTCACCCAACATATTTATCTCGCCCTTAGTGCCTTCAATATCTTCATGCTCAAAAATATTTCGCACCAGGTCAATTAGCCAACTACGGACTACGGAGCCTTGCTGATAAATTTTTGTGACACCTAATAAATCCAAATCTAAATTTGAGGCTTTCATAATGGCATACCCTTCGCCAATGGCTTCCATCATCCCATATTCAATCCCATTGTGTACCATTTTTACAAAATGCCCGGCTCCATTTTTACCCACCAGGCCGTAATTTTCCCCGGAAGATAAAACTTTAAAAATAGGTTCCACTTTTTGCCAAGAATCTTTAGGGCCCCCAACCATAAGCGCAAAACCCTCTTTTTCCCCCCACACCCCGCCGGAAGTCCCGCAGTCATAAAATGCCACCCCTTTGGCGTTTAACATTTCTCCCCTTTTTATTGATTCTTTATATAAACTATTACCACCATCGATTACAATGTCGCCGGTTTTTAAATGTGGGCCTAATTGTTTCTCTAAAAATTCTCCGGTTACTTCCTGTGGCAACATTAACCAAAAAACCCGTTGGTCCTGAGTTATCGCATTAACAGCATCATCAACTTCCGCGAAAACCTTTACCCCGGACTTAGCCACTTCATCTCTTGGTCCCTCGGACCGATTCCATGCCAATACTTCAAAACCATTTTTTTGTAATCTGCGGGTAATTTGAATACCCATTTTTCCTAAACCAAATATTGCTAATTGCATAATATTTTAACTTGATTTATTAACTATTGTTTAACTTGAGGATATCCTAACTGACACTCTTTTTCAAATTCTCTTAAATATATTTCGTGATCATAATTTTTTATTGCACCAAGCTTGGCGGCAATTCTGCCTTCTACCCCGAGGGAAAATTCTATCTCCCATGGAGAATCAACTCCCCACGGCAAATCCGGATTCATTGAAGGCAAAATACTTTTCGTTCCTAAATCATTTAAGTGCTTGCTTAAATACTTAGCGGCGTCTTCCTTAGCCAAATTTTTAATGTCCAATACTCTTTGTTTTTGTCTGCTTTCCTTGTTTTCTTTTGAATAAAATTCTTGCCAGCCTTTTGTGTAGGATTCTGTCATAATTTTAAATTAAATTTTAATCTTTTGAAGTTCCAAACACATAAACAACGGAATTTCTTTACGAGATTTGTCTTCGGCAATTTTCCTACTGCCTTTATCTGAAGTCTTATGCGAAATCCATTCTTCCAGGCGAGTAACAACTAGCCCGGACTTACTAAACGCTTTAAAATAAACTTGCAAAGGGTGATGGAACGACCAAGTGTATTTTTTCTTTTTTGGGTCTTTCTCCCCTTGCGTCATATCTACCGCTTGGGAAATTTCCGACATATACCCGTCTATTCTTCTGTATTGAGTTGATTTTTCCGCGTCAAACCCCCAAGCCGATACTCCCGGGACGCGGAAAGTGGGATGGTTTAAAACCAATACCAAACGGCCACCGGGTTTTAATACCCGTGACATTTCGGAAACAGCAACGGGTAAATTTTTAATATTTTGCAAAGCCAGAATGCAAATACCGGCGTCAAACCGATTATCTTGAATGCCGGTTAATTTTTCCGCGGACAGTACTAAAAATTTTTCTGTCTTTGAGGCCTGTTCCGAAGCCAACTTAATTAACTGTCCGCCGACATCTATACCTAAAACTTTTGCTCCGGCCTGCGCAACCGCGCGAGAAAAATAACCTTGGCCACAACCAATGTCTATAATTTCTTCCCCTTTTTTTACATTTAAAATCCGCAATAAATTCGGCCGGATAACTTTTTCCTGGTAAGTATCCTCCCCTTCTTCCAAAAGCTCGTTATACCACCCGGCCACCTTACCCCAAGATGTATTAGAATTGACCATAATAATTTCCCCAAACTTTCTTAATTGCCGGTATTGTTAAAGTTGATAAAATATATCCGAGCACAGGAACCAAAGCCTTTAACCAGGAATTAGACTCGTGGATAATTGCAAGCCAGGTTTCAGCCACAATAAAAGTTAAAAGTGAAATTAAGATTCGACGAGCCCAGCTGACTTCCCAAGCCTTATCCATTTCTACTTTTTGGTTACGTTGTTTTATTTCTATAATTTCTTGTTCCAAATTCATAATAGTTATATACAATTTAGATTCTCTCCCCAACATAGCCCTTCAATATTTTTCTCCCCCTTTGGGGGGAGATGCCCGCAGGGCAGAGAGGGTTGGGAGAGTTAGAGAGAGGTCGAAAACACGTTTTTTGATTACTTTTTCGATTTTTTCTAAAACTAAAGAGATATTATTATCTACTTCAGAATCCCAAAACCTTAATACTTCATATCCTAAATCTTTCAATAATTTATCCCTTACTTTATCACTTATTAAATATTTATGGTGAAATCCGTCTAACTCAATAATTAACTTTAAAGCATTGCAACAAAAATCAACAATAAAACTTTCTATTACCACCTGTCTTTTAAATTTAAAACCATTAAACCTTCCGGCTCTTAAATGCTTCCATAACTTCTTTTCCCAAGTTGTGGATTCAAATCTTAAACTCTTCGAAGTTCCCACCAAATACGGTTTCCTAATCATATAAGCCAACCTCTCCCCGTCCCTCCCCAGGCATGGGGAGGGAGACTATATTGATGTAGCTATTTCGTCCACCACTCCTTTACATCTCGCTTCATAAAGTCTTCCGACTCTTTGGGACCGTTGGTGCCGGGTTTATAAATATTTAACGGCAACTTTTTAAATGTTTTGCTTTCGGTAATGCTGTCTACAAATTTCCACGAAGCTTCAATTTCATCACTGCGAATAAACAACCGTTGATCGCCTTCCATAAAATCAAGCAATAGCCGCTCATACGCTCCAGGAATTTCTTCCATAAACGCCCGCTTGTAGCCGAACTCGTAATCTCCTTGGTGTAAGCGCACTCCTAACCCTGGAATTTTGTTGTTAATTTGCAAATGCACGGATTCATCCGGCTGGATTTGAAATGTTAAAACGTTGGCGCTACAACCTTCAAATAAGCAGCGCACCGGTTCCCGGAAGTGAATGGAGATTTGGGTAAGTTTTTTGGACAATCTTTTACCGGTTCGCAAATAAAACGGCACGCCGGACCAGCGCGGTAAATTAATATACGTTTTTAAAGCAAAAAAGGTTTCTGTATTGCTCTCCCCACCGGCTTCTTTTTTATAACCTTCATACTGCCCCTTTACCAATCGAGAGGGTAATTTCTCCGGGGTCAGAATTTCCAAAGCCTGGAGAACTTTTAGTTTTTCATCGCGGATAAATTTGGCCGTTAGATTATACGGCTCCTCCATGGCTATTAAGGCCAACATTTGAAGAATGTGATTTTGTAGAAAATCTTTGATTGCCCCGGTCTGCTCATAAAAATTTATTCGCCCCTTGGCGCTGTCTTTCTCAAGTACGGAAATTTCCACATGGTCAATAAACCGATTATTCCATAACGGTTCAAATAAACTATTGGCAAACCTAACCACCATTAAATTTTGTACGGTTTCTTTGCCGGCATAATGGTCAATGCGGTATATTTGATCTTCGGTAAAATACTTCAACAATAAAGCATTTAAGGCGCTAGCGGATTTTAAATTAAAACCAAACGGCTTTTCCACCAAAATTCGCGCCTTTCGGCCATGCAAATCACAAGTATTTAACAGTCCGGAGCTTTTTAATATTTGCGCCAAAGCCGCAAACTGTTGAGGACTGGTGGCAAAATAAAATAGCCGATTATAACATAAGTGTTTGGGTTTTTCTATATCTGCCAATATTTTGGATAGCCCCAAAAAATTCTCCATATTGGCAAAATCGCCCTGATAATAAATTATGTGTTTTAAAAAGGCGGATTTCTTTTTCGCGGACAACTTTTTTATTACCCGGGATTTTTTTAAGATAAAATTTAAATACGTCTTAGCCGTAAACTCCCTACGCCCGACACAGACTAATTTAAAATTTTTCGGTAGTAATTTATGATCTTCTAAACGCAACAAAGCCGGCAATAAATAGTCGGCTGACAGGTCTCCGGTCGCCCCAAAAATAGTCAAAATTGTTGGCTCTATAGATTGGCCAGAGGATCGAAATGAAAAGGAGGGTTGCGTACTCATGCTTTTATATTACTTTATTTAACTCTGCTTGGCAAAAGTGCGATATGTAAGCTTTCTGGCCTCATCCACCAAAATGATTATAAAAGCCAAGATAAAGACAACCATCCAATCCCCCAACGCTAACGGGGTCGTTTTTAAGATTTTATTAAACCAGGTTGTTTGCACCGCCACAATTTGAAACGCAAAATTTACGGCAAGCGCCAACCAAATATAAATATTTCCAAATACTCGTTTGTGAAAAATACTTTTTAAAGTAAACCGACAATTAATGGAATTGTACCACTGAAAGACCGCCAATAAAGTTAATGCCATAGTTTGCGCCTTGGCCGGGCTTTGCGGATAATACATATTAAAAATATACATCGCGCCGAGAGCCATAGTCAGTCCAATGAGGCCTATATGCCAAAGCATTTGCCGGTCTATAAAAAATTTCGATAAAGGTCCGGAATTTTTTTTAACCAGATACCCGTCTTCTTTTTCTAAAGCCAAGGCGGCTCCGGAGAGCGGATCGGTAATTAAATTTAACCATAAAATTTGCACCGCGGTTACCGGCAAGGGAAGTCTTAAAAACAAACTAAAAACTACGGTAAGCAATTCCCCAAAGGAAGTGGAAAAAAGAAATTGTAGGGCTTTTTTTATATTCAAATACATTACCCGACCCTCTTTTATAGCCGTAACAATACTGCTCAGATTATCGTCCAACAATACTATATCCGCGGCTTCTTTTGCCACTTCAGTGCCAATTTTGCCCATAGCCACACCCAAGTCCGCGGCCACCAATGACGGCGCGTCATTTACCCCGTCGCCGGTCATGGCCACCACTAACCCCAAAGATTTATAACCTTCAATAATTTTCATTTTATCATCCGGGGTCACCCGAGAAAAAACGGAAACTTTTGGTAATTTATCCTGCAATTCTTCCGGCGTAAATTCGGCTAATTCCGGACCGGTAATAATTAAATCCCCATCAGCATAAATCCCGGCTTCTTTGGCAATGGTTTTAGCGGTATCTTTTAAGTCTCCGGTTATCATCACCACTTTAACACCAGCTTCTTTGGCCTGTTGCACCGAACTGGCCGCCTCAGGGCGCAAAGCATCTTCTATCCCCCAAAACCCGCCGAAAACTAAATTTTGAATATTGTCGAGTGGATGAGTTTTGTTTAAAAATTTATAACCAAAAGCCACCACACGTAAACCTTTTTGCGCTAATTCTTCCACAGCTTGTTCAAAGATTTTTTGATCCGTTAAAGTTTTTTCATGCACCAACCCATTTTCCATATAGTGCGTTGTATGATGCATAATAACCTCCGGAGCGCCGGCAACAGTACAAAATATTTTATCATCATGCTCGTAAAACACCGCACGAAATTTATTTTTATACTCAAATGGAATTTCCGCCGATTCTAAATATTTTGATTGTTGTACTTCCCGACCCTGCCCCAATTTTTCCGCAAATACCAACATAGCGGCCTCTGTGGGATCACCTGAAACTTTAAAGTTACCTGTTTCCTCTATATATTGCACAGCCGCTTTGTTGACCAGACAAGCAATTAGTGAACTTTGCTTGACGTCAGCTGATGCGCTTTCTGCCACACCCCCTAAATATACCTGACCAGTTGGCTCATAACCATTCCCAGAAATGGTATAAATCTTTTTCCCGGTATACAAGGCCTTAATTACCATTTCATTTTTAGTCAGCGTGCCGGTTTTATCTACGGCAATAATATTGGCTTGTCCCAAAGCCTCCACAGCCTGCATTTTCTTCACCAACGCATTTTTTTTGCTCATCCGCCAAACGCCGTGAGCCAAAATAACCGTCAGCACTAAAGGTAGTCCTTCGGGAATAACAGAAACCGCCAAAGACACAATTAAAGCAAACATTTCTTTTGCCGTCTGTCCCGTTTGTGTGCCTAATACAAACAACAAAACGGACATTGCCACCACAAAGTAAATAATAAACTTTGAAAGTTTTTTAATGTTTTTTTGCAGGGGCATCTCCGCTTCCGGCATCATTAAAGTTTTGCTGATTTTCCCTACCTCGGTATTAATGCCTGTCCCTACCACAATCGCTTGACCGTCGCCCCCTAAGATTGCCGTCCCTTTAAAGACCATATTGTGTTGCGAAGACAATGGGACATTTTCTTCGGCCAACACTCCTTCTTTCTTATGCACCGAGGCTGATTCACCGGTTAACATAGATTCATCTACGCTCAAATTATGGGAAAACACCACCCGCGCGTCCGCTACAGTACGCTGACCTTCTTTTAGCACTAAGATATCACCCGGCACGACTTCGCTTTCCTGCAACACCACTTCCTCGCCATCGCGCAATACTGAGGCTTCTATGGAAGACAACTTTTTTAAACTTTGAAGCATCCTCCCCGCCCGGCCTTCTTGCACAGTGCCAATTATTGCATTAACCAACAACACCGCTAAAATAATATAGGCGTCGGTACTCTCCCGCAAATAAAAAATTATTACGGCGCAAACGACCAAAATATAGATCAAAGGACTTTTAAATTGTCGAAAAAAAACTGCCAACCAGCTCTCCGGCGGATTTTCCGGCAAAGAATTTAATCCATAGGTTTTTAGGCGGATTTTTGCTTCTGCCGTGCTTAAACCTATAGCGAGGTTGGTTTTAAGTTCTTGTTCTAATTGTGTTTTGGTAATTTGATGCCAATTCATACTACAGAAATTAAAATTAACTGCGCTACAGAAAACTACAGAACTTAAATAATTAAGATTATTTGATAAACATACTACCTAAATTGATTAACTTCTGAAGTGCATTTAGCTTAGTGGTTCTGTTGTTCTATATTAGAGCGATAAATGTCCAACAGGGCCAAAAAAATGGCCATTAAAATTGGACCAAGTAAAAATCCTAACGGGCCAAAAAAATTTAAACCGCCGATTACGCTAAATAATACCAGTAGCGGATGAATTTTTGTTTTGGAACTTAATAATTTTGGACTGACAATGTTATCTATGGTCCCCACCGCCAAAGCTCCCCAAATCGCCATCCCTACGGCAGCCCCTGTCTGGCCGGTAATCAACAAATAAATTACGGCAGGGACTAAAGCCAAAGAAGTGCCGACATTGGGCACCAAAGCCGCCAGCACTGTAAACGCCCCCCATAAAAAAGCAGCCGGTACCCCAAAAATTAAAAATCCCACCACTGCCACCGCGCCTTGAATTAAAGCTATTAAAAATGAACCCTTAACCATCCCATTAACCGATGCCTCAATCTTACTTAGCAAAACATCTTTATTTTCAACAGACAACGGAAACACCATATTAATAAAGTTTTTAACCCTTTTCCCGTCTCGCAACAAATAATAACTGGTAAAGAAAATTAAAATTAAAGATACTACAAAATTTGCTAAATTGGAAAAAATTGCCGTAACCCCGGTAAACGCATTAATAACAATGCCGGAAATCTTTTGGTTTATATCTCCTAAAAGTCTTAGCGCTAAATTTTGCACTGACACCGGCAAACTCTGAATAAAGTCGGTCTTATTAAAAACCAAGCCCCCTTGTTTATAAGAATCAAATAAATAACTTAATTCATTAAATAAAGCCTGACCAAGCAAATATATTGGTAATAAAATAATTAAGACAATTAATAGCACCGTTAAAAAGGCGGCTAAAGATTCATTCCGCACTTCTTTTAAAAGTCTTTGATGCACCGGACTAAATAAAATGGCGAAAATCGCCCCTAAAGCCAAGAGTTTTAAAAATGGAAGCCAGATAAAAAAGACCATCCCGGCTACTGCCGCAAACAGTAAGAAAAAAGTTATTCTTTGTTGTTTTTGATCTATCACCATTTTTATCTTTTAATTCAACAACTATTTTGGCTGCTCTTCTTTTAACCGAGAAGAATAAATATCCACTAAAGACATAAACATGGCCATCAAAATTGGGCCAATTAAAAATCCTAAATAACCAAACAGCACAATTCCGCCGAGTATGCTAAGCAAGGTAATCAGCGGATGTAAATTTGTTTTAAAACCTATTAACCGAGGGCTAATAAAATTATCTATCCCCTGGATGGAAACAAACGCCCAAATGGTCATGCCAATAGCGGCTCCGGTATGCCCGGATAAAAATAAATAGATTACCGCCGGTACCAAAGAAAGCAAAGTACCGACTGTCGGCACCAAGGAAGCTAATACCGTAAATATCCCCCACAAAATTGGCTGAGGAACACCGAATATATAAAACCCAACAGTGGAAACGCTCCCCTGAAGCAGGGCAACGCTAAACGAACCCTGAACTACCCCCTTAATAGCCATTTCCAATTTTTGAACCAGCAAGGTTTCATGGCTTTGTTCCAGCGGAAAAATCTTTTCAATAAAGCTTCTTAACTTGCCACCATCTTTTAATAAATAATAGAGAGTAAATGAGACTAAAATAAAAGCAACCACAAAATTAGCAATGTTTGCTACAACATCAGCAAGACTCTGGAAGGCGTTTCCGGCAAAAGAAGATGCTTTTTCTGAAATGTTGTTAAAAATATTTTGGGCAATTGCTTGAACCGGACCGGAAAGATGGCTGATAAAATTATTTAAGTTTACCGTAAAAGAGCCTTGGGTGGCTTGCTGAGTATAAATATTTACAATTTCATTAAACACCAGCTGGCCAATAACATACACCGGCAACGCCACCATTATAATAGCCAAAATTAATGTAACAAGAGAGGAAATAGTTTCCGACTTTATTAATTTGGAAATCTTTAACTTTAGCGGGTAAAAAAGCACTGCCAAAATTGCCCCCAGGGCAATTAGTTTGAAAAACGGGAAAAACATCAACCCGACAGTTATACCTGTCGCAGCAAATAGAATATAGAAACTAATATCTTGAAGACGATTTCGAGATGGGGCCATAAAAATTACCTATTATAATTATACATTTATTATATCAAATCCTTTAATAATCCCCTACTCTCCCTTTCCACTCAATTAAAACTGGTCTACTGATACAAATTTGCCGCTTTTTTAAAATTTTAATACAAACAAAAAACGTACGGGTAGTCTCCTTTTACCCGTACGTTAAGTTGATCTTTGAATTGTTACCTTATGTTATGCGTCGCACGAAGCGCCTCCCCCACCGCTATCTCCACCGCCAAAGCTACCAAAATCCGAACTCGAACTCGAACTCGATTCGTAGCTCGGTGACCGATGTGTTCGTTCCGAATAAATACTGCCGTCATCCAGGAACCTTGGCTGCGAATAGTTTTCGACCGTACCTCCCTTCTTGGTATGGTCATTGAAGTGTTTTGCGCCTCGGCTTCCTGCGTTGCAAGCCTTGGAAATAAATTGCTCACAAGTCGTCAAAACACATCCGACCTCGTACCAATTCGGTTCTGATGATTGAGCGAGCTGGGTCGCCTTTTCAAATTCCAAATTGGCATTGCTCAACCAGTCACTTGCGATTTGGGGGGTGCCCGGCTGATTAATGACGCCCTGAGCCTGTGCAAGTTGCGTCGGAATGACCGCCAACTTTCCTGGTGCTGACGAAGCAATCTTCTTAACCTCTTCCAGCCTCACCTCCAAAGGGCCAAAATCGCAGACCTTGGGAATCTCGAAGCATTTTAAGCCCTCCAACCTGTACGCAACTTCACTTCTTCCCCAAAGAGAAAAGGGCATGGTGTTTTCAAGTTTGTGAATGTCCTCCAGTAGTGCATCGCATACCTGAGATGCCTGATTGACTTTCTTCTCCCACAAACTCTCAAACAAATCCGGGCCATAAACCCTTTTAAGCTCTGATACCCTCTCCAAAATACTACGAGATCGCTGCCGTTCCTTTTCCACAGACTCTCTACACTTGCTGGCAAGCAGTGGAATTCGCTGAGACAACTTCTTTCGGGCTCGGAACCAATACACACAATAGAAGACGATGCCGAAAAAAACAATACCACCGAAAGTGCGTATTGCAACTTCCTCTCGAGCATTCTTCTCTAGGTCGAGTTGGTGCTGTTTCTGCTGTTCCGCACGCCGGAGCTCAGCAAGCGGGCGATTCCCTAAGGTGGTGATAATTCCACTCACCCCTTTTTCTATCCCTGTCTG
>Ga0172379_10006040_pt1 | contig 16490 bp, 18 predicted proteins | sample GrowelOW334metaG_FD_119756 | JGI IMG/M metagenome (GOLD analysis project Ga0172379, IMG submission 119756) | Groundwater microbial communities from an aquifer near a municipal landfill in Southern Ontario, Canada - Groundwater well OW334 metaG | ecosystem: Environmental > Aquatic > Deep... | reverse complement strand
GAAATATTAATCGGAATTTTTTCCGCTCCTTTCCATTGATACCCGTTTACAATTCCGGACGCTTTTAAGCTCCCCTTCTTAAATAAGGGAGCTCCGCTGTTTCCTCCGATACAAATTGAATTCAGTTGGATATTTTTATATTTACCTCCGGCAATGTCAACTTCGGGAAAAGCGGAAACTACTCCTGTGTTTACGGCAAAAGGCGAATTCAGACTGTTATAGCCGGTACACTCCGGATACCCGCAAAAATTCACTTCATCCATAAAATCCAACCCCGTTTCCGTTTCCAGTTCAAAAAACGGCAAGTCCGTCTCTTCATTTACTTGCAGTATGGCCAAATCGTAAAAATGGTCAAAGTTTACCAGATTCGCCTGGCGGGTTGTTCCGTTTGGCAACTGAATCTCAATTTTGACTATTTTACTTTTGTAATGCGCTTCGACTTTCTCAGCTTCCGAACCAGCGGTATTTTGTAAAAATTCCTCGGATTGTTTAAATACTTTCAGATCTGTTCCGAACAGAACATGCCAGCAGGTGAGTATCTTCCCGGTGCTATTCACAAAAAATCCCGTTCCGGTAGAAAATGAATTGTTGTTAAAAAACGCCGCTATCCTGACGATTCTTTCGTTTTTATATTTCACGTCTTCATTGGAAGTTGTCAGACTGGTCATACATTACCATTATATATTTATATACAGCATTTTTTCACGGATGGGATCAAAACCTACGCATTCCGCCTCCCCCCGCACTACTTTTTCATACTCTTCGCAGTTACGGCATCCGCCTTTTGGACAAACCAGATCTTTCATCTCGGAAGATAGCCTGGCTTTTTTGATTTTTCTCCCCTCTTCAGTCAGTTGCTCGGTTACACCTTCCAGATCCGGAATAGATATCTCTTTGGGTAGGTCATCCTTGTCCAGGTACCAATAGCTGGTTTTAGTTACCGGCCGTCTGTTTCCGTTTTGTGCCAACAGTAAATATATTTGCAGTTGCAGCGAAGAGTCGCTTTCCTCTTTTTTCCCGGTTTTAAAATCGATAATATGTAAGGTCCCGTCCGGAAGGACTTCTACCCAATCCACGTTTCCGCAAAGTACCAGATTGTCCGGTGCGGATAGTAGCATACTTGCTACCATTTCTCCTTTTTCTTTTATTATTGTGGATAGCTTGGCAATTGGTCCCGGATGATCCTGAACTCTTTTTATCATCCGATACCCCCGGTCTTTAAACTCTTTTTCTTGGATATCGGTGACAAACCCTCCCTTTTTTCCTTCAAAGTTTACCCACAGTTCCTCAAAAATATGAGTCAGGGGTTTATCGAACCTGGTAGCCACAGGCAAATATCTGATCGCTTCCAACGTATCGTGCACGACAATTCCCAAAGTTAAATAAGGTCCGACTACCTGAATTTTTTTACCTGAAGCGGATTCCTTATACATGTTTCTCAAAAAATAAAGTCGGGGACATTTTTCAAAATCGTTAATTGATGAATGCGACAACCACACCGAACCAAATGGATATTTAAACTTGCTCATTAACTGAAAGTCATCCGTTTATAAATCTGGCGTGTCGCTTCCACGTCTCTCTCGCAGTACTCACAAATTTCTTTAATCCGTCCGGCAGCAAATGCTTTTGCTACATCTTTTCCCTCTATATCACCCTCTTTAGGAGAGTTTACCCCAAGAGCCTTAGACAATCCATGTAAACTGGTTCTTCCCAGGCTGCTCCACCGGCTCCACTCCTGCATAACGTCATATATAGGGTAATTTCTGTACCGGGCAAACGACAAGTCTTGGGTCGGTTTCGTATTGTGAATAACTGATCTTTGATAAATAAACCTCAAGTCAAAATCCATAACGTTAAATCCCACAAACAACGACACGTTTTTTGCCGCTTCCCAGAACCTTTCTATTATTTCCTTTTCATTTCCAAACAGACTTTGAGTCGGCCCGTCATCAATGGCATAGGAAATACAACAAATTCTTCCGAACGCCCCGTCCAGTCCGGTAGATTCCAGGAACTCTTCAAAACTTCCCATGGTTTTATTTCCCCGCTTCATCTTTCTCTCATATAGTTCCATCAAAACATTTTTGTTTCCCTCTTCCGCCGGAAGGGTCTCAATATCCAGATACATCTTAGTCATCAATTTTCCTTTCGTAAAAGTACCCAATGCATCTCCACTGGAAATTTACCTATCATAAAATTATTCTTTTTCAGAATATGCATTTGAAAATCTTTGTAAAAATTTCTGATCTCATCCTCACTGTATGTTTGCTCAAACTTTCCGTTTCCAAACACCACGTTTCCGGACATAGGTCCCAAATCCACATCCATAGTTTGTTTAATAAAACCGGTCTCAACCGATGTCAGATAAGTAAACATAAATCCGCCGCTTTTTAAAACCCGAAGCGACTCGTCTCTGCACTTAATCCTTTCATCTTCCTCCAGATTTATTGAACTGAACACGTCAAAGATCAGGTCCACGCTGTTTGATTCCAACGGGAAATCCGTTCCGATACTTTGGTTTACCAAAGTGATTTTATCCTCAAGTTGTTTTTCCTTGACGTTTTGTGAAAACTCCTCCAGTTTTTCAGGATCAAAATCAATTCCGATAGCCTTACTGCATCCCCATTCAGTGATTGCAAAAATACTGTTACGTCCGTTTCCGCACGCCAGGTCCAGAACCATCCAGCCTCTTGTTGAAATGTTGTTTCCTTTAAAATATTCGCCCAGTTCCGGTAATTGTTTGGACGGATCAAAAGTCCTGGCCGCCCCGAAATTCCGATATTCCTTGTTTTGATGTTCCCAAATTTGTTTCTGAATATTTTGCATACCGGAGGAAATTATACATTTTCACTGAAATATATGATATACCCGTTACAATCTTCGATGACAAATTCACGGCTTCCGTAAAACGTCTCGTGATAAGGGACAATCATCGTAACCTTGTCTTTTATCCGATCATAATATTCTTTCAATTCCGTGGTTCTCATATACAGAGCAACGGTTCCGCCCATTTTCATTTTTTTAAAAGCCAAAACTTCCTTTGAAAATTCATTTCTTTCAAACAGCATAATTTCAACTTCATCACGTTTCAATTGTGCAAATACCGGTTCGTTTTCCGGAAAAACTGATTCCACGGAAAAATCCAGAACTTCGGTATAAAATTTAACCGTTTTCTCAATATTTTCTACCAAAAATTCCGGAACAATCTGTTTACATTTCATATCTCAGTTAAATACTGAATTTTTTATAAAACAACCTCTTCCCTAATTCTGCCATAAATAAGTAACTAATCACAATAGCTCCCAGGACAATCAGAAGTTGTGTTTGTAGTTGTACAAAGCCGAAAAAATGCCCCAGTCTCGTAGTAGGAATCAACCAACCCAAAATCACCATGGAAGCGGAGGAGAGTACTAAATATTTGCTGGGGACACTCTGTAAAAACGGTATTTTATTAGTTCTGATCACATAAATGACCAAAGTCTGTGTAGCCAGAGATTCCAAAAACCATCCGGTTTGAAACTGAGGAGCTGTCGCTTTAAAAATTCCGTACAACACATAAAAAGTCAGAAAATCGAATACCGAACTGATGGATCCGAAAATTACCATAAAGTATTTTATAAAATTCATATCCCAGCGTTTCGGACTCTGGGTAAATTCCGGATCTACGTTATCGCCGGGAATCGTGAGTTGTGACGCATCGTACAAAAAATTGTTTAAAAGAATCTGAATAGGAAGCATCGGTAAATACGGTAAAAATATCACCGCGCCCAGCACGCTGAACATGTTTCCGAAATTTGAACTTATTCCCATCATTATGTATTTCATGGTATTTCCGAAAGTTTTTCTTCCCTGTAGGGCTCCGGCCAGCAAGTCTTCAAGACTTTTATGAGTCAAAATCAAATCAGCCGATTCACGGGCCACATCCACTGCATTTTCTACAGAAATTCCCACATCCGCGGTTACCAGAGCCGGAGCATCATTAATTCCGTCTCCCATATATCCCACCACATGGCCATTATTTTTTAGGGCTGTAATAACTCTATTTTTCTGTTCGGGCGAGAATCTGGCAAAAATAGTGTTGTTTTCAGCCACCACTTTCAAACCGTCATCGCTCAAGGTTTCAATTTCGTTGCCCATAATTATTCCCTTTATCGGAAGGCCGATATCCCCGCAAATTTTTCTGGTGACCAGCTCATTATCTCCGGTGATTACCTTCACTTCTACACCCATTTTTTCCAAATCTGCCAAAACTTCGGACAAACCATCTTTGGGTGGGTCCAAAAATCCGATATATCCGATTAGCATTAAATCGCGTTCTTCTTCCTTTGCATAGACATTTTTTTTGTCGGAAATATTTTTAACTGCAACGGCCAAAACTCTGTACCCTTCATTGCTAAGTGTTTTATATAGCTTAGCGGTCTCCGTTATATTTTTCTCATCGAAAGCGATTTTCTTGCCGTTCTTCAGAAGATATGTGCATATTTTATATATTTCCTCGGGGGCTCCTTTTGTTACCATTGTTCTTTTTTTGTTCTTTTCTGCGACCACGCTCATTCTCTTTCTGATGAAATCAAATGGAATTTCGTCAATTTTCTTATATCCGTGATCATCGATTTTTCGAAAATTCACCACCGCTTCGTCCATGGGGTTTTTTATTCCGGTATGAAATGAACTGTTAATAAACGCATGCAACAGAACGTTTTCTGAATGTTTATTTTGTAAATCAACGTATTTGACCAGTTCAATTTTATCCTTGGTCAAAGTCCCCGTCTTATCGGTACACAGTACATCCATGCTGCCGAAATTTGGAATTGCCGATAATTTTTTCACAATTACCCCCTTTTTAGCCATATTTACCGAACCTCTTCCCATCGACACGGACATAATCATAGGTAGCAGTTCGGGAGTAAGCCCTACGGCCACGGCCACGGCAAACATAAATGTTTCAAAAACATCCGCCTTGTTAAATACCAGATTAAACAAAAAAATAAACAACACAAAAAAAACAGTCGTCTTCAAAATCAAGCCGCTAAAACTTTTTACTCCTTTAATAAAATCACTGTCAGCAGGAGTTGTCGCCAGAGTGTGCGATATTTTTCCGAATTCGGTACCGGTTCCAGTTTTGACAACCACTACAGTTGCAAATCCGGAAACCACACTGCTTCCGAAAAACCCAATATTAGTCATCATATCCAGAGACATCTTTTCCCCGTCTATTTTTTCTGCCGATTTTTCTACCGGAAAAGACTCTCCTGTTAGTGAAGACTGTGCCACAAAAAAGTCATCAGAGCTAATAATTCTCACATCAGCCGGTATCAAGTCCCCGGCGCTCAGAAGTATCACATCTCCGGGAGCAATGTCTTCTACTTTTACTTCATGACTTTTTCCTTCCCGGAAAACCGTGGTTCTAAACGATACCTGATCTTTCAATTTCTCCGCTGCCACGTTTGCTTTATGTTCCTGAATAAAATTTAAGGTTGCGCTTGAAATGATAATCGCGGCAATGATCGCACCATCAACTACTTGTCCCAAAAAGAACGAAATTACCGAGGCAAACAAAAGTATCAACACCAGAGGATTGGAAAAACTCGATAAAAACAGCAAAACAGCATTTCTTTTTGTAGCCCTGGCAAGTGCATTAGCTCCGTATTTTTTAATTCTGGCAGCAGATTCCTGATGAGTTAATCCGCCTTTTGAGGTTTTCAGGACATCATAGACCTGGTCGATAGAACAACCTCCGAAATACCCCAAAGGCTTATCAGTGCTCACACCTGAATTGTAGGCTATTTTTATCTGTTCATCCAGGTTATGGCAATTTGCAGCCCTGTCGCAAAAATCACCCACACCAAATAGGGGGCCAGAACCACAGCAATCCATTTTCGGTATTTGTAAATCGATTTCATCGCCCACAACAAAGTGATCAGCACAGCCAGGATATCGACTAGTGCCAAATAATTATTTTTTAGTCCGAATTGAATGGGAGTAAAGGACAAATTGAGTAGCAGATTCAAAACAAACGGTAAAAAAATCCCGGTGGGCAACCGTTTTTTTAAGGTTAACCAAAATACTGTTCCAAACGAAATCGCAATCATCACGTACAGGATTGACCACACCGGTCCGAATAGGAATGCAGGCGGAGCCCAAGCGGGCTTTGTTAGTTGTTGGTACCAGTCATAAGAGGGCATAACCTAACTCCAGTCTAGCACTATGTGATAATATCGGCTAATGGATTTACACTTAAAATATTTCATTTTGGGCATATTATTCACCGTTTTTGTCTCTACAATCGGTATTGGTATCTACCTTCTTGGTAAATCACAAACCGCAGGCACCTCTTTTTCTGGCTTGGTTCAGCCCACTCTTTCCGCTCAAAACCAAACTCAGCCGTTATTGCCTCAGGCGGGAGCAAGTCAAAAACCGGAAGAGCCGAAAATATATATCGAGGATGGCGGGGGAGCCATATCCGAAGCGGACAAAGACCTGATTGTCAAAAGGGTTATCGGTCCCTTTGTTGATTATTACAAAGATTCCGGCCAGGGAAAAATCGTAACTCTGACTGTTTCTCTCAATAACCAGCCCAGCAATGTCACTTATCCTTACTTAGTAAATGCCGTTTTTGACACTGGGGTAAAAATCTCATTTGTAATAAAACGGTCAGAAAGTGGTTTGGACTGGTGGGCTCCTGAATGTATGGGGCCATGTCTTCTTACTGACGATTTTAGGGCAAAGTATCCGGAGATTGTTAAGATTTTGGAATGATTAATTACTATCAGCCTTCAGTCTGGCCTTTTCTTCAGTTAAAAGCAAATGAAAGTCCTCACTCAACAAAATTTTACTACTATCATTCATTTGAAGACGGACTGTGGGACTTTATCAAAAACAAGTTTTCCTCCGCTAAAAAAATTACCCTCCTGGTACCAGATTTTTATTGTTCTGATGTTTTAGACAACCTGAAATTACACGGATTCAGATATATCTACTACCCTCTGGACGCTGATTTTCAAATATCCCCGTCTCAATTTCGCAAGTATTTATGGCTGTACAAACCGGAAATAGTGGTTATTTTCAACGCCTGCGGCATTACCTCAAATTTATTTTCAGACACCGGCTGGCTGTTAGATCTCCCGAAGGATTCCTGGATTCTGGAAGATAATGTTCACCGTCTCAGTGACCCGGAAAAAATCACCTTACTGACTGATCACCATGTTGTCATGGACAGTCTGAGAAAAGTCAGCTCCCTACCGGGAAGCCGCTTGTTTGGCAGCAATCGGGCCTTGGATTTTATACAAAATAAAAGCTCGTATTTTTCCCGGTATTTTTTAAGCTCGTTTTTTTATTATCAGCTCTTTCAGATATTTTTTTTCACGGGCTGCCTTTTCAACTCTTCCCGTCTGGTTATCTGGGCCCACGATTACTGGTTATCGTTACATGACGATATTATTGGCGACAGTTTTATCCCTCAACCGGGTTTTTCTTTTTTTATTCCTTTTATCAACAGAATAAATTATAAAAAAATATCAAAACTAAAAATTACACAGGTAAAAATTTATAACCGGCTCCTCAAGAATCTCTTTACCTCAAAACATTTTTATCGGATTTCAATTCCCGCAAAAGATTTTGGTGCCTTGCATGTATATCCCCTGGGATTTAAGGGTCCGCCGGATTTGGCACTGGAAAAGTATTTGGAACAAAATCATGCTCCGGTCTGGTTCAAATTTACGGATACTCCATGGAGCCGGACCAGGGGAGTCTTATTTCTTCCGTTGGGTTTTCACATGCATCTGGGTTCAATCTGTCATTTAGTTAACACTCTCTCGGCCTGGTCTAAGTTGTCCTGATTGCACTAACGATAAGCTCTTTAATTGGTAAAACTGTAAAAAAATCTGCCGGTTGAATCTCTTCCGGTTTGGGAATTGAATCGGTCACAACTATTTCCTTAAACAATTTTGATTCAAACAGTGCATTAACGCCTCCGGCGGCCCATGCTACATGAGTTACAAAGACATATACGTCATTAGCTTCAAGTCTTTTTACGGCCTTAGCGGCAGCAATCAGCGTTCCCCCGGTTTGAATCAGGTCGTCTATTATTATCACTTTTTTTTCTTTAGGATCTCCTATTACCTTTATCACCTCAGCTTGCTCACTACTCGGCCTGGTTTTTTCAATGATAATTACGTCGCCCAAGCCCAATTGTTCGGCAAACTTTCTGGCGCAGCCCACTCCCCCCAGGTCCGGAGCTGCCACTGCTATATCGCTCAGTTTAAGTTTTTTAAAATACATAGCTGCTAAAGTAACCGCACTCAACTGCTTCATCGGTACGTGAAAGTATGATTCGTTTTTGTGGCTGTGTAAGTCCAAGGTAATAACTCGGGTAGCCCCGGCCACCTCAATAAATTCAGTGAACAGTTTGGAATTCAAAGGCAATTTCGTACTGTCCTCGGTATCTGATTTTGCATACCCAAGATAGGGGATGATCACCGTAACCGAAGCTGCGCCGCGGATTTTCAGAGTGTTTATGAAAGTAAAAAGTTTGATCAAATTTTCAGCCGGGGGGAAAGTACTGCCTAAAACTATCGTATCCTTACCGAAGACGCTTTCTGATAGTTCAAAGGATATTTCTCCGTCACGAAAATTAGATAGTTCTGCCTGGCCTTCACGTACCACGCCGCTTCCCAATATCTGCCTTGCAAGTTGGCTGTTTGTCTCCGTAGAAAATAACAGGGGAAAGGTTTTCATATTTCCTTTATTTTCTTCTTTTTTGTACCAGCCTTAATTCTAACAGAGATCTGGCCAAATTTGCCTGAGCTAATGCCGTAGCTTTCTCGTCCGTTTGATTTTTCAACATTTCTTCCGCCTTCTTTTTTGCCTCCTTTATTTTTTCTTCATCAATTTCATCACTGTTAACTCCGTACGACAATAACAAAGTTACTTTTTCGCGCGTCACATTGACAAATCCCCGCCCTCCGGCCAAAAATATGTTTCCCGTTGCGGTTCTTACGGTAATTTCTCCGGGTTTAACCAACGAGAACATTTCCATATGTTTTGGTAAAACCGTAATTTCTCCTTCGTTAGTGGGAATGGTTACGCTCAAAATATCTGTTTCCAGTATTTTCTTTTCCGGCGAAATCACCGTCAGATTAAACATGGTTATTTCTTTTTCGAATAATCGGAGATTACCTGATCCATAGATCCTTTCATGTAAAAGTGGTCCTCCGGTATTGAGTCAACCTCACCCGATAATATTTTAGCAAACCCCAGCACTGTTTCTTCTGTTTTTACAAACTCACCTTTTCTGCCTGTAAATGCTTCTGCCACAAACATGGGTTGTGTTAAAAATCTTTGAATTTTTCTGGCTCTGCTAACTGTCAATTTATCTTCATCCGACAATTCATCAACACCTAAAATTGCGATTATATCCTGCAGATCTTTATATCTTTGCAACACCTTTTGTACTCCCTGGGCTACCCGGTAATGTTCCTGCCCGACCACATTCGGATCCAGAATTCTTGATGACGAGGCCAGGGGATCAACCGCCGGAAACAGCGCTTGCTCAGCCAGAGATCTCTCCAGGGAAATAATACTATCCAAATGTGCAAAAATCGTTACCGGAGCCGGGTCGGTGTAGTCGTCTGCAGGTACAAATACTGCCTGGATCGATGTAATCGATCCGGTGGTTGTTGAACTTATTCTTTCCTGAAGCGCGCCCATTTCCGCAGCCAATGTGGGCTGATAACCGACGGCAGATGGAATTCTCCCCAAAAGAGCCGAAACTTCCGAACCTGCTTGGGCAAATCTGAACATGTTGTCGATAAACAGTAGGACATCTTCGCCTTTTACATCACGAAAGTACTCAGCCATGGTCAATGCCGTCAACGCCGTTCTCAGTCTGGCGCCCGGTGGTTCATTCATTTGTCCGAACACCATTACCGTTTTATCAATAACTTTGCTTTCTCTTAGTTCCCTGTAGAGTTGCGTCCCTTCCCGGGTTCTTTCACCGACCCCCGCAAAAACTGAATGTCCCTTGTGTTCAATCCCGATATTTCTAATAAGTTCCATGATAACCACCGTTTTTCCCGTTCCCGCCCCGCCGAATACTGCCGTTTTTCCGCCTTTAGCAAAAGGCGCCATTAGGTCAATAACTTTAATTCCGGTTTCCAATACTTCAATATCGGTAACCAATTCCAAAAATGACGGCGGCGGCTTATGAATTGGGGAAATCAGTTTCTCACTGCGGTTGGTATTTATTTTTTTACCCTCATCAATTACTTCCCCCAGAACGTTGAAAATTCTTCCCAAAGTATCTTCTCCCACCGGGACCATTATTGGCCTTCCGGTGTTAATTACTTCCATTCCCCTCACGATTCCCTCGGTAGGTCCTAGGGCCACGGTTCTCACCAGAGAGTTTCCCAAAATTTGTTCTACTTCCAGGACCAATTCTCCCAACTTTAATGCTGTGTAAATTTCCGGAAGATCACCAAAAAATTCTACATCCACAACGGGTCCCAATACCTGATAAACCTTTCCGTTGTGTTGTTTCATATTGTTACTCCTGAGACTATATCGGCAATTTCGTTTGTAATGCTGGTTTGCCTGGTTTGATTGTAGGTCAGTGTCAGGTACTTAATTATATCTTTTGCATTATCGCTGGCATTTTTCATGGCTACCATTCTGGCACTATGTTCAGCGGCTTGGCAATCCAACCAGATTTGTCTAAGTACCATTATCAGGTAATGCTCGACCAATGATTCCAACACTTCTCGTGTTGTGGGTTCAAAGATGATTATCCTGTTAGCCTGTTTTTGAGTCTGTAAATCATTGACTGCTATTGGCAGGAATTGTACCTCAACCGGCATCTGAGTTACTGTGTTGATGAAATTCTGATACAAAACTATTACCAATTCAGTTTCGTGAGCCAAATATGCCCTGGTCAAAAATTCAGACAATGCGCTTATTTGATCACCCCCAGAGAAATCTGCCAGGAGCGGGACTCCGGTCTTTTTCACCAGGTCCCGGGCTTTTTTCCCCAGACTGATTGCGGATATTCTAGCCCCCCTATGGTCTTTTTTGATTTTATCCAACACCAAAAACATTTTTCTGGCCAGATTACTGATCAAAGAGCCTGCCAGTCCTTTTTCCGGTCCTATCACCACTACAAAAACATGATTAACTTGTCCTACCGGATTAAAAAATGGATGATTCTCAGTTTCCTGACGGCCGGTGAGTTGGCCCAACATAGACATAAGTTCTGCTGCATACGGTTTTCCGGAGAGTGCATTTTCCTGGGCTCTTTTCATTTTCACCGCCGAAACCATTTGCAAAGCTCGGGTTACCTGGCCGATATTTTTCGCAGACTTGATTCTTCTTTTAATGATTCTAACGCTGGGCATATTCCCTTAATACATTTTCCGTTTCCGGGCTGATAAATTTTTCTTTTCGGATTATATCAAGCGGTTTTTTGGCAGACTTAGTCACTCTCTTTACAAAGTCCGTTGCTGTCTCGGAAATTTCTTCCAGGGGAATATCGTCCAGATATCCGCTCATCCCCAGCCATAATTTTGCAATCTGCTCCTCAACGGGTAACGGTAAGTATTGGGATTGTTTGAGTAGCTCTGTCAATGCCCGGCCCCGTTGTAGTCTTTTTTTGGTCGACTCATCCAAGTCCGACCCGAACTGGGCAAAAGCCTGAAGTTCCCGATATTGGGCCAAATCCAACTTTAGTTTTCCCGCCACCTGTTTCATGGCTTTAAGTTGCGCATCCCCCCCCACCCGCGATACCGACAAACCTACTGAAACAGCCGGCCTGATTCCTGCATAAAAAACGTCCGGTTCCAAAAAAATCTGCCCATCCGTGATACTGATGATGTTCGTGGGAATATATGCGGAAATATCTCCGGCCTGAGTCTCAACTATCGGTAATGCCGTCATCGATCCTCCACCCAAATCATCCCGTATTCTGGCCGACCTTTCGAGTAGTCGGCTATGCAGGTAAAAGATATCACCCGGGTATGCTTCTCTGCCGGATGGTCGTCGCAGTAGTAGTGATATCTGTCTGTAAGCCCAGGCGTGCTTTGATAAATCGTCATACACGATCAGAACATCATCCCCTTGCTCCATAAAAAATTCACCGATCGCGGTAGCCGCAAATGGAGCCAGGTATTGCAAACTGGCGGAGTCGGATGCTGCAGCCGTAACGATTATTGTGTTTTCCATGGCCTCTGATTCAATCAGTTTTCCCAGGACCTGGGCTACCTTCGATTGTTTCTGTCCGATAGCCACGTATATGCAAATTACTTTTTTCTGGCCGGATTCAATTTTTCTGTTAATTATTGATTGATTAATGATTGCATCGATAGCAATCGCTGTTTTTCCTGTCCCCCGATCACCGATAATTAGTTCCCGTTGTCCGCGCCCGATCGGAAGTAGTGCGTCAATGACCATCACCCCGGTTTGCAAAGGGGTTCTCACATCCTGTCTTGAAATGACTCCCGGAGCAATTTTTTCTAAAGGCATCTCTTTGTCTTTTTTATGAGCTTTTACGATTCCCGCCCCGTCCAGAGGTTTCATCATCGGGTCAACTACCCGCCCCAAAAGGCTATAGCTTGCCGGAACAGTCATAACTCTTCCTGTTCCGGATACGATATCTCCCTCTTTAACCTGAGTGAAATCTCCGAATATCACTACGCTTACTTCGTCAGATTTCAAATTCAGGATCATGCCGCTGGATTTTTCCCCAAAAAAAACCAGCTCTCCCATAGCCGCTTTGGTAAGTCCGGAAACCACCGCCACTCCGTCTCCTGCCGATACTACTTTTCCCGTGTTGGTTATTTTTGGGCTCGATGCTTCGTCCTTTTCGATGACCTCTTTCAAAGCCCGGGCTATGTCATCCGCCTTTATTAGCGAATCAGGTTTGTTCATACAGCTTATTCAGTTTGGATTTAACCGACAGGTCCAATATTTGGTCACCGAAGGTGATTTTGATGCCCCCCAAAAGCTCCGGAGTTATCCGGTATTCAATTTCTCCCGTTCGCCCGAATTTTTCCCGGATCAGGCTTTCCATCTCCTGTTTTTGTGCGCCGGAAAGTGCAATAGCCGACTCCAAAACCGCCATTTCCCGTTTCACGTCTTTTATCTTTTTAAGTTCCGCAATCAATTCCGGAATCACATTGGTCTTTTTTTCATCGATCAAATACTTGATAATACCCGCAACTATCTTATTCATTTTTTCTTTCGCATCTCCGACAGGCTTTTATCTAACTCTTTTTTTTGCCATTCTCTGTTTTTAGACTGATCGGCAATGATTTTTTCGGCCATTCTGGCAGCAATAGTCATGGTTTCACGGCTTAGTATATTTCTGGCGGAATTTATTTCCTGCGTTATCCGCTCCCGGGTTTTAGAAGCCTCTCTTTCCGAAGCAGTTCTAGCTTTTGACATCATCTCCTTTTTTATTTCCTCAGCCATCGCTTTGGCCTCACTCTCTACCTTTTTCTTGTAAAACAGAAGCTCTTTTCGTTTTTCTTCCTGCTCCTTTTCCAAAGCCAATAGTCTACTCTCCAGTTTAGCTTTATCGGAATAAATTTCCTTTATGCTGTTTCGTCTTTCCTCCAATGCAGTTTTAATCTTTTTGTATAAAAATTTGTTCATCACAAACCACAGCACCAAAAAGCTGATTATCTGGGCCACAATCAACACCGGATTTATTCCTAGTCCGTCCATATATAGCAAAAAAGTTTACTTGATGATCAGGGCAATAACCAGGGCATAGATAGCAATGGCCTCGGCAAACCCGATCGCCAAAATCATTACCGTTCTTACAACCCCCGCTGATTCCGGGTTTCTTCCTATCGCCTCTACAGCCTTGCCACCAATGATTCCGACTGCAATTCCCGGTCCGAGGGATCCCAGTCCGATCGCCAGTCCTTTCGCCACTTGTGACAAATCAATATCCATATTTAACAATCACCATTCTAACTGACTTCATGTTCCACGTAAATACTTATAAATATCATAGTCAGTACTGCAAAAATAAAAGCCTGAATAAAGCCCACAAATACTTCAAACATATAAAAAGGGGCTTGAATTAATCCCCCCGGTATCCCCAAAAAAGAAGAATTGTTTCCCGATAGCAGGACAAAAATACTGGCCGAGGCCAAAAGCAGAACTTCTCCGGCAAAAATGTTTCCGAACAACCGGAAACCGAACGAAAATATTTTTGAGAATTCGGTCACTATCTCTATGGGATTTTTGAAATGATGTAAGTGTTTTTTAATACCTTTACTTTTCACTCCGTAAAACTGTGCCGCCGCCACACTGATTATCGCCAGAGCCAAAGTAGTATTTAGATCCGCATTACCTCCCCGAAAAAACGGTACAAAGATGGTTTCTCCATGTTCGGACAAATAAAGACCGATCGAGCCGACGCCGGGAACAAGCGACAGCCAGTTTGAAAAAATAATGAATAGAAAAAAAGTAACCACCAGGGGGACGTATTTTTTTCCTTTCACGCCGATTACCTCAGTCGCCATGTTTTCAAAAAACTCGTAAGCCATTTCAAATGCGTGTTGCAGTCCAAAAGGTAATTTTTGGTATTTCTCTCCCACAATTACAGCCATTATTATCAGTATTACGGTGGCAATTGCCGAAGTCAGAAATGAATTTGTGATCGGAAAACCACCGATGGAAAACAGAGTTTCTGCAACCAGTGAAATATGCATATTTACTCTGTTATTGTATCATTAGAAACCTATGACCCAATCACAAGCCATGAGTCTTCTGAAAATGGGCAAAAATGTCTATCTCACCGGACAGGCCGGTAGTGGCAAAACTTACGTTCTAAATTATTATGTGGATTTTTTAAAAAGTCACCGGATTCCCGTAGCGGTCACGGCATCCACCGGAATTGCCGCCACCCATCTAAATGGCACCACCATTCACTCCTGGTCCGGCATCGGAATAAAAAGCCAACTGACGGATTTCGACTTAAATCGGATCGCAGATACTCCCGGTCTCGCTGCCAAAATTCAATCCGCCAAAGTACTGATCATCGACGAAATATCCATGCTTCATTCATATCGCGTGGATATGGTAAATCAGGTGTGTAAATATCTAAGGCTGAATCCGCAGCCTTTCGGGGGATTACAGATAGTTCTTTGTGGTGATTTTTTTCAGTTGCCTCCGATCAATGAAACTGGAATGCCGTCTTCCGGTTTTGCCTTCAAATCAAAGGCGTGGGCGGAATCGGATTTATCAATTTGTTATCTGACTGAACAGCACCGTCAGGACGATGAGTCCTTTCTTCAGTTGTTAAACACCATCAGGTCTCAGGAAGTTGATGACTACGTTTTTGAAAAACTATCCGGCCGCATGCACGTATCTCTATCATCAAAAACTCCCACCCGGCTTTATTCCCACAACATAGATGTAGACGCCGTAAATGTTGCGCAGTTAGAAAAAATATCGCAACCGGAAAATATATTTCTAATGACAAGTCAGGGTAAAAAACCCTTAGTAGAAACTTTAAAAAAGGGTTGTCTGGCTCCGCCCCGCCTGGTTTTAAAAAAAGGAGCTTTAGTCATGTTTATCAAAAACAACCCTCCCAAGGGATATATAAATGGTACACTGGGGAAAGTTATCGGGTTTGATGAGGAAAATTTTCCCATAGTTGAAACCTATTCGGGAAAAAAAATTATCGCCGATTCAGTTTCCTGGGAATTGGCAGAAAACGACAAAGTCCTGGCCCAAATAACGCAGGTTCCTCTTCGTCTGGCTTGGGCAATTACTGTTCACAAGAGCCAGGGTATGAGTTTAGATGCGGCAGAGATAGATCTTTCCAAATCATTTGCCTATGGTATGGGTTATGTCGCCCTTTCCCGGGTAAAAACACTGGACGGCATAAAGCTTTTAGGTTTAAACCCTATGGCCTTGCAGGTTGATAGTGAAATCGCCGGGTTGGATATCGAATTAAAAAAACTATCAGCCCGGGTTTCTCTTTCACTCAGCCAAATTTCCCCAAAAAGTCTTCAAAAAATCCAATCAGACTTTCTAACCAAAATAACTGCATCTAATTCTTCAGATCAATTCTGACAAACGCCCTGTCGTCAAATGAATTATTTCCCGGAATAAGGCCCTTGGTGGATTTAAATTCCCGAAACAGTAGCGGATCTTTTTGTAAAATTTCCCGAAGCTTGTTCTCCGACTCTTCCAGGTTGGAATACAATACCGGATATCCGTCAGAAGCCAGGACTATTTCTTTTGTTCCGTCCGGTACGGGGATGATTTTTACCGCTTCAATATCACTAAAAAAGCCGTCAATTATTTCATATTTAAACACATTTTTACTCCCGACATTTTGAAACTTTGATTGCCTTTTAATAAACGGTAACACCATTTCGCGGCCAACGTCATTTTTTTTCAGTTCTTCCAGTGATCTACCTTCCAATAATTCCGATTCCAGATAAAATGCCCTCAGATTGCTGAATAGTTCATCCACGTAT
>Ga0172379_10006039_pt1 | contig 16492 bp, 15 predicted proteins | sample GrowelOW334metaG_FD_119756 | JGI IMG/M metagenome (GOLD analysis project Ga0172379, IMG submission 119756) | Groundwater microbial communities from an aquifer near a municipal landfill in Southern Ontario, Canada - Groundwater well OW334 metaG | ecosystem: Environmental > Aquatic > Deep... | reverse complement strand
TGTGCTCAACCGCCTGATATAAGCGCGGATTTTGGCGCCTATAACCGCGATCGGCATATCAGCCTTTACAAAATCCACTGCGCCGCTGTTGTAAATATCGACAATATCCTGAGGAGTGAGATTATCATTATCGAAATCTTCCAGCACTATTATGTTAACGTCGCCGGAGCTGCCGAGAATCCGCAGGGCCGAAAGAGTGTTTTTGAAGCTGGCGGCGCTTAGAACAAGAACGACTTTCTCATTGGGCAGAACGTCTTTTAAAAAATCCTCTATATTCTCGATGTACAACACTTTGCATTCACACGCGCTTAGCTGTTCTTTAAGGCGGAAATACAAATCCTTCGTCGGAGAGCATATGTATATTGCTATTTCTCCCATTCATCATCCCAAGGGCAAAGTTAAACAATAATAGCAATAAAGTGTATTATTGTCAAACGGTTAACGGGCCAAAATATACGCCCCGGAAACCGCTCCCAATCTTTACAACTCCGCATACCGGCATTTACAAGTATACCCCGCCGGGAGTGATAAGTCATCGTGACTTTTGTCACAATAAATAGCTAGCCCAAATACCTCGCAAAAAGCAAAGGGGGTAACGCCATCTTGCCATACGCTAAATATATTAGGTTAGCTTTAAATATTGGATTATCGTGCGGGCCGAAAATTTCAATCCACAGGGATCTTTACCGTCTCATTTTTCATATTTCTCGGCTCTTTTCTAAAGAATTGGACCCATAGCATCAGCGCTGTGGCAAGCACGGACGCAATAAAGGTAACAAGGTTCGCGCGAAAAGGGAAAATATTCATGAAAACCAAAAAAGCCAGCGGGATGACGATTATGGACGCCAGACCCGCCAGTTCCTTGTTTCTAGTGGTCTTGGCACATAGGTAGTAAAAAGCCACAAAAAACAGCATGGTGGGCGGATTTACCACCAAAATAGCCCCTCCGGTGGCGGCCACGCCCTGTCCGCCGTGGAATTTCATCTGCGCGGGGAAAATGTGCCCGGCAACCACACATACCATAGCCAAAGCGATGTTCGCGGACTGCGCGTCGGTAACAATGCCAAAAGGAAGCGTTATATCAGCGCCATTTCCTGCCAGCAGCATACCCAGCAAAACAGCCGCGACTCCTTTTAAGACATCAATAACAGCTATCAAAACATAGAATTTCCTGCCCAGAAGACGTCCAGCGTTAGTGGCACCCGCGTTGCCGGTGTCGTGTTTCCGGATATCTATGCCTGTTTTCATCCTGACAATATAGAAAGCAGGAGACAGGCATCCAACCACATAGCTTAATAAGGCGGTTATTATAAAGTTCATAAAAATCTCCTATTAGTCAACGAATTGGCCTTTTTCCATTGTAATAGCCTTGCTGTAACCAATATTCTCCAGAGAATCCACCGCTACGGCGCGCAGATAGAATTTTGACGCCGGGAGGCTTTTTTTCGGCGTTGTCATACTATACGGAGGGATAAAATAATACCTGCCGAAACGACTCCAGTTAAAACCGTCATAGGACATTTCCAGCCAAGCCATTTCAATATCCTGGCCTATAGCGGAAAACGAGATGATAACATCCCCTCCGTCCTCACGGACGTCAAGAGCGCGGGGAACAACCTTGAGATTATTCTCAGGGACAAGCTTCACCGCCATTGCCGGCGCGAAAGCGCCTACCGGCATATCGAACGCGTTTTTACCGCCACGCGGAGGAGTGCCCTTTAAATCCCTGACTATCCAGACCTCGGCCTCGCCACTAGCCTTTCTTGGCGCGCCGGCGACAACAGGGGATTTCCCCGCTTCCGTGAACAATTCCGCCTCTGACCACAGGGCCAGATAATTAGGCTTGGCAGGGGATATTTCCTCAATAGGAACCTCCGTCCAGAACCATTGCGCGCCGCCAACGCCTTTTATGCTTTCCTTCGGCAGCGGTTCAAGGGGGATATCCTGATTGTCAATGAGGAAATAGCTTTGCCGGGAGGAGAACTCGCCTGACTGGGAAAGACCCATAAAAACCTTCCCCTCGGCAGGTTTGCTTTCCCATGGCCTTTGCGGAATAGGAAAGCTTTTGGCCCTGCCCAATTTGGAGCCGATATAAGCCTTCTTATAGCCCCTTGTTTCCATCGGCGGAAGCTTTACCACCCAGCAGTTGTTATAGCCGGCATACCAGTTGCCGTCCCAGCCGCCGTCAGCGTAAAAATAAAACTCGCTTAAATCACCGTTTAAAGCCTGATAAAACGGCACGTTAGCGGGCCCTGTTTCCACCTTTCTGGCGTCCTGGGCGGAACAGACAGGGAACCGGACCGCGGAGCAAACCAGCAATACAAACCATAGCCTTTTCCGCATGCGTCAGTTCCGTCCGGATATAAGCCCGGCTATTCGTTCGAGGTCCTCAAGACTGTGATAATGGATGACCAGAGTGCCTTTCCCGTTTCTGGCCTGTTTTAGTTCTATTCTTGTGCCGAGATGTTCCCGCAGTCTGCTTTCAAACTCGGCCTCTTCAGTGGATTTTTTGTTTTTGCGAGCCGCGGACTTATCCGTCGCGCCCGTTTTGCGGGACATATCCTCAAGATCGCGGACGGTAAGCTTCTTCTCCACCGCGAAGTGAAAAATGCGCTTGCGTTCGTCTTTGTCGGCAACCGTAAGAAGAGCGCGGGCATGGCCTTCGCTGATCAGCCCGGTCTGAATGGAACGCTGGATATCGCCATCCAGTTCCAGAAGCCTTAAGGTGTTGGAAATGGCCGATTTGGACTTGCCGCAATAGCGGGCCAGTTCCGTTTGCGGAACGTTGAATTTCTTTACAAGTTCGCTATACGCCATGGCGGTGTCAATGGCGTTTAAATCTTCGCGCTGGATATTCTCGATAAGAGCCAAACCGAGCATTTGCTCGTCCGGCATGGCCTCGTGGACAACCGCGTCTATTTCCATTATTCCCGCCATCTGACAGGCCCGCCAGCGCCGTTCCCCGGCTATTATCTGGTAAATCTTTTCCTCGGGATCATAAGCGGTGATTATCGGCTGGGCAAGGCCGTGCTGTTTTATTGACTGAGCCAGTTCAGCCAGCGACTCCTCGCTGAAAACCCGTCTCGGCTGGAATTTATTGGGCCGTATCTTGTCTGTAGGGATTTTCTTTACCGAGGCGGAATCACGGTCCGCGATATCTCCCGTTCTTTTAATAAGTGCGTCCAGTCCTTTTCCTAAAGCTTGTCTCATAGTTTTAATCTCCTAAATCGTAATCCATCATTTCATCGGCGATAAAAGGCTTAGCTTCAGCCAAAACCGCGGGGTCGGCTCCGCGCCTGACAAGAAACTCCTTGCCAAGCTCGAAATACGCTGTGGCCCCCCTGCACGCGGGGTCATAGCTGAAAATTGGCTGCCCGAAACTGGGCGCTTCCGCAAGGCGGATATTGCGCGGCACCGGAGTCTGGTAAAGCCGTTTCCCGAAAAACTTTGTAACCTCGGTGCGGACCTGGTTGGAAAGGTTTATCCGGGCGTCAAACATGGTCATGACACCGCCGTCAATTTTCAGCCGGGGATTTATAAAGGTTTGAATCTTTGAAATAGTATCCATAAAGTGCGCCAGCCCTTCCATGGCGTAATATTCGCACTGGACGGGGATAATAACGGAGTCGGACGCGGTCAGGGCGTTAAGAGTAAGAAGGCCCAAAGAGGGGGGACAATCTATCAGGATAAACCTGTACATCTCCTTTAAGGGCGCCAGGGCTTTTTTCAGGACTCCTTCCCGCCCCTCCATGGAAACGAGTTCCACTTCCGCGCCAGCCAAATCGCGGCTGGCCGGAATAACGTCAAGCCATTCCATGGAAGACGGCACTATGGCTTCCTCGGCAGTGGCGGTCCCGCTTATCACATCATATATTGATTTTCTGACGGAAGACTGCTCCACCCCCAGCCCGGAAGTGGCGTTGCTTTGGGGATCCATATCAATCACCAAAACTTCCTGATTGAGACAGGCTAAAGCATACGACAGGTTAATGGTTGTGGTGGTTTTACCCACGCCCCCTTTCTGATTTGCTATCGAGATTATTTCGCCCATGTTTGACCCCTCTTGGTAATTTATCCCTGAAAATCCGCCTGATAGTTTTCACATGAAAACTTTAAGGGATTTGGCGCGTGAAATACACGCCACGCGTAAATATGTTACCACAATTCGGCATAAAAAGACAACAAGGCAGAGTTTTCATGTGAAAACTCTGCCTTATCTAAACAGGTTATATTTCGTGAATTAAGCTTTTCGGACTTTAAGAGTGAATCTGTCTATTTTCTGGACTATAATTTTAGCTCCCGAGGCTATTTCCTCGTCGGAGACTGCGTCCCACAGTTCCCCGTCAACCAAAACCGTGCCCTTACCGGTTATTGCGGTTTTAGCGATACCGTGCGCGCCTATCAAAGATTCCCGGCCTGTTACAACTTTCCGGCCGAAAGCCTTGGCGACAATATAAACCATTATCCCTGTCACACAGGCCAATCCGGCGCTGGTCCAGAACATAACGGAATAGGAAACGGACAAACCAAATGAAGATTCAGTATTAAACAGCATAAGCATCCCCAAAATAAGAGATATAATTCCGCCCGCAGTAAGCAGGCCGTAACTCACAACTTTAATTTCAACAAGAAACAACATAAAACCAAGAAGGATAAGCCCTATACCGGCGTAATTGGCGGACAGGGTTTGAAACGAATAAAAAGCCAGCACCAGAGATATAGCTCCCACCACACCGGGGAAAATCAACCCGGGGCTGTAAAGTTCAATAAACAAACCGGCCGCGCCGAGACTCATCAAAATCATCGCCACATTAGGATCGCTTATCGTGGCAAGTATTTTCTGGCGGCGGCTTAAAACATAATCCTCAAGAACCGATTTTTCGGTATTCAAAGCGCCGAACCCGCGTATTTCACGGCCATTGAGTTTTTTGACAAGATCCGCCATATCGTCGGCGACAAAATCAACCACTCCCAGCTTAACCGCCTCTTCAGCGGAGATGGAATTACTCTCCCTTACCGCCTTAACCGCCCACTCCACATTGCGGCTCCGCTTCTGGGTTATGGCCTGGATATAGGCGGAAGCATCGTTTAAGACTTTCTCCTCCATAGGGGATTTTCCGCCGCTTTCCTTGTCATCTTTTTTAGAAGGGAATTTTTCCGCCGAGGAAGGTCCGCCCAGCATAACCGGATGGGCCGCGCCGATATTGGTGCCGGGAGCCATTACCGCCACATCAGCCGCCATGGTGATAAAAACTCCGGCCGAGGCTGCGCGTCCGCCCTGGGGGGAAACATAAACTATGATGGGAACCGTTGATCCCAGTTCGGCTTTGATTATATCCCGCATGGACAAATCAAGCCCGCCGGGAGTGTCCAGCCTGATAATTACGGCCTGATAACCGCCGGAAACACCTTTTTCTATAGCGTCCGAAAGATATTCGGCGGAAACCGGATTGATAACCCCGTTATAAGCCGCGACTAAAATACGCGCCGGCCCGTCCGCTTTTTTGGGAACGGCCACGCCTTCCGACATAACTCCGCCGGCGAGCACAGCCGAAACCGCCAGCGCAGATAAAAGAACTTTACCTATTTTCATAATTCTCCCCCGAACAAATTATCTTATTCCCCGCATCCGCGCAGGCGGCCAGTAAATAAACCAGCCGGACCCTTTGATATTGCCATCAGGCACAGGACCCCAGAACCGGGAATCACAGGAATGGTCCCTGTTATCTCCCATTACAAAGTAACTGGCAGGAGGAACAGTGACCGGTCCGAAATTATCGCGCACACGCTCGCCGTATTTCCGGCCAAGCTCCCTTGATTCCCAAAGAGATTGATAGGCCGCGGAGCTCTCTTCAACAGCGGGAGGCGGAATTCTGTTCCCGTCCTTGTATTGCGCGTAACTTTCCTCATTCTGGTTCGGACGTCCGTTAACCAGTAGTACTCCTTCGCGAATCTCTACAGTATCGCCCGGCAGACCAACAACCCTCTTTATAAACTCTTTCGAATACTGCACGCCGCCGCAATGTATCTCTGCGGGATTCGCGCTCGGAAATCCGAAAACGATAACATCTTCCTTGTCTACTTTGTTGATTTTGGCGATGCGTTTATCGGTAAACGGCACATGCAACCCATATTTTATTTTATTTACAAACAAATGGTCGCCTTCCTCAAGAGTAGAGCGCATGGAAGCGGAAGGAATTTTAAAAGCCTGAACAAAAAAGAACATGACAACAGCCGCCAGCAAAATAGCCGAGGTCAGGGTTTCAGACCATTCCAGATTTTCCTTTATAACCTCAGCCATTTTCGCGGAATCATCTTTCCGGTGTTTGAAAAATCCCCAAATCGCTCCCGCAATGGTCCCGGCAACCCATATTATAAGCTGGAATTTAGTGATACTGTAAACTGTGGTCACGGGATTTCTGCCTTGTGACGATAAAATAAAAACCATCATCGTTATAAAAAACACGAAGGCCCAAAACAAAGCGTTCCATAAAACCGCCTTAAGCGGTTTTTCAAACGCCTTCGTTTTTATGTAATATTTTGTTCCTAACGCATATGCGCCCATAGCTAAACCAACAATAAACAACTTCCCTTCCATATCATTCTCCTAAATTTCGTTATAACTATAACGATTATTGTTCTTCTTTGCTTATTTTAAGCATGGCGACAAAAGCTTCCTGCGGCATTTCAACGTTGCCTAGGTGTTTCATCCGCTTTTTACCTTCCTTCTGTTTTTCCAGCAATTTGCGTTTGCGCGTAATATCGCCGCCGTAACACTTTGCGATAACATCCTTACGGACCGCGGGGATATCCTCGCGGGCGATTATCTTACCGCGCACCCTTGCCTGCAACGCTATTTCAAACTGCTGGCGCGGAATAAGTTCTTTCAATTTCTTGCATAAAGCGCGGCCCTGATACTGCGCTTTATCCTTATGGGTCATAACGGAGAGTGCGTCCACCGGCTCGCCGTGCACCATAATTTCCATGACAACAATTTCGGAAGCCTTTTCGCCCGCCATTTCATAATCAAAAGACGCGTAGCCTTTCGACACCGATTTCAATTTATCATAGAAATCCATAACCATTTCGCCAAGCGGCATGTCAAACCTAACAATAACGCGCGAATTGCCGATATGTTCAAGACTGCCGAAAGTGCCCCTTTTTTCCTTCAAAAGGATCATTACACCTTCCATATAAGCAACCGGTGTTACGATAGTAACAGTGACATAAGGCTCCAGAACTTCCAGAACCTCGCCGAAATACGGAAAATTCGCCGGATTGTCTATAGTAAGGTAACTGTCTTTTTCCGTGCCGACCGCTCCTTCGATATGAGTGGTTTTTGTTCTCAATTTCACACGGTAAACAACGTTAGGACTGGTTACAATAAGAGGAATTTTAAATTCCCTTTCAAGCCGCTCCTTAACGATCTCCATATGTAAAAGACCCATAAAACCCAGCCGAAAACCAAAACCCAGCGCCCTTGAAGACTCGGCGGCATACTGAAACGAAGAATCGGACAGATGCAGCTTTTCAATCGCCAGTTTCAGCGCCTGGTAATCCGTGGAGGTTACAGGGAAAAGGCTGGCGAACACCACGGGCTTTGAATCACGGTAGCCGGGCAACGGTTCCTCGGGAAGACGGGAATTATCCATTACGGTATCGCCTATTTTCACCATATGGATATCTTTAATTCCGGCTATGAGGTATCCGACTTCTCCGGCCTTTAAGGACTCGGATTTTTTAAGTTCAGGCACCATATAGCCTATTTCTTCCGCCTTTGACACAAGGCCCGAAGAAAACAACCGCACCTGCATGCCGGGCTTAAGTTCGCCCTCCACGATACGGATATAAACGATCACGCCGCGGAAGCTGTCATAGAATGAATCGAAAATCAAAGCGCGTAAAGGCGCGTTGACGCTTCCCTTAGGCTGTGGAATTTCCCGGACAATGCGCTCCAGCAGACCGGAAACGCCAAGGCCTGTTTTCGCGCTTACGCGTTCGGCCATAATCGGCTCGTGCATAACGTCCCACAGCTGTTCTTCGCTCGCGTCGGCGTCGCTTTGGGAAAGATCAACCTTGTTTAAAACGGGAATTATCTTAAGGCCAAGACTCATCGCCAGATTGGCGTGCGCCACGGTCTGCGCTTCAACACCCTGCGCCGCGTCCACCAAAAGCAGCACGCCTTCGCTGGCGCGCAGGGAACGCGCCACTTCGTAGGAAAAATCCACGTGGCCCGGAGTGTCTATCAGGTTAAGCTGGTATTTTTCACCGTTTCCGTCGGTATAAGACATGCGCACGGCTTTGGCCTTTATGGTTATGCCGCGCTCGCGCTCCAAGTCCATACCGTCGAGAATCTGCGCGCGCATGTTCCGGTGCGCGATAGTGCCGGTATCTTCCAGCAGCCTGTCGGCAAGAGTACTCTTGCCGTGATCGATGTGTGCAACAATGGAGAAGTTACGGATTTTCATCTAGTGCCGTGTACATAAGTTCGCGCACTTCCTCGCCTGCGGCCAGAACAAGCGCCTGCTGCGCCAGCTGGGCGCAGCGCTGGAAACTGAGCGAACGTATCGAGTGTTTGATTTTGTAATACTTGCGCGGCGGAACGGAAAGCGTGTCCACGCCGAGCCCGATTAAAAGAGCCGCGCTGACCGGATCGGACGCCATTTCCCCGCAAACGCTGACTTCTTTCCCTTTTTTGTGCGCCGTCTGAATAACCAGATGGATGAGCCGCAGTACGGCCGGATTATAGGAATCATACATATCGGCGACATGCTGGTTTATCCGGTCCACGGCGAGAACATACTGGATTAAATCGTTCGTGCCGATGGAAACGAAATCAATTTCAGACAGAATCCCGTCTATGGTTATCGCGGCCGAAGGGACTTCCACCATCACGCCCAGTTCCGGCTTGACGGACAAAGGCTTTCCGTCCCGTGCCGACTCTACATAAATGTCATTTATTATTTTCTTTACGGCCTTCACCTCGGAAACCGTCGTAACCATGGGGATCATGATTTTAACGTGGCCCGTCTGGGCAGTGCGCAAAACGGCGCGCAGCTGGGTCCTGAGCAGATCGGTATGTTTAAGGAAAAGACGTATACCGCGCAGACCCATAAACGGGTTCGCCTCCGGCTCGGTCGAGCCGACGCCGATCTCGGCCAGCTTGTCGCCGCCGATATCCGCCAGGCGCACCGTAACAGGCTTGTTTTCAAAAGCGCGGAGAATGCCGGTATAAATATTGAAATGGTCTTCCTCGCTCGGCGTGACGGAGCGGTTCATGTAAATGGCTTCCGTGCGGACCAGGCCGACACCGTCCGATTTAAGAGCCGCAGGTCCGGCCGGGTCCTCGCGCGGATCGAGATTGAGCACGAGATTTATTTTTTTTCCGTCGCGGGTTACGCAGGGCAGGTCCTTAACCCGTTCCAGATTCTTTTCGTCTTTCTTGGCTTTGCGTTTTGTTTTCTGGTATTTATCAAGCGCTTCGGGGCCCGGATTAATAATCACGATGCCGCGGTCGCCATCTATAATAACGATATCGCCGTTTTTAATCTGGCGCGTCACGTCGGAGAGGCCCACCACAGCCGGAATTTCCATGCTTTGGGCCAGCAGGGCGGTGTGGCTGGTTTTGCCGCCGATATCGGTGCAGAAACCGAGCACTTCGCTTTCGCGCAGGTAAATCGTGTCCGACGGGTAGAGGTTGTGCGCTATTAAAATTACGGGTTCTTTTATATCGTAAAGCGATTTCCTGTTTTCAGACACCAGATGCCCGATAAGCCGCTTGCCCACGTCGAAAAGGTCGTGGCGGCGTTCGCGGAAGAATTCGTCGTCTATTTTTTCGAAATTGCGGTTCGCCTGCTCCAGAATCTGGCTGAGCGCGTATTCGGCGTTAATCTCCTCGCGCATTATACGGGTCTGCACTTCCTGCGTTATCAGGGGATCCTTTAAAATCAGCCTGTGCGTTTCAATCAGTTTGGCGTGCTGTTTGCCCAGCATGCGGAGAACTTTCTCTTCGGTGGCGTCAAGATCCTTATATGTCATGCGCACGGCTTCTTTAAACCGTTTGACCTCGTTTTTCAGCTCGGCCTTGTCGATCATGCGCTTTTCAACCACAAGCGTATCATCCTCATGCACATAGGCTTTGCCGATCGCTATGCCGGAACTTGCCGGGACACCTTTTATTATTATCATAAACGTCCGCTATTCCTCTTCAAATTTCTTCTCAAAAAGCTTCTTAAGCTCAACCATCGCTGTTTTTTCGTCGGGCCCGTCCACGACAAGCGTAATCGCCGTGCCGCAGCCTGCGGCGAGCATCATCATGCCCATAACGCTTTTACCGTTAACCTCGGAGCCGTCCTTGCGCACAAACACATCGCTTTCAAACCGCGTCGCGGTCTGAACGAACATGGCGGCGGGCCGCGCATGAAGGCCGAGCCGGTTTATTATCTTCACATCTTCCGTAATCACATTATCTCCGCAAAAAAAGAATTGTACAGCATAGCCAACCCGATAACCGTGAGATACAAATACACGCTCGATATTCCCCTGCGCCTGAAAAACAAAGCCGCAACACCCAGCAATGGGACACATATCAAGGAAATGACCGTTTCGCGGTTCAGCCCGGCTTTTATAACCTCTTGAAAAAAGGTGGCCACAAACAGCGTGGCGACAAGTATAGAAAGAGCGTAACCCCAGCGGCGCAAAACCTTTATTACGTTCTGCCAGTTAAAATAATCCATTCCGCAGCTACGGTTGCCTTCGCAAATATACCCGTAGCTTATACCGCGCCATCGGATCCACACGGGCAACGCGTTGTAAACCGCCAGGCCCGCCGCCACGCCCAGCACGATGCCGACGTAATTATCCGAATAATACGTGTGCCGCAGCGACCACGGCGCCATCATCCAGAATTTAAAACCCGCAAGCCACCAGACAAAAAGCAGCGTCGCAAAACCGCACGAGCGCACCGTGCCCCAAAACAGCCTGTCGCCTATCGCCGCGGTAACCGTGCTGAGCGCTTTCTTCATCGCTGAAATTTTCAGCCATTCCCGCTCCATCTCGGCCTGCGGCAGGAGCGCCGCGCGCTCCTCCATCCGGACCACCATCCCCAAAGTAAAACTCGCCATAAAGGGCTGGGTATTGAAAACTTCCAGGTGCCTCTTCATCGCGGCGTATAAAGTGGGGCCGGAATAAAATTTCCTTAACGCCGGCTCCACCGAAAACAGGAACCCGATATTCTGCATTCCCTCAAAATTCCAGCCGCTTTGAAGGAAAAAAGATCTGAAAAAAATCTTAGTTTGCAGCGTTCTGTCCATTCTTAACCTTTTGCGGCTTCAAACTGGCCGCCAATATAACGAACCCGATCCAGGGCACGGCGTAAAAACCCGTTTCAATCGCCCGCGTTACCGCCGCAGGCATAATATTCGCCGAATACCACACAAGCGGACATACTACGGCGCTGACGATATAAACAAATCCCGCTCCGGCGACAAACTGCAACGTGACTGATTTGGCGATCCACTTGTCAACGGCGGCCGGATGCCCGTCCAGTTCGTCAATAATCTTGCTGTTCCAGCCGGAGCGCATGTTTCGGAGCGCTATCTCGCAAAAAGAAAAAAGCTTTCCGCCGAACAAGCCCACAAGAAAAGCCACCGGTATGGGAACGCCGAAAATGTCAGCCGCTGAAACAGCCATGGCAACCGCTATCAGTCCGCTTGGCGGCACGCTGGCGCCTACCGGCACATACCCCGTGTATAAAAGTTCAAACCACAGGCCCAGCAAAACGCCGGCCTCGACATTATTGGCCACGAAACCAAGAATGAGTCCCGCTATAACCGGACGGGAAACCAGGAACTGGCCCGCGTAGGCGGTGTCCAGCTCCAGCAGTCCGGCCACCAGCGCAAAAATCAGCAGTTCAGACATCAGCTTTCAGCGCAAACCTGAACTCTCCGTCCGCGGGCAGTTCAATATCATACACGAACATCACCACACTGCCCTGATAGCACATTTCAAAACCGCCTTCGGACTGGGACACCGTTTCAAGCGGAAAGCCCCACGCCGTGCAGGGCTTATCAACCGTGAGTTTCAGATTGCCGTAATAATTATCCTTAAATTCCAATTCGCTTGCATTGCTTTTCTCAAATTCACCGCACACATTCCGATCGGAAAACAAAAACGCGGTTTCAAGCCCGAATTTAAACGCTTCGCGCCTGCCGGAATTGTTATGTATGCGGTATTCGGCTTTCCAGCCTCCGCCGCACATTATGATGTTTTTTTCCACCGTCACCGGAACACGCCGGTCGCCGCACCACACATTGCCTTTGCGCTTAAGCGCAAGTCCGGCGGATTTTTCATGCAGGCCGCAGTCTTGTACGGTGTACTTTTCAACTACAAAATCGCCCTGCTCTCCGTAACGAGCCTTTTTAAAATCTCCCAAACTGGTTGAAGGAAGCAGGAAGTGGTCAAGCAGGCAGTTGCGGTCATGCCAGTCATAAAAAATCTTCTCGGAAAGGCCGGGTTCGCGCGCCACTATCTGGCCCGGCAGGACCGGGCCGCTCCCGTCTCGGACAACAGCTTTGGCCACATCCGCGTGATAAGCCTCTTTCCGCCTGCTGATATTATTTATAAGGTTAAATTCCCTTTTCTTGACATCCCACTGGAACAAACATCCGCCCTTGGCGGGATTGAAATACCAGCTGCCGCCGGGCCCTTCGATTAATACTTCCGACTGGCCGTCACCGTCGAAATCAATACCCTTTTTCGTGAAAACTTCCTTTTTGCCGGACTGCCTGTGATATTCGTCAACGGCCTTTTCCGCGCGGATGAGATTGGCGTGGTTCGCCCCACGCAAATGCGCCAGATAAAGCCCGCCGAAAACACCGTGCCAGTAGCCGCAGTTGCACTGCGCCTGCCATAAATAGTCCAGCGCTTTATCCTTCAAAGGCCCGTCGGGCATGGCGTGCACTTTCTCGCTCACCAGAAGCCCTTTGCGGTACATGCGGTTCACTTCCGGGTATTTCGCTATAAAATCCCGGAACTGCCCACCCCGCAGAAACGGCTTTAAATTTTCCCCGGCGGTTTTGTAAAACTCATGCAGGTCAACCGCCGCGTCGGGCAGCAGCGCCCACTGAGTAAATTCAAAGTACGAACTGGCCGGCAGATAGCACAAACCTTTAGACGGATACCGGTCCATAACTTCAGAAAACAGCGAAGTCCTCAGCCAGTCCGAGTTTTCGATAAGCAGCGAGAAAAACCGCTCCAGCCACCCGTCCCCGTAAACCGCGCTGTGAGTTTCGGGCCAGAGCCCGAATTTCTCGCCGTCGTCAGCCATGACAAAAACGGCGTCGCCGCAATTTCTAAACTGTTTCAAATAATCAATGGTTTCCTGCGGGTCTTTAAAAGGAATTAGATAGCGCAGCTTTTTGCTAATCGGGAACACCGCCGTATGCCGCCCTTCGTATTCCGCCGTGAAATAGCCGGTCAGATCGTTTTCCCGTTTGCCGTTGTAGAAAAAATGCAGATCATCCAGAACAGTATAATCAATGCCCGCTTTATCAATTTCCGCGGCGAGCGCCGGTTCCCATATCCGCTCGGCGAGCCACATGCCGCGCGGCTGCACGCCGAACGTGCGCCGGATATAACTGTTCATCTTCAAAATCTGGCCCTGCCTGTCTTTTTCCGGCAGAACGGCCAGAGGCGGTTCATAATAAGCGCCGGACAAAAGCTCCGCCTGCCCCGAATGGGCCATGCGGGCCAGCATTTCCAGATATTCGGGATGCGTTTTTTCAAACCAGTCATACAGTATGCCGGTAAAATGCAGGTTGGCCTTTATTTCGGGAAAACGCATCAGCGCTTCGACAAAGGGATAATAAGCTTTGTCATACGCCTCGTCGAGCACGTGATCGAAATTCCCGACCGGCTGATGGTTATGCACGCAGAATATGAGTTCAATCATTTTTTCACTTATTCCCGAAAACGTCCAAAAAATTGCGCGCTGAATCGCTCGGCACGCCGCGGCCTTCCAGCTTAACGCCGTTCTCCGCTATGGCTTTTAGGCACTTGATATTTTCATCGTCTAAAAACACAGCCCGCCCTATCTGGGTCCTGCCCACGGAATAATGCATGCCGCCCACGTTTATGCTTCCCGGCTTATAGCCGTTCTTAATAAGATTCACCGCCTCTTCCGGGCTGGCCAGCAGCACCAGGGTGCGCTTGGCGGAACTGGCGTTTTTGTTAAGATACAGGGCTCCTTCCTTCGCGTCCATGATTTCAAGCCCTATTTCATCCGGCAGGGAAAGCCGCATGAGGGTTTTTCTGATTTCATCTTGCGCTGCGTCTTCGTTAATTACAACAACCTCGTTAACGTCAAGATACGGAATCCATCCTTCCACCACCTGTCCGTGGATAAGCCGGTCGTCAATTCTCACAAAAACAATAGCCATATCACACCTTCTCTCGGGCCTGGGCCTTCGCGAAAAGCCCCGACACGTCGCAAATGGACTTGATCCCGTCAGCCAGCACTTTTTTCACCAGTTCGGGATGGGAAAGTTTTCCGCGATAGCTAAACGCGGACAGAAGCATATTGAGATTCACGCCGCTGATAACCGCCATATTTTCCCTGCCCTGCACCTTGGGTATGGAAATATTGGTGGGCGTGCCGCCCAAAATATCGGTGAAAATTATCGCCCCGTCTTCCGCAAATTTTTCAATAACCGCGCTCAGCCGCTCGGAAGCCTTTTCCACGGGAATGCGCTGGGAGATGGGAACCAGTTCCACGCCTTCTTTCTGCACCCCGATAATCATTTCGGCCGCTTCCACCAGGTAAGCGCCGAAATCGCCGTGTGTGACAATTATGATATTCGTCATCTTTTTTTAATATCCCGGTGGAACTCAACCACGCTGTGCCCGCTTTCTTTAAGCGCGGCGGCCAGCCGGTTAGCCACAAAAACGCTGCGGTGTTTGCCGCCGGTGCAACCGATGGCGATAGTCAGATAGGATTTACCCTCTTTCATATAAAGCGGGACCAGCTGTTTTATCACCTTCGTGTAGGCCCGGAGGAAAATCCCGGCGTTGCGATCCTTCAAAACATAATCCGCGACCGGTTTATCCAACCCCGTTTTAAGGCGCAATCTATTGACGTAATAAGGGTTCGGCATAAAACGCACGTCCATTACAATGTCCGCGTCCAGAGGAATGCCGTATTTAAACCCGAAAGACAGCACCGTCAATTTCATCTCACCGGACTTGGTGAGTTCCAGAATGCCGCCAATCTTTTCCTTAAATTCGCCCAATGTTAGGTTACTGGTGTCAATTTCCTTATCCGCGATCGCTTTCAGTTCGACTAAAAGCTTGCGCTCTTTCTTTATGGACTCGGCGATGTTTTCACCCAGCGGATGGCGGTGCCGGGTTTCGGAAAAACGAGTCACCAGAACGGAATCAGCCGCCTCAAGAAAAATCACCTTTATCCCGTAGCCGGCTTTTTTCAGTTCCTTCACCGTATCGGGAATATTGCGGATTTTCTTGCCTTCCCGGATATCAAGACCCAGCGCTATATCGCCGAAAGACTCGGCGGCCGTCAGCTTAAGCAGGTTTTTTAAAAGCTCGACCGGCAGATTATCCACGCAGTAAAACCCCAGATCCTCGAAGCATTTGAGGGCCTGGCTGCGGCCGGCGCCGGACATCCCGGTCACGATAAAGACTTTTTTATTCTGTTTTTGTGGCATTTTTCTTTTTTAAAGCCGCCATGCTGCCTATAAGCTTTCTGTTAAATTCTTTAGCCGCGAAAATTCCCTGCTCCTTTAACCGGTGGTTAAGAGCCGCCACTTCGATTAAAACAGCCAGATTCCGGCCCGGCGTAACTGGAATACAGATAGAGGGAATGGAAACGCCCAGAATAACCGACGAGCTCTGCTCCAGTCCGGTACGGTCGCAGTAAGTCTGTTTGTCAGCCGGCAGAAGCCGCACTTCCATTTCAATGCGCGATGTATCCATAACGGAACCTATGCCGAACAGCAGTTCCATGTCTATTATGCCCAGCCCGCGCACTTCCATGTAATGTTTTAAAATGACGGGGCAATTGCCGAACAAAACGTCGCCGCGCCGGCGTTCAATTTCCACGATATCGTCGGCCACAAGACGGTGGCCTCTTTTCACCAGTTCCAGCGCGCATTCTGATTTTCCGATGCCCGCTCCGCCCTGAATAAGCACACCTATGCCGTAAACGTTCACCAAAACCCCATGCAGGCGGGTATCCGGGGCAAGCCGGTCCTCAAGATAGGCGTTAAGCTTTTTTATAAAAGTCGCCGTGTCGTGAGAAGTGGAGAGAAGGGGGACTCCGGTCTTGTCGCATGCTTCGGTAAGGACAGGGGTGGGTTTTAGTCCGCCCGTAAGAACCAGACAGGGAGTGTCTGACCCTTTGAGCATGCGCATGATATTTTTTTCTATCAGGCGCCTGGGCTGTTTGGCGCAAAAAGCGTATTCGCCCCGCCCGATAATC
>Ga0172379_10006038_pt1 | contig 16496 bp, 16 predicted proteins | sample GrowelOW334metaG_FD_119756 | JGI IMG/M metagenome (GOLD analysis project Ga0172379, IMG submission 119756) | Groundwater microbial communities from an aquifer near a municipal landfill in Southern Ontario, Canada - Groundwater well OW334 metaG | ecosystem: Environmental > Aquatic > Deep... | reverse complement strand
GATGCGGCAGGCCACGCAGCGGTTGCCGATGTCGGTATGCACCGCGTAGGCGAAGTCCACCGCGGTCGAGCCGCGCGGCAGGACCAGGATCTTGCCTTTCGGGGTAAACACATACACCTCGTCGGGAAACAGGTCGACCTTGACGTTTTCCAGGAACTCGGTCGAATCGCCCGAGGCGGATTGCAGCTCGATCAGCGACTTCAGCCATTTGTGGGTTTTCTTCTGCAACTCGTCGAGCGCGCTCTCGTCCTTGTAGAGCCAGTGTGACGCTACGCCGGATTCCGCGATGTGGTGCATCTCGCGCGAGCGGATCTGTACTTCGACGGGAGTGCCATAGGGGCCGATCAGGGTCGTGTGCAAGGACTGGTAGCCATTGGCCTTGGGGATGGCGATGTAGTCCTTGAACTTGCCCGGCACCGGCTTGAGCAGGCCATGCAGGGCGCCCAGCGCCAGGTAGCAGTTGGGGACATCCTTGACGATGACGCGGAAACCGTAGATGTCCAGCACCTGGGAAAACGACAGATGCTTTTCGCGCATCTTGCGGTAGATGCTGTAGAGCTGTTTTTCCCTCCCCATCACTTCGGCGTCGATGCCGGCTTCGGGGAGGCGCTGCCGCAGCGCCTCCATGATCTTGTCCACCACCTGGCGGCGATTGCCGCGCGCGCTCTTCACCGCCTTCTCCAGTACCCGGTAACGCAGCGGGCGGAGGTGGCGGAAGGCCAGTTCCTGAAGCTCGCGATACAGAGCATTTAGGCCCAGCCGGTTGGCGATCGGGGCGTAGATATCCAGCGTTTCGCGGGCGATGCGGCGGCGTTTCTGGGGCGCCACCGCGCCGAGCGTGCGCATGTTGTGGAGGCGGTCGGAGAGTTTGATGAGGATGACCCGCACGTCGCGCGCCATCGCCAGCAGCATCTTGCGGAAATTCTCCGCCTGCGCTTCCTCGAACGTCTGGTTCTCGATCCGGTCGATCTTCGAGACGCCGTCGACCAGTTCGGCGACGGCCTTGCCGAACTTTTCCGCGAGCTCCTGTTTGGGGATCGCGGTATCTTCCATCACGTCATGGAGCAGCGCGGCGGTTAGCGCCTGCGGGTCGAGATGCCAGTCGGCGAGGGTGTCGGCGACGGCGAGCGGATGCGAGATATAAGGGTCGCCGCTGGAACGGAACTGGCCGAAATGCGCGGTGTTGCCGAAAATGTAGGCCGATTCGATGCGGGCCACTTCATCGGCTTTGAGATAGCTTGAAAGCTTGTTGCGGAAACGTTCGAGATCCTCCGCCAGGTCGACCGGCGAGTGCATCTCCAACGGTATGAGTGTTCCCTCGTCGTCGGCGAGTCCTGGATCGGCTACCGGCATCGGATTCATGATTTTGGCATGACTCTGATTACCGGCTGCCCGTCAAGTCTGGCTGCGATTGAGAATTTCGAGGCCGACCTTGCCGGCGGCGATCTCGCGCAAGGCGATGACGGTGGGCTTGTCCTTGTCGAACTGGACCTGGGGCGTGCTGCCCAGGGTGATCTGGCGGGCCCGGTAGGTGGCGACCAGGGTCAGCTGGAAGCGATTGGGGACGTACTTGAGGCAGTCGTCGACTGAAATGCGGGCCATGGTTATTCCTTCTGGGCAAGTAAGGTGAATAGTTCGGGGTGGCGCGCCTGCTGTGGCGCAAGCCGCAGACGAGAGGCACGAACGGCCGCGGCCAGGTCGCCGATCGCGGCCGTCAACTCATTGTTGATTATAACGTATTCGAACTCCGACACATGCCGCATCTCGGTTAGCGCGGCGCGGTGGCGGCGGGCGATGGTTTCTGCATCGTCGGTGCCGCGGCCACGCAGCCGGCGCTCCAGTTCGGCCAGCGAGGGCGGCATGATGAAGATACCGACGGCATCGCGGAAACATCCGCGTACCTGCTGGGCGCCCTGCCAGTCTATCTCCAGCAGCACATCGCGTCCCGCCGCGAGTTCCCGTTCCAGCCAGACCCGCGAGGTGCCGTAGCAGTTGCCATGCACTTCCGCCGATTCCAGGAAGTCGCCGCGGCCGCGCATGGCGAGAAACTCCGCCATGTCGATGAAGTGGTAGTCGCGGCCGTCCTGCTCGCCCGTCCGGGGGGCACGGGTGGTGTAGGAAATCGACAGGTGTACTTGGTGGTCGCGTGCCAGCAACTCGCGCACCAGGGTGGTCTTTCCAGCGCCGGAGGGGGCTGAAACGATGAAGAGGATGCCGCTCATTTCGGGTCTCCAAGGACTCCTTGCCGGTTGCGTGCTTGGGGCGCCCGGCAGGATTGATTGATCAAGTGACGCCGGCCCGCTGGAGAAAATTGCCCAGGTGCAGGTCGCTCTTGCTGATGTGGTTGATCTGCCAATCGACCAGCAGCAGTTGTATGCGGAACAGCAGATAGAACCGTCCCCGCTCGTTGCACTCGATCTCGGATCTTAACTCGGCAAAGAACCGGCCGAATGTCTCGTGCTGCTTTACGTGCTCCTTGGCGAAAGGGTAGGAGTAACGCCGCATCAAATTTTCCTCGGAACTGAACAAGGAGTTGACCTGGCTGGCGATGTTGTCGAGGGCCGCACCGGTGCGTACGCCCCAGCCGCCAACCTGTTTCGCCAGTTCATCCATGCGCAACAGCAACTCCTGATGCTGGGTGTCGATTTCGCGGATACCCACGGAGTATTCGTTGCGCCAACCGATCTCCATGCCGGATGCTGGCTTTTCCACCGGCTGCCCGACTCGCGCGGACTCGCGGCAACGGTCCAGGTAGACCCGCACCGCCCGATCGTCGGGTGCAGCTTTCAAGCATTCATCGAACAGCGGCATGGCCAAATCGGGGCGCCCGAGGTGAAAGAACGCCAAGGCATCCTCGAACGTTACCAGCGTCTCGAGCTTGGCCAGGCGCAGGGGCTCGGGATCGATATCGAACACTTCGTAGACCGATTGCGCCTGGAAACGGCCCTTGACGCGCAGCCGGTCGATGAAGCGGACGCAGTAGGCGCTCCGGTCTTCGATGGCGTGCAAGGTATGGGCACTGATCAAGAGCGGCGTGCCGTAGTCCTTGGTCAGGCTTTCGAGACGCGAGGCGAGATTGACCGCATCGCCGATGACGGTGCTGTCCATGCGGTTATGGCCGCCCACGGTGCCCATGATCACCAGTCCGGTATTGATGCCGATGCCGATGCGTATCGGCATGTAGCCGGCACGGGTCCGGCCCTGGTTGTATTCCGCCAGTTGCCGCAGCATATCGATGCCGGCGCGCACCGCGTCGTCCGCGGAGCCGGGAAACAGCGCCATGATGCCGTCGCCGATATACTTGTCGATGATGCCGAAGTTGCCGGCGACCACCGGTTCCATGGTGCTGAGGTAGGAATTGATGAAGCGGAAGTTCTCGGCCGGCAGGATGGATTCCGACAAGGCGGTGAAGTCCCGGATGTCGGAGAACAGCAGGGTCATCTCCTGCTCGACGAAATCCCCCAGTTTGACGTCGACGATGCTGTCGCGTTTCAGCAGGCGCAGGAACTGTAGTGGCACAAAGCGGCCGTAGGCGACCTCGGCCGGCGTGGGTTCGAGGGTCTGTGTCGGTGTCACAACGGAATCGGGCATTGGAAAAAAGCTGATAATAAACAAAGCCAAGTATAAGCGTCTTGGAGGCCGAACGGTTGATTCCGGCCAGGCGGAATCAACCGATGAGTTTGAAAATCATCCGTGCCGCGACCAGTAGCAGCAAGGCGGCGAACGCGCGCTTCAAGGGTCGTGAAGGGAGCCGATGGGCCAGATTGGCGCCGAGCGGCGCCGTTACGCTGCTGGCCGCCACGATGGCCGGCAAAGCCGGCAAATACAGGTATCCCAAGCTCCAGTCCGGCAGATCCGGGCTGCTCCATCCGGTCATCACGTATCCCAGCGTGCCGCTGAGCGCGATCGGCAAGCCGATCGCGGCGGCAGTGCCGATGGCTTTCTTCAGGTCGATATTGCACCAGATCAGGTAAGGGACCGACAGCACGCCGCCGCCGCCGGCGATCAGGCTCATCACCAGGCCGATGCCGCTGCCGACCGCCGTCAGCGACAGGCTCCCCGGCAAGGTCCGGCGGGGCAGGGGGCGCAGATCGAGGGCCATCTGGATGGCGATGAAGATGAGAAAGGCGATGAAGAACATCGCCAACATGTGTGTCGGTAGCGCGTTTGCCAGCAGCGACCCGGCGAGTGTGCCGATTACGATGCCCGGGGTTATGGCAATCACCACCGCCCATAATACGGCCCGGTGACGGTGGTGCGCACGCAGGCTGAAGACCGAACTGAAAACGATCGCCGCCATCGACGTGCCCAGCGCCAGACGCAAGGCGATGTCGGCTGACCATTGCCTGGCCAGGAAGATTTCATGCAGTGCCGGCACCATCAGGATTCCGGCGCCGATACCGAACAGCCCGGCAAAGAACCCGGCAGTGCCGCCGATCAGCAGAAAAATCAGGAGAGTCAGCAGCATAGAGGTGCCAAGTAGAGTCCGGCACACATTCTAGCTTGACAGGACTGGAGACGTTTCGTATGTTGCAAGTCCGATGCGATACGATTTCCAGGCTCTAGCGGCAGCCACCCATGAGGTGTTCCGATGACTGACGGCATGGTCACTCGCGGGCTCAAGCGCATACGCGGGCTGGCGGGCGCCGCCGCTGAAACGCATCATCTGCCGCCCAAGCAGCTACAGCTATTGCGGCAGCAGTTGCGGGAATGTGCCGAAGGTGTCGGCGGCGAAGTGTCGGCGCGAATGCGGGCAGCGCGTTTGGGGGAGAGCTACCTGAAACTCGATGCTGACGGCCGTCACCAATTGTTGCGCCTGATCGCCCTCGAGTTCGGACCGGACCCGAGGGCGGTGGATCAGGCGCATGCCGCCTATCAGGCGGCGATCGGCACGACGGCACAATGGGATGCGGAAGCCGGCTTGCGCGCGGCCATGCGCTCGGCGCGGATCTCCATCCTGACCCAGTTCAACGCACTGCCGCAAGGGGTCAAATTTCTGGTCGACCTGCGCCAGGACCTGTTGCACTTTCTCGACCAGGATTCCGAACTCGCGGCGCTCGACCGGGAACTGGAAACGCGCCTGACCGCCTGGTTCGACGTGGGCTTTCTCGAATTGACGCGGATCAGCTGGAATTCCCCGGCGCTGCTGCTGGAAAAGCTCATCCGCTACGAAGCGGTGCATGAGATCCGCTCCTGGACGGATCTCAAGAACCGTCTCGATTCCGACCGCCGTTGCTATGCCTTCTTTCATCCGCGCATGCCGATGGAACCGCTGATCTTCGTCGAGGTGGCGCTGACCAATCGCCTGGCCGACAGCGTGCAATCGCTGCTGGACGAGAGCGCACCGGTTTTCGACGCACGACGCGCCGACACGGCGATCTTCTATTCGATCTCGAATACCCAGGCCGGTCTGCGCGGCATTTCCTTCGGCAATTTCCTGTTGAAGCGCGTGATCGACGACCTGAAGCGAGATTTCCCCAAGCTGAAATCCTTTGCCACGCTCTCGCCCTTGCCGCAACTGGCGACATGGGCGAAGAGTCATCCCGACGCGCTGGCCGCCGCCGGCGTAGATCTTGGCGCGCTGCAAAGCGGCGAATGGACAAGGGACAAACTGCTCGCCAGGCGCCTGCGAGAGCCCTTGCAGCAGTTGGCGGCGCGCTATCTGCTCGAGGCTAAATCGCCGGCGCTTGGGCCATACGATCCGGTTACGCGTTTCCATTTGGGCAATGGCGCCCGCATCGAGCGCATCAACTGGCTTGCCGACACCAGCCCGAAAGGATTTCGGCAATCGCTGGGACTGATGGTAAATTATGTCTACGATCCGGAAGAGATCGAGAACAATGTCGAGGCCTACAGCAATGACGGAAAGATCATGGCATCAGCCTCGGTGCGCCGCTTGGCGCGGCAATAAAACCAGCAACATGACAATAACTCAAGGAGACAAATATGCTACGTAGAACCATGCTCGGCGCGTTCGGCGCGTTGACACTTGGCCTGGTTGTGGCGCATGCCCCGACCGCGCTTGCCCAGCAGGCCAAGGTCCTGAAGATTTCGCATCAGTTTCCCGGCGGCACCATTGATGAAGGCGACTTCCGCGACCGTCTGGTGCGCAAGTTCGCCCACGAGGTCGAACAGAAGAGCGGCGGTCAGCTCAAGTTCGAAATCTACCCCGCTTCCTCGCTGATGAAGGCAGTGCCTCAGTTCAAGGGCATGAGTACCGGCGCGCTCGACATGTCGCTGTATCCGCTGGCCTATGCCGGCAGCGAATTTCCCGAGGCCAACCTTGGGCTGATGCCGGCGCTGGTGACTAGTTACGAGCAGGGCCTGCGTTGGAAGAGTTCGCCCATCGGCAAGGAACTGACTCGCCTGACCGAGGAGAAGGGCGTCAAGATCATCACCTGGGTTTGGCAGGCCGGCGGCATCGCGGCCAAAGGCAAGCCGCTGGTTAACCCCGACGACGCCAAAGGCATGAAGGTACGCGGCGGTTCCCGCGAAGTGGATTTGATGATACGCGGTGCCGGCGGCGCCGTCACCAACGTCCCCTCCAACGAAATCTACAGCGCCATGCAATCCGGCGTGCTCGACGCGGCCGTGACTTCCTCCACCTCGCTGATCAGTTTTCGCCTGCACGAGAATTCCAAATTTCTTACCGCCGGGCGGAACCACACGTTCTGGTATATGTTCGAGCCGCTGCTGATGTCGAAGAAGGCCTTCGACAGTCTGACGCCGGCACAGCAGACGCTGGTCATGGACGTCGGTGCTTCCCTGGAAAAATTCGGCATGGAGGCGGCCAAGGGCGACGACCAGCGCGTCGTGGAGGTGTATACCAAGGCCGGCAACAAGGTGGTGGACATGGACCCGGCCGCCTTCGAGAAGTGGCGCGAGATCGCCAGAAATTCTGCCTGGAAGGATTTCGAGGAGAAAGTGAAGAACGGCAAGGCGCTGATGGAAATGGCGGTCGGCGTCAAATAGGCGCATGGGACGGATCTGGAATCAGTTTGCGCGGGGCGTGAATACGCTCGGCGCGCTGATGGGTTACCTCTCCGGCTTCGCCATCGTCGCCTGCACCGCCATCCTCGTGTTCGAGGTGGTGGTGCGTTACGTGCTGGCCTGGCCGACCGATTGGGAAATCGAGCTGTCGATCATGCTGCTGATCGTCGCCACGTTCATGGGCGCGGCGTTCACCCAGGCCGCCAATGGCCATGTCGGCATCGAAGTGCTCGACGGCCTGCTCTCGCCGCGCGCCAACCGTTGGCGCAACGCGCTCGGCGACCTGTTGTCGCTGGCGTTTTGCGCCTTCGTCGCCTGGCATTCCTGGAAGTTTTTCCACGAGGCCTGGAGCGAAGGCAAGATGAGCAACACCGCCTGGGGTCCGCGCTTGTGGCCGGTGTATTTCTCCATGGCGCTGGGCATGAGCCTGCTTTCCCTGCAACTGCTGGTGCAGATCGGCGAACGGCACGTCCGGCCGCATTGGGAGGATGTCGAATGAGCACCTTGCAAGTAGGCGTGCTGTTCGGCCTGGCGACATTCGTGGCGCTGTTTTCCGGCATGCCGATCGCCTTCGCCGTGGGCGGCGTGGCCTTGGTGTTCATGTTGCTCTACATGCCGGTGGAGACGGTCGGGATGGTCGCCGAGACCATCTATTCCGAACTCGACAACTTCGTTTTGCTGACCATTCCGCTGTTCGTCCTGATGGGTGCGGCGATCGGCAAGTCGCGCGCCGGCGGCGATTTGTATTCGTCGCTGAACCGCTGGATGGGACGCGTTCCGGGCGGCCTCGGAGTCGCCAACGTGCTGGCTTGTTCGGTATTCGCCGCCATGTGCGGTTCCAGTCCGGCGACCTGTTCGGCGATCGGCAGTTCGGGCATCCCGGAGATGCGAAAACGCGGCTACTCGGCCGGATTGGCGGCCGGCATCATCGCCGCCGGCGGTACCTTGGGCATCCTCATCCCGCCGTCGCTGACACTGATCCTCTATGGCATCGTCACCGAGCAGTCCATCGGCAAATTGTTCATGGCCGGCGTCGGCCCCGGTCTGTTGCTGACGGCATTCTTTTCCGTCTGGGTGGTGATCCGTTACCGCCAGGAAAAGCGCATGGTGCAGTCCGGCCTTGAGACCACCGCCAGTCGCGAGATCCTGCGCGAGGAAAGCTTCACCTGGCGCGAGAAGCTGGAGACGCTGCCGCGCCTGGCGCCGTTCATCGCCATCATCGGCATCGTCATGGTGGCGCTGTATGGCGGCTGGGCGACGCCGTCGGAGGTTGCCGGCATCGGCGCATTCTTCTCGCTGCTGATGGTGGTGGCGATCTACCAATGTTACCGCTGGGCCGATCTGAAGATCATCCTCGGCGGCACGGTGCGCGAGTCGACCATGGTGATGATGATCATCGCCATGTCCTTTCTCTACACCTACGTCATGAGCTACCTGCACATCACCCAGGAGGTCGCGCAATGGCTGGTGGCGCTGCCGCTCGGCAAGTGGGCGTTCTTCGTCGGCGTGAACATCCTGCTGGTGGTGCTGGGGTTTTTCTTGCCGCCGGTGGCAATCATCCTGATGGTGATGCCGGTGATCCTGCCCGCGCTCAAGGTCCACGGCATCGACCTGATCTGGTTTGGCGTCGTCATGACGATCCTGATGGAGATGGGGCTGATTCACCCGCCGGTCGGCCTGAATCTGTTCGTCATCAATTCGATTGCGCCGGATATCCGCATGCGCGACATCATCTGGGGCACCCTGCCTTTTATCGGACTGATGATTCTCTCCATCGTGGTGCTGTCCCTGGTCCCCGAAATCGCCCTGTGGCTGCCGCACCAGGCCAAATGAACTTGCCGTCACCCTCATGAACGAAAACCTGTATGCGCTGTTGGCCTCCCGCTTCCCGAAGGAACACGAAGCACCCTGCATGATCCTGCCCGACGGCAGGGTGTGGACTTACGGCGACGTGGAGCGCGCCAGCGGCCGCGTCGCCAACCTGATCAAGGCGCTGGGACTGAAGCCCGGCGACAGGGTTGCCGCGCAAGTGGAAAAGACTCCGGAAGCACTGGTGCTGTATCTGGCTGCGATTCGCGCCGGCATGGTGTTTCTGCCGATGAATCCGGCGTATCGGCGCCACGAGGTCGAGTATTTCCTTGACGATGCCCGGCCCGGCCTGTTCGTCTGCCAGCCGCAAAACCGCCAGCTTGCCGACGAACTCGCGGCCAACCTGGCGGCATCGGCCGGGCGTGGCGTCTGCCAGGTGCTGGAACTCGGCGATGACGGCCGGGGTTCCTTGATCGACGCGGCGACGCCCTATTCGGACAACTTCCGGAGCGTATCGAGGAAAGGCAGCGATCTGGCCGCCATCCTGTATACCTCGGGGACCACCGGTCGTTCCAAGGGCGCCATGCTGTCGCACCGGAACCTCGCCGCCAACGCCACGGTACTGCATGCCTACTGGCGCTTCCAGCCGGGCGACGTGCTGCTGCACATGCTGCCGATATTCCATGTGCATGGTCTGTTCGTCGCCTGCCACTGCGCCCTGCTGAACGGCTCGGCGATGCTGTTCGAGCCGAAGTTCGACGCCGCGCGGGCGATGCGGCTGCTGCCGCGGGCATCCGTGTTCATGGGCGTGCCGACTTATTATGTGCGCCTGCTGGCGGAGCCCGGTTTCAATCGCACAAGCTGCGAGCACATCCGCCTGTTCGTGTCCGGCTCGGCACCCTTGCTCAGGGAAACTTTCGAGGATTTCCACACGCGCACCGGCCACACCATCCTCGAGCGTTACGGCATGACCGAAGGCGGTATGTTCACCTCCAATCCCTACGACGGTGAGCGGCGTGGCGGAACCGTCGGATTTCCGTTGCCGGGCACGCTGATCCGCGTCGTCGACGACGCCGGCAGGGCAATCCCGGCGGGTGAGATCGGCAATGTCCTGGTCCAGGGCGATAACGTCTTTTGCGGCTACTGGGGCATGCCGGAAAAGACCCGGGAGGAATTCACCGCCGACGGCTACTTCAAGACCGGCGACATGGGCAGCCTCGATGCCGACGGCTACCTCACCATCAGCGGCCGCTCGAAGGATCTGGTGATCAGCGGCGGCCTCAACATCTACCCCAAGGAGATCGAGGAATTCATCGACGCCCTGCCCGGCGTCGCCGAATCGGCGGTGATCGGATTGCCGCATGCGGATTTCGGCGAAGCGGTGAGCGCTGTAGTGGTGCGCCGGAAGGATGCCGCGGCCGCACGCTTGACCGAGGCAGGCATCATCGCGGCGCTGAAGGGCGAACTTGCAGGCTTCAAGATTCCCAAGCGGATTTTTTTTGCCGAAGAACTGCCCCGCAACGCCATGGGCAAGGTGCAGAAGAACCAGTTGCGCGAGTGCTATACGCTTTGATACCGGATTGATTCAGGCATAAAATAGTCTTGTCGCCGGGCCGTGGTTGTTCGCGTACATTGCCTTTGGTCCCACCGCGACCCCAATCATAAGAATACCGAGGAGAACATTTCATGCGCAAAGGCTTCGTTAAACTTTTCTGCATCGTCACGGCCACACTGTCATTGCTCGACACCGCAGCCGCCGCCGAACCCATCAAGGTGATCTATCATCTCAACGAGGGGCTGGAGCAGGCCAGCAACGGCCTGCGGAACATCCGCAACCATCTTAGCGTCGACCCGAGCGCCAAGATCGTCGTCGTCACTCATGCTGCCGGCATCAACTTCCTGCTGGAAGGCGCCAAGGACAAGAACGGCAATCCCTACGAGATCATCGTCGACGACCTCGCCGCCAAGGGAGTCGACTTCCGCGTCTGCAATTTCACGCTAACGAGCCGCAACATCGACAAGAAGTTGGTGCATCCGGCGGCGACGATCGTACCCTCGGGCGTCGCCGAGGTGGCTCGTTTGCAGGCACGCGAGGGGCTCGCCTATCTCAAGCCCTGAGTTGAACTGGAACGGCATCGATACCGTCCTGCTCGACATGGACGGCACGCTGCTCGACCTGAATTTCGACAATCACTTCTGGCAGCACCATGTACCCTTGCGCTACGCCGAGGCGCTTGGTCTACAGTTACAGGTGGCACGCGATGAACTCATGGCGCGCTACCATGTGCGGGCCGGTTCGCTCGAATGGTACTCGGTGGATTTCTGGGAAACCGAACTGGAGCTCGACATCATGCGCTTGAAGGAGGAAGTGGCGCACCTGATCGCCGTGCATCCGCACGTCGTCGCCTTCCTTACCGCGCTGCGGTCGTCCGGCAAGAGTGTGGCGCTGGTGACCAATGCCCACCACAAGAGCCTGACGCTGAAGATGAGCCGCACCGGCTTGCAGGACTATTTCGACGAACTCGTGACGTCCCATGAACTCGGCCTGCCCAAGGAAGATCCGCTATTCTGGCAACGGCTGCGGGCGCGCATTCCCTTCGACCCGGCGACCACGCTGCTGGTCGAGGACAGCCTGGCGGTACTCGATTCGGCGCGCGCATACGGCATCGCGCAGTTGATCGCGGTGCGGCGACCGGATACCTGCCGCCCGCCCAAGGGCACCGGGGTCTATGCGGCGATCGATGATTTCAGCGAGTTACTGCCCATCGCGTGACGAGGATCTTCACCGAGATTCTTCCCGGGTCTGCAAGTCGAGCATTTTCGCGTACTTGGCGAAACTGTTGCTACAGCCGATGAGGATATGCACCAGGCCGGGGACGCCGTCGAGGAAGCCCAGCCGCAGAATATAGAACTTGATGAAGCGCAGCAGCGGGGACAGCAGCAGACGGCCGACATCGGCACGCTGTCCGGCGGCATGGGCCTGCTGGGCGGCCAGGGTTGTATAGCGGTCCTGTTTGGCGAGGTAGGCGTTGAGGGTTTCCGCCGAGTCGTGCAGGAGGTCGCCGTTCAAATTGCCGACCGTGGCCTCGGTCAGTACCTTCTCATGCACGCCGTCGTCCGACCAGCGCGCGTGACGGCGATCGAAGAGACGCAGGCTCCAGTCGGGATAACCTTCGCCGTGGCGCAGGTAGCGGCCGAGGAAGCGGTTGCAGCGTGGAAAGCGATAAGCGCTGTGCTGCGGTGCGGCCAGTGCAAGCAGGATCGCATCGCGCAATTCCTCGCTGACGCGCTCGTCGGCGTCGATGCAGAGCACCCAGTCGTGTTTGGCCTGCGCTACGGCAAATTGCTTTTGCGGACCGAAGCCGCGCCAGTCGGCGTGGATCGCCCGCGCGCCGCGTTGTTGCGCGAGTTCCACGCTGCCATCCTGGCTGCCGGAATCGACGACCACGATCTCGTCGCAGAAATTCAGGCTGTCGAGGCAGGCGGGCAGTTGCGTGGCGGCGTTGTGGGTGATCAGGATAGCCGCAAGCGGCGAACGGGCGGCGGGCATGAGTCGTCTATAATCCGCGATGTGCAAGCCTCTCATTCTATTCGGAAAGCTCCTGCCACGGCGATTGTGTCGTCGATGGTGCCGGCGAAACCCGTTGCTCCGCGCGCGATCCTGCTGGTGAAAACTTCCTCACTCGGGGATGTGGTGCATAACCTGCCGGTGGTCAGCGACTTGCGCGCGATGTTTCCCGAGACGGCCATCGACTGGGTGGTGGAGGAGGCCCTGGTCGGAATTCCGCGCCTGCATCCGGCCGTGCGACGAATCATCCCGGTGGGGTTGCGGCGCTGGCGCAGATCGCTGCTGAGCGCGCAAAGCTGGCGTGACCTGGCGGCGTTCCGGCGGGAGTTGCACGCTGAGGCTTATGACGTGGTGCTCGATACCCAGGGGCTCATTAAGAGCGGTCTGATCGTTCGCCAGGCCAGACTCGCCGCTCGCGGCCGGTGTTGCGGCTATCTCGCGGAGGCGGCGCGCGAACCGCTGGCGGCAAGGTTCTACGACGAGGGTTTTGCCATTCCGAAGAATCTCCATGCGGTCGAGCGGAATCGCTGGCTGGCGGCTGCGGTTTTCGGTTATGCCGTCGACATGCCGTTGGATTATGGCGTCGCCCGCTCGCCGGTGCGGTCGGCTGACTTGGCATGGCTGCCTCGGAGCGTGTCCGCCTACGCCGTGCTGCTGACCGCGACCAGCCGCGACGACAAGCTTTGGCCGGAGCAAGACTGGCTGAAGCTGGCGTCGGCACTGGCGCAACGTGGCATCACTTGTATCCTGCCGGCCGGCACCGATGCGGAGCGTCAGCGCGCAACGCGGCTGGCGGCGGGAATGTCGCCAGCCCTGGTGGCCCCGCCATTGCAGATCGGCGAGATTGCCGATCTTTGCGCCGGTGCGCGGTTGGTGGTGGGTCTCGACACCGGCCTGACGCACCTCGCCGCGGCGCTTGAGCGCCCCACCCTGGCGCTGTTCAGCGGCTCCGATCCACGGCTGACGGGCGTTTATGCCGGCTCAGACGGCGCAGCACGTATCCGCAACCTCGGCGCGCCGGGAGATCCGCCCAGCGCCGAGGCGGCAATCGCCGCGGTCCACGAGTTGCTCGGTTGATGCGGCTCGGGCTGTATACCCTGTTGTTGCTATTCGTGCTGCCCTGGGCGCTGTTGCACCTGCTGTGGCGGGCGCGGCGACAGCCGGAATATCTACGACACTGGGGTGAGCGTTTCGGCTGGTATGCAAAGCGGTTGCCTGGCCCGGTTATCTGGCTGCATGCCGTCTCGGTCGGCGAAACACGCGCCGCACAGCCGCTGGTGGCCTTGCTCAGGCGACGCTATCCCGGGTACCGGATCTTGTTCACCCATATGACACCGACCGGACGGCAGACCGGGGAGGAAATCTTTGGCGACGACGTGGACCGAGTCTATCTGCCTTACGACTATCCCTGGGCGGCGCAACGATTTCTTGAGCATTTCCGGCCGGTGCTGGGCATCATCATGGAAACCGAATTGTGGCCGAACCTGATCGCCGCTTGCCAGCGCGTGGATTGTCCGCTGCTGCTGGTCAATGCGCGACTGTCGGAGAAATCGGCGCGGGCCTATGGGCGTTTTTCGGCATTGACGCGACAGGCATTGCATGGCCTGACAGCGGTGGCTGCGCAAGCCGAGCCTGATGCGCGGCGACTGGAAATGCTTGGCGCCACGGAAGTGACGGTGACCGGCAACCTGAAATTCGACATCGATCCGCCGCCAGAGCAACTGGCGCTAGGCGGCAGACTTCGGTCCCTGTGGGCAGACCGGGCGATCCTGCTGGCGGCTTCCACGCGCGACGGGGAGGAAGCGCTGCTGCTGGATGCCCTATGCGCCAAACCGATACACGGCATGCTGCTGGTGATCGTGCCGCGCCATCCGCAACGCTTTGGCGACGTCGAGAAACTCATTGCGGCGCGCGGCCTGCGCTGGCAGAAGCGTAGCGAGGATGTTCCGGTCGCACCGGAAACGCAGGTGTTGCTGGGCGACAGCATGGGCGAGATGTTCGCCTACTACGCGGCCAGCGACGTCGCTTTTGTCGGCGGCAGCCTGCTCGACTACGGCAGCCAGAACCTGATCGAGGGCTGCGCAGTCGGCGTGCCCTTGCTGCTGGGACCATCGGTGTTCAATTTTGCCGAAGCGGCGCGGGCGGCGCTGGCATGCGGCGCCGCGCGGCCGGTGGGGAATGCCGAGGATTTGATTGCCGCGGCGGCGGAGTTGTTGGCCGATGCCGCGGCGCGGCAACGCATGGGCAGCGCGGGGCGGGCCTTCGTTGCCCTGCATCGCGGCGCCAGCGCGCGGACCATGGCGTTGCTCGACGGGGTGCTGGCCGCCGCAACAAACACGCGGCGTTGAGAACCTATTCGAGCAGGCTGTTTACCGCGGCGACGTCTTCGTCGCCTAGCAGACCGGCTGCCGCCTTCAGTTTCAGCTGGGCCGCCAACGTCTCCAGCCGCCCTTTGACGAGATCGCGGCGGGTCGAGAAGAGCTGCTGCTGGGCATTCAGCACATCGATGTTGATACGCACGCCGACCTCGTAGCCGAGTTTGTTGGAGTCGAGCGCTGATTGCGAGGAAACCACCGCCTGCTCCAAGGCTTTGACCTGGGCGAGTCCGGAGGTCACGCCCAGATACGCCTGGCGCGCCGAGAGTGCCGCGCCGCGGCGGGCGTTCTCCAGGTCGGCTCGCGCCTTCTCGCGCAGCGCCACCGCTTCCCGGTTTCTCGATGAGGTTGCGCCGCCCGAGAAAATCGGAACGGCAAGCTGCAAGCCGACGGTGGTGGTATGGGTGTCGCTTCCCGGGATGATGGTCGATCCGAAAGTGCCGCTGGTTTGCGAACTGAGACCGCGTCCCGCCACCAGGTCCAGCGTCGGGTAGTGGCCGGCGCGCTGCTTGTCGATCTCGCGGTTGGCGATTTCCAGGCCGGCCTGGCTGAGCCGCACGGCAAGGCTGTTTTGTTCGGCGGATTCGACCCACTTGGCGATGTCGTCGGGTTGCGGACGGCTGATCTGTAGGCCGGTCTTGAGATTCTTCAGGGTTTCCGGTTCCTTGCCGACGATGGTGCGCAACACTTGTTGCTTGACCAGCAGGTCGTTGTCGGCGGCGATTTCCTGTGCCGTGGTCAGGTCGTAGCGTGCCTGGGCCTCGTGGGTGTCGGTGATGGTGGCGGTGCCGACCTCGAAATTGCGCTTGGCCGAGGCCAGTTGTTCGGCAATCGCCGTCTTTTGTGCCCGTGCCGTCGCCAGATTCTCCTGTGCCAGCAGCACGTCGAAATAGGCCTGGGCGACGCGCACGATCAGATCCTGGCGGGCCAAGCCATACTGTGCTTCGGCTTGTGCCACGGCGAGTTCCGATTGCTTGTAGCCCGCCCAGTTCTGCCAGCGGAACAGCGGTTGGGACAGGTTCAGCGACCAGCCGCTGGTGTTGAACTGGCGGGGGACCTCGGTCGCCGGCGTGGCGCGCGATAAGGTATCGTAGTCGCTCCATTGCGTGTTGGCCGACAGCCCCACCGTCGGCAGCAGGCCGGCGCGACCTTGCGGCAGTTTTTCGCGGCCGGCGTTGAGCGCGGCGCGCGCAGCGGCGATCTGGGCATCATACCCGACGGCGTCGCGATACACACCCAGCAGATCGGCGGAGTGTGCCAACCCGCCCGAGCCAACGGCGAATGCGGTAACCAGCAGCAACGGCAGTACTTTTTTCATGACTGACTCCTATCCTTCAATATGTCGGCATGGTGTGATCAACCTGCTGTGCCCAGGCTGCAACACCACCGTATAAATTCAATACCTGCGAAAACCCCTGCTGCTCAAGAAACAAGGCGACCTGATAACTGCGCGCGCCATGGTGGCAGATCACCACGGTGTCGGCGTTGCGATCGAGTTCCATCAACCGCGCCGGGACGCTGCGCATCGGCATCAGCCTGGCGTCCGGAATGCGGCATACTTCGAACTCCCAGGGCTCGCGGATGTCGACGAGTTGCGGCTTGATCCGGGTACCGGCAGCACATTCGTCGAGCCAAGACTTGAGTTGAGACGCGCTGATCTGTTGCATATTCCTCAGAACGTGAAGCGGGCCGGCTGTGGGGCATTGGCCAGGGCAGGGACTACGGTTTCGAACAGGCTGACGCTGTTGTAAGCG
>Ga0172379_10006036_pt1 | contig 16497 bp, 14 predicted proteins | sample GrowelOW334metaG_FD_119756 | JGI IMG/M metagenome (GOLD analysis project Ga0172379, IMG submission 119756) | Groundwater microbial communities from an aquifer near a municipal landfill in Southern Ontario, Canada - Groundwater well OW334 metaG | ecosystem: Environmental > Aquatic > Deep... | reverse complement strand
CCTTCGCAAGCCACTTTTGCTTGCGCTCCTCCTTCTTCCTTTCGTCGCGACTTATCATAAACGCTTTGAAGCGATCTAGATAACCGCAATCCCTTCTCTCCCTATCGGCAATCTCAAATTTGGGATCCAGCCACGGTGACTCAGGATTCTCGTGTTTCGCGCAGAACATCCTATGCAAAATACTTTTCAGAATATCTTCTGCATTCTTGCCATTCCGAAGTTGAGCTACTTCCGAAGAAGTAATCGCTTTCGCAATATCCTCCATTCGAATGCTCCTGAGATAAGATCGCTCTTGATCAAGCTTCTCGTGATGCTTAATCGTCTTTTCCTTCTCCGCAGCCTCATAAGCCGCTTTTGAATCCGAATTGCTCCATTCGAAATACTCCTTGATCGAAGCAGAAATTTCTACCCCTTCAAAAATCGAGTAGCCGATCTCTTTGTAATATTTCTCCCCTGGTTTATATCTATCTTCGTGAAGAAGTATTTTTTCCACACGGACATACTCCAGACTCAACGGTTCAATCATTCCTTCCTGTCCCCTTGGAGCAGAAATAATCATCTTCTCCTTTGCTTCTATCCGCGAAACCGGACGGAAATCAACTGTCTTTCCTTCTCGATTCCTATGAGCCGTTCCCACGACAATTTCCTTTTTTCCATCGACTTCAACCGGACCAGTGGTCCAGAATTTTTCTACATCTGCCATATTTACCATTCTCCTCCTTGCCTTTAAAACCGCCAAGCATAGGGAATATATTTTCTTTCAGGCGGCCGAGACATTTGCTAATTTTCATTAACAAACATTTCAACCGCCTCAAATATTTTAATGTGCATCACTTCATTATATCTTTCCACGCTACCGCGGGTAATTATCCTCCCAAATCAGGCAAGCAGTTTGGAGAGAGATTTGCCACATTCCCAAATCATTGATTTGGAACCGTGGCAAACTTTCTGCCTGCCTGATTTTGAAAGATAATTTTTAACCACCGAATTACATTCAGAAGCTTTTCTAAATTTACCAACATAAGACTTTATAAACTTTCAACTTTACGAACTTTATAAACTCCTGTGATAAACTTGGAAAAATTGGTGAGAGGAGAATATTTGATATTTTTTCTCCTCTCTGTTTATGTTGAACGGATTTTCCGCTCAAAAGCTCAAACTGATTTTTTGCCCATTTTGCAAAAGCTTCAGTGAGTCTTCTTCTTTACTTGATCCCTCTTCTTTTGTGTTATTTTTTTTCTCCTCCTTTTTTGTTCCTCCGCAGAGAAAGAATGACCCCTTGGCCACTCCAATCTCTTTTTCGATTTCGGCGACCCTTTTTAGCTGGTCTTGCGTAGGACCACTCTTTGGCATCTGCAAAATGTGAAATTTGCTGTCTTCTATGTATTTCAACCTTTTACATTCCCATTGCATGACCAGAATTTCAGAATCAGTGTCGATATCTGTGATATCGAATTCCCTAACTCCATCCGCCCTCCAGTTTTTACCCTCAGCGGTATCCCTGTTCGCCTTAATTATCGAACCACCCGGCCCAATTCCCCAGATATCACAATTATTCATCCCGCCTTTTCTTCGATGCGGACCTTTTATGACCCGCAAAACTTTGGGGGGTGAAGGAGGAGGGATGATGATCTTAATGAATCTTGGCGGACATATCGCCACATATGTCCCCTCATACACCTGGAGTATTGCCGTAGAAATGGCGACAAACTCCTCTTTTGTTCGGCACCTGATTCCTTTCATTTTCATTTCCTCTCCAAGAATAACCGCCTTGTACGGTTTTCTCAGTTCGGGAAACGTTCGATGAATGTCAAGTTTGTACGAGTATACTACCGGATCAGGGTAGCAATAATCACTACCTCGCCATTTCTCACAGCTTGACCCCCTGCTTTCATCCCATTTTAATTTAGGGTGGTCCGAGATGCGAGCACAACTTCCCAAGAACATCGAGAAGTATTTTAACGCATTTTCCCATGCCTCCGGGTCCTTAAAAGTCTCAAACCTTTCCCCGTTTTTAATCCTTATTTCAATTTCTTTTTTTATTTCTTCAATCAACTTTTCATGTGTCATTTTCGATTCTCCTTTATGTTTACAATCATTTCTCAAAAACTCTTCTGAAAAATAATACTCAGTCGAGTTTCGGCATACAAAGGCCAATCTATCTAATTAGCCCTTCTACGCCAAAACCCGGCAAAAGGAGCAAAAATAAATTTATGTATTTCAATGTGCAACTTCAGGCTTCAATCCCGAATCCTCGGGATTAAGAGCTTTTCCAAATCCGCAATTGTCATCCTGAGCCTGCTCGCCTCGCTGTCAGCCTATGGCGAAGCGGGTCGAAGGATTGCGAACTTGGAAAAAATAAGGAAAGATTACTGTGGGTTTGGCTATTTTAATTTAAGCCACCCCCTTCCAACTCCATAGCCTGTCGCCATTTTCAGGACGGCAAGAGGATCTTTTTCAATTCCTCTTTGGAGTTTTTGATAGAAGTCTCCGACCAATTTGCCTGGATTTTCTTCCAAAAACTCTTCTTTGGCCGCTTCTATGACCAGAGCGGCGCTCCGGTTTATGACTTCCTGATTTTTTTTCAGGAAATCCTCCATCTCTATTGTTTTCACAATAGAGATTATTGGAGTGGGGGCATCCTTGATCTGTATGAATGCAACTACTGCTCCCGCAACAACAATTATCGCTAAGCTGTACCATAGTCCTATTGCTACTAGGGCCATTCCAACCACAAATAGTGACAGGTCCTTTATTTTCTTTTTATTCATATTAATCACCCATAAACGGGAAACTATCTGCTGAAAATCAATAGACAGTTTTCCGTTCAAGAGTGATTCAATAACCCTTCCTTTGTTAATGTACTTGCCTCTAATCATTATTTCCAATAAATCAAGGTCTTTAGGCCTCCGATATTTTTATCAGGGACTTTTCTAGATTTACCTTTTTTCTGTCACCCTGAACTTACTTGCCCGCCTTGGGTGGGTTTCAGAATCTTCCATATTCATCGCTTGAAATAATTATTTGCGAAATATACAGTAGATTCTGATCCGCCAGCCGGCGGACAGAATGACATTTTGATGATAAACTTGGAAAAATTGGAAGGAGTGTTTGGTCGTGCGAACTTCACACTCCTTATTAACTATTTTACTTTAGAAGTAAAGGAAGCCATTCGGCTCCCACTTCGCCCGAAGTCCGATCTTGAGCTTCGGGTAAAGTTTCTTTACTTCCCGGATCATCCAGACAACTGCTTCCTTTTTGGGCTGAAGCCAGTTGCATCCCCGAACCGGAGAATACATTCTCCATGTCCAGAACTCATTTTCGTTATTTCCGCCTTTCATTATGTCTTCAGCAAGCTGAAGCATATCATCAAGTGTGGTTGTCGCGAAAATCGGAGTCCTGACGTCCACCAAAACGCCGGTGTCGCTCAAGGCGTCCTGGACCTGAAGAGATCTCTGATACATTTTCTCTCCAAGTTTTTGATCCAATCCGGTTCTTGCCCCCATTTCTGATATGGGCGCTTTGAGATCGATCGCTGCCGATTCAAGATATTGCAACAACTTTCTGATCAAGGCCGGACTCGATCCATTATGAGCAACGGATATCTTTTTGCCGTATGTCTCAAAGACATATTCGGCAATTCGCATGCTCACAGCGGGAAACATAACCGGGTCTCCTCCGGAAATCCTGACAACCTGATCCTTTGCGATGGCATCATCGCAGACTTTCAAAAGGTCCGTCTCCGATGCCTCAATGGAGCTTATTATGTCGCCTTCTTTGGTGACAAAAGCTCCATCTCTTTTGCAATAAGGGCAATGAAAATTACATGCCCCAAATGAAATGATTCGGGCGTCGCAAATTTCCCTCTCCATCGCTTTATAGAAATAGAGGGGGCGAACTTCTCCGCCTACTACTCCTCCGTGCGTCAACACCTTTATCATTTCATTAACCTCCTCCTGCTATTTCTTTTGCCAAATCATCCCTCAACGAGCTAGATCTAGCCGCTTCACGTTCCAGAACCAGATGCAGCTCATATGTTCCATTCGCAAAAGCATAAACCTTTACCGGCACCCAGTTATCAAAACTGGCTCCAATAAACATTGCGAGGTCAACCGGTCCCGCATAGAAAAGCAGTGCTTCGCTGACTCCCAAGTCAAGCGCTTGTTTTCGCAAACTGTTGATCTTTGCCATTGCGCCCGGATAATCCTCAGGCTTCAAAAACCCTTCGGTTGCCCATGACAGAATTGGGATGTCCCATTTCTTTTCCTGCAAAAATGCTTTCACAGAAGCGCAAGGACTCTTTCCCACACCTATACAAATGGCAACGGGCCTCTTTGACAGGCCGTTCTCAAGACTCTTCATAGCAGAAATTTTCTTCTGCCATTTTCTCTTTGCAAAATGCAAAGAACTGGCTGCCCACAAAAGAGCGGCTGTTCCGATAATGTCCCAGATATTATCAATAACATAATTTACTGTTTCAACGATCATATTTCCTCCTATGGCGAAATATTCTTACATATTAATATAAAGATATTTCACCATAGAAGCTTTTTCAATGGACATTTTTCCGTTCTTTGAGTTCACCTTTTATTAAAAGATGTTCTCAAGAAAAGGTGGAAGATAGATTAAATCTCTCTGAAAAATGTTTTCTTCATCGAAATCATTTATTTCTTTCTTCCAAATTTGTGCATATTTAGCTGGCTTAGTGCTGAGCGATCAGCACTGGACCGGTTCGACCGTCATCGTAGTACACCTTATCAACTTTGTGTACTATTTGGTGAAAAACTATTAGGTATGACCACACGGCCATTGCCCCGGTTAGTGTCACCTCTCTCTTGTCTTCGATCGTGGCGACAATTTTTGCCACATTTCTACCAACTATATTTGTCGCTTGTGCCACGGGGGTAGTGAGCGTAAGTCTTCCACCTACTTCGATGATCTGGCAGCCCTCATAAAGGGCTTTATTTTCCAATCCTAAATTGATTTTTTCCATAAGTATTTCTCCTGTATTTGCCAAGAAATCCAAAAGTCAATTTTTGATCGACGATCTTCATTCTTAAAGCACCGAACCGGTTATAAATTTATAATCGACTCAATGCTTTAAGAATGTTTCGCTAAATTTCAATGCGCTTGCTTCTCTTCGTCCACCTAAGGCGGACGATTTGAAGACTTGAGGTCTCCGAATTTTTAATTCAGGGGCTTTTCTAAATCCGTAATATTTTTGCGAACTTGGAAAATTGGGGAGATTTTGATTTTCGTTGAAATCAAGGCATGTATTTTGAAACATGTTCTCCTGCTTGGCGTGCATGTCAAACAACCTTTTTGTCTTTAGCGCTTACCCCTGCGGTTAGGGTTGAGGATTACTCCTCAAAATCATTATTCCATCCTATTCGGCGCCATTCCTGTGACGCTTTATTCCCTATGAACAATCCACGACCAGCAAAAAACATTTCGCCGGTCTTAATGTTCACAAGCGCCCATGCATCGTTCGGATTTGATCCTGAACTTGCAATATTTGCCTGTCTCATCAATGCAAGTCTCGCTTCTTCGAATGAGATTTCATTAATCTCCTCAACTGGCACATTTGGTTCATCCAAATCTTCCAGTTTTCCCTCTCCGGCATCAGCGTGAATTCGCGCTACAGGATGCCAATATGTATACCCGTCATGACGGTGTTCTACTACATCGCCATGCATTCGCTCTTCCGTCACAATTACTTCATTTCCATTCATAACTAGTCCTCCAATTATTTCCTTTTCTGTTCTTCCGTTTATCATTACTCACTGAAAAATATTTTAAATTAATTCAGTGGCCGAGTTTCGGCGCGCAAAAGCCAAAATATATTTAGCCTCTCTGCGCCAAAACCCGACAAAAGGAGTGAGAATAAAATATGAGATTTTTTTGTGTTTTGTGGTCTGTATTGCAAACCCCATTGCGGTTTCGAAAACACTTTCTCATCTTCGAAACCGATATATAGAATTTGTATTTATATATTCAATCTTCAAAACAACCCTTATGGCTCGGACGCTCCCATATAATTTGCTACGAGCGTAAATCGCCATAAATATTATTTTTGCTATTCAATTGTCAACGACCACCTTGCCCTCTCTCCTCTTCGTTAATCTGCGTTTCAATTTCTCTTCATTTGAACACAAATCTTTTTCCCAAAGAGTGCGGGATTTTCAATTTTTATGTCGTCCTTCGACTATGCTCAGGATGACAATTGAACGCCCGCGCACTTTTTGTAAACTTATCCGAAAATCAGATTGATCTTAGTCTAAGTTTGGGCCGGACCTGGCCAAATTTCATGCCTGATTTTGCCAGACAACTCTCTCCCCAGAGAGAAACTTAACTTAGGTCACTTGCTTTATGTATGTTTTATCAATATTCAAACTTTATCTTCCAAACATAGAGGTTGATGGAAATGAGCTTTTGATGTTGTTGGTTTAATGGCGTTAATGTTATTTTAGCCATAACCTCAATCTTTTCTCCGTAATAATGTCCTATCTGGACATATCCCTTGAAAACTCTCCTCATTTGCATCAATCTATACGCTTCAATTTTGAATTAACGAATCAACGTATTTATTAAAAAACGGCCGGAATAGATTCTCAAATTCGTTATCAGTTATAAGTTTTAAGTTATAAGTTGATACAGAGAGATCCTTCCAACCGCTTTTCTATTTAAATGCGATTAGTTTTACATTATAAGAATATATGAATGATATTTCCACTATATAATATCCAATATTTTTTTCATATAACTCATTAATGACTCTCTCCTTTCATTAATTTGTATTTGTAAATGTTCAGTTGTCACCAATCTGTTTTCTTATCGTGACTAAGTAGTATAGCATATATTATGATTTCTGTCAATATATATATGCTATTATTCACTACACATGACTATTATACTGTGATAATAAACACTATTTGACGTATATTATATGCAATTTATTGTCACTATTATGTGACATTGTATTGACAATGAGAAGCAAGAATGATAGAATTAGAATATAAATTGTCACCTTTGGTCATGTATAAAGATATCCTTACAAGCATCAATCTTAGTGCGGGAGAATCTACCATCTATGAATATCTTCTTAAAAACGGTGAGTCTCCTGCCGGCGATATAATAAAAAGAACCCCGCTAAAAAGGGGCATCGCATATAAGATATTAGATAACTTAGTCGAAAAAGGCTTAGTTGTTGAGAAAACCTCCGTTCCAAGCCAAAAACAAGGAAGGAGAAAGATATCTCATTTTTTGCCGAATCATCCCGAAAAGCTTAGAGAATTCATTGAAAATGAGCATAAACGCTTCAAAAAAGCCGAAAATACCCTCGAAGCTGTTTTGCCAGCGTTAGTCTCCGATTTTAATCTCGTCTCCGGGAAACCGGGAGTGAGATTCTTTGAAGGACTCGACGGTGTGAAAAAGGTGATGAACGACACACTGATCAACAACTTCAAACGGCAAATTTTAACCTTTTCGGACGTTGCGGCATATATGAAATATCTGAAAGATTGGAATATGAATTATTACGCCCCGAAAAGAAGAGAATATAAAATTCACGAAAAGGTCATAATCCCCAACAATCCCCTCGCCGTAGACTATATGAATGAATATATAAAAAATCCGCTCTCTGACGAATTAACGGATATTTTATTCATTGATCACAAGAGCTATCCCTTTGAAACTGAAATTAACATCTACGAAAATAAAGTTTCATTTGTTACTTTTTCAGAGAAAAGGCATATCGGACTTATCATAGAAAACAAAGAGATATTCAATTCATTGATTTCAACATTTAATTTAATCTGGACTACTTTGAAAAAGTAGGTTCCATGATATTGCTTTGGATGAATTTCAAGATGTCACTAAGAGTCACAGAATCCTTACATTCGGACAAAAGTTCTCCTTTTGTCTTTTTAATTTTGGCGAAATATTCTTCCGGCGCACTTTCAATCGCTTTGAAATACTCGATCAATATCGGCTTGATGACCTTTTCTGCATATAATCGCTGTTTTTCATTTTCCAGAGTCAGGATCTTTCCTCCGATATGCCCCTTGGGGGACGTTACAACTTGATCGCTATCAAGAAACAAATTCACTCCGCCTTTGCAGAAATATGTGCTATATGCTTCTTTGAATTTCAGCGTAGATTCTTTTTCATCTTTTTTTCCGCCTCGCCACCCGAAACTAAACGAACCCACAGTTGGACAAATGAAATTTGTATTAATGTCTCGTCTGTCGATTTCAAACTCTTCATTTTTTTCTTTTTCATATTTAATATTGGATAACGCCCTGTGCATCCTATCGCAATATTGAACATCGCAAGAATCTTTCCCTTTTTCTTTTTCTAATTTTAATTTATTAGTATTATAAATATTTTTGAGCTCTTTTGTAACGCCGCCTATAATAGTCATCATTTTTTGTTCACTGGCAGGATCAAAAATGTCGATTTCATTCTTTCCGCAAATATTTTTTGTGTTTGAAATAATGCTCGCAAGTGAATCATATCTTGTTTCCTTGATGTGGCTCACTTTCACGCCGTCAAAAGAGAGAATCCAACTGACCTCCTCAATCGCATATTTCAAAAGATTTTTCTTTTCTTCGTCTGATGTTTTCCGGGAGACGGATTCCTGTATCATGTCAGAAAAAGCCTTTTTCAATATCGGATTTTTTGATAATCTTTCGCAAAGTGTTCTGTATTTTTCAAATTCATCCTTGTTGCGACCGACGAATGATTCATAATCCATAATTTCAATGTTTATTAGTCCGAATGTATCGATTATTTTCTGATAGAATCTTCTCTCCTTTTCCCCTATTTTCTTTGCTATTTCCAGCGCATCATTATGGCTTTTTCCATAAAGCGCTTCGTAGTTACTTGCCTGCATCTGATCGCAAACAACCAATTTGATATTCCTATTCTGATTGTTCAGCCAGAACATATATCCATATATATCCATGGGCTTTGCCATTTTCTCTTTTCCTTCAAAAATATTCTCCCATTCAGGTAAATTACTTGAAATTCCAACCGGAAAATAAGTCTGTTTTTCTGAAGGAAATTTTTCAGGTACTAATTTTCTCGCCTTCTCGTCAATATCCTCAAACATATCCTTATTTAAACTTGCAGTTTCTTTTCCCAATATCAAACTTTCCAATTTTTTCTCAAAAGCAATCTGAAAAGGCAGAAGCTTTTGCAGCTTATCTATTTTTTCCTTATAGAAACGAGCTACTTCTTCATTGAAAAAAGTCATCCCGCTTCTATTTTTTTCCGGAATTATTTCTAGGTTATACTCAGAATAGTCCGGTTGAGCATGTTCCTTATAATTATTTTTTGCTTCTACTATCATGTCCTTGATCCTATCGCTGTCGAATTTCTTCCCTTCGCTGTGAATGGATAATATTTTTTTTCTTTCCTCTTCCGGAATATCCTTGCTATCTTCGCTTTTTAGCCATTCTTCAAAATTACGATCCCCCTCTTCCAGACTTTCTTGATCTAAATATATCTCACGATACTTGCTGTTTAGTTTTCCAGCCATATCCCTGAATTCCCCTATTTCTCTTTCGCCTGCGAGTGTTTGATCCCTAAATTCTTTAATTATTTTTTCTATAATCACTTTTTGATCGCTTGGATTTGCTTTTTCAAGCATATCGCTTCCATCAAGAAGCAAGTTGTTTGCTCTTCCAACAATCGCTTGGCTTACTTCACTTTTATCCAATTTCTTTTCAAAAAATATTTCTTCGTAAATCTTGCATAGCTCCTCGGCATTTTCATTGATTCTGTCAATAACTTTAGCGTATTCCGAGAATAGCGCGTCTGCGATTTCCGGCTGATCCTCTAATTTCTCTCCCATTTCCAGGATCTTTCCCCCCATTTCCTCTCCGCCAGACTCAAGAGACAAAAACGTTTTGATTCCCTTTTCTCCGTATTTCTGAACAAAACCCTTCAAATCGTCCCTTTCTTTGACAGATGCTTGATTGTAATATATAACAAACCAGCCCTGCTCTTTAAATGACAGATTGTTTAGTCTTACACCCGTCTGGTTAAAAACATTTTCATTTGCAATTCTATAATAGTTTTCCTTAAAATCCTGCAGATATTTCTCTCTTTTAATTCTCTCTGCGGCACTTTCATCGGACTTTCCATAATATAAAGTTTCGTACACAAAATCGATCACATCTGCTTGAACTTTGTTTTCTTCGGTCGATAGATCCCCTAAGTGGAAATATTTGATAAGTTTTAAATCTTCGTCGAATAAGCCCACCTCTCCGTCTGAGGTTAAACGACTTACGTGATAATCAGGATTATTATATTCTCCCAAATCATACATTTTCTCAAGATAGTTCACTCCTTCTTCCGAAATACCGATCTTTCCGAATTCAAGACGATACAAAATTGCAGCTAGAGGCCGCTTATCTTCCTTCTCGTCTTTTATCAGTTTTAAAAGCCGAGAAGACGCTCTCTCCGGATTCTGTTTCGACAGGGCATCTGACACAGCATTTCCAAAAACAGGATTTCTGTTCTTATTCCAAAATTCAACTAATGTATCCGCTGTTTCAGATTTTTGCGATTCAATTTCCTTAAGTTCATTCAGAACAACCAGTAGAATTTTTTCATAAGGATGCTCTTCAACGCCTCCGCCCCATTCTGCCGTATAATTCAACTCATGATCAAATTCGCCTTGATCAACTTTGTAAATAGAAACTGGATGATATGTTTTGAAAATCATTGAATGTCTTTCATTAAAAATATCATTCCCCCTTTTTATTTGTTCAATAACCGCCCTTTTTTCTTCCTCTTCTCCCTTTTTCGTAAAACGACTATTGAATACCTCTTCAAAAACCAGACAATATTGAATGGTGCGTACGCATTCCCTTAGAAACTCCGCCTTGCTATCGACATCCATCCCCTTGAAATCTTCAGTCAGCATATATTCAGGATTTATGGGATATCTCATATTCTCAGAAACATCGTCTGCCCTGCCCAGCAATTCCAAAAACCCCTCGGCTCCTTTTCCATATTTTTTCAACTCATCTACATATCCATTTTCTTTAAAATTATTCATCAACAGTTCAGGGGCGGAATTCCTTTTTTGGGCAATATCGGTATAATCATTTAAATAACTATATCTTTTTTTTAATTCCGGATTTTCTTTATCAAGATTGAGCGCACTGATACTAAAAAGTTTATTATCTAAATTATCGCCAGGATATCCTTGCCCTTTTTCGAAAATTATTTTTATAACTTCAAGGTCTTCGGGAAACCTGGCAAAATACTCGCTTGCCATATCGGGAGTAGCCCTCAGAGAGCAACTTGCTCTTGCTAAATTTATTAATCTTTTTTCTTGGGGCATTTCTTTCAGTATTTCATAATTTTCTTTATAAAAAAAAGATGTTGAATTGACCGAATACTTTTCTGTCCAGTCTTTCAGGGCTTCTTCGGAAAATTTATCTTTATCATATCGATCCGCCGCGTTATAGATCATTTCTTCTCTTATTTCTTCATCGGTCCAACCCATTTCCCTGTATTTGTCGTATTTATTACTTTCTTTTCCGCCAATCGGTAATTTATGCAGATTTATATCATCCGATTGTTTTGCATCTTCTGTTTTTGGTATGCTCTCCATTCCCATATATTTGCTTTAATTACTATTATTTGAAAATATTTACTTTAAAATTAAGGTTTTATGCGATACATGCATAAATCCTCCCTAATCCTATTTTAACGCATTTTTCCAATTTTATGAAGCTAATAAAAAAGAGGCTTGTTTATCCTCTTTCACTCTATTTGGTGGACGAATTTAAGGTCCTTTTCCGTTTTTCCGGTGACAGTCATCAGTTCAGTGACGAAAGCATCCAGAAATTTTATTGCAAAGTTTTCGGATATAGTTCCAAGCGGGGCCCAATTTTTCAGATTTTTTACTTTGGCCGCAAATTCCGGTTTATCTATCAAAATTTGACTCTTGTCCGGAATATGTACGAATAGATCCGCTACATTGCCGATAGTCGACTCCTTGTGGGCGGACAACGCAACGACTATAGCGCCATAGGCCTTGTATTTCATCACCAGATTGCGGACGGTTTCGGTCTCACCCGAGCTTGAAATGACTACCACAATATCATCCTTTTTCACTGCAGGCGTCGTCGTTTCCCCCGAAACATACACTCTCCTGTACTCCATCTGGGTCAGTCTCATCGCAAATGTCCTCACCGCAAGGCCGGATCTGCCGACTCCTATGCAAAATATATTATTGTCGCTTTTCTTGCTGATCCGTTCAAAAAAATCCCTGATCGATTGTTTCTTTTTGATATTCTCCTTGAAGTAGGATATGCATATCCCTTCGGCTTCATGAAGAAGCTCCATCTGGATGATGACACCGTCATCGAAACTTACACGTTCATCTTCTGACATTTTAGCCTCCATATTATTTACTGCTGTATAAAAGCTAGCACCGATCTTGAAATAATGCAAGCATCGGATTGTGGCATATTTTTATTGGTTGTATAATAGATTAGATAAATTATCCTCTTTTCCACGCATGATATTCCCGATAAAACGCAAGATAAAGATCCTTTCCCTCGGCGCCGAATCCGCAGGCAGATTTTGCTTTTATAATAACGGCAGCATCTTCATATCTCCGATCTTCGGAGATATTTTGGACTTCAGTAATTTCAAATCATACGAGAAAGCCGTTCTGGCATATATAAAGTCCGATAAACCCGATCTCGTCGTGACAGATCTCCACCCTCTCTATAATTCAACAATACTTGGAGAGGAACTGTCAAAAAAACTCAAGATACCTCATCTCAAAGTACAGCATCACCTCGCACATATTTTTTCCGCCATCGGCGACGATGCATTGTTGCGACCCTCCATCTTCAACTTTCCACCCGCTATCTATGGAATCGCCATGGATGGCACCGGTTACGGGCTGGATGGCAATATTTGGGGAGGAGAGGTGTTTAAATGTCAAATGTCAAAGCTCAAATGTCAAATCAGATCAGTCGAACGGATCGGAAGCCTGGAAGAACAGACTATGATCGGAGGAGATCTGGCGGTCAGAGAGCCGGCAAGAATGGTGATTACGATATTGACCAAACTAAAAATTGAAAATGAAAAACTAAAAATGAAAAATAAAAACGCAATAGTGATAAAAACAAATGATGATATTTATCATTATGTTAAAAAATATTATAACCGCAATGAATTTGAACTACTATACAACCAGTTGGAGCAAGATTTCAATTGCCAGAAAACAACAAGCACCGGAAGGATCCTTGATGCGGTTTCCGTTCTCTTGGGATTCGCCGGCAATAAGCGAAATTTTAAACACGAGGCGACAAAATTGCTGGAAAAAAACTCGACTGTGCCATATGGCGACATTGAACCGAAGCTTGCACATTCCGGCTCAAGAACAGTTCTGGACACGACGCATTTGTTCGAATATCTGCTGGAAAACATCCAAAAGGACAAAAAGCGCCTCGCAGCAACCGCACAATTATACGTGGCCAAAGGTTTATATGAAATTGTCCGAACCGACCTCAATACTGAATACTATATACGAAATGCTTATCTTGCCGGCGGAATTGCCAACAGTCAGATCATATCGAAATATTTTGCGAACAAAGATGTTTATCTTTCAAAAAACATTCCACGCGGAGATGAAGGAATAGCATTCGGACAATTGTCGTATCTTCTATATGATAAAACCAAAAAACCTTACCCCATGTTAGCAGGGTAAGGTATAGAGGCAATCTTCGACTGCCTCTGTGGTTTGTTTACTTATTTTATTTCATTTATATTTCACCAAGTCGGACCGACTTGCCGGTTCAGGATCAAGCGCCGTCGCCAGTGACTTTCCGCCCCAATGGCATAGAATTTTAGTGTGCACCGCCGCACATTCGAGATCTCTCCCTAGTAGCTATTGTCGTTAAGAAGTTAGTATCCTCCCGGGCCTATACTACCCGAAAGATTATTGTCCTTCCCGTCCGAATTTTGCGCTCCGAAAGTCCACCCATTCGAAGCATTCCTTCCTTTGCAGAATTCAGTCAAACTGCAAACCTGTTTAAAAAGGAAATCAATCCTTTTTATTTTATTTTGTAGTTGCGCATTTTTCATGTGCAACGAATGTGCTGCTGCATATTTCGGCAATAACACCTTCGCTGAACATTTTTGAAAAAATAATGGCGGGAAGAGACAGTCTGTTTCGACCGTCCTTCCCGAAATTCTATTTTATTTTTTTAAGAACTGAACTTCTTAGTTCCCTTCTACGTTGGGAATCAGGAGAACAATATCTCCGTCATTCAAGAAGGTGTCAAGCTTTCCCGGAACGCTGTTCACTCGGACTTCCCATCCATCTTCATCAGCGTTCACTCCGATAGCTTCAAAGGCCTCCTGGATGCTCTTCCTTCCTGAGATCTGTACATCTTGGATAACTCCCGGAGACTTTCCGATCCTCACTTTTATTATCTGGTCGACTTTTACGAGCAGGACCTTATCTCCATCATTAAGCTCGGTTTCGGCAGGGACGACTTTTTCATTCACTCTGATCTCGTATCCGTCTTCCTCGTATAACCCTGCGAGCTTAAGAACATCCCCTGCTGTGACCTTCTCCTCATTTGTGACATATTCATCTTCTTTTTTCCCCGGTACCTTCCCTACTGATATTTTCCTGACTGTTTTACACATACTTTTCTCTCCTTTTATTTTATTTTTGTTTTGACACACTTTCCAATGCCGGGTTTTAATTATCATACCCGCATCGACTACAATCTGATCGTTCAACAATCAAACATGCAGCGAACATCCCGCTTCAGGTCTTGGAGCGGAATAATCGCTGAATATTTTAAAATTGGCGGGGAAGAAGTTTTTTCGATCTCCCCCTGTATCCTTAAATTTAGAAAGTTCTGGACATCATATTTAGCGGACAGAGAGAAAATATCACTTCGTTATCGACATATATCTCCTCTTTCCCTTCCTGCACCATAAACCATTTCATCATCTGCCACAATGCATAGCCTGAAAGGATTTCTGCAGTTGGTCCGACGCTGATCGGGGAACCGCAAGCGCTGGTTTCCGCAACATTGTGATTGAGAGTTTTCTCATACTCGGCAATATGTTTCATGGCCCCGGGATTTATTGTATAGATTCTTCCGCAATCTTTTCCCATCCTTGTTTCGATGACCAAGCTCGTTCTGAGTTTCAGTTTCAATCCCTTCTGCCAGATCTCTTCCCTGGACGACATTGTATCCGTTAAAACGAACACTATCTGGCCCAAGTTCTGAGTTCCGTTCACTCTCTCATTGTGGATCACTATCCTTGTTCCCGTTTCCAGCAGTACCGTCTGGACAAGAGCCTCGACCTTGAGCATCCCTTTCTGATGATTTCCGAAATCCTGATTGCCGACATTATGGCCCTTTACCACATCATCATCCCAAACATGGACCTCGCACACTCCGGTAACTCCGAGTTTTCCAAGCTGCCTTACGATCCTGCTTCCGGTCGCTCCTGCGCCGATCACATCTATTCTTTTGACCATCTGCCCGAATCTTTCGGGAGAAAACAACAACATGTGCCTTAATGCATCTATCATTTCTAATGCCTCCTTTTCTTCTTGGACTTACTCCTTTTTTTCTTTTCATCTTCCTTGATATTGCGGACTATGACCTCATAATCGGCCTCTCTTACCAGCAGGTTGTATTCTCTCTCTATCTCGCTTCTCATACTCTCGTCGATTAGGTCCTGAATAAACCACTGCGCGTCAGCGATCTTCAGTCCTTCGTCGTAGAGATATATGGTGAACTCCATCCTGCCGTTCTTGTTCATTATTCCTCTTACAAATGAAGGATGTCCGGATCTTGAGAAAATATTCTCCATCTGGATCTCGTCGCGTTCTGACGGGTTGGTTCCTCCCCAGACATGGCTGTGTCCCCAGAAAATGATTCTGTTGCACAGATCCAGTCCGTCTTTCCGCAACAGGAATTCCTGCCACTTCTTGGCGATGCCTTCGCCCATCATTTCGGTCTTATCGGAATAGCATATTTGCTCGAAAAGAAATACCTCTTCGATCAGAAAATCGTCTCCGATCTTGCTGCATGCTCCGAGCCAGCTGACTTCCTTTTTCGCCACATCGACGATATGGTATATCTGGCTATAGGCCTTTTTCGAAACAATGATCTTTGGCATTCTACGCCCGAGAAACTCCACTTTAGGCAAGTTCCTGTGCGGCAGGAAAGCATCCGCCCTCAGAAACTGGCTGGGATGCAAAACTGGATGCATGTTCTTGAATGCGCATTCGATCTTGCATTGAGCACAGTTGTTATCGCACAAAAGCTGCATATTGCTTCGGACATCATCTCTTTCGCTTACTATCATTTTATTCACCTTCCTCTTCCTCGCTTGGATGGCTCTCTCTGTATCTTTGCGATACCGGCCATTTGTTTATATATTTTCCTGCGCCATCATCCGTGTTCACATTCTCAATGAACTGTATGG
>Ga0172379_10006035_pt1 | contig 16500 bp, 13 predicted proteins | sample GrowelOW334metaG_FD_119756 | JGI IMG/M metagenome (GOLD analysis project Ga0172379, IMG submission 119756) | Groundwater microbial communities from an aquifer near a municipal landfill in Southern Ontario, Canada - Groundwater well OW334 metaG | ecosystem: Environmental > Aquatic > Deep... | reverse complement strand
CCTTAAGAATCTTGGATCTTCCGTAAATAGGTAAAGCTCCAGCCGGGCACACCACATACGGTTTTTGCATCCGGCGGGCAGCCAAGTATACCAGTGCGTTCAACACCGACCAATGGCCCATAATGTGAATGACATCAACCCCTTCCACTTCTTTTTTTATACTGGCGAATGAAACTCTGGGTATGTAGAATCTTTTAAGCAGGCATTGGTAAGCGGTAACGTTTAGCCCATCCAATCGTGGTAGCGATCTGTTCTCGAAACCAACATCTGTAGTTAGTATCTGGCAGTCAACGCCTTCATCCCTAAGTGCTCGACTAATTTGGAGGGTGCGCTCAGCAGTCCCGCCCCCAATCACCGGATCAAGTAGCGAGTTAACATTCAGTATTTTCACGAGTTTGCAAAGTCAGTCAAACTGGATATCAGCAGTCGAGGTGGATTAAATCCATGAGTGCCGGTAATGGCGATAAAGGGATTTTGTGCTTTCCCTTTCACTCCATTGCTCTTAATAATCATTTAAATTTACCCAAGGACTCTACGCTATTTAGTCAATCCCCTGAACACAACGATGAGAATCAAACTCAGCGATTGCTTCTTGATATAGCTTTTCGTACATGGGGCCCACAATACTTAAAGAAAACTCATCCATTACAAGTTGATGGGCTTTTTTTCCAATATTTTCACACATCCCTTTGTTATTAAGCAATGACAATATCAGTCCAGCACATTCAGGCATTGTTTTATATAACAAGCCATGTTCGCCATTTACAAATGGGATGCCTGCGAAACCAGTCTCTGTACCAACAACAGGCAAACCAAGCCCCATAGCCTGTAGCGTACGAGTTTTTGCGCCAGGAGGCCCCACATTGTCTGGCACCAAAACCACATCAGCATCAGCGAGGAATTTTTGATAATCTTCCACCCATGTACAAAACTCAATATTTGATGTTTTTATAAGTTGTTCTTGAAGTGCTCTGCTGACATTTTGCCCAAGAACGACAAAACGAACATTAGGTACCTGCTCCCAAATGAGTGGTAGGGCAATGTTCACAAAGTCTTGGACGCCTTTGGCAATAGCAGGGTTGCCAAGGTTGCCAGTACAGACAATTCTAGGATGCCTTACAAGTGCATTACTTTTATCGTTTTTAAAATCAACGTTATTCAGAAACGCCTCATCAACAGCAATAGGAATAGTTGCAACATTAATACTCGCCCCCAGGTTCATTAAGTATGCTGCGTCATCTTGAGATACAACATGTATCTTATTGAAGAAGCAGTAGGTTTCCCTCTCAAATCGCCGCAGCAAAATTGCAGAAACAAGCAAACGGGCTTTTCCAAGCGAACAGGGAGTACTTTCAGCCATATGGAAATATATTAATGAGGTAGCATCATTTGGCGAATGAACAGAAGCTATTTTAGAACCCAAAGGCAGATACTGGGCCATATTGACAAGATCATAATGAACGAGATCGTAATCGCTTCTTGCTAGGCACTCCCTTAATGCAGAAACATACTTCTGTCCTGAAAACGACGCGAACGAGGGTGGTAAACCGCGCGCAAGATTCCATAAAACTCCCACCCACTTGTATATTCCTGAAACTGGTGAGATAACACCTAAAACTCGAATATTAGGCAACGCCGCAATCAAACCAGCCTTATTGGAATCGTCCAATTTACCAAAACATAAAATATCACACTGATGTCGCTTGGACAGATGTTTTAATATATTGAAAACTTTCAACCGCCCACCAGTCGATGCGGGGTACGGGAAGTCTGGCAGTAAAAATAAAATTCGCATGAATATTAATGTTTCAGGCTAATACCAAAAATAGCAGCATTTGTTCGCTCTTGGATAATATGGCTTATGAGAATTGATCAATTCATAAATTGAACCCATATGCTCTCCTTCTTGCAAACACCCTCAAACCTATTTCTAAAACTACAATCGTTATTAGGCCAACAAAAAACATATAGACCATACTGTCCAATGTACCTTCGGTTAGGGCCATAAAAAGCATCCAAAGAAAGAATGCTTGGGCTACTGGTCCAGATTCAACATATCTGCAGCCAAGAAATTTCCACCCCAGCACAGATAAAGCCCCTACAAATAATGATCCGAGAACTATTGCTGGAAAGCCTGCTACAAGATAAAACCATCCAACAAAACCGGGTGCCAATAAAGTATTGTCGGCCTCATCCATAGAATAAATAATATAAGTGAGATATCCTGCTATCCCGTTTTTTGAGTTGATAACATCAATGACATGGATACCTAATGGCTCTCCCTTAGAAGCAATCATGCACCATAGACTTTCTATTCCTGGCATTCTAAATAATACAAACTCCAAGCCTTTAAAAATTTGCGCCAACAAATCTTTCCCACCAATATTTAACGCGTTGGAAAATGCCTCAATATAAGTCAAATCAGAAGACACGCGAATCTGTCGATATTCCGTCATAATCGGAATCATAACAAAAGCAACCGTTATCATGACACCCAAAAACACTTTTTCTTTGCGTCGCAATTTGATTCCATCCGCCAGCATTAGAAATAACACCAAGAGGAGCGACAAAAGTAGGCTACTTCGGCTATTTCTTAGCAGCATATCTATAATTCCATGCATCATCAGAATCAAAACTCCTAATCTTGATGTCAGTATATGACCACTGCGCTCAGCCAGATAAATCGATAGCAATATGATGAGGGGTATAGCAACAATTCTGATGTAGAAAATCACTCCTTTCAAATGGAATGGTAGCGCCTCCCTTGATGATGACGCCCCCATCTCACCAATATGATATTTGTAAGTGAGGTAAGCCAACACCATCATTAGCAATGTAACTACCAATAAAGATCGCTTTGCTAACAATCCAGACAAAGTTGAATTGCCACTATATTGAGAAACACGGCTATTTTGCTTTCTCATGAAAAACAGCAATGCCACCGCTGAGAAACTAAAGCTAGTAAACGCCATTACTGATAGCTTAAAAGCGTGTAATAGTGCATTTCTGTCTGCCACCATTGCATTATAAGGGATCCTGGGCAACATAATTTGAACTGGCAAGGCGTCAATGGTAACCCAATAAAACCTAATGAAGTAAACCAGTATAAAAAGGATGAGCGCAATCCAGACAGCGACAAATTTTTGTTCAAATAACTTTATTTGCGCAAGCAAAACTGCACAGGAGACTGTAGCCAAGAGATTGTATGCTGAATATTCAACACTCTTGGTATCAAAATATTTAAGCGTTAAAAAATAGCCGCAGAAAAATACCAAAGGCAATGCCCATTTAATCTTGGCAATACACTTTTTAGAGTAACTTAGCATCAGATACCTTGCTTCCCAGCGACCTTAACAAATTACCCCTGATTGACGTACCAAATATCGCCGAAATTAATACCGCCATTACGCCAGTCAATAATAAAAACAGGAACCAATGCAGACGATCGTCATAACTTTGCGGTTGAAGTTGTTTTGCCAAAACCATTACGATGATTGCACCACAGGTAGGCAATAATATATCAAAAAAATACCACTTCCATTTATGATCCATTAGCAATCTGCGGTGCATCACATGACTTGTCAGTAACAAATAAACAGCATTCAGAGCCACCCAAACCCATGCTGCGCCCTCAACCCCGTAGATCGGGACAATGAATAAAATTGATGCAATAAATAAAAGCACAATGAATGCATAAGTTTTCAGAAGAAGGCTTGTCCAACCATGAGCGACTTGGAGTTGATAGGGTAAATAACTTAAGCTGTTAAAAAAGCTCCCTATAACTAAAATGGAAAGAAGTGGCGCTGCACTTCTTACAAGATCCTGATTGCCTGACCACATGAATATAACTCCCCCTGAAAAAAAACACAGCAACATGCTGGCGGAAGCGGTCAAGACTGTCACTAACTGGGTTGTTTTATGGTAAATAGCAGCCGTTTTTAGCTGATCATCATTGAACGAAAGCTTTACCAATTGCGGATAAATAGCCTGAGTGACTGGAACAACAACCATAAACATTACATTTGCAGCTGCGGTTGCTAATGAGTAATAACCCAAATCTTTAAGTGACACCAAACGTGAAAGCAACGCCTTATCCATCTGCAGAAAAAGCATAGTCAGAATGGAAATCCCCATCATTCCCCCTGCGAATTTCCAGACTCTTATGAGTGACTCTTGCGAAAACTTCGCCCGGGAAAGCGCTTTGGGTAACGACTGATATACGCGCGCGGACAACACTACAAGGGTAAGTAACGAAACACCGGCCTGCCAGACAAAAAACGCTTCAATGGTGGCTGAAAACCATACCAGTATTGCCAGCGCACCAACATACCGCAAAGTCGAGAAGAAAGAATAAATACCGTTATACCAGACTTGCTGCTCTAAACCATAAAGCGATCCTCGATAGATACTCTCACATAAGCGCAAGGCAGCCACCAACGTCATGAGTGTCAACGCATGCGCGACATCACTAGTTGAAAGATGATCCGCCCTAAGCCACTTTTTAGCAAAATAATCGGAAGAAAGCCATGCCGCTATTACAATCACCGTGGCAAGGCTATAGCAGATTACCTCTAAGCTACGCAATAAATCGCGAATAGACTGCGGGCTATGGTCACTATTGGTGAAACTGGACATTTCCCTATTAATAGTGGGTCCCATGCCCATATCCAAAATCATAACCAGCGCTTGGATAACCGCAAAAAGACCTATGAGACCATAAGCCTCCACCCCGAGGTAATGTACATATGAGGGAAGAAATGCAACTGCCATAAAACCGGACCATCCTTGTCCGAGGTAGTTGGCAATTATATTTTGTTTAATGGTAGCCAATCAGATCTACTTTCTCAGGACTGCACTTTCGGAGCAGGAAATTTGATCTCCTCGCTATACTCAACAATGCTGCTAAGCAACTTTTACTACCTCAACTTTAGGTAATGGAAACACCAAACTCATACCCGAAAACTTTTTGTTTGCGGTAAAAAATTTCCTGAAATGCCACGGCAACACAATAATGTAATCCGGCTTTTTAGCAAGCAGCTCCTGTTCTTGAATAATCGGAATCCATGTGCCTGGCGTGTAGCAGCCGAATTTTTCGGGATTTACCTCACCTACAGATTCAACTTCCTTTGTAGTTAGGCCGCAGTATTGCAACAGCACATTACCCTTGGTTGATGCACCGAGAACTGCTACAGACTCACCTTCAGCATGAACTGCCGCAATGAATTTCAATAAATCACTCTTTGTCTGAACCACGCGCTCGGCGAATGCTTGATAAGGCGTCAACGTGTCCAGTCCTCTTGCACGCTCATCGTCGAGAATTTTCTGTATTGAATAAGCCGCCGTCAAGTCCCCATTCGACTTCGATACCGTTACTGAGAAACTACCCCCATTAATATCGTTAAACTCCACATCAAGAATCTTGAAGCCCACTTGATCCGTCATCCATTTGATTTGCCGCAATGCATAAAACTCCAAGTGTTCATGACACACCGTGTCATACGAATTCGTATCCAGCATGGTTGGCATGTAACTTTGCTCAAATACCCAAATGCCATCGTCCGCCAGCACGTCATATACCTGACGCATAAAATCCATCGGATCTTCCAGGTCGTAGAACATGGAAAATGAGGTAACAGCCTTTGCCTTTTGTCTGGGGAAGCGCTCTTTCACCAGGGCGGAAGAAAAGAAATCCGGGATCAGTTGAATGTGTGCAGGGTAATAGTTGCGAAATTTAATGCCTGTCGGATCAACACCCACCAACACCAGGCCTGTGGATGGATAAGCTTGTAATGTGGTGCTGTCATTGCTGCCAATATCGATAACGAGATCACCCTCACTTAACTCGACAAGACCAAGGATTCGTTTCACCTTGTTGTTAAGATGCTCCACCATGCTGGCATTAAGGCCCGAGCGATAGCCATAGTTTTCACCATACATCTCGCCCAAATCGTAGGAATGCTCCATCTGCAACAGCCCGCATACCTCATCTCCACCCGTGCACTTCACCAAGCGCAGAGGGCCGGTCGTGACTTTTGCGTCCTTCTCACGTGGAAAAACGCCAGTGAGCATCTGCTCTCCCAAGTCAAGCACACACTCCAGATGCGTATTGCCACAAATCCTGCATTTCTCAATTTTCTTGTATATCGTCATTTGTCTTATCTATTCTTCAAATTTTTCCACTTAAGTTCTGCAAATCTGCGTCCACCATCATGTGTACCAGCTCTTTAAACTCAATTTCCGGTTTCCAACTTAACTTACTATTGGCTTTGGCCGCACATCCAATCAGTGCCGCGGGCTCAACAGGCCTGTAAACTGATGCATCATCACGCACATAATCGCGATAATCGAGTCCCAGATAACTAAAAGCAAACTCGCATAATTCACGAACCGAGTGCGCCTTTCCTGTCGCCACGACATAATCATCCGCATATTCCTGCTGTAGCATTAACCACATGGCACGAACATAGTCGCCTGCATATCCCCAGTCCCGTTGCGCATCCATATTGCCAAGGTGCAACTCCTTTGCCAGACCCAGCTTGATCTTTACCGCTTCCTGAGTAATTTTTCTAGTCACAAAACATAAACCGCGACGCGGGCTTTCGTGGTTAAACAAAATTGCCGAACATGCAAAAAGGCCATAGCGTTGCCGATAAATCCGAATCATCAAATCCGCGTAAAGCTTAGCCACACCATAGGGGCTGCGTGGATTAGCAGGCGTACTTTCAGTTTGAGGGCTTTCTGTAGCTTCACCAAAAACTTCTCTGCTTGAAGCTTGGCAGAATCGCATATTGGCATCCACTTCACGAATTGCTTCCAATATGCGCGTAACAGCCAAACCATTCACCTCACCCACTCCGACAGGGTCATCGTACATACCTGCCCCCGATGAATAACCGGCAAAGTTATAAATTTCCATCGGACGATATTCAGCCAACACTTCCGTCATGCGGTCCTGATCAAGCATATCCCATGCGATCAACTCGACGCTATTCTTCAGGGCGGCAGGAAACGACTCCTTACTATTTTGACTATCTCTCACTGCGCCAATGACACGGTAGCCTTTGGCGAGCAGTAATTCCGCCAAATACGATCCATCCTGCCCTGTTATCCCTGTGATAAGCGCTGTTGGCATTTTAGATTAACGATTTCCTGACTGAGTGAACCAGGGAGGCGGCGCGCTGCTGGTTAAAACAAGTGGAGGCGGAATTGGAACGTACCATCGGTCGCTACCAAGCGGGATAAGTTCAACCGCGCAAATTTCCGAAACCTCGAAAACGGTACCGGATATGATCGACGATTTGGTTTTGGAACTGCGCAATGATCACCGAAAAAACAATCGAGAGGATGACTGTCTCCAGAAGCAGAAGCTGGTTGACTTCATAGGCGCCAAAAAAATATTCATTAATCCGCCGAGCTAGAAAATGCACCAGGAACAAGGGGTAAGAAAGATTGCCAAGAATCCGGTCAATTGACCCTGGCTTTTGATCCTTCGTCAGCAGAAATACGCCGAGCGAAGCAGGAATCAAAAACGTCACACTGAACAAAACTTCGTACGTTGAAAGATTGGTTATCCATTTGCGAACCGGGGCTAACAAGAATAGACTGACCGCATACATGCCCCAGATTGCGAGCAGATTCTGATCGAAGCGATTCTGTTTCACGAATGATTCGTAGCAGATGGTTCCCAATAAAAACGTCACCCCGACGACAAAAGGGAGATCAAAACCCAGATAGTCACTAATTGGCATTGTGCATACACCTGGCTGAATCGGCCAGAAACACCCCCACTTTCCAAGCGCAGCATGGGACGAAAGGACTAGCAAATGCAGAGCAGCCATCCCGTAAGCGAGACGAATGCGGTTCTGGTACGTAATCATCGCAATTAACGGTACCGCTAAATAAAAATGCGCCTCGACGCCGAGACTCCAAGATGGCGGAACAATGGTAAGTGCATTGGTACCCCACGGGATCATTTTTGTGTAAGCGGCCGGCAAAATGAATACTTCGGCAATCACTCGCCGCCAATCGTAATCTATATGTATTAGTGGATAGACAATCAAGCTGACTATGAAAACAAGCATGTAACTCGGCCAGAGCTTTACTAAACGATCTATGAAGAATTTTCGTACAGGGGATGGTGATTTTATCTGAAAGCGTTCAAAAGACATCGCCATGAGAATGCCGCTGATGAAATAAAATGCCAGCACCGACATTTGCCCGAAATTACCTTTTAAATACGATCCGGGAGTGTGGGACAGCAAAACCATGAAAGCTAGTATAAAGCGCCAGATGCCCATTAATTCAGTACTCCGCAGTCTCGATTTGCACCGATTTGTATGTCAACAATACGTTTGTTGCAGTTGGTTCCTGACTCTGTCCATAGCTTCATGGTGCGCTTGCAATAATCAACTAGCACTGGGCAACGCACATCTAATTTAGTCCATAAAAATATAAGCATAAAACTTAGAATTCCCCCCTTTCCTTCACATATTTTATAATTGGCGATCAAAATAATTGCATATCCGAAGAGTCATGAAGTTCCCCCCCTCTTCTCTCCAAGATACGAAGCTCGATACCAGGCAGCATATTCGGCCAACCCATCAATCAGGCTAACCGGACTCTTAAAACCTAATTTACGCAGTTTGCACGGGTCGAAATCACAGAGCGGATTGACATTATTCCTGCCCAGTGACATAAGGAAAAATTTGAGCACAGCCATGGGTATTGGCAATCGTGGCAAACGGTATTCCTTAACTCCCAATGCACCCATCAAGAATCGCTCCACATCAATGAAGTTATTTTGGGGATCGTCATCATCCGAAACAATGAATATCTCCCCTCCAAAGCGCTCGGTATACCGACTCACAAAGATGATTGCAGCCACCACATTGGCAACAGGCACTAAATTCATCCTGCGCCTGCCAAATAAGCAAGACTTCAGGTAATTCTTCCAATAATTTCCTGTGCTGATGTCATCTGCCAGTTTTTTAAGCGGCTCCCCATTGACTCCAAAAACCGATGTTGGCCGCAGAATGACCACATCAAAGCTATCCTTCACAGAATCGATGATGTCACGCTCAATTTTCAACTTGGTTGTGCCATATTCACTTATGGGCAGACATTGCGTCTTTTCATCAATCAGATCATCTGACGCCCTCCCCGCCACAGCAGCAGTGCTACAATGAATCAGTCGCGCCACTTTTGCATCCTTACATGCAGCTAACAAATTATGCGTACAGGCCAGATTCAACTCTTCCCCTGCATTCCAAAGATAACTCAAGTTTATCACTGTGCACCCCGGCACAAGAAATCCCCTTAATGAGCTTGGAACACTTAGATCGCCCTCGAATATCTCCACGCCTTGCCCCAATCTCCCCTCGCAAAAATCTTGCTTTTTGCTTCTGGAAAGCACCCTGATTTCATACTCATCCTTGCGGAGCAGGGCCGACACCAGACATTTTCCAATGAACCCAGATGCTCCGATAATAGCAATTTGAGAGATATTATTAGTTATATACGCCATGCTTTTCTTACCGGCATGACTGCTTCGTGCAATAGTGGATGGTCATAACGACGCCCCAGCTATCTTTTTATATATAAAGCTCAAGTATCTTGTAACATAGTACAAATGCATCCGTAACAGGCTGCGCGAGTAAAGACGCACTGCATATTTTCTATCCTTATAGTCTGATACAAGATGCTTTAAAAATTCTGCCTGTCCATAACCGGAAGTAGAAACCGACTCAAGCCAGCAAAGCGCTCTTGAATCCACTTTAAGAGAGACTCCCTTCTCCCTAAGATAGTAGGAATATACAATGTCTTCAAAATATGCTTTGCCGGTAAAGGGATAAAAATTTTCAAACTCCAGATTTTCCCGATAATGCATCACACAGCCGCCGGCCAGCCACTCAACATCGAACAACGTCTTATCTTCTCCCTCCGGATCTATACCGATACCCGCACCCGCTTTATCAACTTTACCTGGCTGGTAACCGTCTGCACCATTCACAAGCCAGTAGTAAATATTTTGAAAGATGCGGTTCTTTCCAGGTTTCTTATATGCAGACTTACCCGTTGCCAAGTCCATCAGCGCCGGCGCGACTGCGACATTGGGACCGTACATCTTTAAAGTTTCCAACAGATACTCAATACAATGCTCATCCAATAGCAAGTCGTCATCAAGCTGCATTACAACATCGTGAGATGAACTGCGGAAACCAGTCGCTCTTTGGGCAACCTGTCCCCTGCAAGTCGTGACTATAACTTTGACATTCTGGATAGATAGATTCTGGACTCTGTAAGCTTCATTTTCAGGGATACAAACCAGTATTTCATCTGGAACAACGGTTCCTCGGTTGATTGTCTCAATCGTTCCTTTCAGGGTATCTCCTCCCAATGTTGCCATAACCACCGTTATTGGATATAGCTTCAAATTGGTAAGCGTATTTGTCGTCATCATATTTCAAAGCTCGAATAAAGCAACTTCAAGTGTGCCATTTTCATCCTGCACTCCAACCCAAAAACACTACACATTATCAGTATGCCCAATAGAGAATTCATCAAAAATATGCTCTACATTGAATACACTTTCGCCATTAACCAAGGGTTTGAAAATTACGTTGACATACGCACCGCCCAACGCGAGCAGTCGCCATAAATCTTTCACTAATAAAGTATTGTCACAAGACCATAATCTGACAACGGCATTCTGGTACTCAAGCGATTGCAGCACCTTGTATATGAATGCCACCCACAAGGCTGAATCCGTTCTGTACAGCCAGTCACAAATCGTGATGATCGGGCCCTCTGCAGATTGTCTTATCCTAAGCACTAACCATCCACAAAGGTGCCCTTTCAACCGAAGAGTGTAAATTTTGTATGTAATGTCAGGATGTGATTGATATCGCCACGACAGCCAATCCTTATTTTTGACTAAAGACGCTCCCTCGCTCACTGAGCTTTCCCATAAATCATCAAATTCGGAATTTGCCAGCTGTTTTAATTCATCTATCTGGAATTTTGCCAATTTAATAGTTGGAAAAAACAGCAGCAGTTGACTGGCGAAGCTGAGGCAATATCCAAATAACCGCGCAACCAAGCTAGGCACCCGCTTTTTAAGCTGGAACAATTTTGCCGTCAGTAATGTTCTTGATCTTATTCTACTGGTCTGGGTATTAACCAGTTTGAAATCAAGTCGCTTAATCCATCCAGGAAGAGCAAGAGCATTGGGGGTACCGTAAATACCTTGAACACCCATTGTACTGGCCCAACCAATTGCCTCTGTGGCTAGGCGGGCAAATATACTACTGTTAATATATTCCGTATTTTGAAAAGGCCCCGCATATTTGGAACTGCATGAATATCTCTTGTGTGAAGATTTAGCCAACATTGATTTGCTCGTATAAGCATCCCCGATTTCAGCCATTAAATATTTCTGCCCACCAGAATATAATCTTTTAAAAGTCAGTGATACTGACCCGACCGTTCGGCCATTTAGAATAGCGGAAAAAATAAGTCCATGTCCCGCTGGATTCAAATCACCAACTTTCCAGTTCAGAAGAGCTGATGACCAATGCAAGCCGATATTTTTGTCTCCATACTCACTCTCTAAAAAGTTAGCCACATCCTGAATCTCCCGATTTCCTTGGACATATACTAGATTCCACTTTTCGGACAGCTCCTCTTTATGCATTCAGACTCACCCTCTCCTGCAAGGTGCTCCCAAATAAAATATCGCTTCTGTTAATTCTGAAATCGAGTTGTGAAGGTTTCACTATTTCCTGTGAAATGTTGATCCGATCCAGCAACGAACTATTTTTATCGCCATTCACCGTTCCACAATTTGCAAAAATCCGGGCGGCGCCCAAACTCTTGACAAGCAAATAGTCGGCATATCGAAAGCAACTGCCCCACTGGCCATGAGGAATCGAAAATAGCGGCACGCTGTTTTCGTATTTATCAAGGACGTCTGCGTTCAATTTGTACTGGTAAGTCAATTCAGCAGGTGTTAATGCGGCCGAGTTCCAGTGTTGGTATAGATGATTGCCAATTTGGACATAGGGATTTTTTTGCCATTCCATCAGCACTGTCGTCTTTGTGCTTCTTCCCTGATAGTCCAATACATCATTCATGTTATTTGGTTGTATCAAATACTTTTTCAGAATTTCTGGCGTAATGGAAAGAAAATAAGGAGGAGCCAATCCCGCTGTATCCATAACATCCAGAAATTCTTTATCTTTTGACTTGCAGGCAATTAGTGCTGGAAGCAATGGTTCACTGCTATCAATGAAAGCCATATTGAGAAAATGCAGTGACGGTATTTTATTATCAGCAAGATAAGGCACCGCATGCTCAAAACTCCCTGCCCATCCATCGTCGAAAGTAACCATGGCAGCATGAGCAGGAATCCTGTTGGATAATAGGTCATACGAACTGATTATCTCAAATCTGCTCGCTATCCAATCAATTTGTTTCTTGAATAAATCGATACCAGTAGACAGGTTGTATTGTCTCAAAAAGTCGCTCGGTGTATCACTCACCTCATGGAAAGTAAATACCGTAAGTCCATTGCGCTTTCGTGAGATCGAGATTGGATGCCATGCCGATACGGCGCCCAATACGCTCATTGTGATGTTTTTGATGCTACTCATTATTCTTGCTCTTTCATTTTTTAAACTCAAATGCTCCAAGTAGCCGCATCCAAACTGCGGCAGAAACATGACTTCATGTATAGATGGACCGATCCATCATGAAACTAACTTGTTGGTATGAAATCTGGAGAGCCGCGTTAAGAATTATTTCGGATTTTCCATATCCTTGAAAATTGCAGCCTTGAACGTATCAACATCCAGTGGACTAAAAAAATCTCTGCAGTATTGTTTGGCCAACATAAATGCAGTTTCTCCATCCAATGGAGAATTAGCTTCATCGGTTTCAATCGCATGTTTCAAATCATTAATATTTTCAATATTGGTGTGCCAAGCGCCAAGCTCATACAAAGGGTCTATGCTCATTTCTCCCTGCACATGGAGATACAGCGGCCTCACCCCAGCAGCGACTGCCTGAATAATGGCCGTCGTTCCTCTGTAAAGCGCCCAGCTACAGCGCGCAATATCAGTATCAAGGTTTTCTTGGGATAAGATAATATTACCTGGAAGGTCTCGCAGCTTAACGTTATGACTCACCAAAGATTCGAATGTAACGACTGGATGCAGTCGCCAGATAAATTGAATATCGGGGCATGCCTGCGCGCAATCCAAAGAGAATTCAAACAGAAGATGACATTCACTGGCGATACCTTCGGGAAGAACCAGGCAGGCTCGCTTATTTGACTGTCCACGAATCTGTGTCGGCGGTAACTCAAATTTATCTGCCTTAAAGCTACGATTGGAGCCTAACACGGAAATCGGAACTCCTTTCAGATCCGGAGCCAATTCCAATTGCTTCTTTCCGACTGGCCCCGCCGTCAAAATACAATCTGGATTGTATTCGCGCCCAAGGCTGCGCCGAATGGCGTGCTGTAAACAAAACACGGCAGCATGCTGATAACCAACACACAACACCTTTGGAGCGCTGCTTCGAGCTGCAGCGAACGCCACTCTTTCCCATGCATGACCTTCATGGATGGTTACGACGGCCTTGGGTTTTAACTTGTCCACTAATCTGTTTATCTGTCTGGAAAGCCGTAAAGTTGCCAGTGACTCATTTGTCAGCGCTTCTTGGGATGAGCGCGAAAGCACTTTTCGAAGCAGGTCTACAGTTTCATTTTTTGCAAGCGTTCTTAACCGAAGCGACTCCATTTTTAAGCGCTGATGAAGAGCGATTTCCTCGGAATAGCCGAGCGAGCAGGAGAGAATTACCCGTGGTACTGCGCTGTCTTTCCATTTGTACGCGAGAGTCGCCGCTGACTGTTCAGAGTGATTGAGCAGCGCGATCGCCACTGAATGTCCTTGCCCAACTAGCTCATCAGGCAGTTCACCAAAATAAAAATCGGCCGCATCGCCGGCATGGGACTCATTAAGCAAATGTGAGACGAACAGAACATCGACCTCGTGAGGAAGTTCTTTTGAAGCAAACCAGAACTCCCCGTCTGAGCGTAATGCTCTTCCAATCTGTCTGACCCACCCTGCCATGTTACGCAAATCCCGCAACCAGCGGCGACTCAGCGCCTTGATGTCCTTTGTATGCTTGAAAATATCTACATATTTAGAAAGGGTTAGAGGGTGTTCGCGAATAACATGTAGCCAAGGAACGGCAACACGCTCAATCGTCGAATCCGGTGCCAGCAGTACGCGATCGCAAGCTTCGCATAGCTCTCGATACTGCTCTTCGTTCAAAACGATTCACGCTTGACAATCTGACTAGGACCGCGCACTTGACTCATTCCAGCACCTGCTCAAGCAATGTACGCTGTTCATCGTTGTATCGAATGTAATCCAGCACAAGCTCAGCCTCATCAGGTTCATTTACCGAGGGTAAGCTCGGCGTAACAGGGACAGACCGCAGATTGAAGCCATTCTCAATGATGCGCATTTGCTCTATGAACTCAGCCTGTTCAATCGGTGAGGCGGGAAGCGCCGTGATCTCCATCAAGAAGTCTTTACGATAGGCTATTATTCCAAGAATCTTCCTCACAAAAGACTGTTGCACATCGAAAGCGCTATAACAGGGCGTCCGACGGAAACAATACAAAATGCGATCGGATGACGAAACAGCGCACTTCACAAAGGAATGACGATCCAACTCATCCTTGTGTTCGATAGGTCCGGTGGCATTCCATGCATCGCCATCTGGCTCAGCCGTAATTGCTTTTGCAAAAATTTCCATGTGCCTAGGCAATAACAACGGTTCATCACCCTGTAGCAGCATTACATGAGTGCAATCCACGTCCCTTATCGCCTCGGCAACCCGGGTAGTACCATTAGTGTGCGTATTGGCCGTCATGACGACCTTTCCGCCAAAGCCGCGTACCACCTCGGCGATCTCCTCGTCGCAGGTCGCTACATACACATCCGACACGACACCGGAAAGCAAAGCACGCCGACGGACGTGCTCAATCATAGGCAGACCGTGGAAAGGAAACAGGATTTTTCGGGGAAATCTGACCGACGCAAGATGCGCAGGAATAACAGCAACAATATTCATTTGTACCCAACACTCATTGAGGAAAGACACCGCAATCCACATTAATACATTGCCCAGTCATCGCAGATGCTGCATCAGACGTCAAGAACAAGCTCATTGCAGCCACCTCTGCTCCAGTAGGAAGCCTGCCCAACGCGGCATTTGCCGCTGTAAAATTTGCGATAAACTCTTCTGGATTGCCTTTGGCAGGCGAAGCAGGGCTATTCAATGCTTCAAGTAACCCGTCTGTGGGAATGAGTACTGGACACAAAGCATTTACCCGAACTCCACGTGGCCCGAGTTCTTTGGCAAGCGATTGAGTCAACCCATTCATCCCAAACTTGGATGCGCAATAAGCAGAGTTGTTTGAACTTCCACGCTTCCCGGCAATACTGGAAATATTGATGATGCATCCACCGTCCTGCATAACACTTGAAGCGGCTTTACAACCCCAGAAAGCCCCTTTTAAGTTGGTGCCAATCAAATCGTCCAGAAATTTTTCATCAATATCCGCAATAGGTCGCCATTCCGAAAAACCCGCATTATTGATGTAAACATCCAGCGTTCCTGTTTTTTCGATTGCGGCATCCACCAAGCGACGGTGAGCGGATTCATCCTGAACGTCCGCAGAAATAAATCTGACCTTATCGCCAAACCGGGTTCCCAATCCAAGCTCCTGCCGTGCCCCCACAATTACGAAATAGCCGGCATTGACATAAGCTTCTGTAATGTTGAGTCCGATTCCACGGTTTCCTCCCGTGATCACTACTGTTTTTTGCTTCATGTATTGTATTTACTCCAAACTCTGTAATATGTTCTTGTTGAAAAGTGTTCGCAAACCTAGATGGTCATACAAGAAAAGCCGCCATCAACAGCAATCTCCGCGCCTGTAACAAAGCCGGATGCATCTGATGCCAGCCATAGGGTCGCGCCAATTAATTCATTTGGCTCCCCATAGCGCTTCATTGGAGTGTGTCCAAGAATAGCAACTTCACGCTCGGGAGTTATAAAATTCTTGCGATTCCATTCCGTCGGAAAGAATCCAGGCCGTAACGCGTTAACTCGAACACCTTTCGTGCCCCACTCCCGACCTAGGTTTTGTGTCAGGTTCTTGATCCCTGCCTTAGCCACGGAATAAGTTATTGCCTTGGAGAGAGGCGGACCTGCAGATGCCGATGAGAGATTGATGATTGATCCGCTGCCTCTGTTTACCATGTATTCCCCGAATACCTGGCAACCAAGAAAAGTGCCGGTAACCTGTGAGTCTAGAATCGCGTACCACTCTTCAAGGGTTAATTCAAAAAACGGTGTCGGCCCGTTAATGCCGGCCCCATTGACAAGAATATCAATCTGGCCAAAGGCTGAAAGCACTTTTTG
>Ga0172379_10006034_pt1 | contig 16501 bp, 18 predicted proteins | sample GrowelOW334metaG_FD_119756 | JGI IMG/M metagenome (GOLD analysis project Ga0172379, IMG submission 119756) | Groundwater microbial communities from an aquifer near a municipal landfill in Southern Ontario, Canada - Groundwater well OW334 metaG | ecosystem: Environmental > Aquatic > Deep... | reverse complement strand
CTCCAGCCGGGCGAAGGCTCCCCCGGCGACGTTGTCGCTGCTGAAATAAAACTCGCGCCCGTCGGCGGTTTCGATGGAACCATAAGCTTCGCCGGGAACCAGGCGCTTCACCGTGCCGTGCTGCGGGACTTCGTGTGCCTTGACGTCGCCGCGCTGGGTGCGCGCCAGGTCCGCCAGCCTGCGCCCTGCGGCGTTGAACGCATCGCGCAGTGCCACGTAGATGTCCTCGTGATGATCGCGGTCGATGACCACCTCGTGTCCCGGCACGCGTATGTCCAGGCGCACCGTGAACTGCTTGCCCTGGTGGCGGTGACGGTCCTGCTCTTCGACTACGATGTGGCAGCTGGTGATGCGCGGATAGAATTCGTCGAGCTTGGCGGCTTTGGCGCGTATGCGCGCCTCCACCGCCTCGGAGGCCGGGAAGTTGCGGAAGGTGATCTGCAGAGGGAGTTGCATGGCCGTTGCTTCCTGATAAGGATGTGGTCGGGGGCCGCCGCGCCGGGACCCTCCGGCCGGTTCGCCCGCTTAAACGATGCGCCTTCCAGCGCAGCAGCGATTGATTTTCGTCAAACGCGCTCGTCGGCTAAGCCGCAACGAACGCCGAGCCATCGAACCGGCAGCGAGCCGGCAACAGAAGGCGTGAAGGCCGAGCCTGCTGCGGCGGGGAAGGTGAACGCGCGCCGAAGCCGGCGAGGCTGAAGCATCACTGCAGCGCCTGCTAGCGAGGCCGGCGCGCGGCGTTCTCCTTTGCCGCCTCGTCGATTTCGCGCATGATGCCGCCGACGTCGGCTGGTCTTTCGCTGCGGGCGAAACTGCCGCTCAGCGCAATCCCCGGGTGCAGTTTGCCGCTTGCGTAGATGGACCAGATTTCCCTGCCGTAGTCGGTGCGGCGCAGTTCCGGGGCGAAGCGGCCGAAGTAGGCAGTCAGGTTATCCACGTCGCGCTCGAACAGGAGGCAGGCGCTGTTGTTGCCCGCGGCGTCTACGGCCTGCGGCAGGTCGATGATGACCGGCCCGTCGATGGCTGCGAGCACGTTGTATTCGGACAGGTCGCCGTGCACGATGCCGGCGCATAGCATGCGCACGACCTGCATCACCAGCGTCTGGTGGTAGTCGCGCGCCACAACGTCGCTTAGCTCCAGGTCATTGAGCCTCGGGGCCGCGTTGCCGTCTTTGCCGGTCACCAGTTCCATCAGCAGGACGCCATCGAGGAAGTTGTAGGGCCGCGGTACGCGCACTCCGGCGGCGGCAAGGCGGTGCAGGGCGTCCACCTCGGCGCTTTGCCAGGCTTGTTCCTGCTCCTGACGCCCGTAGCGCGTACCCTTCTCCATGGCACGCGCGCGCCGGCTGTTCTTCACCTTGCGGCCTTCGGTGTATTGCACGCTCTGGCGGAAGCTGCGCTTGCCCGCTTCCTTGTATACCTTCGCGCAACGCACATGCTCGCCGCAGCGGACTACGTAAACCTCGGCTTCCTTGCCGCTCATGAGCTGACGCAGGACCTCGTCGACGAGACCTTCCTCGACCAGCGGTTCGATTCTTTTCGGGGTTTTCATGGCGCCTTTCTGCGCTGCCGTGGCGCTCGGTGATGCTGCGGACCGGCGCAATCTTACTCTATGCGTGCAAAAGATCCCGTGTGCGCGCCGGCGCAGGCGGTTCCGGCCAGGTCGCGGACGCAATCAGGGCATACCCTGATCGGCGGCATTTCCCGGGGCGCATGGCCTGCGCATGCAGTCCTTCCGAATAAGCGATCCTTGATTCAGGTCAAAAGCAGCTGCGACAAAATCGGCACGATGCAAGACTTCCAGCAGGGTCTGCGATGTGTCGAATCGGGGGAGGGCGCCTTGGAGAGAAGTGAATGGGAAGTCACCTGGAGCAATTCCTTGTGCGTCGACGTTCCCGAGATGGACGAAGAACACCGGCAGTTCATCGCGCGCGTGAACGAATTGAATCAGGCGATCCTCGAATCCGAGGACAAGGCGACGGTGGCGCGCGCAATGGAGCTGATGCTGAGCGAGGCCGCGCATCATTTCGCGCATGAGGAGGAATTGCTGGCCCGCTGGGCATATCCGGATGCCGCGGCGCACACGGCCAGGCACGCGGCAATCATGGCGCAGTTCGAGCGCGTGATGAAGGAATTCGCCGATACCGACATCAGCTTCGTCTGGGCGCTCAAGGGCCTGCGCATCAAACAGCTGTTGGTCGAGCACCTGCTGAAAGAGGACATGAAATACCGGGACTTTCTGCGCGGGCGGGCAGGAAGTCCGAGCTAGGCGTACCGGGGCGAAAAAAAGCCGGTGGCGCTTGTTGAAACGCCACCGGCTTGAAGACGGGATTCCAAAGGAGGAGGAGGAGAAACCCCGCAAACGAATAGTACAACAATCAATGGTGCGATGCAACAGCTGTTATCTGCCATTGATAGAAAATTCCCGACTTTCTCATCTGATTTTCTGATGTTAGCCATCACATAATGCGCTGTGGTGCGTCGCATCAATGTGCTATATGTACGCCTTCAGATCGGGTTGTCGCGGAATATTTATTCGATGATTATCAGGCCACTGACCGTATTCGAGCGGGAGGCCGTCAGAAGCTTCTATCTCGCCCTTGGCCCGGACGACCGGCGCAAGCGTTTTTGCTGTTCGCTTTCCGACGACATCATTTCCAGCTACGTCGACCGGCTGAATTTCACCCGCGACACGGTTCTGGGCGCCTTTGACGAACGCGCCCGGATAATCGGTTTGGCGGAGCTCGTGCGCAGCCCCGAAGCGGGCGAGATGGCGTTTTCGGTGCGGCCCGACAAGCGCGGTCGGAAAATCGGCACCAAATTGATCGAACGGCTGCTGCTGCGCGCAAGAATGTGCGGCGTAAGGAAAGTATTTGTGATGTTCCTGTCGAACAACACGCCGATGCGGCGCATGGCGGTGCGCGCGGGAATGGCACTGAGTTCGGCCGACGGCGAAGCCTATGCAGAGCGGATATTGCCCGCGCCGAGCGCGGAAGAACTCGCGCAATGGTTCACCGAGGAAAGCCTGTCGCATGGCGGCTATTTCGGAACCTTGGGAATTGCCCATTGGGGCGCGCTTCTGACCGGGTCCGCCGGCGCCGCGCCGCAGCCGCTCGACCTTGCCGCTCCCGCGGCCTGAGCGCAGCCGCAGCGCAGGCAGATCGCCGGACGGGCAATGCGTCTGGATGTTGCGCAATATCAAGCCGAGGGAACTGCGGCGCGCCGACAATATCCAAAGATAGTCGGATGCCGTCGAAGGCATAGGCGCAAGGAGGTACACACTGTGGCTCTGAGCAAGACCCAAATTTCCAAACTCGGGCGCGAGCTCGACAGGCAGTACAAATCGCTGCTGGAAGAGGTGCGGGACGCGCTGGAGAAGACTGAAAACCAGCAGTATGTCGAGCTGATCGACAGGGCGCCCGCCGATAGCGGGGACCAGGCGACCGGCGATGCGCTGGCCGATCTCAATCTTGCGATTATCGACCGGCATGTGCGGGAAATCCGCGATATCGAGGCCGCCAGGGCGCGCATGGCGGAAGGCCGCCTCGGAACCTGCATCGATTGCGGCGGCGGCATCGCATTCGAACGCCTGCTCGCCTACCCGACTGCGAAGCGCTGCCATGCCTGCCAGCGGCAGCACGAGAAGACCTACGCCCACGAGGGCAATCCCACGCTCTGAGCCGGGGCTGCGCCAGACCGGCGCGCGGCGGAGCCGGCCGGCGCTGGCGGCAGGCGCTCTTGACGGAAATCATATCGGCCGCTCAGGGAGCGGGTATGTTGGCCTCAGTACCCGCCGCGACGCGAATTCTGCAGCGGGCAGAAAACTCAATGCGACGAGAGGTCAATCATGAAAAGCCAACGCGGGGGCTTCCAGCCGGTCAGCAACGAGCAGCTGTTCCAGGAGCTGGTGCACGACAGCTACAAGGCCGGGCGCAAGCTGCACGAACCGACGCGCTGCCCCGATTGCGGCGCAGTGTTTCAGAGCGGCCGCTGGACCTGGGGTACGGCCGGCGCGGCGGCGCACGAGGAGTCGTGCCCGGCGTGCCAGCGCATTCACGACAAATTTCCCGCAGGTTTCGTGACGCTGAAAGGCGCGTTCCTGCAGCAGCATCGCGACGAGATCCTGCATCTGCTGCGCAACCACGAGGCGAAGGAGAAGGCGGAACACCCGCTGCAGCGGATCATGGCCATGGTGGACAGCGCCGAGGGCGTGACGGTCACCACCACCGACGCCCATCTTGCGCGCGACCTCGCGCAAGCCCTGCATCATGCCTACAAGGGCGAGCTCGAGTTCCATTACAACAAGGAAGACAATCTGCTGCGCGCGAGCTGGAGCCGCTGACGGCGGACTCATCGCCCCCGGCTCAGGGTTCGATGCGGGTGATCTTCGAGCCCTCGAAGGTCAGGTTGTACATCAGGCCTTTGTTCGAAAAGATGAAGCCGATAATGGGCTTCTTCGCGGTGTCGGTGTCGATCTGGCCGCCCGCGCCCAGCGTGGCCAGCGCCACGCTTCCGTCCACCCCCGCCTTCCAGCCCTCGCTTTTGCGAAACTTTTCCAGGACTTTCGGGTTCATGAACAATATGATCTGCGACTTGATCTGGGCGCCGAGCTGGAAGCCGATGGAGGCGGCGGCCGTGCTGTAGTAGGCGACAGTCTTTCCTTTGACCAGCAGCGCGCCTTCCCCGTACTCGCCGCCGATACCGACGCCTGCCTTGATCACCTCCGGAAACACCAGCATGCCGGAAGCTTTTTGCGCCAGCTCCCTGCCGGCGCTGGTGTGCTTGTAGAATTCCCCGATCGCCTCGTGCACCTTGGCGTCGATCTCGACCTTGGACGCGGCCTGCGCGGATGGCGGCTGAACCAGGCCGAGCGCGCCGCAGACGATCAAAGCCGCTATGGTTTTGCCTGTCATCTTCTGTTCTCCATTGGAAATGGCAGCATCAGCTTACGCCGAAAGCCGCGCCGATGCGAGATTCGGCCGCTCGCCTGGCAATCCCTTGCACTTTGCCTTAGAGTACGCAACGAAACGAGGGGATCAGGGAGGGAAAGGTAGGGTCCCTCCCCTTCCTTGGCCCCTCGTGCTCCCCCGATCCAGGCGCCTGACAGCAATTCTGTTACGCGCTCCTGGAAGGTGGGCGCAATTTTTCAACTGAGTCCGGAGACAGCATGCCCCCCGTGATCACCTGCGTCGAAGATCTGCGCCTGTTGGCCAAGAAGCGCGTGCCGCGCATGTTCTACGATTACGCCGATGGAGGTTCGTGGACCGAAGGCACCTACCGCGCCAACGAAAGCGATTTCGCCCGGATCAAGCTGCGCCAGCGCGTTGCGGTCAATATGGAACACCGCAGCCTGAAGAGCACCATGGCAGGCGAGGACGTGGCGATGCCGGTGGCACTTGCGCCCGTCGGGCTGGTCGGGATGCAGCATGCCGACGGCGAAATTCTGGCGGCGCGCGCAGCCGAGAAATTCGGCGTTCCGTTCACGCTCTCCACCATGAGCATCTGCTCCATCGAAGACGTCGCCGAAAGCGTCGAGAAGCCCTTCTGGTTTCAGCTCTATGTGATGCGCGACCGCGATTTCATCAAGCGCCTGATCGACCGCGCCAAGGCGGCCGGGTGTTCGGCGCTGGTGCTGACGCTCGACCTGCAGATCATGGGGCAGCGCCACAAGGACATCAAGAACGGTCTGTCGGCACCGCCCAAGATTACCTTGCGCAATATGCTCAACATGGGCACCAAGGCGCGCTGGGGCCTGGCGATGCTCGGCACCAGCCGCCGCACCTTCCGCAATGTGGTGGGCCACGCGAAAGGCGTCGATGACATGACTTCGCTCTCCGAATGGAGCGCCAGCCAGCTCGACCCTACGTTGAACTGGGACGATGTGAAATGGATCAAGGAACGCTGGGGCGGCAAGCTGATCCTCAAGGGGATCATGGATGCGGAGGATGCCGAGATCGCGGCGCGCTCCGGCGCGGACGCGCTCATCGTCTCCAATCACGGCGGGCGCCAGCTCGACGGCGCGCCCTCGTCGATCGCCGCCCTGCCTGCGATTGCGCAGGCCGTCGGCAACAAGATCGAAGTGCTCATGGACGGGGGCATTCGCACCGGGCAGGACGTGATCAAGGCGCTCGCGCTGGGCGCCAAGGGGGTGTTCATCGGCCGCGCTTTCGTCTACGGACTGGGTGCGATGGGCGAGGCCGGCGTGAGCAGCTGCCTGGAAATCATCCGCAAGGAGCTTGACCTCACCATGGCATTCTGCGGCCTGTGCGAGGTGCGGCAGGTGGACCGGACGATCCTGGTACCGGGGACCTACTGAGGGCCTCGCCGTCTGCGGCCCATTCGCACTGAGCGCAAATCGGGCGCAGCGGCTGGCTTGCGCGGCGCACGCGCCGTACAAGACCGGGCGCCGTCCTTTATAATCCGGGGCACATGCGCATCCTACTCAGCAACGATGACGGCTATTTCTCCCCCGGAATCACCCGTCTTGCCGAAGTCCTCGCCGGCGTGGCAGAAATCACGGTGGTGGCGCCCGAGCGCGATCGCAGCGGCGCGTCCAACTCGCTTACCCTGGACCGGCCGCTCACGGTCAAGCGCGCGGCCAACGGCTTCCTGTTCGTCAACGGCACGCCGACCGATTGCGTGCACCTGGCGGTGACCGGCCTGCTCGATCAGCTGCCCGACATGGTGGTGTCGGGGATCAACCTCGGCGCCAACATGGGCGACGACACCATCTATTCGGGCACGGTGGCCGCGGCCACCGAGGGATTCCTGCTCGGCATCCCGTCGCTCGCAGTATCGCTCGCGAGCAAAGCCGGCAGGCATTTCGACACCGCGGCGCGCGTGACGCTGGAGATGGTCGAGCGCCTGCGGCGCGCGCCGGTGTCGGGGCCGGTGCTGCTCAACCTCAATATTCCCGATCTGCCCTACGAAGGGCTGCGCGGCCTCGACATCACGCGCCTGGGCAAGCGCCACAAGGCCGAACCCGTAATCAAGGAACTCAGTCCGCGCCAGGAAACGGTCTATTGGGTAGGCCCGGCCGGCGGCGCGCAGGACGCCGGCGAGGGCACGGATTTTTACGCAGTGGCGGCGCAGCGCGTGTCGGTGACGCCGCTGCAGGTCGATCTCACGCATATGAACCAGATCCCGCTGCTGCGCGAATGGATAGAACGATGAACCGTCGCGGCCATTCGCAGCTGCAGGGCATAGGCATGACTTCGCAGCGCACCCGCGCGCGCATGGTCGAGCGCCTGCGCCAGGACGGGATCACGGACGAGGCGGTGCTTGCGGCCCTGGGTGCCGTGCCGCGCCACTTGTTCGTGGAGGAGGCGCTCGCCAGCCGGGCCTACGATGACGATGCGCTGCCGATCGGCTTTTCGCAGACCATTTCCCAGCCCTACGTCGTCGCCCGCATGATCCAGGCGCTGCGCGCCGGACGCGAACTGGGCAAGGTGCTCGAAATCGGCACCGGCTGCGGCTATCAGGCGGCGGTGCTGGCGCAGCTGGCGACCGAGGTGTACTCGATCGAGCGCATTGCGCCGCTGCTGGCCAAGGCGCGCGCCAATCTGCGCAGCCTGCGCCTCCCCAATCTGCGCCTGAAGCATGCCGACGGCAATCTGGGCCTGCCCGAGGCCGCACCGTTCGACTCGATCATTCTGTCCGCCGCCGCGCGCCAGTTGCCGCAGGCCCTGCTGCAACAACTGGCACCGGGCGGCCGGATGATATTGCCTTTCGGCAGCACGGCGCAGGTGTTGCGGCTGGTGGAACGCAACCGCAGCGGCTACAGCGAAACCACGCTGGACAGCGTGCGCTTCGTGCCGATGCTGATGGGGGTGGAATGAAGCGCATACCGACCTTGCTTTGTTGTGCCGCGCTGGCGGCGACTTTGCTCGCGGGCTGTGGCAGTCAGCCGGTGCAGGCGCCGGTGATCGAGCGCGCACCTGCGGGCGCAAGCAAACCGGCGCCGTCGCCTGCGGCAGCCCAGCCTTCCGAAATGTATACCGTTCGGCGCGGCGATACCATGTTCAGCATCGCGCTGGACCACGGCCTCGATTACAAGGAACTCGCCGCCTGGAACAATATCGATAATCCGAGGCGGATACGCCCGGGCCAGCAGCTGCGGATCACGCCGCCGGCCGGCGCGCCGGAAGCGCCGGTGATCGTAAATCCCATTACGACCTCGGGTCGCGTCGAGTCGCGTCCGCTGGCCGCGCAGCCTGGCGCAGCAACTGCTGCTCCGGCGCCGCCCAATGCAGAAGCGGTAACCGGGCCAGCCGCGGCGCAGGGCTCGATCAAATCGGAACCGCTGGCGCGCAAGCTGCCGTATACGCCCGAGAACCTTGCGCTGCTGCAGCGCGCCGAAACGCCGCCCGCTGCTGCGGCGCCGGCGCCAGCGCCCGTGCCTGCACCCGCTGTTGCGGCCGCCGTGCCGAGCGCGCCGATTGCGGCGCCTAAACCGGAGCTCCCTCAAGCTGCGACCGCCGCAGACGATGAGGATAAAGTCGACTGGGGATGGCCGGTGCAGGGCAAGGTCATCGCCGGCTTTTCCGAGGCGAGCAACAAAGGCCTGGATATTGCCGCCAAGCTGGGCGATCCAGTGATTGCCTCGGCCCCGGGGCGCGTGGTCTATAGCGGCAGCGGCCTGCGTGGATACGGCAAGCTCGTCATCATCAAACACAACAAGACCTATCTGTCGGCTTATGCGCATAACAGCGTCATTCTGGTGAAAGAAGGGCAAAGCGTGGTCAAGGGGCAGAAAATCGCCGAAGTCGGCAATACCGACAGCGATAAGCCGATGCTGCATTTCGAGATCCGCAAGCTCGGCAAACCGGTTGATCCAGCCAAGTACCTGCCGCCGACGTGAGTTCACAATCCTCTTCCCCGGACGAGGAGATCGAGGGTGAGGCGGCGGCTGCACCCCCGGCCGAGGCGCAGCCCGAAACGGCCGAGCCGGAAACCGAATTCCTTTCCGACGTCACCCAGATCTACCTGCACGAGATCGGGCTCAACCAGCTGTTCTCGCCCGAGGAGGAACTGCATTACGCGCGCCTCGCCGCCAGGGGAGATTTCGCCGCGCGGCAGAAAATGATCGAGCGCAACCTGCGCCTGGTGGTGAATATCGCCAAGCACTACCTCAACCGCAGCGTGCCGCTGCTGGATCTGGTGGAGGAAGGCAACCTCGGATTGATGCACGCACTGGACAAATTCGATCCGGAACGGGGCTTTCGCTTCTCCACCTACGCCACCTGGTGGATACGCCAGAACATCGAGCGCGCCATCATGAACCAGTCGCGCACGATACGGCTGCCGGTGCATGTGATCAAGGAGCTCAATCTGGTGCTGCGGGCCAAGCGCCACCTGGAGACGCACGGCGACCGGGAAGCGGGCCTGGAGGACATTGCGCATCTGCTGGGCAAGCCGGTGGAGGAGGTGCGTGCGGTGCTCGCCCACAACGAGCACATGGCTTCGCTCGATGCGCCGCTGGATATCGATCCGATGCTGTCGATCGGCGAATCCATTTCCGACGAGCAAAGCATCAATCCCGAGACCGGATTGCAGACGCAGGAGGTCGAGTCGCTGGTGCGCCAATGGCTGGAACAACTGAGCGACAAACAGCGCACCGTGATCGAGCGCCGCTTCGGCCTGAACAGCCGGGAAGTGTGCACGCTGGAGGAGCTGGCGCAGCAGCTTGGGCTCACGCGCGAGCGTGTCCGGCAGATTCAGCTGGAGGCGCTGGGCCAGTTGCGCCGCATTCTGCGCCGCGGCGGACTGTCGAAGGACGCGCTGCTCTAGCGCAGCCGCTCCCCGGCCGGGTCAGGAGCCGGTGTTCAGCGTCTCCGGCGGCTTGCGCTTCAGTACCGACGGGTCGGCTTCCTCGCTGAGTTCTTGTGCGAACTGGATATTCTTGTTCAGTTCCTCGAGGTACAGGTTCTGCCCGCCGAAATGCTGCTGCGCGTAGCTGTAGCAGCCGCCTAGTTCGACATCCAGCCGTTTGCTGGCCCCTTGGAAAAATATCGGGGTCTTGATCACCAGATCCTCGCCCGAGGCGAATACGACCTGCTCTTTGCCTTCTGCGGTGCGCCTGGTCGCGAGGCCGCCGGCGACGAACTCCGGATACAGGCGGTCGCGGCATTTCTCCAGGTAGCAGCGGTCCGCCATCTGCGCAATGATGTCGGCCGAACCGAGCATGCTGCCCAGCAGCCGGTAAATCGGGGAGGGCACTTTGATTTTTCCCACCGGTGTTTCGTATCCGGTGAAGTGGATCAGTTCGGCCGCAATATCGGCCATTTCCGCCATGCCGATTTTCGGCAGGTAGTCGCGCAGGAACACCGAACCGCGCGACACGTGCGTGAGCGTGTACTCGGCGCCGTTCTTGTGATCATGGTCGTCGAGCGCGCGCACATAGCCCATATCGTGGAACAGCGCCGTTATCACGCCCAGGCGGAACAGGGAATCGCCGAAGTGCTGGGAGCCGATGCGCGAGCGCTCGTAGCCGTCGATCAGGCGCGCCATGGCCAGCGTTACGTCGAGCACGTGCTGGACGTCGTGGTAAGCCGTGTCGCAGGGATGGTATCCCGGATACTCGCCGCGGTAGAGCCGCGTCAGGTCGCGGAACGCATGGTCGAGCAGCTTGGTCGGCGCAGAGGGGTAGAGTTCGAGGTAGATGCGGTCCACCTCGTCGTTGACCACCTGCGGATCGGTGGTATTGAACTGCGCACTGACGTCGTAATCGTTGCGGCGGTGATCCATGCTGTTCTCCTTCTGTGCGCAATGCCTGCGCTGCCGGTCCTGGAGCGAGTTCGGGTGCCCGCTTCCTGCGTCGATTGGCAATTATGGCGCATTTTGCGCATGCCGGAATTATTCCGCGTGGCTGCCACAATTTTTGACAATCCCCGCTGCCGCATGGAAAGGGCAGCCAAATCAAAAGGCTAAGCCCGTCCCGCCTCAGGTCTTGAGGGTGAACGGATTGAAGTTCGTATGGCGGTCGTAATAGTCCTCGTGCTCGGCGCGCTTGAGCGCGTTGACTATTTTGTAGGTGAGCGGGGTAAATACGACCTCGACGCCGACCTTGATCACGAACTGCGACAGCATCACCAGCGGCAGCTTGTCGTTGGGAATGATGCCGCTGCCATAGAACGCGAGCGGATAGAACAGCGTAGAGTCCACCGCCTCGCCGAAAATGGTGGAGCCTATGGTGCGGGTCCACAGCCACTTGCCGGCGGTGAGGATTTTCATTTTCGCCAGCACGTAGGAGTTGACGAATTCGCCGCAGAAATAGGCGCACATCGAGGCCAGCACGATGCGCCAGGTCGAGCCGAAAGCGATTTCGTAGGCCGCCTGGTTGTGCCAGAACGGCGCCGGCGGCAAGGCCACCACCACCGCGGCCATGAACGAGGCGAAACCGAGGCCGGTGAAGCCGGCCCAGATCACCTTGCGCGCGCGCGCGTAGCCGTACACCTCGGTGAGGATGTCGCCGAACACATAGGAGATGGGGAAGAACAGCACGCCGGCACCGAAGCTGACCGTGCCCAGATAGGGCAGCGTGATCTGCGCGATTTTTGCCGGGCCGATCAGGTTGGAGCAGATCAGCACGCAGACGAATGCCGCCATCACCAGGTCGTAATAGCGGTACTGGCGCGTCTGTTGGGTGGAGGGTTTCATGGGCGGGCTCAATGGTGGAGTATTAGACCCTGCGCCGGCGGCGGCGGTCAATTGCCGCCTGCAGGCGGCCGCGAAGGAACTTTTGCGCGCGTGTCGCGTTTGCGGTAAAACGGGCGTTCGATGGCGCCCTTGACCTTATTCGACAAGCTTTGGGATGCGCACGTCATCGCCGACCTGGGCGACGGCGTGGCGCTGCTGCACGTGGACCGGCACCTGCTGCACGACCTGTCCGGCCGCGCTGCGCTGAAGGAGCTGGAGCGGCGCGGCCTCAGGGTGAGGAATCCGGAACTCGCGTTCGCCGTGCCCGACCATCTGGTTTCGTCGGCGCCTGGGCGCAGCGGCGGCAACGCCGACTGGAGCAATCTGCATATCGACACGCTGCGCGCGAGCTGCAACAAGTGGGGCATACGCCTGTTCGACGTCAACGATCCCGCGCAAGGCATCGTGCATGTGATCGGCCCCGAACTCGGGCTCACCCAGCCCGGTGTGCTGCTGCTGTGCTGCGACAGTCACACCAGCACCCACGGCGCGCTGGGTGCGCTCGCCTGGGGCATCGGCGCCTCCGAAGGGGTGCACGTGCTCGCGACCCAGACCATCGTGCAGCAGCGGCCGCGGCGCATGCGCGTGAATTTCCACGGCCGGCTCGCAGCCGGCGTGGAAGCCAAGGACCTGATCCTGTACCTGATAGCGCGCGAAGGCGCGGCCGCGGGCACGGGTTACGCGGTGGAGTACGCCGGGCCGGCGATACGCGAACTGGACATGGAAGGGCGCATGACGCTGTGCAATCTGTCGATCGAATGGGGTGCAAAAATGGGCATGGTGGCACCGGACGAGCGCACCTATGCCTGGCTGCAGGGCCGGCCCTATGCGCCGGCGGGGAGCGATTGGGATGCCGCCATGGCCGACTGGCGCACGCTCAAGAGCGACGAAGGCGCCCGCTTCGAGCGCGAAATCGAGGTCGATGCGGCCAAGGTCGAGCCGCAGATCACCTGGGGCACGAGTCCGCAGGACGCGATCGCGGTGAGCGCGCGCGTGCCCGACCCGGCTGCAGTGCCCGATACCCAGCGGCGCGCAGCCATGCAAGCCGCGCTGGATTACATGGGGCTCGCGCCGGGGCAGGCCATCGCCGGCACGCGCATCGATCGCGTGTTCATCGGCTCGTGCACCAACAGCCGCCTCGTCGATTTGCGCCGCGCCGCCGATCTGGTGCGCCGCTCCGGAGGCAGGGTCGCGCCGCATGTGCGCGCCTGGGTGGTGCCCGGATCGCAGAAGATCAAGCGCGCAGCCGAGTGCGAGGGGCTGGACCGGGTGTTTCTCGACGCCGGTTTCGAATGGCGCGAACCCGGCTGCTCCCTGTGCGTCGGCGCGAACGGGGAATTCGTCGCGCCGGGGGAGCGCTGCGTCTCCACTTCCAACCGCAATTTCGTCGGTCGCCAGGGTCCGCGTGCGCGCACCCATCTCGCCAGCCCGGTGATGGCCGCTGCGGCCGCGCTGGCCGGCGAAATTACCGACGCGCGCAGGTTTTAGGATGGATAAATTCGTAACCCTGAAAGGGGCGGCCGCGCCGCTGATGCTGGCCAACGTCGACACCGACTGCATCATCCGCATGGAACGCCTGTCGCGGCTCGCCCGGGGCGAGTTGGGGCCGTGGGCGTTCGAGGCGCTGCGCTATCTGCCCGACGGCAGCGAGAATCCGCAGTTCATCCTCAACCAGGCGCCCTGGCGCGGCGCCAGCATCCTGCTCGCGGCGGAGAACTTCGGCTGCGGCAGCTCGCGCGAGACCGCGGTGTGGGCGCTGTGGGAACTGGGTGTGCGCTGCGTGATCGCGCCTTCCTTCGGCGATATTTTTTACGGCAACTGCTTCCAGAGCGGCATGCTGCCTGTGCGCCTGCCTGCGGCCGAGGTTGCGGCGCTCGCTGCTGAAGCCGCAAGCGGCGCAAGGGAAATCACCGTGGACTTGCAGGCGCAGCGGATCGTCACCGCTGCGGGGCGGGCGATCGCTTTCGACATCGATCCGCGCCGGCGCGCGGCCCTGCTGCAAGGACTGGACGCGATCGGCCTAACCCTGCAGCATGCGGCCGACATCGACGCGTTCCAGGCGCGCGAGCGCCAGCGGCGGCCGTGGTTGTACCGCGCGCCGCTCTGAAGTTCAGCCAGCCCGGCGCGCGGCTTTCTTCTTCGCTTTCTTCTTCGGCTTGGGCTCGGGAACCAGCACGGTACCGCGGCATTTCTTCGCCCCGCACCAGCAGGGCCAGCGCGACTTCACTTCATTGGTGATGCGTTCGTTGGTCTCGATGCAATAGTCGTAGGACAGCTCCTCGCCCGGGCGGATATCGCGGATGGCGCGGATGAACATGCGCTTGTCCTTCTCGTAGGTATCGCAGTTCGGCGCGCAGGAGTGGTTGATCCAGCGCGCGATGTTGCCTTTGGATCCGCCGTCGATGTTGTGGTCGAGCGCGATGCCGAAGATGAAGGTGTGGTTCAGGCCTTGCATGTTTTCCGGATAGCGGCGCGCGACTTCGGCTTCGCTGATGATCTCGCCTTTGTATTCGCATACCGTTTCGTCCTCGCGTATCGGGCGGCGGGCGAACACGCCGCGCCCGTGTATCCCCGAGCGGCGCACTACGATGCGCGGCCCGGGCCGTTTTGCTTTGCTGCTGCTCATGAGGTGCGCTCTTTTCCGGCAAAGCGCGCATTGTTGCGTCGAAAGCGGCAACTTGCAAGTCCGCGTGCAACAGCGCCTGTCTCCATGGAAACGGCGTTATCATCGCGGCTATCCCTTCAAACGCATCGAGGTTCCGGCACCATGACCGACTTTCACGGGATTTTTCCCTATCTTGTTTCCCCCATCGACGAGTCCACCGGCCGCGTGCGCGAGCGCGTCCTGCGCGACCTGGTCGAACACCTGATCGGCTGCGGCGTGCACGGGCTCTCGCCGCTGGGCAGCACCGGCGAATTCGCCTATCTCTCGTTCGAGCAGCGCCAGGAGATCGTGCGCATCGTGGTCGATGCGGCGGGCGGGCGCGTGCCGGTGCTGGCGGGAGTGGCCGCCTTCGCCACCAGCGATGCCATCCGCCAGGCGGAGGCGCACGCGCGGCTCGGCGCGAATGGCCTGATCCTGATCCTGCAGCAGATGTTCCCGGTGCCGCCGCGCGGCATCGAGCGCTACTTTCGCGCCGTCGCCGAGGCGCTGCCGCAGACTTCGATGACGCTGTACACCAATCCGGGGCTGCTCGGCGGCGACATTCCGATGGACGCGCTGGATGCGTTGTCGCACATTCCCAACATCGAGTACGTCAAGGACGCTTCGGGCAATACCGGGCGCATCCTCACCATGCTCAACCGCATGGGTGACCGGATCAAGGTGTTCAGCGCCTCCGCGCACATACCGCTCGTGGTGCTGAAACTCGGCGGCGTGGGCTGGATGGCCGGGCCCGGCTGCGTCATGCCGCGCGAATGCGTGCGCCTGTACGAACTCTCCTGCGCCGGCAAGTGGGACGAGGCCATGGCGGAGCAGCGCCGGCAGTGGGCCATCAACGAGGTGTTCACCAAGTACGCGCTCGCGGCCTGCATCAAGACTGCACTGCAGCTGCAGGGCTTCGAGGTCGGCGACGCGATCGCGCCGCAGGAAGCGCTCAAACCTGAAGCGGTCGAGGATATCAGGCGCGCGCTGGCGCAGTTGAAGTAGGCGATTCGGGAAAGCGCTCGCAACCGGTGGAATCCATTCGCGCGTTGACCGCATATCCCCTTATCCGTCAGCGTCTTGATTTCTGTCAATTGACGGTAATGTTCCCCGTATAGCATTTGTGCGTTGCTGTCCAAGACAGGAGGGAACCATGAAGGTCAGATCGCTTTTTGCGGGAATCGCCGCCGCTTTCGTATTCGCCGGACCCGCCGCGGCTGCGGACGTCATTTGTTATAACTGCCCGCCCGAGTGGGCCGACTGGGGAACCATGCTGAAGTCGATCAAGGCCGACCTCGGCCTCGAGGTACCCCATGACAACAAGAACTCGGGGCAGACACTGTCGACCCTGATCGCGGACAAGGCGAATCCGGTGGCTGACATCGCGTATTTCGGTGTCACCTTCGGTATCAAGGCGAAGGAGGCCGGCGTCGTTGCGCCCTACCTGCCGAAGTACTTCGACGAAATCCCGGCCGGCTTGAAGGCGGCGGACGGCAGCTGGTTCACCATCCACTACGGCACCATCGGTTTCTTCGTCAACGTTGACGCGCTGCGCGGCGTGCCCGTGCCCAAGGCGTGGAAGGATCTGCTCAAGCCCGAGTACGCCGGCCTGGTCGGCTACCTCGACCCGACCAGCGCCGCCGTGGGCTACGCGGCGGCGACCGCCGCGAATCTCGCGCTCGGCGGCACGCTCGACAACTGGAAGCCGGGTATCGATTACTTCAAGGCTCTGAAGAAGAACCGGCCCATCGTGCCGCTGCAGACCTCGTACGCGCGCGTGCTCTCGGGCGAGATACCGATCATGTTCGACTACGACTTCAACACGCTGCGCGCCAAATACAAAGACAATTGCAACTGTGTGTTCATTGTGCCGCAGGAGGGCACGATCGTGCTGCCCTACGTGATGAGTCTGGTGAAGAACGGCCCGCACCCGGCGAATGCGAAAAAAGTGCTCGACTACCTGATGTCGGACAAGGGCCAGGCGATCTGGGCGAATGCCTACCTGCGGCCGATCCGGCCCGCGGCCATGGCGCCGGACGTCGCAGCGAAATTCCCGGCCGCAGAAGAGTACAAGCGGGCGCGGGTGATCGACTACGCCAAGATGGAGGCAGGGCAGAACGCATTCCGCGACCTGTATCAGAAGGAGGTCCGGTAGCCCTG
>Ga0172379_10006033_pt1 | contig 16502 bp, 12 predicted proteins | sample GrowelOW334metaG_FD_119756 | JGI IMG/M metagenome (GOLD analysis project Ga0172379, IMG submission 119756) | Groundwater microbial communities from an aquifer near a municipal landfill in Southern Ontario, Canada - Groundwater well OW334 metaG | ecosystem: Environmental > Aquatic > Deep... | reverse complement strand
TGACGTATCGAAGCGACCCATATTGTCACGACTCCAGCGCAGCATATGGTCATCGATTTTTCCGGTTTTCTCGAGACCTGCAGCCACTTTTCGGCCCAGTTCATCAAACTTGGCCGGGTCATTGGCATATTTTTTCTGATCTTGAGCAAGCTCAGTCATCAGCGCCTTGTAAGCATGTTCTCCACCTTGGGAGAAATCGCTGCCAGCTTTTACTGCCTTTTCAACATCTTTGTTGAATGTATCATCGCCTTTTTGGGCCATTTGAATGATCCTCAGAATCTCAGTAACTGATAAATGATGGTCTTAAATATCGTACGTGGGGGGTGTCAACTTATTTATTCCCAGGTATCGAGCGTTTAGAACCGCCCTAGCGGAGACTTTCATAGATTGACAACATCAGTCTGACAGGCCACAGGCAATGTGTCATGGGGAAAAATACGTAGTTAAGCGCTGAAATTTATTAAAATGGGTGGATGGACGACCCAAAATCTCAATCTAATCTTTTAACCGAACTCGAACCGTATCAACCAAGTGACGAACGAGATGGTTGGGAACGTGCTGTTTTTCTCTCAACGGCTATGGCCGCGCTTTCTTCAAATATTTTGGCCTCCTATGTGCGCTATTGCCTAGACGGCGCCAAAGCAAATTCAGTAGCCGAGCCCTTTGCCGTAGTCGATGCCGATTACACGCGCACGACCAAAGAAATCCTCACCTTTGGCCTCTGGCTGATGATTTGCGAAGAGTGCGGACCCAAAGTGCCCGAATGGTACCAAAGCTACCTATATACGGCCTTCCAAGTGGCCGACGAGCTTTGCAGCGAGCCAACTGTGACGTCCATTTTTGAGACTTACCCGATGGACAACGGCCCTGTTGCTGTCGCTCAAACCCTCTCAATGATTATTTGCCACAGGCTTGGCCTCGGCGCGACCAAGGCCGAAGCAGCGCTGGCTCTAGGCGACTTTATATTAAATTGCCGGGAAAGACGAGAAGGTCTGCTCAAATTCTCTCTGACAGAATCAATTATGGCCCTCGATGCCTGGGTGGCAGACATGAAGCCACAATCTATATAGAAGCGAACTCAATAGCTAGGGATTAAAAGCAAACAAGAAGGTCGTAACGAAGTTAAATCCGGCGTGGCCAATGATTGTGGTGGTCGTATTGGTGAAGCGCTTGACGATGCCCATGCAGCAAGACCAGAGCGAGACCTGCAAAATTAGCATCGGTGCATTAGAGAACTGGGCGTGCAGAATGCCATGCAAAAAGGCTGCGGGCAAAATTCCAATGACTGGTTGAAGGGCCCCTCTAATCAGGGTTTCTTCACCAATACCAGCACAAATTGCAGTAGCCATAGCGAGAAAGACTGAAGCACCGAAGCCCGCAGCGCCACCCACGGCCGAACCTGTAGAGAAAGTATTAGCGTTGTAGGCCGAAATCTTGGTAGCCATGTCGCCAGATTGGTGTGTATACAAGGCCCAGACTAGATCGTAGAGAAAGCTAAAGACTATTAGACTCAAGCCGATGCCAACTTGAACGCCGGTGGGCTTAACCCAGGCCATGCGAGCGAACATTTCTTTCCATTTGCGCGTGATCATGATGCCTGTGCCGCAAATCGAAACAACTACCAAGCCGACAAAGTTGTACCAGAAGAGTTGATCTTGGGGCACGGGAGCCAATGGAATGGGAATTTGAGGGAATTGAAAGCCACTGCCCACATTGGTATTAGCGGCATACATGCCAAAAGTAGCTATGTAGCAAAATGCCCCGACCATATGAGGAACGGAAGTGGGTTGAAAAACTTGAATGTTGACCATGGCAGCCATCATTGTCATTTTGCGGCGAACGGGCCCGGTAATAAATCTTAGAGAAACGATGCCGTCTAACAAAGTGAGAAGGCGCGACAAGACCTTTCTGGCTGGCAAGAACAATAGCAGCAAGCAGGCCACACCCATAGCGCCGCTGACTTGGTAGCCCCAAGCCGGTGCATCGGCAATGCTGCCCCCGAGATACATCAAACCAGCCGAAAAGAAAAAGCAACCTATAAAGATACGCAGTAACCATTCAAGCCACTTCTTGTTTCTGGCCCCGTGAGCCATAAGACCGAGAACTGAACACATGAAGATTGTGATTACATCCGACAACTCCACACCCTCTTGAAAGTCAAATAATCTGCCGCTATCTATATAACCGACACTGACCGGATTTAGCCTCTTTTAATATTTCCAGGACATGATAGTATATTGTCAAGGTCCGAAAGTGTGGGTATCTTCTATCATAGGGGTAAATATCCTAATAAGCCTGCAATCTGGGTACATCATATTAAGGATGTAGGTTACTGGCTGGCATTACAAAATCTAATTGTTAGTTTTTTGAGCAGCTTTCCTAAAGCTGTGGTCCAATAAGTAATAGACACAAGTGCAATAACAACTTGTAAGCCTGTTTTAAAGTTCGCCTGTTTTGAAGTTCGGAGGAATAAACACTTAAGATGAAGAAGCGTCTACTATCAGCGGCTGTTCTGGCCACCACTCTAGGATTCGGACTTTTAACTACGGCCAGCTTTGCTAATGGCCCGCTCATGATTGGCCCTGCACCAGTACCTGTCACTCCAGGTATCCATGCAAGTGTCAACACAGTACCTGTCCAAGCTAAAGTGCTCAGCACTTACAGACAGGTCAGAGCATTCTGGCTATCGAGAGCACTAGTTAGATAACTAGCGCTTTAGCTCTGCTTCTGTAGGCAAGTTCAAACCTTTAGAAAGTCGCTCTTCGGGGCGGCTTTCTTGCTTAGGAACGACAAACCACAACTAAGGAAATCTCTGGCGAATATTACCAGCCAGTTCAATCGAACCTCCGTTGTGTCCGCCTGCCACAGGGCCGGACCAGATGACAACGGGGCCATCTATCAATTGACTGCGCTGTAGCAATAAGTCTTCGGCCAAATCATCTCGACCAGTAGCCTGATAGACTGTCGCTAACTTCAAAAGCGGCACAGCCAGCTCCCTGTTATCGCCGCTAATACTGGTACGCAGACGCAAAGATTTAGTCAACACAGACTTTGCGGCATCCCAATTCTTCTCATCAATTAATAGCTGACCGTAAGCGTTAAGCAACACACTCTGACTGAGAGGGTCGACTTTGCCAAGGCGAAAGTGGTCAAGAGCCGACCTGCATGCTTGTAAAGCTTCCGTTCTCAGGCCAAGAGCACTGTAGGCCAACGCCAGGTTGGAGAGAATTTTCCCTCTCGTATTGATAGTGAGACCTTCTGGTAGACCAGAGAGAGCTCTGCGATAAGCCTCTATAGCCTCTGAGTGCTTTTGCTGGCAGTACAGTGTGACGCCGAGAAAATTTAAGAGCTCTGCAAGCCTGGCAGAATCAGATTGAAGCTCTGGGGAGTTATCGATTGCCAGCCGAAAACTTTGCTCAGCATCACCATAACGATGCTCGGAAAGCGCGGTGCTCGCTAACGTCATCAACTCTTCACTCTCGTCTCCGTGCACGGTCACAGACATGGCAGTCGGCGGCCAACAAGCAATGAACGAAAACAACATAAGGCAAAGAATAACTTTAGAGCTACCCATCACACCACCGGTGATACCGCCAATCCGATACAATTAACCACTGCTAATTTCGCCGAAGGTAACATATCTGGTCGCAGTAATTGTGCAAATTTTGTGCAGTCGCCAGGCAAAGAAAGCACCCGTCAAAGGACCTCCATTGAACGGTCTTGCGTTAAGATAGTGATCGGTCTTCCCTGATGGTCAACAAAATCATGTCGCGTATTTTAGTTGTTGAAGATGAGGAAGGACTTTCTGGCGCGATCCAGGAATGGCTTCAGGATGAGTGTTATGTAGTCACCGTAGAGAGCGACGGTAAAGAAGCACTTAAAAAGCTAAAAAATGGAACATATGAACTAGTGCTGTTAGACTGGATGTTGCCCAGCCTGAGCGGACTGGAAATCTGCCAGAGCTTCAGAGCCGCCGGTGGCAGTACACCAATTCTAATGATCACGGCAAAAAGCACACTGTCAGCCAAAGAAGAAGGTTTGGATAGCGGTGCTGATGACTACCTAACAAAACCATTTAGCATGCGTGAATTGTCGGCTCGAGTAAGAGCGCTTTTACGTCGACCTAAAACCAGGCCAGAGATGGTCATTGAGGCCGGCGGCATAAGGCTTGACAGAAAGTCACTACGGGTGATGAAAGGAGACTTGTTAATTAAGCTCTTACCAAAAGAGTTTATTCTTCTAGAAGTGCTAATGCGTCACTGTGGAGCGGTCCTAAGCACAGAAGAGCTAATTGATCACGTCTGGGGTAGCCACTCAGACATAACACCAGATACGGTGCGCTCTCACATCAAATCGCTGCGAAAAAAAGTTGAGTCTCCCGAGCTACCATCAATCATCAAAACAGTTCACGGTATGGGCTATAAGATTGAGGCAGACTAAGCATGTTCAGAAATTTCCGTTGGCAAATTGCTATCTGGTTTTTTGCGCTCTCTTCAGTTGTATACATTACCCTATCGCTTGCCGGCGGCTATTATTTCTACAATAGTTTATCAAATTCGATGGACCACGAACTCAAAGTTGTCGGCTCTCAAATTGGACACGCTATTGATCTAAGTGGCAGTAACCCTACTTTTCGTGACTGGCTGAGAGAAGTCGAAACAGAACCCGCTCGCTCAGTAATGGCTATGCAGCTTTTCGATACCAACGGCAAATTATTAGAACACTATGGTCCCACGGGAATACCTACCCTTATTACCGATAGTAATGAAATTACCGCCGGTAGCGAAAGTTATCGCATTTTCCACTCAAAACTTACACACAAAGGCTCAATTGTTGGTCATTTGCAACTGCAGCTCAACACAGCAAAGCGGGCTGAACTAACCAAAGAATTTCTTTTGACGATGGCCTACATGGCGCCTTTCGTCTTGTTGGGTTTTGGTCTCTGTGGCTACTTTGTCTCTGGCATGGCGGCTAAACCGATAGAACTTTTGGTTAGTACTCTGCAAAGACTAGTTGCCGATGCTGGTCACGAACTTAATACCCCGGCGAGCATAGTGCAGGCACGAGCTCAGTCATTAGAGAGAAAGTTGTCTAACCACGGTCACTATGAAAACGACTTAAAAATAATTGCCAATTCGGCTGAACGCATGGGCTATATTGTCAAAAATTTGATGGTCTTAGCAGAGATAGACAGCATTGGCAATGCCGGAAAAATTGCAAGAGATAACAATAAGAGCAAGGCCAAGACTGGGTTACAAGAGCAGATTGCTAACGCCGCAAGTGACTTCAGCGAGCGTTTTACAGAAAAGAATATCAACCTTGAAGTTGCCACAATTGAAGATGCCTTAGCCACCACTGATCGCGAGTCACTACAATGCATCTTAGCTAACTTGCTAGAGAACGCTCTCAAGTACACCGAAGCCGGTGGCAAGGTAACCATCAGCTGTCACATCTTAGGAGCCATGGCTCAAATAAAAATAAGTGACACAGGAATTGGCATTCCAGCAGAAGACCTGTCAAGAATTTACGATCGCTTCTATCGCGTGGACAAATCCAGAAGCCGCTCCTCCGGCGGAGCCGGGCTAGGCCTATCGATCGTAAAGGCAATAGCAGAACGAGACGGCGGTAATGTAGCTGTTAAAAGCACTTTAGGTAAAGGAAGTGAGTTTATCGTCACTTTACCAATCGACAAAACTACAGTCGTTGCACAAAACTTGCACACAAGATTTTGACACCTTTAATACACTGAATTCTCAGCCTGTAAGTGCTCTGCATCATTGGGTCCCAATGCTCCGTCGAGCCGGTGAGTAAAGTGACATTGAAGACAACTCGGAAGATACTATGTGGCTTTGCCTTTGTTATTTTCCTAACCACACCAGCCTTCGCCGAAAGCAACATCCGTCTTAGGCCAGAGATTCAATTAAACGAAAGTTCGCTCACCCTAGTCGGCGCAGTGCAACTTGCCGAGAGCAAATACCCACAAATTCTCAAGCAACAAGCAGAGCTGCGCGCAGCTAAGCGCAACGTCACCCTGCAAAAAGTAAAAGAATACAATCCAGCAGCTCTTCTTTCATACCAGCAAGCAGATGCTACTCACAACAGACTGACACAAACCCTATTTGGTTCGGCTGTTCTACCCACAACACCAGGTCCAGGGCCAGACAATGTGCGCTTTGGCGCTGACGCATTTAGCGCCGCTGGCTTCATTATTGACTGGGCACCAATAGATTTTGGCTTACACAAAGCGCGCATAAATTACTCAAAAGCAGAAATGCATTTGGCCTCTGCTCACTACGACCTTACAGTTCTTGATGTGACAGTACAAGCAGCTGCCAGCTTTCTTGACGCCTTAATTATGAAAGAACAGGTTGCCGTAGCTATCGCAAACGTGCAGCGCTTCGCGGACTTTAGCCGAGTAGTACACGCGCAAGTAGACGCCGGATTGAAGGCTGGAGCTGATGCCTCACTGGCAGATTCACAACTGGCCAACGCCAAGAATGATTTGATACGCGCTCGCCTAAACTATGAACTCGCCTTAGCAGAACTGGCATTTAGAGTCGGCATAGGTGGCAGCAGCGTCGAGATCAACCCTGGTGGCATTAGCAAACTTACTCAACCAGATGATCCGCAAAGAGACTCGCCAAGATTTACCAATCACCCTCTGACAATAGCTAAACAATCGATTGTGAACCTAAGGCTAGCTAACCGTAAAGTCTTGGAAAAAGAATACTATCCAAAATTTCGCTGGCTCGGTGGAATCAACTTGCGAGGCACCACTTTTAAGACCAACAGAGGTGATGTCCCTGCACCTGGAGTAAGCGGGATATTTCCAACAGTTCCAAACTGGAATGTTGGCATGGTTATTGATTTTCCCTTCTTTGAAATAATTAGAATTCAAGCTGAGAAAAAGGTAGTAGACGAACAGATTAGTTCGGCCCAGCAATCTTACGATCTGGCTATGCAACAGCTTAAAGCCGAAGATGTCCAGGCCAGAGCAAGAGTAAAAGCGTCTCTTGAACTAGCAGCAAACATGCCAATACAGGTGCAAGCCGCAAGCCAAGCGGCGCAGCAAGCACAAGCGCGCTACGAGGCTGGATTGGCAACAGTAGCGCAGGTGGCAGAAGCCAATCAAATTCTGGCAGACTCAAGAGTGAAAGAAGCTGTAACTAATGTCGGAGTGTGGAAAGCTCTGCTAGCAAATGCCGCTGTTCACGGCAATCTGCGGCCGTTTCTCGGAGCTGCCAATCAGGCCACAGGCAGCAGCACTATAAATAAAACAGGTACAGAATAAATGTGGCTGATTAAACTAGCCATGGGTCGGCCGATCACCATCATGGTCTGTGTTATCACAGCACTACTCGCTGCCGTTCTTGCCGTGAAAGGCATGAAAGTTGACATATTTCCCAACTTAAATATGCCAGTGATTTATGTAATTCAGCCTTACGGCGGAATGGATCCTGCCCAATTTGAAGCTTTCGTTGTAGCTCACTACGAAAATCACTTTCTCTATGTCTCTGGCGTAGACCATATCGAGTCTAAAGCTATCCAAAATACTGCTGTTCTAAAAGTAGTTTTCAAAGCCGACACCGATATGGCAGAAGCAATGTCGAACATAGTGGCACAAGTGGAACGCTCGCGAGCCAAGATGCCACCAGGAACAGTTACTCCATTTATTCTGCGCTTTGATGCTGGCAACGTACCGGTTGGCTATGTAGTTCTGGCCAGTAAGAGTGAGCCGGTCAGCAAGATAGAAGCAATTGCCGACGAGCGCATTAGGCCGATCATTTCAACTATCCCAGGAGCGACTACTACTCACCCATTCGGCGGTAACGTCCGAACAATTGTTATTACAGTCGATCCACAACGCTTGCGGGCCTTGCGCCTTAGCTCAGAAGATGTAGTCAATGCAGTCACCTCCGGTAACATGATTACTCCATCGGGTTTGGTGAGGTCGGGTGATACTCAAAGAATTGCCAATCTTAACTCGACAGTGCTAGATATTCATCAACTTGAAAAAATACCGCTCAGGCTTGGCCCAGGAGCAAGCCTAACCTTAGGCGACATCGCCACAGTAGTTGACGATATGGATATCGCCACCGGATATGCTCTAGTAGACGGCAGAAGAACAGTCTTTATGACTATTTCAAAGCTGGCTGACGCATCTACTCTCGACGTGGTGCAACGAGTAAAAGCGGCTCTACCACAGATGCGAGCAGTGATTCCGAAAGACATCAGTGTCAGTTTCGACTTTGACCAATCAATTTATGTCACCGAAGCCATCAGCGGATTGGTATATGAAAGTTTAATTGGTGCACTTCTCACCGGTGGCGTGGTACTGCTATTTCTTCAGGATATTCGCAGTGCCCTTATTGTTGTAGTGACGATTCCCATTGCATTGGCGGTGGCAATAGTCGGACTTTACGGCGCTGGTCAAACGGTCAATATCATGACCCTTGGCGGCCTCTCACTGGCTGTCGGTGTTTTAGTGGACGAAGCCACTGTGGCCATAGAGAACATCCATACCCACCTTGACCGGGGTGAACCTCTTTTCAAAGGCATAGCAGATGCCAGTTGCGAAGTAATCACTCCGCAACTACTGGCGGTGCTCTCCGTAATTGCAGTATTTCTACCATCGTTCTTTATGGAAGGAACAACAAAAGCACTGTTTGTGCCCCTGTCTCTAGCAGTTGGCTTTGCGATGGTGGCATCTTACGTTCTCTCTAACACCTTGGTGCCGGTGCTCTCGGGCTGGCTTCTGCACACAAACAAAGGTGGTCAGCACAAAAAAAATATTATTGCCACCTTAATCACAAAGATGCGCCGCCAATATGCTCACAGCTTAGTAAGTCTATTTAGATGGCGAGTAGCTATGGTGGCAGCCTACATGATTGCTACACCAATAATTCTAATGATCGTGGGGCCACAACTCAAAACAGAAGTTTTCCCTGTGGGCAACCCCTCAAGCTTCCAACTCCGACTGCTTGGCCCCGTCGGAACAAGAATCGAACTAACCGAGCGTTACACCAAGAGAGTGCTCGATATCATAGAGAAAGAGGCCGGACCTGATAATGTCGAAATTTCTATCTGCTACGTCGGCACCCAACCGCCCAACTTTGCCGTAAGCAACGTCTACATCTGGACCTGTGGCCCCCAAGAAGCGCTGCTGCTAGTCTCGCTCAAGCATGATGCCAAGATTAAGCTAAGTGAATTTAAAGAACGGCTGCGGAAAGCAGTGGCAAAAGAAATACCGCAGATCGCTCTTTCATTTGAGTCTGGCGATATTGTCAATAAAATCATGAATCTCGGGGCACCGACCCCAATTCAAATAGACATAACTGGTTCAAGCCTGAGCCAAGATCAAGAGTATGCCCACAAGATTCTAGCTGAGCTAAAGCATGTGGCTGTTATTCGCGACGCCATGATCGTACAACCGCTTGCTTATCCCACCATAGACGTTACGGTCGATAGAACCAGAGCAGGTCAACTAGGTCTGACCACTGCCGATGTTAGCAAAGCGCTTGTACCTGCAGTCTATTCAAGTAGATTTCTTCGTCAAATCTGGTGGCGTGACCCTCACCATGGCCATTCATACCAAGTACAAGTGCAATATCCAGCTGCCAACATGGAGTCAATTAAAGACGTTGAAATGATTCCAATTAGAAGTGGTGACACTGATAGCCCGCGTCTTGGAGATGTCGCAGACGTAAACTTCGGCACAATGGTGGGAGAATATGATCGCTACAATTTAAGGCGCATGCTTAGTATCACCGCCAACATTGCCAACGACGACCTTGGCAGCGCTGCTCGTGAAGTAAATAAAGCCATCGAAAGAGCAGGCAAACCGCCCCGCGGTCTAAACGTTGACGTCAGAGGGCAGGTGCCGATTCTAAAAAGCACCATGGCTGGTCTCGCCAACGGATTAGCACTGGCTGTAGTGGCAATTTTACTAATGCTTGTTGCCTATTTCCAGAGAGTAAAATTAGCATTGGTTGTGATGTCAGTTATACCGGCTATTTTACTTGGCGTTGTGCTGAGCATAAAAATCACAGCCGTGACCCTCAACGTTCAATCATTTATGGGCACAATTATGGCTGTAGGTATCGGCATAGCAAACGCCATCTTAATTGTTTCATTCTCCGAGTCGAGAAGACAAAGCGGCCAACCATCAGGTTCTGCGGCGGTGCGGGGCGCAGCAAGCAGATTGCGACCTGTACTAATGACTAGCATCGCCATGATAGCTGGTATGGCTCCAATGGCTCTGGGCTTAGCTGAAGGGGGCGAGCGCACCGCCCCACTTGGAGTGGCTGTCATAGGCGGCCTCTCCTTCTCACTAGTAGCTGTACTTTTCTTATTACCGGTGATTTTCTCAATGGTGCAAAACACATCATCAAGAAAAGTTCCAAGCATGCTCTTCGACGACGAGCCAATACAAAAGGGAACATCAGAATGAAAAATATCGCCCCCATGCTCGTTGCACTGAGTCTCACTGTCACAATCAGCGGCTGCAATAGCACCGGCAGTAGCGAGACTGAAGAAAAGAGAGCGGGCCACAGCCAAAGTACAAACGAGAACGAGCCCCACAGCGTAGACACTATACTAGTGGCTTCCAAGCATTTAGAAAACACTGTGCGTATACCTGCCGAATTGAGCGCCTTTCGCGACGTAGGAATACATCCTAAGGTGCAGGGCTTCGTCAAGAGCGTGACTGTAGACCGCGGTTCAGCTGTGACAATGGGCCAAGTGTTAATTGAGATTGTGGCTCCTGAGCTAGAGGCCAACTATCAGGAAAGCAGGGCCAAGTTCGAAACTGCTAGCTCTGCTCTAGCTCAAGCGCAGTCAAATGTCGCCAATTTTATAGCTCAGCAAGAAGAAGCAGAGGCTAAAGTAGAAGCGGAAGAAGCCAACTACAAGCGCATACAATTTGCCGCCAAAACCGCAGGTGCAATCGCGCCAGTCGATCTAGAAGCTGCAGAAAAGACACTACAAGGATCGAAAGCACATGTAAGAGCGGCAGAACAGGCCGTGATCGGCGCGCGGTCCGAGCTACAAGTGCAAAAAGGTCGCATTCGATCGGCTAAGCAAGCCCTTATTTCGATCGGCGAAACTAAGGCATATTTGACGGTTCGTGCGCCCTTTAATGGCACTATTACCGAGCGCAATGTACATGAAGGCAGCTTGGTTAGCTCAACCGCCTCTAGTACACCGATGCTACGAATTCAAGAAACCTCCAAGCTCAGATTGCTCGTACCGGTGCCCGAAGAAGATATTTCATGCATCAAACAAGGCGAAGCCATGAAATTTACAGTACCGGCTTTCGTTGGCAAAATTTTCACCGGGACAGTTGCGCGGATAAGCCATGGTCTAGAGCGAAAAACTAGAACGATGATAATCGAACTAGACGTGCCCAATACCTCTAAAGAATTAGAACCAGGCATGTATGCGGAAGTTGTCTGGCAAATGAGGAGGCCGTACACCACCCTATTTGTTCCCGCGACAGCTGTAGTAAGCGCCAACGACAAAACATTTGTCGTTAAAGTAAAAAACAACAAAGCAGAAAAAGTGATTATTTCCCGTGGCCAGACCATGGGCAAAGAAGTAGAAGTTGTAGGTGATTTAGAGCCTGGCGATCAGGTCGTCTTACAGGCAAGCGAAGAAATCAAGCCAGGAGCAATCGTTCACCCTAAGTTGATATCACAGCTTGAGGCCGATAAAAGCGAAGGTCACGGCGAAGAATAAAGCCTACTACTAGACCAAGGGAGTTCTTTGGAAAATCCACAGACGCCCCCCCCTTGGCAACGCCAGCTGCGTTCCTAGAAGTTGCCGTTTACTTACCAATCCGAATAACGATCTCGTCTGGTCCGGCTAGGTTAAGGCGCTCGCGGGCCAGCCTTTCTATACCCGTAGACGAACGATAGCTCGAAAGCCCATCACGAAGCTCTTTGTTTATTTCTTCGGCCTGCCTGCGCCCATCTTTTAGGGCATTAGATTGCTGATGAAGATAGACCTGGCGCTGGCACGAACCAACTATCGAGCGCCCCGCTTGATAGATTGCCACTGATGTAATCAGCATAATCACCAACTGGCGGCCAAGCTGCCCTGAAATATTGAAACGCGACAAAAAGCCTGGCTCGCCCACTGGTTTGTGGGAAGGCTTAGAAGGAGGCTTCTTAGCAGGCGTAGAAACTGCCTTTAGAGTAGGTTTGGTGTCAATCACGTTCTAGATTACTTCCGCCTTGGATAGCTTCTGATTTGCCGCTGGAATGGCGTCAACTTTCAACCCCTTTAAAATTTCGTCGATTTGGCTCTTGAAGTCAACCATTAATGAATCAATTAATTGTTCAGATCTACCCTCACCAGATACACGAATGACTGGCTCAGTTCCACTAGGGCGAATCAAAAGCCAATTATCGGGGTCATGATAAAGCTTCAAACCATCGGCCCTGTCAACCCTAGACAAGGGTTTGCCTAGCAGAGTTGTGATTGGGTGCTCAGCTAAATGAGCCAGTAAAAGTTTCTGGGTCTCTTTGGTTAAATGCAGATCACCGCGCCGCTGATAAAACTTAACGCCAATCTCGCTCTCTAAATCTTGCCAAATTTGAGCCAACGGTTTCTTCTCGTAGGCTAACATTTCGATCACTAGCAAATTAGCTAAGATGCCGTCTTTCTCAGGTATATGACCTTTGATAGAAACACCGCCAGACTCTTCGCCACCGATTAAAACGTCTTCGGTGCGCATCTTTTCACCAATATATTTAAAGCCAACTGGTGTTTCAATGACTGGCAAATTAAAGTGAGTACCTACATGATTGAGCATGTGACTGGTGGCCACTGTGCGCACGATGGCACCACTCATACCGTGATTCTTAACCAAGTGTCGAGTGAGCAAGCAAAGCAATTGATTGGGCGTGAAGAAAGTGCCCTGCCCATCAATGATGGCGAAGCGATCGGCGTCACCATCAGTGGCAATACCTAGATTAAAATCACCAGCTTTGATCTTTGCCACCAACTCTTTTAGATAAGGCGGTGTGGGCTCAGGCATGCCGCCACCGAAGAGTGGATCGCGGAAATCATGCAAGGTCTCAAGCTCAATACCAGCTTCTACTAAAATTTTATCGATGTAGCCACGACTGGTGCTGTAGAGCGCGTCGAATGCTATTTTCAAGCCCGACTGAGAAATCAGCTTGAGGTTTACAAGCTTTTTCACCGCCTCCATATATGGTGCGCTAGCATCAAATATTTGTAGACTGTCGCTCGACAGAGCAATTTTCTCGGGACAGTGCTTGAGGTTATCGACTATCTTGGCGGTAATGTCGTTGGTAGCAGGGCCGGCGTATGGTGGAATATATTTGACACCACAATATTCAGGTGGATTATGGCTGGCAGTAAACTGCAAGGCACCGCAGGTGGTTTCAGCTTGAGTCGCCCAAGCGATACAAGGCGTAGGTATATCGCGATTGGCCACTTTGACATTTAGGCCCATAGCCATCAACACTCGAGCGGCACGCTCGGCAAACTGATCAGCCATAAAGCGAGTATCAAAGCCAATCAAGACAGGGATATCTTTATTAGTTGAACCATCAATGTATGTAGAAATCAAATAGTTGCCGATGGCAAAACTGACTTTTTCAACATTGGCAAAAGTGAACTTCTCTGCAATTATTGCCCGCCAACCATCAGTGCCAAATTTGATATCGCTGGTTGCCGTCATTGTTTCCTCAAGTCACTAAATACAAAAAGCCAATTAGAGAGCCGCTAGATAGTTGAAAACATACTCACGCAAAGCTTCCCATGCGGTACCTGCCTGCCTTTTCCCGCGATGGGCAGCAGGCACAGGTTTACTACCAGGAGGAAGAACATTTTTGGGCTTGAGCTGTTCTAGTTCACTGTCAGAATTGAAATCTATGATTGAACCGTCTCTGCCATAGAAGCGGTAAGTACCAGAATCTTCTGCGCGACTAAAGTCTGATTCAACTATGTTTCTCGCTCCAGCATTATCTGTACTTGCACTCTTTACGCCACCGCGATTAAGCGCTTCAGACTCAGATCCATAAACCTTACGAAACCGGGTGGTCATGCGAAATCCGTCTGAACAAAACAGAGCAGTCATCGATACCCAATCACCATTTGCATCAGGAAGCAACCTGCGCTCGGTGTGAACAGAGCGAATTAAATCAATACTCCAAAACTGACCATCTTCGCGAGCAATGCTGACACAGCCGCGGGCATCAACTTGCATTGACTCACCTTGGGCTTTTACCCGTCCGCGACCATCGCGCACTAGCACTCCGGGCCCATCTACTTCGCCTTGCGAGTGCACAACGCCACTAGCATCATGACGTACAAAAGAACAAAGGTGACCCTTCTCGTCGTAGCGAAGAACCACACAAACGCCGCGATCAGAAACGATTTCTTGCACACGACCAATGTCGTCTTTTACAACTTTGGCACCACTAGGAAAAGTTTCGATGCTACCGCGCCCACTGCCATTCTCTTTGATTTCAACACGAGGACGCATCTTAATTGAAGCAGTAATACCTGTAGAATCGCTGCTATCGGCATTGCGGTTATTAGCTAAAGAACGACTATTGCGAATGCCGCGCAAAAAGGCTCCAGGCCCACCTGCACCATGTTGACCAGCGAGCTCACGGCGGCCCCGTTCAAAGTGCAGATTGTCATCGGATACTTCAAAATCGGTCTTGGGCCAGTAACCTTCAAGGGCTGTTTGCTCCAGCCCGTCTACATCTTCTTGGTCAGAAAAATTGCCAGAATTGAGCCAGGCTTCAAGCATCTGGGCGCCGGTAGAACTAGAACCAACCGCCGCCATCGAAGAATGGTCGAGCAACTGTCTTTCGCCTTGCGAAGCGTTTTTTGAAAGGTAATTGAGAAGCCGACCATATTTTTGGTTCTGGCTAGCGAATAAATCTTGCTTACCGGCTGCATGCTCATTACCAGGAGTGATCATCGAACCGCTATCAGAGGGCGAAGCAAAGCGCGCTTTGCCTTGGGCTCTAACTGTATGGCGGGGGTGATTATTCTCTAGCATGGCCGTTAACACGCATTTTTATAAGCCTGAATCAGCCATTAAATATCTGGCCACCGCTCAAGCGCCAGCAATTGTAGCATTTTTGGCACAAATCAAGGGGTGAAATACGCAAGCTGCAAAGAAGTTACAAAACGTCAGTCAGCCACGCTTTAGGCCCAACTGGCCTATTTGTCGTAACGGGGCACTTGGGTATCGAGCCAGCCGCGAACCTGCAAAGACTCAGCCATGCGGATACCCGACATGCGCTCGTCGTACATGGCCACACAGAATTGACCAATGTCGATTTTTCCTTGGCTGAGTAAAAATTCAGCCAGGTGCAGCGACTTCATTTCGTTTTCATTGACATAACCAGCACTAAGAACCAGGTCAGAAACGGGCACTTCAGGGAAGCTGCGCATTTGATTGGTGAGCGCCTGTACTTCAGCTGAACCAATTATCTGAGCGGCTTTAAGCAGCTCGATCAGCATTGGCAGAGGCTGATGAACTATTGGCTGTGTCGTCACCATCATTGGTTGTGGCGGACGTTCTTCGGTCAGCTCCATGAGCTCGAAGGTGCCGTCATCAGGAATGTGTTTTTTGTCGACTAACTGGGCGCGGCCCACGATCAAATCGTGACTGAGGCGCAGACGCGGTTTGCGCAGGATAAAACCAGCGTCTAAAATTCTATAGTATTCAAGTCTTTGCTCTTTAGGAGCCGACTCGCGCAAAAATTTCTTTGCCACTCTAAAGTAAGCCGCGACCACCACTGAAGGGGTGACGTCGCGATCGATGTCGAGCAGTGTGTAGAGATCGCGCGGCATCTCTGTTTGGTTAGGCCGCAGGTCAGGAACCAAGTCAGGAAAAAGCTGGTAAAGCTCGCTGCACGACTTAACCTGGCCAGTAAAATCATTTTCCGCCCAACTCGTACGTAAAGCTGAGCAGAGAATCTGGCTCTCTAACTCAATTATGTTGGCGCCACCTGTATCAGCCATCCCTAAGCCCTAACCTTTAAATTCAGTTCTTCTCAACTTCGAAAGTAAGCTCTGTGTGCCCGACTCTAACTTTATCGCCGGCAGAAAGTACTTGTCTTTTGACTACAGGATGTCCGTTGAGCAAAGTACCATTGGTAGAACCAAGATCTTCAATCCAGAAATCGCTCTCTTCAAAAGTTATCCAAGCATGATGCCTAGACGTGAATGTGTCATCAGGAATAACTACCTGATTGGAAGGATCGCGGCCGATCTTTACCTTGGCAGTGCGCAAGGTATATTTTTGACCAGTCTTAACCACCACTATCACAACCGATTGGCCCATTGGCTCTTCAGGCGGCTTAGCGTCGCTTTGCTTGAGATAATCTAGCTGCAAACTCTTCAAGTCAAGGTCTGTGACCGTGGCGCAATAGACGCAGCGAGTCCCCACTGGCGTAGGACGCCCGCAGCTGGGACATGGCTCTGTATTATCTGGCATGCGGCTCCTAATT
>Ga0172379_10006032_pt1 | contig 16502 bp, 23 predicted proteins | sample GrowelOW334metaG_FD_119756 | JGI IMG/M metagenome (GOLD analysis project Ga0172379, IMG submission 119756) | Groundwater microbial communities from an aquifer near a municipal landfill in Southern Ontario, Canada - Groundwater well OW334 metaG | ecosystem: Environmental > Aquatic > Deep... | reverse complement strand
TCGTACTGGTAAAAAGCTTCGTCCCGGTTTTGAAGGAGGACAATTGCCACTAGTACAGCGTGTCCCCAAAAAACCTGGTTTTAAATCATTGAGTAAAAAGGCTGTTACTATCCCGCTTGATAAACTGAATACACTAAAAGCAGGCACAAAAGTAACTGTTGAAACTCTTGTAAAAGAGGGGTTCATCGCAAATAAACAAGCCGGTTTCAAGATTGTCGCTAGTACAAAATACACAAATAATTTAATTATAGAGACAGAATCCATTACTGCGGGCGCAAAAAAGCAATCAGCCCCAAAGACACCAAAGGTAGAAAAAGTAGAAAAAACAACCGAGTAGGAGGAACAGGTGGAATACCTCAAACGTATTTTCGGTAATAAGGACCTAGTAAAAAAGATTATCTTTGTACTGGCACTCCTTTTTGTATATCGTTTGGTGGCGCATATTCCGATCCCTGGACCAGATCCTGCGAGTGTTCGTGAATTTTTATCGACAACTTTCTCCAGCAACGCCGTTCTTTCATTCCTAGACATTTTTTCGGGCGGGAGCATTAGCAGATTTTCAATAGCCATGCTTGCTGTGGGCCCGTACATTACAGGCTCTATCATGATGCAACTTCTCACTATTGTTGTTCCCAAGTTTGAAAGCCTGTCTAAAGAAGGAGAACAAGGACGTAACAAGATAAATCAATATTCACGTATGATTGGCATTGTCATAGCTCCTATTGAGGGCTACGGGATGATTCGCTTGTTACAAGCATCAGCTACACAATCTGGAACAACCTTTTTGGCGAATCTCACAATCCTACAATGGGTCGTGATGCTGTTATCTGTTACTGCAGGAACCATGATACTGATGTGGATTGGCGAACTAATTACTGAGAAGGGGATAGGAAACGGGATTAGTATGATTATCTTCGCTGGGATTGTTGCTAGAGGGCCACAGCTTATCGGTAACATGATCCAAAAGCTGTTCGTGGGAGGCTTTGACACAAAACAGCTAATTACGACAATATCTATACTCGTACTCGCCGTAGTAGTAATCGGACTCATCGTTCTCATGACAGAAGCACAACGGAAAATACCTATTTCATATGCCAAGAAAGTCCGTGGTGACAAACTTTATGGCGGGATAGATACCTTCTTGCCATTAAAACTTAATATGGCCGGAGTTATCCCGATTATTTTTGCTAGTGCTTTTATGAACATACCTTCGATCGTAGGGTTTTTGTCCAATGCCAAGACTGCTTGGATAGCGAGCGCTTCAAAGTATATCCAGACTACCTTTGCTCCCCAGACTACTCCTTATGCGATAGCCTTGTTTGTTCTCGTGTTCACTTTTACTTTCTTCTCAACATTTATTTACTTTAAACCGAACGAAGTAGCAGAAAATCTTCAAAAACAAGGCGGATTCGTGCCAGGTTTTCGTCCTGGTTCGCAGACAGAGAAATATCTTGGTTTTCTAATCAATCGTATTACTTTATGGGGAGCCATGTTCCTTAGTCTGATTGCTGTATTACCATTTATCCTATCTCCAATCACAGGAGACCCAAACCTAGTAGTGGGTGGTACAGGCCTTCTTATAATCGTCGGCGTAGCCATAGAAATAAAAAACCAGCTTGAAGCACAAATGATCATAAGAAGTTATGAAGATTTCTAAAAAAGTCTTGCCAAAGAGCACCAATATGTGTATAATTAATAACTGTCCGAAAGGGACGAATATATTACAGTAATGAGCGATACAAAGGAAGTAATTGAAGTAGAAGGAACCGTCCTCGAGACTCTGCCAAACGCAATGTTTAGGGTAGAGCTGGAGAACGGACATGTTATTTTAGCCCATATTTCGGGCAAGATGCGTATGCACTACATCAAGATTTTACCTGGGGACAGAGTTACTATAGAAATGACCCCATATGATTTGACCAAGGGCAGAGTAGTTTATAGACACAAGGAAAAACGCAATGAAAGTTAGACCATCAGTTAAAACAATGTGTATGAAATGCAAAATCATTAAACGCGAAGGCGTTGTGCGAGTTATCTGTGATAATCCGAAGCACAAACAACGTCAAGGGAATTAATAATAAATGGCTAGAATTTCAGGTGTAAATATACCAACCGAAAAGAGAGTAGAAGTAGCTCTTACTTATATCTATGGTATCGGTCCTACCCGTAGCAAAAAAATTCTTGAGCAAACAAAGATCAACCCTGACACCAGAGTCAAAGATCTGACAGAGGGTGAAATCGGCCGTATCAGAGAAGTTTTAGAGAAAAATTACAAAGTAGAAGGCGATCTTCGTCGTGAAGTAAGCTTGAATGTCAGTCGTCTCAAAGAAGTCGGCAGTTACCGCGGTACGCGCCACAAGCTTGGTCTTCCTGTCCGTGGCCAGAGAACCAAGACCAATTCTCGCACCAAACGTGGTGGTAAGAGAGTTACAGTCGGTTCAGGTCGTAAAAAAGCTTCAGCTAAAACTTAAAAATTAAGAGAGAATATGGCAAAAGTAATAAAGAAGAAAAAAGTAAAAAAAGTCGTTTCGGCTGGGCAAGTGCACATTCGCGCTACTTTTAACAATACAATGATTTCTATCACGGACGCAGAAGGAAATGTGATCTCTTGGGCAACAGCAGGCGCGAGCGGTTTTAAGGGTTCTCGTAAATCTACTCCTTATGCAGCGCAAATCGCAGCCGAAGTAGCTATAGAAAAGGCAAAAGCATTTGGACTCGAGAAAGTAGATGTTTTTGTTCGTGGTATCGGCTCTGGACGCGACAGCGCAATTCGCGCCTTCAACGCTTCTGGAATATATGTAAGTTCACTAAAAGACGTGACCCCGATTCCACACAATGGTTGTCGTCCACGTAAACCACGAAGGGTATAAGTAATGGCAAGAATGATTTCACCAAAATGTAAACAATGTCGACGTGAAGGCGTAAAGCTGGATCTAAAAGGCGAAAAGTGTATGGGAGCTAAATGTACTCTTATTAAGCGCAACTTTATACCTGGACAACATGGCACGGCTCGTCGTCGTGGCAAATCAAGTGACTATCTCTTGCAACTTCGTGAAAAACAGAAAGTTAAGCGTACTTATGGAGTACTTGAAGCACAATTTCGTAACTATTTCGAAAAAGCTGACCGCAAAGAGGGCGTTACGGGTGAGATTCTGCTACAACTATTAGAGACCCGTCTTGACAACGTAGTTTACCGTTTAGGTTTTGCTCCATCCAGGGCAATGGCTAGACAGCTTGTCAATCATGATCACTTTACTGTAAATGGTAAGAAAGTGAATATACCTTCATACCAAGTACGTGTAAACGACAAAATAGAAATAATCAAAGAATCACAGAAGAATACTTATGTTACACAAGTATTACCTACGGCTATTGCCAAAGTAAGCGTACCTAGCTGGCTCAAGATCGATATCAAGAAGTTAGCTGGTGAAGTAATTGCATTCCCAACAAGAGAAGAATTAGATCCAAATATTAACGAATCATTAATCGTCGAGCTTTACTCGAAGTAAACAAGTCTGGAGAAAGAAAATGTTACACGAAATTCATCTCCCTGAGATCAAAACCGTAAAAACCGAAGGAAATTTGGCTACTTTCGCAATCGAGCCACTGTTCCCAGGTTATGGTATGACCCTAGGCAACTCGCTTCGTCGAGTTATCCTTTCCTCGTTGCCTGGCGCAGCTGTTACAGCCGTCAAGATTGAGGGAGTTAGCCATGAGTTCTCTACCATAAAAGACGTCAAGGAAGATGTCGTAGATATCATCCTTAACCTGAAGCAACTTTGTGTGAAGTCTCACTCTGACGAAATAGTTACTCTAAAGTTAGTAGCTAGCGGAGAAGGTGTTGTTACTGCAGAAAAATTTGAAAAAAATGCGGACATCGAAATCGCAAATCCAAAACATGTTATCGCAACGCTGGATAACAAAAACGCCAAGTTTGAAATGGAAATCTATATCGAAAAAGGTCGTGGTTATGTACCAGTCGAAAAAAGAGACGGCGGGAAAATTGGTGCCGGTACTATTGCCGTAGATGCTTTATACAGCCCGATTCGTCGTGTTCGCTACAATGTAGAGAGCACCCGTGTAGGACAAATGACAGACCTCGATCGTCTTGTTATAGAGATTGAGACAAATGGTGTGATTGACCCCAAAGAAGCCATAAATCAAGCCTCTGCCATCCTGGTAGATCACTTCTTGGTACTTTCCGGTAAAGAAGTTGCCAAAGTAAAAGAATGTACAGAAGCTGTTACCAGTGAAGTTGGTGGAGATATCCTTATCGAAGAGGTAAATCTATCACCACGTACAACAAACGCACTTTTAAACAATGACATCAAATCAGTCGCTGATATATTGAAGCTCACAGATGGTGAATTAAAGACTCTCAAGGGCTTTGGCAGCAAAGCTTATGATGAAGTAAGGGAAAAGCTAACCGAGCTTGGTTTCGGAAGCGAAGAATAATCCATGCATAGACATAAGTACCAAAACCGAAAATTGTCTCGCGAGAGAGGACCACGTAAAGCTTTGCTTCGCGGTCTTGCTACTTCTGTAATTCTGTACGAAAGAGTCAAAACCACTTTGCCTAAAGCAAAGGAAATCCGTCCAATAGTGGAGAAGCTTATCACGGCTGCGAAGAAGGGTGATTTATCCGCCATAAGGGCACTTGGTGCTTATCTTTACGGTGAGAACGCAGTACAGAAGCTACTTACAGAGATTGCTCCTATATATAAAGATAGAAATGGCGGATACACACGTATCGTAAAGCTTGGTAATCGTCCTGGTGATAATGCGCCCGTAGCGATTATAGAGCTTGTAGATATAGATAAACTAGTCAAAGCCTCTGTGCCCGTAAAGGCCAAAAAAGCTGTCATTTCGACCGAAGCGGAGAAATCTACTTCAGTCAAGAAGCCAGCCGTTAAAAAACCGGCAACCAAGAAAACCACACCCAAGGAGAAGAAATAATGAAAACACATGTAACTAAACCGGCAGATTTTACCCGCAAATGGTATTTGGTTGATGCTGATGGTAGAACACTCGGCCGTTTGGCAGTTGTTATTGCGGATCTCCTTCGCGGAAAATCAAAGCCAAATTTTTCGGCTTCTGTTGACTGTGGTGACGGTGTTGTTGTCATAAATACTGATAAAATAGTCGTAACTGGCAACAAACTTTTAGACAAAAAATACTACAATTTTAGTGGCTATCCAGGGGGTATGCGAGAACTTTCACTTGCCGAAGTGATGGAAAAAGATTCTACCAAGGTAGTTCGCGCCGCTGTCAAGGGTATGTTACCAAAGAATCGTTTAGCAGATGCAATCATGGACAAATTAAAACTTTATCCAGGTAGCGAACACGGTCAAGAAGCACAAAAACCAGAAAAATATACTTTTGAAGGATAAGGATTAGATGGCAGAGAAAAATACAGAAAAATATTACTATGGACTAGGGCGCCGCAAAGAAGCGATTGCTAAGGTTCGTCTTTATGTTGGTAAAGGTATCTCAAAAGTGGGGGACAAAGATGTCGCCGTATATTTCGGCAATGAAGTCTTTGCAAACAAGGTTTATGATGCGCTTACTCTCACTGGAAATATTGAAAAAATGTATGTTTCAGCACACGTAGAAGGTGGCGGTCTGTCTGCACAAGCCGATGCTATCCGTCTTGGTGTTTCACGCGCGCTAGTTGTATTCGATGAAGAGTTAAAGACTACACTGCGCAAAGCCGGTTTTCTGACTCGTGATCCTCGTATCAAAGAACGTAAGAAGCCTGGTCTCAAGCGCGCCCGCAAAGCTCCACAGTTCTCTAAGCGTTAATTTTCATCAAAAAGAGCCCCGATTGGGGCTCTTTTTTGTAGTTGTTCTATTTATAAGAACTTGAAGCTATTCTTCATCCCTGCGTCGTAACCATCGGTCATCCCTTGTAGGTAAAAAGATGACGCTTGACCCAAGTTCCAATAAGCAAACTTTCCCTTACTCTCGTTATAAAATAACGCAGTCATATAATTGATGGGGCACTTAGTAATGTCAAGATCCAGGCCGTCGCCAGAGATAGCTACAGAGACCGTACCAGTGTCGGCAGTCGCCGTCTTTGCACCTATGGCGCAACCGCTACCATATGCTTGTTTGATAGCGGCATCCAAGGCAGTATCTGTGTTTACGTTCTTTATATCTATCTTCCAATAAGACGTTTCAAAGGTATTCTCGTTTTTGAGCTCAGCCACAGTCGTTAATACCTTTTCGCAGCCAGAGTAATATGACTTATTGTTCGCTTCGGTTTCTCCAGTGAGCCTGTAGAAGTATTCAGAAGTAATATATGCTGCACCTTCCTCTACAATCACTTTTGTGGGTACGGCGGCCTCTACGGGACGATATGAATGATCACCGTTTGCAGAAGTATAGGCGCAAGAGCCCATATTGTAATATGCCGCTCTTGGAATATCAATTTGAAATCCCAAATCGTAATTTATATATCTGTTGAAGTTACTGTCTATACCGAGTAATTCATCGCCAGTTTTTGCCACAGAGTCAACTTCAGACTCTTCAATGCCTTGCATCTTATCAATTTTCTTTTGAAGCTCGACTACCTCTCTGTCGTTCGCTTCCTTGGTATCTTTGGCACCTTTATCCATTACATACCAGGTTGTACCCCCAACAACAAGCGCCGAAAAAATCACAAGCCCAGCTGTGATTAGAACGCGTTTCCAATCAATCTTTATTTTATTTAGTTCCATTTTCCCTCCTTTATAACAAAATAATACTATCATATTTATCTTTACATGTATAATATGCTAAAATGTTGTAGTTAGGGAGGGTAATGAAGGACAACAATAGCTTCAGGAAGATTTTTTTAGTACTGACGCTTATGCTAAGCATAGGAGTGGTTGGTTTCATGCTGCTCGGGGATATGAACCTCTGGACCGCTTTTTATGCTACAACGATTATACTTCTTAGCCATTTTTTACACGGCGTAGAAGCACCAGTCTGGGAACAGGTATTATCAATATTATTAATAATAGGTAGCTATATCGTGGTGGCATATTTGCTACGGTGGGCTGCAGACTACTTCATGGGAGGACAATTTAAGGAGAGCAGGAGGAAGAGGAAAATTATGAAAAACATAAGCAAAATGAAGGACCACTATATCGTTTGCGGTTTTGGAAGGGTGGGTACCCAGGTCGTAGAAGAGTTTTTCCACGATGGGGCTGACTTTATAGTTATAGATAGGGACCCTAGGGAGGCCAAGAATGCCACGGAGAAGGGCTATAACGCAATCTGTGCAGATCCTACGATGGAAGAGAGCTTGATCAAGGCAAACATTGAAAATGCCAAGGCTCTGATCACTTGTCTGGGGGAAGACACCGACAATCTTTTTGTCACACTGACTGCGCGCTCTCTGAATCCAAACATCTATATAGTAGCTAGGGCAAATTATGAAGAAAATATTCCTAAATTTGAAAAATCTGGCGCAAACCGCGTTGCTACACCATACCAAATCGGTGGTTATCATATGGCAACCATGGCTCTAAGACCCGGTGTTCTTGATTTTCTAGACGTTATAGTCGATAGTCGCCATGACGAACTAGAGGTTGAGGAAATCGAAGTACCACGTAATTCATTTCTCATTGGTAAAACAATCTCGGCCGGTATTTCCAGGGATAAAACGGGAGTTACTATACTGGCCATAAATCACAAAGATGGTAGCTCAAAAGTAAACCCTTTAGGGACAGAACTCATTCACCTGGGAGACAAACTAATCGTAATGGGGAACAGGGGGCAATTGGAAGAAGTTGCTGATCTTGTTGGAAATTGAACAAAAAAGTTATACAAAAAATTATAATTAAAAAAGTCGAATCAGATATTAGGCTCGATCTTTTGTTAGCGACAAAACTAAATGTCACTAGATCTAAAATACAAAAAATGACTAAACAGGGGCTTGTTTGCGTAAATGGTATCGTGGCAAGCGCGAAATACCTATTATGCACTGGCGATAGCATTACCATTGCGGAAGAGAAGAAGAAACTAACCCCCAAAATAGATATTATTTTTGAGGATGATGACATCTTGGTTATAGATAAGCCATCAGGGATTACTTCTCACCCAGCGCCCGGTGAATCAGATACAACGGTTGCAGAGATTTTTTCAGGTAAATATAGCGGCAAACAAGATACTAACAGGGACATGATAGTACACCGTCTTGATAAGGGGACATCAGGCCTTATGGTTCTGGCCAAAAATGAGAAAGCTCGATCTATTCTAGCAAAGCAATTTGCTGATCGGAAAGTGAATAAGACGTATACCACACTGGTACATGGCAGAGTCGTTCCTATAGAGGGGATTATCGATATGCCGCTATCTCGTGATGTACGATCAAAAAACAGAATGTCTCCAGCTGATGAAGGTAAAGATGCTAAAACGCTTTATAAAGTGAGTAAATATTACAAAGGGTTTACCCTCATTCTGGCTAATCCTAAAACGGGTAGGACTCACCAAATCAGAGCCCATTTTGTGGCAATAGGGCACCCCCTGTATGGCGACGAGCGTTATGGCATCAGAGAAGATAATTTTAAGAGAATATTTCTGCACGCGTCTGAGCTCTCATTCATCCACCCGACCACAGGTAGTAGGGTAAAATTTGTTAGTCCATTGCCGAGAGAACTAAAAGATATCCTCTCCAAACTCGAGATTGAGTAATTTTTCTTGCCACTTTTGGCAGCAAAAGTAGCGCAAAACTGCCGCTCTTTACAAAATCGCCAGTGTCGCTCCAACCCTCTCTTCTTCGTAAAAAGCAGAACTCGCGTTGCTCAAACAGCTGTTTTTACGATAGTCTTTCAGGTTGTCGCTCGCTGTATTTTGTAGGTCGCGGAAGGGGAATCTCTGCGAAAATCAACCTGCCGGCGTGAGGCACGACCACTGGCGACGCTAGAAATATAGGCGTAGGCCGATTTCGTACGGAGCCTGGGGAGAACTTGATTTTCTTGAACCTGGCGCCACCTACTTTCAAGAGGAGGTGGCAGAGAGATTGAGTAAGACCTTCTCTTCGTGTATAATGTTGAAGTCATGAAAGATTTCGTTGGCAACGCCAATATTATTAATTATCTAAAAAAAGCGGTAAACAGTGGTGAGCTGTCACACGCTTATCTTTTCTGTGGTCCCGAGAATGTTGGAAAGACCAAAGCAGCTACATATTTTGCCAAACTACTTCTGTGCGAAGGTGCAAACCCCACAGTTTGCGGCTCCTGTCCGTCCTGTAAGCTGTTCGAAAGTGGGAATCATCCAGACTTCTTCTATCTCGATAAAGAAACCGTACTTGTAGATGAGATTCGTGAACTGGTCAGCTCGCTGGACCTTAAGCCCTATCGTGGTAAGGGTAAAATAGCTCTTATCTCTCATGCCGAACGGCTTACCAATCAAGCCTTGAATTCGTTTTTGAAGACGCTAGAGGAGCCGAGTAATCACACAACTATCATACTTACGACCGAAAATAGAAAGAATTTGTTACCAACGATAGTCTCTAGGGCCAGGGCGATTAATTTTGGTCTCGTCCCAGACAAACAGATCTTTGAACACTTGAATGGTGAGCTCGGAATAAAGAAGGAGGAAACACTGCGCATCACGGCTCTTGCTTCGGGTAGAATTGGTTTTGCAGTATCCTTGAGCGAGAATTCCGATAAAACAGGCGAGATTGTAGGACTTACCGAAGAATTCAACAGAATTTATAGATCGCAGGATATTTATGAAAAAATTTCTTACGCTGATAAACTTTCAAAGAGCAAGGATAATTTGCCTGATAATTTGCAAAATATAGAGTTGGGTGCTCGTAATGAGCTATTGAGTCTGCCTGTAACGGAAGCAAATAAGTCCCATATAAATAACTTAATAAAGATGTTGGATAAAATTGCAAAATCTCGTGAGATGATTGCTAGTAATGCAAACGCAAGACTAGTTCTGGAAGGATTGCTTATGGGGAACATATCGTGAAAGTAGTAGGAGTTCAGTTTAATTCTGCAGTTAAAATATATGACTTCAAGCCGGGTCGTTACAAAGTAGATTTGAATGACTGGGTGGTAGTTGAAACGGTTCAAGGTGTCGAGGTGGGGCGTGTTGTCTATGTGAACAAAGAGGTGACTGCTGCAGAAGGTGAAGAGATCAAGGATATAATGCGGCTCGCAGATGAAAAAGATATCGATAGATATGATCGAATGTGCACAGAGGGCGCGGAGTATTTTGACAAGTTCAAAAAGATTGTTGGGGACAGTGGTCTGGAAATGAAGCCAGTCAAGAGCGAGCTTTCGTTTGATGGGGAACGCGTCGTCTTCTTTTTCACAGCGGAGAGCCGAGTCGATTTCAGAGACCTTATCAAAGATTTGTCACGCAATGCAGGAAAACAAGTGACTATGAGACAAATCGGTCCTAGAGATGAAGCTAAAATGCTTGGCGGAAACGGAGTTTGTGGCCAGCCAATCTGCTGTAAACGTTTTATGACGTCAATGGGTAGTGTGACTATGGATATGGCTCGTGATCAATTTGAAAATAATGTAAACGCGAACAAAGTTACTGGTGCCTGCGGTCGGTTAATGTGCTGTTTGGCATTTGAAGTCGGTAATAAACCTAAAAAGGTGAAAAAATGATCGGATATATTTTTTTAGTCATTGTTGCAATGTACCTAGTCTATTTGGCAACCAAATCTAAGAGCAGTGATGTAGAGATAATACTGGGGCAAAAGAAAGAGATAAAAGCTATTGGCGAGCGTATCCAGGAAGTTTTGGATGCAGAGAAAACCGAAAAAAAGGCTGAGAGGGAACACAAATCAGTTATTACGGAAGCAAAGAAACTAGTTGGAGACAAAAGACTCAAGCAAGCAGAGAAAAAGTACCTGTCCATTATCAAAAACGACCATAAGAATGTGAAGGCCTATCAAGGATTGGGCGAAATATATTTGGAACAGAAGGAATACGAGGGTGCAGCCGAAGTTTTTCAGAAGGTTAGCGAGCTAGATCCAACAAATGATATGGCATTCACGAACCAGGGAATGGCTTTTATGCAGCTTGGCAAGTACGAAGAGGCGATTCACGCCTACGAGCACGCTGTTGCGCTAGATGGCAAAGTTCCTCATAGATACATAAATCTAGCATTAGCAGCCGAAAAAGCAGGTGACAGCAAAAAACAGATATCAGCGCTTGAGCACGCGGTGACTCTAGAACCAGAAAAGATGGAATATCTGGAAGTACTCGCGAACACAGCTATCGCAGCAGAGGATAATTCCGCAGCGAAAGATGCACTAAACAAAATTATAGCCATAGATCCTGACAACCTAGAGGCACATCGCAAACTAGCGAGACTGGAGAAATAAGGTAGCGATTCCATTGACTTTGAGCTGGTTTTTGGCTATAATATTCTAGTTCAAAAGGCCTCTCGCGGCTCTTTTTTATCAATTGCCGCCTTAGCTCAGTGGTAGAGCAACTGTTTTGTAAACAGTCGGTCGTCGGTTCAAGTCCGACAGGCGGCTCCAGGGGAGTTACCGAAGCGGTCAAACGGAGCAGACTGTAAATCTGTTGGCATACGCCTTCGGGGGTTCGAATCCCTCACTCCCCACCATTGATTATTAAAGACGACGAGCCCACCTAGCTCAGTCGGTAGAGCGCATCCATGGTAAGGATGAGGTCACCAGTTCAATCCTGGTGGTGGGCTCCATAAAAATAGGAGAAATAATGGCATCAAAAAAGAAAGACATTCGTCCAGTAATTACTCTTGAATGCACTGAATGCAAAGAGCGTAATTATGCTACAACGAAGAATACAAGAAACACCACTACTCGCGTTGAGCTTACAAAATTCTGTAAGGGTGAACGAAAACACACATTGCACCGCGAAACAAAATAACCAGCGTATTTTCACAATTGGGGTCCCCGAAATCCGAAGGATTTAAGGGGAGAGGAGGGGCAGCGAAAAGTTATAGCAAATAGTTGCGAAAACTGACAGCTCGCCCCGACGACGAAGGGGCGTAGTTAAACGGTATAACGGAGGTCTCCAAAACCTTTATTGAGGGTTCGATTCCTTCCGCCCCTGCCAAAATAACCTTATTCATAAGGTTATTTTATTTGCTCTTATGGTAAAATAGAATTATGGACGAACTACAATTATTCCAACTTGCTAAACCCTTCCTTGATAAGGGTATGAATAAAAACTTTCAATTACATACTGAAGGAGTCTTGCTTGCTCTTAAGGATATTATGAGACTCACTGGCGAGGGAGACTTTGATCTTTTGTTACCCGCGGTGATATTCCATGACACTGGCTGGTCAAATGTTCCAATAAGTATGCAGGGTGAAGCGAATTCACAACTAAAAGAAGAGGGGATGCGTAAGCATCTTGAAGAGGGTGCTCGTATCGCCGGAGAAGTGCTTCCTCAATATGGTTATAGCGCAAGCGAAGTAGCAAAAATTGCTCGTATCATTGGGCAACATAAATATTGTGATCCCAAAGACGTTAACTCCCAAATTTTAATTGATGCGGATAATCTTTCGGACATTTATCAAGAACAATTTGCGGCTGATATGGACAGCTATAATAATACCGCGGAGAATTTGTTAAAATATCGGCTTGATAATACGTTCTACTTCCCTGAATCAAAAGAAATCTTTGATAGAGAAGTGGCGGCCAGAAAAGATGAATATGGCATCAAATAAACCAATTATTGTTAGTGTATTTGCTGGATTAGGAAAAAGTACAGTTGGGAATAAATATACCAATGTTTGTGACCTTCAGAGTTCGCCATATCGTTGTATCTATGATAACTACCCATCAGAAGATTACGAAAAATTGAAATATGATAGTTCTCGAACCCCAAATCCAGATTGGCCCGACAACTATCTGCAGGCTATACGGGCCGCTATAAAGCGGTATGATATTGTGCTAGTTCCTTCTAGTGAAGACGTAAGAGAGCTCTTAATCGATAATAGCTTGGAATTCGTTTTTGTAATGCCATCTATCGAGATGAAAGACGATCTATTGAGTAGGTATGTTGAACGAGGAAACAGCAAAGAAATGGTCGATGATGTTATGACAATTTTTGATACTTGGAGCAGGGACCCAAAGGCTTACTCGTATAAACTCGAGGTGTTGCGACGGGGAATGTTCCTTGAGGATTTGTTATTAGAAAAGGGTTATTTGAGCAAAGATGGAAGCTAATTTATGAATAAGCCAATCATTATCGCTTCTGGGCCAGTTATTATAGAAAACGAAAAAGTGCTTTTAAACAAGCATGGTGATGACGGTTTTTGGAAGTTCGTCGGCGGTAGGGTAGAGGACTTTGATATCTCTCTTGAAGAGGTGGCGAAAAGGGAAGTGATGGAAGAAATGGGGCTTGAGGTAGAGCTCATTCGTCCGTTGAAACCCATGATGATAGATTTACCGGATAAGGTAGTCATACTAATTCACTACCTAGCGACGCGAAAAGGGGAGATAGTGCCAGGGGACGATATCCTAGAGTGGGGCTGGTTTGATATTAAAAATTTACCAAAAGACGTGGCGCCGAACATAAATCCCGTAATAGAGGAATATCTTGAAAATCAAAGTTGAAAAGCTAAAGCCGTGGACTCGTTTGTGCGACAAGCTCTATCTGCCGATAATGTTTTTGGTGGGCGGATTCAAGGCTGATTCAATTCAAGAAACGCATCCTTGGCATATCCAAAAGCTAAATCACCAGTTAATTGATGCCGAGAAAGCCAGTCCTATATTTAGAGGTAATGATAAGTCGGTATTTAAAAAACATGCTATTTTTTTGTTTCATATGCCTATTCTTGGTGGCTGGAGAGATTACTCGATATATGAGATAGACGAGAATGCTCCCACTCCTTTTAATGTCGGCTGGATTGAAATCAGTCCAGAACATCCAAATCCTAGTGTATTTGTTAATAAACTCCCTATTTATGAAAGAAAGATCCGGCTTCTAGACGGTTCGTCTCTTTATCAAATGGCTGTCTTTGCTGTTTCGAAAGACGGCCGACAGATTCCAGTCACAAGAGTCGGCGGGGGAAAATTGGGAGAAAATAAAGATTCTGACATTAGATTATTCTAACCTTCGAAGTGTTCACTAAATCGATTGACAAATACCCTCAAATTATGTAAAATATTAATGTATTAAGAAGCCGGAAGGCTTTTTTTAAAACCAAGGAATAAGGATGAAAAAAATCATTAGTTATTTCACACAGTCTTGGACCGAACTCACCAAAGTAGTTTGGCCTACACGTAAACAAGCCATCCAGATGACGGTCGCAGTACTTGTGATAACCATCCTAGTTGGCGCGATACTGGGAGTATTCGACTTTGGTCTTTCCAAAGGGCTTACATCACTAATTAATCTCAAGAAATAGGAGACATGCATGTCAAAACAACACTCCGAAGGTAGAAACTGGTACGTCATCCACACTTATTCAGGCTATGAGGAGAAGGTGGCCGAGAATCTAGCCCAGAGAATTAAGTCGCTAGATATGGCAGACAAGATATTTGATGTCATTGTGCCTAAAGAGAAGACGATAGAGATCAAAAACGGTCGCCGTCGCACAGTAGAGAAGAGAATCTTCCCTGGGTATGTGATGGTAGAAATGATCGTGACCGACGATAGTTGGTATGTGGTTCGTAATACACCGCAAGTAACTGGATTTATCGGTTCTGGTACAACACCCATTCCTATGAGTGAGGCAGAGGTTTCTACTATACAACGCCGTATGGGACTAGAAGATCCTAAGTTCATGATTGATTTATCGAAGGGTGATCTAGTTGGTATCGTAGATGGTCCATTCAAGGGATTTGATGGTACTGTTGAGGACGTTGATCAAGATAAAGGTAAAATCAAAGTTATGGTCAGTATGTTTGGTCGCGAAACACCAGTCGAGCTAGACAGCTTGCAGGTAAAGAAGGTATAAGGAGCAAAAATGGCAAAGAAAATTACACGTAAAGTTAAATTACAAGTACAGGGTGGCAAGGCTAACCCAGCGCCTCCAGTAGGTACGGCTCTAGGGCCACTAGGTATCAACATTATGGATTTCTGTAATGCTTTCAACGAGAAGACTCGCGACCAAATGGGCGTTGTTATCCCTTGTGTTATCACAGTTTACGAAGATCGCACATTTGACTTCATTATGAAGAAACCACCTGCAGCAGTGCTTATACTATCTGAACTTGGCATTGCAAAGGGCTCTGACAACTCAAAGAAAAACAAAGTTGCCAAGATGACTAGAGCACAGCTTCGTAACGTTGCTACTGCCAAGATGGAAGATCTAAACGCACACAGTATAGAACAAGCCGAGAAAGTTATTGCTGGTACAGCTCGTTCTATGGGTATTGAGGTTGAAAAGTAGGCTTTTTCAACAGTTAAAAGTTTGTAAAGTTATAAAGTATAAAGTTCTCTCGTTGTCATCCCTAGTCGCAAGCTAGGGACCCAGACTAGATTCCTGGCCACCGACCAGGAATGACAGGGGAGAGTGGGAGGCTGAAAGCCGCTAATACCACAGGAGAATAAAATGCCAAAGAAAAAAATCGAGAAAACCGAAGAAATTGTAGAAAACGTTGAAGTCGTTGAAGCTATAGAAGACGTAACCCCCGTGTCATCCTCGAGCGAAGCGAAGGATCCCGAGATTCTTCACGATGTTCAGAATGACAACGACGAGGTTACTGCAGAAGAAGCTGTCGAAGTCGAGGCCGAAGAAATTGTTGAAGAGAAGCCGAAGAAGAAAGCTGCCAAAAAGACGAATACAACCCCTGCCAAAGCTTCAAACAAGGCAAAAAACGAGAAAAAGCTGAAGAATGCTGACAAGAAGCATGCCCGCAAGTATCGTGAAGTTGAGGTTCTTGTTGATAAAGAAAAAGAATACACACCAGAAGAGGCAATGGAGTTACTCACCAAGACTTCTACCACCAAGTTTGATAGTAGCGCTGAAGTACACATTCGCTTGAATATAGACCCACAGAATGCCGAACAGCAAGTTCGCGGCTCGCTAGTACTTCCAAATGGTACTGGCAAGACAAAACGAGTGCTGGCTATTGTTGGTGCAGATAAAGATAAAGAAGCTAAAGATGCTGGTGCAGATTTTGTGGGCGCAGATGATATGATCGCCAAGATAGAAAAGGGCTGGCTCGACTTTGACGTCGTAGTCGCTACTCCTGACATGATGCCAAAGCTCGGTAAAATAGGTAAAATCCTTGGAACCAAGGGCCTGATGCCAAATCCAAAAGTTGGCACTGTTACGATGAATGTCGGTAATGTGGTTAAAGACATCAAGAAGGGCATGATAGAGTACCGCGTAGACAAGAGCGGTGTGATGCACCTAGTATTTGGTAAGGTATCATTCGGCGCTGAAAAGCTTGCTGAGAATTATAATCTACTACTCGATACAGTTGCTAAAGTACGTCCAAACGGAGTCAAGGGCACATACATCCTCGGTGTCTCGGTCGCTACTACTATGGGACCAGGAATCAAAGTAGCCTCAAAGTAAATTTTTTAACTGTTCATAAATA
>Ga0172379_10006031_pt1 | contig 16503 bp, 14 predicted proteins | sample GrowelOW334metaG_FD_119756 | JGI IMG/M metagenome (GOLD analysis project Ga0172379, IMG submission 119756) | Groundwater microbial communities from an aquifer near a municipal landfill in Southern Ontario, Canada - Groundwater well OW334 metaG | ecosystem: Environmental > Aquatic > Deep... | reverse complement strand
TCGTGGCCGCTCGTTCTTTTAAAATGTAAAGGTAAAAAGGAGTACGGAATCTTCCGATATACAATCATATGAACGGCGCCCCTCTCATTCGCGTGCTTCTTGTTTTTCCCAATGAGCGCGAAGCTCTTGCCATTAAAACTTCCCTTGCCGCATCCCCCGACCCAGTTGATTCCGGGATCGCGGGCAGTGTTACCGAAGCGTTGGCGGCTCTCGTTGCCGCACCCTTTGACCTAGTAATATCCGCGGTAACTCTCCCTGATGGGGGTGCGGCCGAAATCGCGGTACGTTATCCCATCGTTTCCTGCGTCGCTGTAGGTTCCAAAACTGATGACGATGCGTTGGACACCGCCCTTAACGCGGGTGTCATTGATTACTTGCTTACGGGGAAAAATTGGACCGCCGACTTAGGCGCGTATATCCATCGCCTTTGGCGTATCAGACGCCGACTTGCCATCGAGCTTGGCCATGCGGCTAAGCGCTATGAGGATTTGGTCGATGCGCTTCCGGACATCGTGTACGAACTCAATCCCGAGGGCCATTTTACCTTTATCAATCAATCGGTGAAATCTATCGGCTATAGGCCGGAAGATTTAATAGGTAAACATTTCAGTTGTATCCTTTTTGATGAAGACGTTCCGCACGTCAGTCGTGATCATCTTCTCCCGTACTTCGTGAAGAACAAAACCGGAGCTCGGAATGCTCCGAAACTTTTCGACGAAAGACGCGGTGTTGACCGCAAAACTGAAAACCTTGAAATCCGTTTGAAGCGCCCCGAAAAGAAAGGCGTCCCTCGGGGCGGCGACATGATCGCGTCTATTATTTCCTATGGAGAAATTGCCTCAGCCGGCGCGTATCGAGCTATCGGCGATATGAAGGAAAAAGTGTTCGTCGGGACCGTCGGTATCATTCGCGATATCACGCTCAGAAGAAAATCTGAGGACATGCTGCGCAAGATGTATCAGGCCGTCGATCAGAGTCCCATCGCGGTAGCCATTTTGACCCGTGACTTGACGATCGAATACGTGAACCCCGCGTTCTTTGCCATCACCGGGTCGGGCCCCGACCAGGCGATCGGCCGTAAAGTCGGCGATTACCTTGGCGAGGCTTCCGACCGGACCGTGTTTGACGATTTGGTCGCCTCGGTTCGCGCAGGTATCGATTGGCACGGTGAGATGCGCTGCCCACGGGTTAACGCGGACCCCTTCTGGAGTTCTACTTTTGTATCGGCTATCCGTTCCCCATCGGGCGTGATCACTCATTATCTCTGTCTCATAGAGGACATCACCCGTAAACGCACCTTGGATGACCTTTTGAAACAGGCGAAGGTCGGGGCCGAGGATGCGAGCCGGGCCAAGAGCGAATTCCTGGCAAACATGAGTCACGAGCTTCGCACTCCATTATCCGGCGTGATATCGATAGTTGAGGTTCTTTTGTCCGACGCTCCTGCGCCGGGACAAGTGGATCGCTTGCAGACGATACGATCTTCGGCTAAGTCCCTTCTCTCCATGCTCAACGACCTGCTCGATCTGTCTAAGATCGAAGCCCGGGCTTTGGAACTTACACCGGAAGACGTCGATCTCAATGATTTTGTTTCGGTGACTCTTGCTCCGTACCGCATAATCGCGGAAGAGAAAAAGCTACCCTTCAGCTTTTTGATAGAAGACGGCGGATTCCCCGTAATCCGAGTAGATCGAGGCCGACTTGCTCAGATAATCACCAATCTTGTATCCAACGCGGTGAAATTTACGGAGAAGGGCAGCATCACCGTGCGTTTTGCCGTCCGCGCGAAAGACGGAGTTCCCGCGCTTTTCGTGTCCGTGCGTGATACCGGCATCGGCATTTCCGGTGTCGATCAGCAAAAATTGTTCAAACATTTCAGCCAAGTGGACGCATCGCGATCCAAAAAGTTCGGAGGTACCGGCCTCGGTTTGGCTATCGCAAAGGAGCTCGCGTTCCGCCTGGGTGGAGATATCTGGGTAGAGAGTTCTCCGGGCGTCGGAAGCACGTTTTCGTTCTTCGTTCCCGTTGAACAAGTTAGAATCGATCTTCTCGCCGTTGAATCGGATGAGCCGATCCGTGCGCCCCGTGCTTTCAATATACTTGTCGCGGAGGACAATCCGGTCAATCAGGATTATCTTCGTTTCTTCCTGGAAAAAGCCGGACACAGCGTGTCTCTTGTTCCGGACGGATATGGGGCGATTTCCGCTCTCGGCGGCGGTGACTTCGACATCATCCTCATGGATATCCAAATGCCCGGTATGGACGGAACCGCGGCAGCAAAAGCTATCCGGTCCTATTCCGGTGTCGATTATGATCCGAACGTGCCGATCATCGCGCTCACCGCGTTCGGCGCGGACGAGATAGACGAAGCGATTGAAAAAGTCGGTTTTGATGCCTACGCCTCAAAGCCGATAAATCCTCGGAGCCTTATCGCCCTGATAGACGATACCGTGCTGGGCAAAGTGCACTTCGACCTAGCGCGCCTGAAACGACAATACGCCGCATCGGTTGACGAATTTCGGCGACTCCTTATGATCGCATCGCAGGATCTTCCTAAACGTGTTTCCGCTTTCGTCAAACATAGCGCGGCGGGGGATTATGACGGGGCTAAATCTTCATTACACGGAGTCGTCAACGTTTTGTCCGCTCTCAGCGCGCTTCGGGCTCTCCAACTGATCAAGCGATATCGGAAGGTTGTAAAAGAGGACAATCGCGAACTCGCCACGGTAGTGGCTGAAGATATCAAGCGCGAATGCGAAGGCATTCGGAAACTGGTTAAGAAAGCGCTCGAAGAATTGTGAAATAACGACGCTGTTTTTTCAACATAATTTCGGAGGTTCTCGTGTTCAATCGTTCAGCAACTTTCGGTATCGGCGGAGCCATGATGCTTGTCTTCACTGCTGCCGTATTCGGCGCTCCCAATAATGCCGTTTTCGGGGACGGTTTGTTTGCCCGCATTAAAACAAATCGGGGAGAAATCGTCGTTCGTCTGGAATACGCCAAGACGCCGCTTACCGTCTGCAATTTTGTCGGTTTGGCGGAAGGGACATTGACGGCGACGGGCGGAAAGCCTTTTTACGACAACCTTACCTTCCATCGGGTTATTGCTGATTTCATGATCCAGGGCGGAGATCCAACCGGGACCGGAAGCGGCGGTCCCGGCTATCAATTTTCGGATGAGTTTGATCCGAGTCTCGTCCATGACGGACCGGGCGTACTTTCCATGGCCAACGCGGGACCGGGGACAAACGGCAGCCAGTTTTTCATTACCCACAAGGAAACACCTTGGTTGAACGGCAAGCACACGGTATTCGGTCGCGTCGTTGAAGGCCAGGATGTTGTGAAGGCGATTAAACAGGGTGATTTGATAGAGAACATTTCAATAGTCCGTAACGGTACCGCTGTCCGTTCGTTCAAGACTGATCAAGCTGCTTTCGACGCTCTGCTCAAGGATGTTTCGTCATCGGCTCAAAAACGCGTAAAGGCGAAACGCGACGCGGATCTCGCCTCAATCGCGGCGAAATGGCCAAGTGCCCTGGTCAGTCCGTCGGGACTTCGTTCTGTACTGATGAAAAAAGGTTCCGGCGCAAAACCCGTTCCGGGCAATACGGTGAGCGTCCGCTACAAGGGTATGTTTCTAAGCGGTCAAGTCTTTGATTCGTCCGACAGCCACGGTGGGGCGATCGAATTTCAGACGGGCGTCAGACGCATCATTCCCGGTTGGGAAGAAGCGGTGTTGGATATGGCGGTCGGAGAAAAAAGACTAGTGATCATCCCGCCCGAACTCGCGTACGGCGAGCGCGGAGCGGGTAACGGCGCCATACCCGGGAATTCCTTTCTCGTGTTTGAAATGGAACTGCTGAAAATCAAGTAACGGCAATTCGCAAGCGAGGTTCGTACCCAACATACATCGCTACGTGCCGCGATGTATGTTGATTTCCGCGCTTACTTTGCGGGCGCTTGCCCCGGGTTTTGCGCGGGCATGTCCGTGTCGATTATCGCGTCATCACGCAGTTTCCATCGGCCGTCGGTTCGCTCAAACTGGCTTCTGAGCAGCTCTACTGTGCGTCCGTCTTCACCATGGAGTTTGATCTTTCCGGCCAACGGATTTACTTCCGTGACTTTGAACGTCACTCCTCCGTGAATCACCCTGCAGCCTTCGGGAGGCATTGTTCGGCGCTCCTCGTGGTAGAAAGAGTGTTCGTAAGAGAGACAGCAGAGAAGCCGGCCGCAAGGACCTGATATCTTCATCGAATTGAGCGACAGATTTTGGTCTTTCGCCATTTTGATGGAAACGGGTTTCAGTTTGTCGGAGACCGCGTGGCAACAATAACCGCGTCCGCAAACGCCGAGGCCCCCCACGACGCGAGATTCATCGCGGACGCCGATTTGGCGTAATTCAATGCGGGTCTTGAAGATGCCGACCAAGTCCTTTACCAGTTCCCGGAAGTCGACACGGTTTTCCGCCGTGAAAAAGAACAGTATTTTCGGTTCGTCCAGCAAGTAGTGAACCGAGACTAGCTTCATATCCAAGTGATGCGCGGAAATCTTCTCCCGGCAAACCTTGAACGCTTCCGTTTCACGCCGAGTGTCGATATCCGACTGGGCAAGGTCTTCAGGAGTAGCGACGCGTTCCACCATCGCGACATCCGCGGGGTTAACGTAGCCGGGTTTTTTCACAATGCCGATAATGGTCGCAAGGTCCCGGCCGTACCGGGTGGTGACGACAACCCGTGAACGCGGCGTAAGCTCATTACCTTCAAATCCGGCAAGAAAAGTTTCGTGAGAATACGGTAACCTGAGGCGGTACAGCGGATTCGGTAAAGTGACGAGACCGCCTACCGGGGCTGAAGATGCCGAGTGATCCTGGTCATCGACGACTTCATCCATCGATTCGTCAAAAGCGTATTCGTCTCCGGTGGGGACGTATTCCTCATCGTACTGTTGATCCATAGGGGCACCTTTATCGGATCAGGTCAACGAGTAAACCGTTTATCTCGTCCACGCGCGCAAGGATCTCCAGCCGTGAACGCTGGCCGGCGAGTATTCCCGCGGCGAGTTGCTCCAGTTTACGGTCGACGACCTGTATCAACGTAAATTTCTTGCGCTTGAGGATATTCGTACCGCTCGTGCGCTCTTCGGCAGTATAACCGTTTTCCACAATATAGTGAAGGAAGTTTCGTACGGCGCTCTTATACCGCTTGATGTTGTCGGGGAAAGGCTTGGCCTGTAGCTCTTCGCCAATCTCGTGAAGGTCGTCCAGGAGCACGCGCAGGGCTTCTTCCGAAGGCGGGAATGAATGCGCGATTTCGGCGGCTTGCGCTTCCTGTTCAGCCTCGGTAGTCGCTGAATCGAGCAAGTGGGAAAAGGGGGAAACCTTTGAACGTTCTTTTAGTTTTTTATCGTCGCGCTTCACTCCGGAATAGGCGGCCGGGGTGAAAAAAGGGCTAGGTCCGTCGGGGAAATCTACTTTAGCCATTGCCCGGTTCCGACCGGGAACGTGAGTGGCCGAGGGCTCGCTCACGCACGCCGCGTTCGTCCCGATATTCGGATACGCGGGCTTCGTAATCGCCGTTTTCACCGCAGACGATGATGCGCCCCTGGATAAACACGCCGTCGTCGGCGGCTATGCGTCGAGTGATTATGTCGCCGATAACAAGTCCCGTCGCGAGGACGACAACCCGTTCGCTCGCGAAAATGTTGCCTTTGACCACTCCACCGACGACAACCGACGTGCCGACAACGTCACTTTCCATTCTGGCCCGTTCGCCGATCACGACCCGCCCGCGGGCGCCGACGTCACCGCGCACAGTGCCGTCCACGCGGACGAAACCCGCGGACTCGATTTCGCCGCGGAAAACGGTTCCCGGTCCGACGATGGTGTTGATTGAGAGGTCGTCTTTTTTCGCGGTCGCCATGTGCGCTTTGTTCCGGATCAGCGGGTCTTCGAGGCAAGACTGGCGCGGATGTTGAGGTATTTCATCGGATCAACTACGTCTGAACCGATATGAACCTCGTAATGAATATGCGGGCCGGTCGAAAGGCCGGTGTTTCCAATGTATCCAATAGCTTGCCCCTGCTGTACTTTCTGCCCTTTTTGGACGCGGAAGGACTGCAAGTGAGCGTAACGGGTATAAAAACCGTGTTTATGCTTGATGATGATGTAGTTTCCGAAACCGCCGATATCGTAGTCGACGGTGACCACCTGACCGTCCGCCGTCGCGAGTACCGGGTCGCCCGAACGGTAGGTTGAGATATCGACACCCTTGTGGATGTACCATTGACCGGTGAACGGGTTCTCGTTTTGGCCGAAGAACATGGAAATATGACCGATTCCGCCCTTTACGGGCCACAGATTCGGGATGTCGGTAAGCAGAGAACTTTGCGAATTGAGGAGATCCCCAATTTCTTTCACGGGTTCCGCGGCGCTGGACAGATAGCCGGCAAGCCTTCTGACTTCAGCTACTTCTTTCAGGGACCCTTCCGCGGTTTCTTTGATTTCAAAAAATGAGGACAAATCACCCTTATTGGCGTTCGGAGAATCGTTCTTTACGGCTCGATCCAATCCCAGCGTTCCAAGGGTGGCGCCTAAGGCGGATTCAAAACCACGCGCCGCCTTCAAAAGTCTTGAGGTTTCATCACGAAGTTGGTCCAGGCTGGCTTGAGCGTCTTTCAGTTTACCGTCTTTGTCCGCCAACGCACCGGCGGTATTCGCATAGGTCGCGCCGTACCAAGCCATGGAACCGACAACTGCCCCGAGGACGAGCAGAACGAAAAGCATGGAGAAGAGAGTAACGTGAAGGTTGTAGACTTTCTTTTCAGAGTGGGGCACGAGCATAACGGTGTAACGTCTGCGACCGACCGTCATACCTTGCTCGATTAAAGTTCTAAAAGAGCGAGCAGCGCCGAGCGCGGCTTTTTTGCCGCGTTTGACTACGCTGTTTTCTATTCTTTTAAATTGGTGGACCGATGACACGGTCTGCTCCTTGCTTTATAGGCTGGACGATATTTACTCGCCTAATTATACCAAACCGTTCCAACAACTGTCAAATGGACAAGCATCACTATACCTCAATTTACGGTAGTATCACATCTTGCCTGCAGTATATTCGTTGACGATTGCCCTTCACTGTGCTATATTCACCCTAATCCAGTTTGGACTCCCCCGATCTCGACACATTTTTTTCGGACTAAACCATGCAGTATTTTGATACTCACGCCCACATAGGGCTCATCTACGATGATCCTATAGAGCAGCTCATCGTCACGCAGGAAGCCCGCCAGGCGGGAGTCGCCCGAATAGTGTCTATTTGTAACAGTCTCCATGATTTTACCCAGGTATATGAAAACCTGAAGTCCGCGACGAACGTATACCATGCCGTAGGCGTTTCTCCGTCCGAAGTCCAACACCCCGGAAAGGATTGGATTCAGACGGTTGAGCACGGCGCAAAGCTTCCCCGCGTCGTCGCGATAGGCGAAATCGGCTTAGACTATTTTCGTAAATTTGGAGATCGCAAGTCGCAGATAGAGCTGTTTATCAACCAACTTGAGATCGCCGCGAAACTCGATCTGCCCGTCATAATCCATAACCGTGACGCCGGTCACGATGTGCTGGACATCCTGCGTGAACGGCTTCCTCCCCGAGGTGGCGTGCTCCACTGCTATTCGGAAGACGCGGCCTATGCCGAACGCGCGCTTGAACTGAACTTGTACTTCTCGTTCGCGGGAAATTTGACCTACCGTAACGCGCGCAACCTCCACGAAACCATCAGTGTGGTTCCTGTGGATCGCATCCTCATTGAGTCGGAGAGCCCCTTCATGGTGCCAGCCGATTACCGCGGCAAGCGCAATATGCCCTCTTATCTCCCGACCACCGGTCGTTTCCTGGCGGAAATGCTGCAAATGAGCGAACAGGATATGTCCGTGCAGCTTTGGGACAACTCCAACCGTTTCTTCGACCTCCCCGTCTAATCGGGGTAGCCGATCGCTCGTGAGCTTGTATCGTCCGGTAGAAATCGGGAAGGTTTCCCTTCCCGGTAATATCTTTTTAGCGCCCGTCGCCGGTTATTCGGACCGGGCGTTTCGTTCCGTCTGCGTAGAGCAGGGTGCGGATTTTACGTGCACCGAACTTGTCTCCTCCGAAGCTTTAACCCGCGATTCCAGGAAGACCGAGGCCTTGATCCGTCGCGCGGACAACGAAAAGATTTATGCGGTCCAACTTTTCGGTTCCGATCCCGATACCATGGCCAAGGCTACCGCGCTTCTTGCTCCCTTTCGGCCGGAAGTCGTGGATCTCAACTGCGGCTGCCCGGTACCTAAGGTGATAAAGACGGGCGCCGGCGCGGCCTTGTCCCGCGATCCCGCTCGGCTTGGTCGTATCGTCGAGGCGATGGTCCGCGCGTCGACCCAGCATCTCGGCGGCGTGCCGGTAACCGTGAAAATTAGGTCCGGCTGGGATGGGAATTCCATAAATTACTGTGAAAGCGCGCGCATCGCCGTTGAGGCGGGGGCTGTGCTGGTGGCTCTGCACGCTCGCACTCGGGTGCAGGGCTACGCGGGCAAAGCCGATTGGTCGCATATCGCGGATCTTGTTACGCGCATTCAGGTGCCGGTCATCGGTTCGGGAGATCTGTTCAGTCCGGAAGCGGCCGAGCGGATGCTGCGCGAAACTCTCTGCGCGGGTCTTATGTTCGCGCGCGGGGCGATGGGAAATCCATTCATCTTCGCCGAAACCAAGGACCTGCTTTTGCGTGGGTCCTATGAGCCGGTCCCGTCGGTAGAACGAATGCGGACGGCGATACGCCAACTGGAACTGCTCACCGACGATGCCGGAGAGGAATTTGCCTGCCGCGAAATGCGTAAACAATTTTGCGCTTACTCAAAGGGAATTCCCGGAGGCGCGGCGGTACGCAATAAACTGGTGCGCGCGGCTACTATTTCCGAATATCGAGAAATATTGGCTTTGGCGAACATGCTTCCCGATTCCTCAGTATCGCGGTAGAATCGTTTATGGCATTCTTCGACGCGTTCAGCGATTTTTTCACTCTTCTTTTTGCGAAAGATCCGGTTGCGGCGCGTACGAAGCGCGAATTGCGGGAGATCTGCAACTTTCTTAAATCCGTCAAACCGGCGATATTCAAGGTTTCAGGCAACATGGTGTTGCCCGGTTTTGCGTCTTCCTTGTACGGTGTTGTCGCCGCCATCCGTCCGGTGAAGGAACTGCTGGAGCGTACTTGTCTTTCGTCCGATCAGCGCATCGCTCGCCGTTTCCGGGATCTTCTGATCGAAAGGCGACTGGGCCCGGGATCGCTGAAACTGCTGGAATCCTGCGCCTTCGAATCCATGAAAGCCCGGTCCGGGAACGATCAAAAGTTGGTAGACTCGGTCACGACGGCGGCTTCGGAAGATTATAGGGTATTTTTGAAAGGGTTCGACAGTGCGGCCGAACAGGTGGAAGCCGAACTTGCCGAATTCGAACGCCTGGCGGACCTCTGCCGCTACGATTTTTCTTGTATGCTCGTGCACTTCGATCCGTCGGTCAAATTGGAATCTACTTCTTATAAACCTAAGTTTGCCGCGGTTTCCGGGTCGCTGGTAGTCGATGAAATTGCCGATCTGTATTCGGTCGTATCTATACCCGCGTTTCCTCCTTCGGTTCTGGACGATCTTGTCGCGATTGCCGAACGGCTTGGGGGCAGTGACGGTACCGACGCCAAGCGCCGGTTTTCCAAGTCTTTGACCATGGTTTCCCGCGCGTTAAGCGCAAACGTGTCGCCGGCAATTTTGACCGCGCTTCTGCGAGCCGTCAGGGAAGAACCGCGCTACGTTCCGCCGGAAGCGGAAGAGTCTTCTTCTCAGTTGAAAGACTACAAGGAAAAAATTGAGAAGCGTTTCCGCGAAGACCGGGACCGTCTGCTTCGGGAATCCCGCGAACAAGCGCTGGGTTCTGAGCTTGCCGCCCTATTCGGTCCGACCGACGGAAAAACTGACACCCAGGCGGTAACTTTGCTTTCCGTGTCCGGATATGACCCGGCGCTTGACGCGCGTCTGAAAGCGGAAGTTTCCCGATCGTTCGCTTGGATGACTCCCCTCAGTATTTTAAAAACGTTTGATCAAAAATATCTGTCACAAGGATTTATTGATACAGCGCGGCGGCTCGCCGTTGAGGGATTCTTCAATAACGGCGCGTTGCGCTCACGGCTTACCGATTCAATCACCCGACTGGAAAAATGCGGAGTCCGCATCGCCGCCTTTGAGGATGCGGCAGACGCGCCGGGACGTTCCGGATCGGTCGCGCTTCGCAAATTCTTGGACGAAGGAGTCGCGGGTAAGGACGTTTCCGACCAGGTGGACCGAATCGTGAAGAACATGGACGATCGCGCAAAGGACTTAGTGGAACGGGATGTCGTCGCATGCCGCTCTTTGGCCGAAGCGGTGTTCGAAGTTATCGGCGATTTTCGCAAACCGACTCCCGAGCTGGTTTCCAATATCAAGACTTTGGCGGCGTCAAAATCGAAAGACATGATTCCTACGCTTGCTAACGGATACAATGCCGTTGCCCGTTTTTTGAAAATCATGAAGGTTTATATTCTGGTGACTCCGATAGAATAAATACGCGCGGGGCTCCTTGCGAGCTCGGTCTACGCGTGTTACAGTAGGCGTCATCGAGGAAAGACGATGACGATCGATGACGAAAACGACATCGGGACGATCGACGTTGAATACGAAAAACAACTATCGGATCTTAAACAACTATTGGAGATTTCAAAAAGCCTCAATTCAACCTTGGATTACCCGGCACTGATCGATTCAATACTCTATACCTGCATGGCGCAGATGAAAGTGTTCAGGGTGGCGCTTTTCGCGAAGAAATCCATGGATGCGGCCGGCTTCAGTCTCCGTCGTAATTACTTGGGTTTTGAGTTGGACCATCATGACGAATATTTTATTTCCGAAGACCACGAATTTGTAAAAGTTCTGAGCCGCGACTATGTGTGTCACACGATGGAGGATCTTCGTTCGCGTCTGGGAACATTTGCGGGCTTGGAGGCCTTGGTTCGCCTGGCGCCTACGCTCGTCATTCCCTTGAAAGCGAAAGGCGCCGTCATCGGTGTCATCGTCCTGGGCGAACGGATCAATAAAGGGTCTTTCGATCGATACGAACGCGAATATGCTCTCAATATCGCTGTTTTTGCTTCCATCGCTATACACAACGCGTATCTATTTGAAATGACCACGACCGATATGATGACGAAGCTGAAAATGAAGCACTATTTTCATACCGTGTTGCAGGAACGTTTTGAGCGCGCTGCCGTTTCCGGTTCTTCCCTGGGGCTGATTATGTTGGACATCGACCATTTTAAGAGATTCAACGATACGTACGGCCATACCTGCGGCGACGCGGTTCTCAAAAATGTTTCACTGGCTATTCGGGAAAGTATCCGCGACGAGGATCTGGCGGCCCGTTATGGAGGGGAAGAGTTCGTTGTGCTTCTTTCCGATACGAAACTCGGCACTGTGTCCCGAATCGCGGATCGGATGAGAGCCTCAGTCGCGTCCGCGAAGACCGCCTGCGACGTCGGAAATCTGCAAGTGACCGTCTCGGTCGGCGTCGCCATGTTGGATCCCCGAAGGGACATCGAGGCGAAGAATTTTATTGATCGGGCGGACCGCGCGCTCTACCGATCGAAAAACGAGGGACGCAACCGCGTCTCCATAGCGGAGTAACCGTGGCGCGAATCCGGATCCTTTCACGTGTTCCTCAAGTGGTGGAAACGACGCCGGTCGTGTCGATCCTCAACTCCCTGACTCGGGAGGGCGTTAAGCTTCGGCACGATTGCGGAGGTAAAACTCTGTGCGGTACCTGCCGCGTGCGTATCGTATCGGGCGCATCGAGCCTGAGTCCCATCGGTGAACGGGAGCGCGTGCGGCTTACGGCCGTCGGCGCGTCGGAAGATGAACGCCTCGCTTGCCAAACGTATGCGTTCCGCGACGTGGAAATAGAAATTCCGGAATATGATGATGTATGAAGCGAACACGGAATGGTGGAAGACGGCCGTTTTCTATCAGATATATCCGCGGAGTTTCCAAGACTCCGACGGTGACGGAGTAGGCGATCTGGCCGGCATTGAATCCCGAATGGATTACCTGGTGGAGCTCGGCGTGGGCGCCTTGTGGATATCGCCGTTCTATCCTTCGCCGATGAAGGATTTCGGCTACGACGTTTCCGACTATCGGGGCGTGCATCCTCTGTTCGGCGACCTCGACGGATTCGATAGCTTGCTGAAAGCGGCGAAGGCTCGCGGTCTCCGCGTAATCATCGACCTGGTTTTGAATCATTGTTCGGAAGAACACCCATGGTTCAGGGAAGCCCGGTCATCCCGGGACAATCCGAAGCACGATTGGTTCATTTGGCGACCGAGGGAGCGGAACCTTTTCGGACGATTAAAAAAACCGAACAACTGGATTTCCCAGTTTGAGCTTTCAAGCGCATGGTGGCCGAACGCAGCGACAGGCGAATGGTATCTGGGCACCTTCACGCGCCACCAGCCCGAGTTCGATTGGCGCAATCCGAATCTCCGCGCGGAGATGTACGAGACAATGCGCTGGTGGCTTGACCGCGGCGTCGACGGCTTCCGCCTGGATGTGGTGAACTGGTTCGTGAAAGACACGGAGTTCAGATCCAATCCCCCGAGCCTCCGCGCCGTCCCCGATATCTTTCAGAATCACGTATACGATAGAAATCGTCCTGAGACACACGAAATCTGCCGTGAAATGCGTAAGCTCGCCGATGAATACGAAGGGAATCGGGTTCTTGTGGGCGAAGTATTTTGCCGTGATCCGGCCCAGGCTGCCTCCTACCACGGACTGAACACCGAAGAACTCCACATGGCGTTTAACTTCGAGCTGATTTATCAGCCTTGGGACGCGCGAAAAATTCGGGAATCGATCAAGAATTGGTACGCGGCGTTGCCCGCGGGCGCCTGGCCCAACATGACGTTTTCCAACCACGACCAGCGGCGCCCCGCGGCGCGTTTTGCCGGGAAGGACGACGAGGAGACGGATGCTCGCCTGCGGGTCGCCGCGGCGCTGCTTCTGACCCTGCGGGGAACGCCGTTCATCTACTACGGGGAGGAAATCGGCATGCGTCAGGGGAAGATTCGGCGGAAGGATCTCCGCGACCCTCTGGGCATCAAAACCTGGCCGTTCGGCTTCCTGGGAAGGGACGGAGAAAGGACGCCGATGCAGTGGACGGCCGCGCTGGGGGCGGGTTTTTCAGCCCGCAAGTCCTGGCTTCCGATCAACCCCGATTTTCCCGAACGCAACGTCGCACAACAAAGCGATGATCCGGAAAGTCTCTTGTCGTTCCATCATCGGCTGATGGCGCTCAGAAAAAAGTCGCCGGCATTAAGTTCCGGGGATATCCGGTTCCTTGACGGTGACCATGCCGACGCCGTCGTTTACGAACGGAGTTCCGGAAGCGATCGTGTCCTCATCGCTCTAAACTTTACCTCGAGAGAAGTTTCTCTTATCGTCGACGGGAATAGACTCAGCCTGGCACCGTACGAAGTTCGGGTGAGAACGGATTGACCGTAACGCCTTCGGTCCGTATCTTCTGATTATGAACTTTCTCCGAAAGCCTTTCCGCTACTCCTTCGGGAACGCGACGTTCATCATTATAGGTTTGAACATACTCGCTTTCATCGCCCAGAACGCAATCCCGAACGCGACCGCCTACCTCGCGCTCAACCCGATAAACGTCATTCGCGGTCACGCCTATTGGCAATTCGTTACCTACATGTTCGCGCATGGGGACACGTCGCATCTTTTCTTCAATATGTTCGGCCTTTTCGTTTTCGGGTCTTCGGTTGAACGGCATACCGGCACGAAGGAATTCCTTTTATACTATCTTGTGACGGGCATACTTGCGGGGCTGTTGTCCTTCGGCATTTATGTGGCTTTCGGTTCTTATCGGGTGTATTTGCTCGGCGCTTCCGGCGCCCTTTTCGCGGTCATGATGGCGTACGCCGTCTTTTTCCCGACCTCGGTCATTTATATTTGGGGACTGCTGCCCGTCCGCGCTCCGGTGATGGTTCTCGGTTATACGGCAATCGAACTCGGGTCGACGATTTTCGGTTATCAGCAAGGCGTCGCTCACCTGACGCACCTTGCCGGATTTCTGTTTGCGTACCTCTATTTTCTGGTACGCTACGGCGCCAATCCCTGGCATTCATTTTTCAGCCGTCGATGAAACCGGCTCGGTTCGCTTTCCTTATCCCGCTTTTTTTGTTCGCTTTTTCCGCGGGGACCCAGGAAACGCTCCGGGGAATGTTTGAGGTCGATCTTGAACCGGTTTCCGCGATGGAGAGCGGCGTTCCCTATCCTTTAGACCAGGAGTCCGCTCATCGACGGGTGTTGGACGAAGCCGTGCGGGTGTTTGCCGCTATGATCTATGGCTGGAAATTTGAATATGCGATCGGGGATCGATCCAGATCGATCCCCGAGCATTTTGACTTTGAAGAGCTCGGTTCTATTCCTTCCGGGGATCCCCGTTTGACCGTAACGGACGCGGAAAGGGAACCTTCGACACTGAGAATGTGGGCGGAGTATCGTTTAAATGAAGCCCAAACAAGGGCGTTTACCGTGGGCAGGGAAGGCGCGGCCAGATATTCTCAAGGGACCGGTTCGGGGCCGCTTTCCGGGGGGCCAGTCGGGAAGGCGGCAGCCTTGAAGGACGCCGCCCGGGCGGCTGTGCGTTTGGTTTTGGGCGGTACGGAACGAAACCGTCCTAAAGAAGCCTTCGGCACGGTGGTGCTGATGGAGGTTCCCCGTTATTGGGTGGATGCGGGGCAATACCAGTGCGCCGCGCGTTTTCGGGTGACCGTAAAGGAAATCGTTCCGTATCGATTTTATTGAAAGAGAATATGCGCAGAATCGGTTCGGCCGTTATTGCTCTGTTACTTGACATAGTGGACAAATAACCTACACTGTATTCTGATTTTTCCCCTGTCCAGCACCACATTCCCTCGCGGCATCTCATCCGCGATGATCTTCAAGGAGAATTCCGTATGGCCGATTCAAAGAAAATCGTCGTCTTAGGCGGCGGTTACGGCGGTATCGAAGCAGCGAAAAAACTCGCTAAGCATTACAAGAAGAACGATAAAGTTTCCATTACGATCATTGATCGGAATCCCTTCCACACGCTCATGACTGAGCTGCACGAAGTCGCCGGTCATCGCGTTGAGCCGGATTCAGTGCGTATTTCGTTCGCGAAAGTGTTCGGCGCCTCCAAGGTGAATGTCGTTCTGGACAGCATCCAGTCTGTCGATTTTAAGGCCAAGAAGCTCGTTTCCGCTGAAGCTGCCTACGAATACGATTACTTGGTTATCGGTTCAGGCGCGGAGCCCGAGTTCTTCGGCGTTCCAGGCATCAAGGAAAACTCCTTTACGCTCTGGTCTTTCGACGACGCGATGAAGATCCGGCATCATATTGAGAAAACTTTTGAGAAAGCCGTCGCGGAGAAGAATCCCGCGCGCCGCGCTTCCATGCTCAATTTCGTGGTCGCCGGCGCCGGGTTTACCGGCATTGAATTAGCCGGTGAGCTCATCGAATGGCGCGACTCTATGTGCGCCAAATGGCTGATCGATCCGTCCGAAGTTAAGGTTACCGTTGTTGAGGCGATGCCGAACATCCTCCCGATTCTGGAAGAGGACCTGCGCGCGAAGGTTGACGGTTATATGCGCAAGAAGGGCGCGAATATCCGTGCCAATACGCCGATCGTCGGCGCCGAACCGGGAATCGTCAAACTGAAAGACGGCTCCACCATTGAAACCGACACCTTCATCTGGACCTGCGGCGTCCAGGGTTGCCATTTCGCCGGTATGCTGGATCTGACCAAAGGCCGCTGCGGCAACCGCGATTGCGAAATCATGCGTGCTAACGGCTCCTGCGGATCGCCTGACTGTAAGTTCAAGAAAGAGAATCGCGATATTTCCGGCAAGAAGGGCCGTATCCTTGTGACCGACGAAATGAAGTCGGTCGACTACGACAACGTGTACCTGGTCGGCGACAATATTTGGTTCCTTGAGAACAACAAACCGCTGCCCCAGATTGTCGAGACCGCCCTCCAGACCGGCGAAGTCGCCGCGCACAATATCGCCGCGGTCATTGACGGGACCGAGGCGAAGAAGTTCAAGTCCAACTACCACGGATTCATGGTCTCCGTCGGCGGCAAGTACGCCGTTTCAAACGCCGGCGGCATGAAGCTTTCCGGTTTCTTCGCCATGGCGATGAAGCACCTGATCAATCTGCACTACCTGCTCGGCGTAGCCGGCGTTAATCAGTGCTGGGAATACATAAAGCACGAGTTCCTGAATAACGACGAGGGTAAGTCGATTGTTCGCGGTTTCGGCGCGTACAAGACCCGCGGATACTGGCTGGTTCCGCTCCGCTTCTTCCTTGGTTTCGTCTGGATCATGGAAGCGATCAACAAGATCGGCGAGG